>ERZ1649853.881-NODE-881-length-12035-cov-10.792154_pt1 | contig 12035 bp, 4 predicted proteins | sample MGYA00575353_ERZ1649853 | MGnify/ENA primary metagenome ERZ1649853 (study PRJEB40853, sample SAMN11349654) | freshwater sediment metagenome | isolation source: river sediment | host: Sediment | place: India: Okhla Barrage, New Delhi | collected 2017-02-21 ...
CCCAGAGGGCGTCGTCGCCGCGCCCCCCGTCGAGCCAGTCGTCGCCCTTGAGGCCCCAGAGGGAGTCGTCGCCGTCGAGCCCGGAGAGGTAGTTCGCGCGGGAGTCCCCGTAACCCTCGTCCGCCCCCGCCGTACCCTTCCAGGTCGAGGAGTACCCGTCCGGCGGCGCGTCCTCGTCCACGACGGGAGGCAGGCTGGCCAGGAGCTCGGCGAGGGAGCGGCTCCCGTCAGTGAAGACGACCTGCTCCACCCCGTAGCCGATCAGGTCACGGCCCACCTCCCGCAGGGGCACGACGATTCCCTGCTCCAGGCCCTCGCCCCATCGCAGGGCGAGCGCTGTCCGTCCCTCGTGCTCGGCGCGCTCGACGCTGACCTCGCCCGCGGCTGCCCCCACGTGGACCGTGTCGACCTGGTAGGTGAACCGCCCGCCCCGCAGGGTGAGCCAGTCCGTGAGGGTGCCGAGCTCCGCGTCCGGGAGCCAGCGCAGGTAATCGAGGACGCCCTCGTAGTCCCGCCACTCCCCGGTCGGCAGGCCAGCCTCCAGCATCCAACTGACGGCAGAGCGGGACACCGCAAGCCCATCGTCCTCCACCACGTCGACCCCGCCCTGACCCGCGAAGAAGTGATACGCGTCGGCGCCCTCTCCCCCGCGCAGCAGGTCGCTCCCGCCGCCGCCCGCGAGGACGTCGCCCCCGCCGAGCCCTTCCAGCGTGTCGTTGCCTTCACCTCCGTAGAGCAGGTCGGACACCCCCTCCCCGCCCCAGAGCAAATCGTCACCGCCCCTGCCGTCGATCAGGCTCGGGGCGCTTCCGTAGACCGCCCCCACCTGGTCGGGCAGCTCCGTGCCCTGGATCCGCTCTATCCGTGAGGTCTCCGTGGAGACCGGCACCACGACGGGCAGACCCGAGCCCCTGCCGACCTCACCCTCGTAGGCCACGTCCACCACCTGGCGCAGAGAGACGCCGCCCCCGTCGGGCTCCGTGGAGTACGACCCGAGAGGGTCGAGGACCAGCTCCCCATGGCGCTGGGACTGGACGTAGGCGACCGCCGCGACCCGCTCCGGCGGCGTGGCACTGGCCGCGAGGTCGGTCGTCACCACCTCCACGCGATACTCGAATCGGGTACCCGGCGGGGTGCCGGTCCAGGTCCAGTACGCACCCTCGCCCGCGTAGGCACCCGGCACATCGGGGAAGTACCAGCCGTCCTCCGTCTGGATCGGCTCGTAGGGAGGCGTCTGGCAGGCGTAGTGCACGATGGCCACCTCGGTGTCGAGGGGTGCGTCGATGCCGGCCCCGACCCGGTTGCCGTAGTCCGCCTCCCGGGTGAGCCGCGCGTACAGGGCCTGCTCGAACGACTCGCGGACGAGACGCAGCGGGTCGCCCCCCGGCGGGACGGCCCCCAGCAACTCCTCCACGGCGACGGGCGCACCGCTGGCCAGCTCGAGCGACCAGCGCGCGGGGTCGGCGAAATAGCCCTGGACCGTCACCGACCCCGGCACGGGTTCACCGCCTGCCCCGTCGCCGGCGCCGGGCGCGGGTGGCAGCGTCCAGCGCAGCAGGAGGTCTTCGCCCACACGCTCGGCGTCGACGTCGGCCGATACCGTTCCGAGGCCGAGCCGCAGGCGGTTGACCTCCCCCGCGGGGTCGGTGTCCCGGACCAGGTCGTCCCCGGCCCCGAGGAGGTAGAGGTCGGCCCCCTCGCCTCCCTCGAGGGTATCGTCGCCCGCCCCTCCGTCGAGCCGGTCTGTGCCAGCCCCACCCCGCAGCAGATCGTTACCACCGTAACCAGAGAGCTGGTCGTCTCCCGCGCCCCCTTCCATGACGTCGTCGTGGGCGTCGTAGCCCTCCAGGATGTCCGCGGCGCCACTGCCCCTCTGGACGAGGGCCTCCCGGGTCAGGTCTTCCGCCGTCCAGCGGGTCCCGTCGGCCCACTCCACCGCTTCGATGGAGGGACCCGTCGAGAACCACTGGGGCACGCGCACCTGCAGCGAGCCGGACGCATCGGTGAGAGCCAGGTCCGAGCCGACGCGGACCGCCACGACCGAGCCCGCTGGCACGCTGGCGCCGAAGGCGATCGTGTCGCGCCCCTCTTCGTCCTCGACCACGTCCGTCCCGTCGGCGGATTCGAAACGATAGACGTCGTCCCCCGTGCCACCGTTCAGGTAATCGGAGCCTGCGCCACCCACGAGCACGTCCCCCCCGGCCCCGCCAGCGAGCGCGTCGTTCTGCGCGTCACCGATCAGAGAGTCCTGCCCGTCCTGGCCGAACAGGGAGTCGCTGCCCGCCCCGCCGAGGAGCGTGTCGTCACCCGGTGCATCGGCGCCGTCCGGGTGAGTGCGCCACTGGTAGCGCACGATACCCGCCGCGACAGTCGCCTCGTACAGGATCCGGGAATCCTCCGCGACGGTGGCGGGGGAGCGGTCCCCCCAGAGAACGTCGTCGCCCTCGCCACCCTCCAGCCGGTCGCTGCCCGCCTCGCCCTCGAGGTGGTCCCCATCGGCGCCCCCGCTCAGGGTGTCGTCCCCCATCCCTCCGAAAAGGCTGTCCAAGCCCTCACCGCCCTCGAGGACGTCGTCCCCCGCAAGCGCCGGGGCCGCCTCGACGACGATGCCGTAGTCACCCGGAGCGAACCCGTCATGTGCAGCCAGCGCGCGGACCGTTCCGGTCGCACCGTCCCAGACGCCCAAGAGGCCGGTGGCATCGCCGAACATCCGGTCCGCGCCCGGACCACCACCAACCCAATCCGCACCTTCCCCCCCGAGCAGCACGTCCGCGCCGTCCCGGTCGAGGATGAGGTCGTCCCCCTCGTCACCCGTGAGCCAGTCGTTCCCCGAGCCCCCCTGCACCCAGTCCCGCCCGTCGTAGCCGAAGACGACGTCGTGCTCCGCACTGCCGTCGAGCCGGTCGCCCCCGGCGCTGCCCTGCAGGACGTCGTTCTGCGAGCCCCCCTGCATCTCGACCCCGGTCTCCTGGGCGCCCGCCTCCAGGAAGCGCGCGTCCAACACGTCGTCCCCCGAGCCCCCGTGCACGACCGCTCCGAGGGGCGCGGAGCCCCAGACGCTCACCTGGTCGTTGCCCGCGTCGGCAAACACGGCCGGAGTGGCCGCGAATGCTGCGGGGCGCAGGGCATACTCGTCGGCCCCGGCGGTCAGGTACACGGTAGCGCCCGGTGCCGAGGGACCGCTGACCGCGACCTCGCCGACGATTCCTCCGTCGTGGGTCTGCAGACCGTCAGCGGTCGTGAGCGCTGCGCTCAGGCTGAACGCAGGGACGGGGAACTGATCGAGCCCTCCGGTGAAAACCGCGAAGACCGCTGCCTCCCGAGCGCCTTCGGGCACGGTCAGCAGCCACTCCCGGGCGCCCACCTTCGCGTCGACCCCCCGATAGGCCTCGACCGCGGCACCCACCAGCTCCACCGGCTCCCCCGCGGCCCCGTCGAGGGTCAGCCGCAGCGTCTGCCCGCCGGGGGCGGCTGCGTAACGCAAAGTCACGGTGTAGGGCAGCACGAGCTCCGGGGCGGCGCCCGCAAGCGCCTGCATCGCCCCCTCCAGGGCCAGGCCTTCCGTGCCGGGCGACGCCTGGAGACCCTGCCCAGCCTGCTCCAGCAGCCCTCGCACCTCGAGCAGGGCCCCCCGCAGTGGCTCCGCACTCGTCCCGAGCGTCGCCAGGTGTCGGCCAACGAGCTCCCGGTACTGCTCCACGCCAGCGCGGCTCACGTCGCCCTGCCAGACCAGCAGGCCCCGCAGGTCATCGACGCGATAGCCCACAACGGCGTTGGCGACACTCGCCGCCAGACCCACCAGATGTTCCCCCAGAGTGCCAGCGACGTCGGTGGACAGTTCACCGCCCTCGGCCCCGATGAAGTCCGCCACGGATTCGGCCGCCGCCCGGGCCAGGTCGAGGCCGAAAATCAGTGGATCCAGCCCTCTCGCCTGGGCCCGCTCCCCGAGGAATTGCAGCGTGTCGCCCAGCCAGCCCTCGCTCGCAGCCAAGTGCTGGTGGAGCTCGACACGGGCAGCCTCGTCGCTCCCGAATCCGAGCCCCTGAATCACCGCCCCGACCCGGCTCACGAACGCCTCGGCGGACGCCCCCTCCACCGCCGCCACCCAGAGTCCGGTCCGGAGCAGGGCATCCCCCCGCGGCCCTGCGACCAGGGCGGCGATCTCCGCATCGAACGAGCCCTCGGGCATCACGCCCTCCGCCACCATCCGGAGCATGGACTCCGTCTCGGACCGGTCTCCCGAGCCCACCAGGTCCGCGATGCCCGCCGCCAGCACGAGCGCAGCACCCACCCCGAGGACAGTGGCATTGCCCACGGTCCCGCCGAGGAAGCTGATGGCGCTGCGCACCACGCTCCAGTTCGAGAGCGCGAGCAGCCCGAACTGCGCGGCAAATCCCGCGTCGTCATAGCCGCCGGACTGTTTGAAGTTCTCGATGAAGGCGTCGGCGAGCCTGGCGATATCGGCGGCCGGCGCGACGGCAAGCGCGAGCACGAGCCCGCCGGCCAGTCGCAACCCGGATTCCAGCGCCGCGAAGTCCTTGTCGTTGAAGAGGCCGCCCAGGGTGGCCGCCACCCACTGGCCGTCGCTCAGGTCCAGGTATTCGGGAGAGGCTGGCGTCGCCCCGGCCAGCAGCGTTTGCGCGCCGCTTGCCGTGCCCGCGGCCGCGTACAGCGTGTCCAGCTCGTGTGCCGTGAGGAAGTCGAGGGTCGGCGTCGATCCAGGGCCCAGCACGAGCTCCTGCGTATTGCCCCCGACGTGCCCATAGCCGATCCGGGCGACGATGTCGCCCCGCACGAAGAAGTGCGCTGTGTCGATATCGGAAAAGACCTCGTACGAATAGCGCTCCAGCGCCCCCGCCGCGAGCTCGCTCGAGTGCTGCGCGAGGGCCTCGACTCCACCCAGGGAGTTGAATGTCGTGAGGGTGATGTCGGGAACACTGATGGGTTGCCCCGTATCCTGCAGAAACTTCCGTTGTTTCCACGCGTACTCGTAAGCCGCGTACTGAGCAAGGGCTCCGCCGAGAGAATGGCCGGTGAAGTGGATAGTTCCCAGGCTAGAGAGATCGCCCAGCCCAGCCAGCAATACGTCGCGGTGATGCTCCCACTGGTCCCATCCCAACCGGATGTCAGCGTAGGCATCCTGCAGGTCTTCGGTTCCAGCAAACGCCACGACGAAATCGAATCGGCCCGTCGCCTGACCGGCGGAATCCAGTACCGCACGCTCATATACGGTGACACGTAAGCCGGTGGCGGGGTCTACGATGCTGATGTCCGGGCGACGAACGAATCCTTCTGCGGGCAGAAGGTCATTGACCTCACCGTAAGCCTCGCGGCTCGCATACAACGCAATCTGGTTGAGAACTTCCCTGTCCATCTGACTTGCCTCCTTGGCATAACTCCAGTACCCGAAGGCTGCGTGTCCGCGGCCTGTTCTGATTCATGTTCCGAGCGTAGCCGAAAGCCACACGGCATCCATCAGGCGAGACGGCAGGGTGTCCGGTCACGCCATGACTGACGACTCCCGGCAACACCCGCCGCAGCAGTCCATCAACTCGACTCCAGATGTAGAGTCCCGCGTCCCCAGGACCCCATTGTCCCGCACCACGGTGATGCGCAAAGAGAACCCCGTCCCGCCACGGAACGAGATGTCCAAGCCCGAACGAAAAGCTGGGCAGATAAGGCATACATTCCTTTTCCGTACGCCCGTCTGGTGAAAGCCACCACAGTGCCTCGCACCCCTTTGCGCTCCACTCGATGGTCGCGGTCTGGTTGATGAATCGTGCCAGAAGATACGCGCTGTGAAACGGTGCATAGTGGACGTGATAAGCCTGCCGTCTCTCAATAGGAAGGTCGATGGAAACCCCATCAGAATTTCGCAAAAGTCTAATCGGCGTTCTCTGGGTCCATTCGTCACGGACCAGTGGACCCAACTGGAGCAACCCATCACCATCCCTCAAAGGTCGGACCGACTGGCCAGATTGTCGGTGCGGCCCATAATCGAAAACCTTGCAGGTCAAGTAATTCAACCTGGCATCGGGCACCAAGGCCGCTTCTTCAGCCGTGAGCCAAGGCGTGTGAACCTCCCGACCGAATTCCCCGGCAAAACGGCGCTTTTCCCCTGCCTCTCCTGCCGTGTACATCACATACCCTTCGCTGAAGCAGAGATTACTTCGCGTATCGCTGCGATAGACGGTCGTCTTCCGCTTGGGGACGTCGAAGATCATCAACGCCTGCCGCAGCTTCCCGAAATCCCTGCCCTCGCGAACGATCTCGCCACCCAGGAACAGCACACGGTCTTTGTCGAGCCAGTACATCTGCAGGTCGGCCGCTGGCGTCCTGGAGTCGATCAGCGTGAAGCCGGGCGCGACCCGGGTGTCGAGATGGCCTTTGACGGCGAGGATCAGGGGCACGACGAGCGCGAGGGCCAGGCTCACCCAGACCTTCTTTGGAATGGACTCAAAGTTCATTTGCCGGCCGCTCGGTGGTCCAGGGCATCGCCGCTCACCTCTCCCTGAGGCTCTCGTCGCGGTAGCGCAGAAGCGGCTCGAGAAAGAACGAAATCAGTCGCCGCTCCCCCGTCCTGACCTCGATGGCTGCAGCCATTCCCGGCGACAGCCGGACCCGCCCGTCACCGGCTTCCAGGTACTGGTCGTCGAGCGCGACCCGAAGGGCATAGGCCAGGCCCTGGCGCTCGTCCCCGACGGAGTCCGCGGACACCCGCACCACCCGGCCGTGCAGCGTTCCGTAGCGGGTGAAGGGGAAGGCTTCGAGCTTCACCACCGCCTCCTGCCCCTCGCGCACGAACCCCACGTCGCGATTCGCGAGCCGCCCCTCCACCTCCAGCTCCACCCCCTCGGGCACGACCACCATCACCGGGGAGGACGGGGTGACGACAGTGCCCGCCCCCGGGACGGCGAGTTGCTGCACGAGTCCCGCAGCCGGAGCACGGACGCTCCGTTGGCTCAGGCGATGCTCGGCCTTCCGCCTCTCCTCCTCGAGCCCCGCGACCCGCCGCTCCGCCTCCTGCAGGCGGGCGAGGACGTCGCGCCGAAACGCCGCCTCCAGGGCTCCCCGCCGCTCCTCCGCGAGACGCACCGACGCTTCGAGCTCCGCCAGCCGCGCCCTCTGCGCCCGAAGCTCCCCCTCCGCCTCGATCCGGCCCTGCTCGATCTCGAGATACGCGTGCTCTGCGGCGAGCTTGTTCTCGGCGAGCCGGCGGGCGGCGTCGGCCCTGCGCGCCAGGAGAGGCACGCTCCCCTCGAGCCCCTTCACGCGCTCGGCCAGCGCGCTCAGTTCCGCGCGCGCACGCCGGACCGCCTCGGCGTGGGTCCGAGCCTCGGCCCTGTGGGCCTCCCACTCGCCGGTCAGGCGCTCGCGCTCGAGCCAGTCGGCTTCACCGCCGTCCCACCGGAGGCCCCCCTCCGGGACGTCGCGACGCACCGCATCCCACAACACTTCCATCCGCGCCCTCTCCCCCCGCGCGAGACGGACCTCGTGGCCCAGCCGATCCCGGTCCGCCTCGGCGTCCGTGGGGTCCAGCTCGAGGAGCGTCTGCCCCGCCTCGACCCGGTCTCCTTCCGCCACCAGGACGGCGCGAACGACCCCCTGCTCGGCAACCTGGACGGGCTTCACCTCGCCCCGGGGGACCAGCTTTCCCGGCGCCACCGAGACCTCGTCCACCCGCCCGACACTCGCCCAGGCCACGGCCACCGCCAGCAGCAGGACGACCGACGCGGTCGTGGCACGGGCAAGCGGGTGAGGGGGTACGGACTCCACCTCGAGGAGCGCGGGCAGGAAGGCCTCGACGGCAACCGGTTTCATGTCCCCGTCACCCCGCCGTCTGGTACGCGTAGAGGCTTGCGTATCGCCCGCCTGCGCGAAGCAGCTCCGCGTGTGCTCCCACTTCGACGACGCGCCCGCCGTCGATCACCACGATGCGGTCGGCCTGGCGCACCGCACTCAGCCGGTGGGCGATCACGATGACCGTGCGGCCCCGGGCGATGAACCGCATGTTGGAGTGGATCACCCGCTCGCTCTCGTAGTCGAGGGCGCTCGTCGCTTCGTCGAAGATCAAGATCCGCGGGTCCGTCGCCAGCGCCCGCGCGATGGCGATCCGCTGGCGCTGACCGCCCGAGAGCGAGCGGCCCTGCTCGGCAATCAGAGTGTCGTAGCCCTGAGGCATGGCGAGGATGAATTCGTGCGCACCCGCCAGCCGTGCGGCGTGGACCACGCGATCGAGCGGCATCCCCGGGTCCGCGAGCGCGATGTTCTCCCGCACGGAGCGGTTGAACAGGACGTTCTCCTGGAGAACCACCCCCACCTGACGGCGCAACCACAGGGGATCGACCTGCGCCAGGTCGACCCCGTCCACCCGGACCCGCCCGCGCTCCGGGACGTGCAGGCGCTGCAGCAGGCGCGCGAGGGTGCTCTTGCCCGAGCCCGAGGGCCCGACCACGCCCAGGACTTCGCCGGGGCCGACCTCGAGAGTCACGTCCTCCAGCACACGGGGGCTGTCGGGGCGGTAGCGGAAACCCACGTGCTCGAAGGCGACCCGGCCGGCGATCCGTGGACGCGCCCCGGCCGTGGACACACTCGTCTCCGCAGGGGCGTTCAGGACGTCCCCCAGGCGGGCCACGGACACGCCCACTTGCTGCACGTCCTGCCAGAGTTGGACGAGCCGCAGGACCGGCCCGGTCACCCGGCCGGAGAGCATGTTGAAGGCCACCAGCTCGCCCACGCTGAGGGCCCCTTCCATCACGAGGCGCGCGCCGAGCCAGAGCGTCGCCACGGTCACCACCTTGCCGACGAGCCCCGCCGCCTGTCCCGCGACGTTGCCCAGTTGGCCCGCCCGGAAGGAAGCGCGCACGTAGGCCGCAAGCTGGTCCTCCCAGCGGCGCCGGAAATGGGGCTCCACGGCCATGGCCTTGACCGTTTCGATGCCGGAGACGGCCTCCACCAGGAAGGCCTGGTTCTCCGCCCCCCGCGTGAAGCGCTCCTCGACCCGGGCCCGGAGCGCCGGGGTGATGGCCGCCGAGAGCAGGGCGTAGACCGGCAGGCTGGCCAGCACGACCCCGGTCAGCGTGCTGCTGTAGGTCCACATCAGGGCGAGAAACGCCGTCGTGAACAGGAGGTCCAGGAACAGGGTCAGCGACGAACCGGTGAGAAAGGCGCGCACCGGCTCGAGCTCGCGCACGCGGGCGACCGAATCCCCGACCCGCCGCGAATCGAAATAGGCCATGGGCAGCGCCAACAGGTGACGGAAGACCCGAGCGCCGAGCTCCGCGTCGACGCGGCTCGTGGTGTGGGAGAAGAGATAGCCGCGCAGGGCAGCGAGCAGCGCCTCGAAGAGCGACGCGGCGAGCAGTCCGGCCGCCAACACGTCCAGGGTCGTGAGCCCCCGGTGGGCGAGGACCTTGTCCACCACGACCTGGAAGAACAGTGGGGTGGCGAGCCCCAGTAGCTGCAGGAAGAGGGAGGCGACCAGGACCTCGGCGAGCAGGCCCCGGTATTTCAGGAGCGTGGGCACGAACCAGCGCAGCCCGAAGCGCACCGGCTCGCCGGTCTGCCCCGCACGGCGGGCCACGAGGACCAGCCCCCCGGCCCAACGGCTCGCGAAACCCGCAAAGTCGAGAATCTCGGGCGCGGCCGCTGTGGGGTCTTGAATGAGGACCCGCTCGCCCTCGGCCTTCGCGACCACGAAGAAGGCCCCGTCGCGGCCGACGGCGATGGCCGGCAGGGGCAGCCGCCCGAGCGCGGCGGGCTCTACCGTCACCGCGCGCGCCCGCAGGCCCAGCGACTTCAGCGCGCGCAGCACCTCCAGCGTGCCGGCGGGGCGGTCCGCGGGGGCGAGCTCGTGGGCCAGCACCCCGGCGTCGGCGACCACCCCGTGCAGCCGCGCCACCAGTGCCACGCACTGGAACGCAGGGTCGAGCCCGCCTGCACCTGCCCTCTCCACGCCGCCTCCCTGGCTGCCGCACCGCTCCCTGGATGCGTCCTTGTAGCCCCCCCTCGCCGCCGGGTCAATCGGCCAACAGCGTCACAACCCCTTGAAAATCATAGATGTCAAGAAAGAACGGCCCCGGTGTCAAAGATTTCCCGGAAACCGGGCCGAAGGTCGCCGCTCCGGAACGTCCCCCTCGACCGCGCGGGACGCTACTGCAGCCGCCGGCGGAAGAGCCAGGTGGCAATCGCCATGGTGACGACCCCGATCACGGCCATCGGCCAGAACTGAGGCCAGAGCTCCCCGGGCGTGAGGTCCTGCAGGAACACGCCTCGCGCGACGACGAGGAAGTAACGCAGGGGATTCACGTAGGTGAAGTACTGCACCGCCTCGGGCATGTTGGAGAGGGGAGTGGCGAACCCGGACAGGATCACCGAGGGAACGACGAAGAGGAACGCGCCGAGCAGCGCCTGCTGCTGCGTACGGGAGAACGAGGAGATCATGAGCCCCGTCCCCACGGACGAGAGCAGATAGAGGAGCGTGCCCAGGTAGAGCATCGGCACGCTGCCGATGAGCGGGATACGGAACCAGACCGTCGCCACCAGCACGAGGATCGTGGCGCCCACGAGACCCACGACGAGGCCCGGCAGCACCTTGCCGGTCAGGATCTCGATCGGGCGCAGGGGCGTCACCAGCAACTGGTCGAACGTCCCCTCCTCCCGCTCGCGGGCGAGCGAGAGCGCGGTCACCAGGGTCGACAGGATCAGGGTGATGGTGCCCACCAGCCCGGGCATGAAGAACCATCGGCTCTCCAGATTCGGGTTGAACCAGCTGCGCACCTCGATGCGGGCCGGGATCCCGCCCTGACCGTGTGCGAGCCGCCAGGCCTCGTTGAAGTCCTGCACGATGCTGGCCACGTAGTTGACCGAGATGAGGGCGGTATTGGAGTTGCGGCCGTCGACCGCGAGCTGCACCTTCGCCCCGCGCCCGGCGAGCAGGTCACGACCGAAGTCCTGCCCGATCCGCAGGACGAGGATGGCACGCCGGGAATCGATGATGCGCGCGATTTCGTCGTCCCGCGTGAGCCGGGCGACCTCCTGGAAGGCGCGCGCCCCGGTGAACCGCGCAATCAATTCGCGCGCGGGCTCCGAGCGGTCCTGGTCGAGGACCGCGACGGGAACCCCCGCCAGGTCGAAGGTCGCGGCATAACCGAAGACGAGTCCCTGGACGAGCGGTGGAACCAGAAGGGACATGCGCCCGCGGGGGTCCATCCAGAGCGCGAGGAGCTCCTTCCAGAACAGCGTCAGTACCCGGGTGAGCGTCGTCACAGGCGGGTCCTGGTGACACGCCAGGTGAGGGCGAGGAAGCCCGCGGCCATCGCCGCGAGCGCGGCGGCGTTGGGCACGATCACGCTCCACACGTCCCCGGCGAGGAACACGGTGTGCAGGATGGAGATGAAGTAGCGCGCGGCGACCCCGTAGGTGATGCCCTGCACCAGGGCCGGCATGCTGCCGATGTCGAAGATGAAGCCGGACAGCATGAAGGCGGGCAGGAAGGTCACCACCATCGCGATCTGAGAGGCGGTGAACTGGCTGCGCGTCTTCGTGGAGATGAGGAGCCCCATCCCGAGGGAGGACAGCAGGAACAGCGAGGAGGCCGTCAGCAGGACCCAGAACGACCCGACCAGGGGGGCATGGAAGAGCCACACGGCCATCGCGACCGAGAGGGCGAAGCCGCCGAGCCCCAGGACGAAATACGGGACCACCTTCGCCAGCAGGATCTCACCCCCCGTGACGGGCGTCGCCAGCAGGGCCTCCATCGTGCCCCGCTCCCACTCGCGCGCCACGACCACCGCGGTCAGCAGGGCCCCGATGAGCGTCATGATGATGGCCACCAGTCCGGGCACCAGGAAGTACCGGCTGTTGACGTCGGGGTTGAACCAGATCCGCTGCTCGATCGCGACCGGCTGCTCGAGCTCCGCGCCCGCCTGCCTCGCCTGCTGCTCGAGCCACGCCTGCCATGCGCCGCGCACGTATCCCTCGACCAGGCGCGCGGTGTTGGCGTCCACCCCGTCCACGATGAGCTGGATGCGGGC
>ERZ1649853.883-NODE-883-length-12025-cov-4.643609_pt1 | contig 12025 bp, 9 predicted proteins | sample MGYA00575353_ERZ1649853 | MGnify/ENA primary metagenome ERZ1649853 (study PRJEB40853, sample SAMN11349654) | freshwater sediment metagenome | isolation source: river sediment | host: Sediment | place: India: Okhla Barrage, New Delhi | collected 2017-02-21 ...
TATCCTCAACGTGATCGGTTACGCCACCGGCTTCGCCACCGGCAACCTGGTGGGGATGCTCATCGAACAACGCCTGGCGATCGGTCACATCCTGGTGACCATCATCAGCTCCAACCGCGGCGCGTACATTGCCGAAAAGCTGCGCTCCGGCGGCTACGCCGTCACCGAGATCGCCGGGCGGGGGAAGAACGGCACCGTGTTTGAGCTGCACGCCAGCGTCCTGCGAAAAGACGTGCCTAACGTGGAGACCATCGTGCTCGAAGCCGACCCGCAGGCTTTCGTCACTGCCGAGGACGTGCGCCCGGTGCGGCGCGGCTTCTGGCGGGCATGACCCCCGTGAAATAACTAACAAACACCCGGTCGAATCATGGCCGGGTGTCGCTTTATCAGCGGTCTGTTCCTAATCGTCTTCGCGCTCCCGCAAAGGTGGAAAGAGCAGCACCTCGCGGATGTTCTTCTGGTCGGTCAGGATCATCACCAGCCGGTCGATACCCATGCCAAACCCGCCCTGCGGCGGCATGCCGTAAGCCATGGCGTGCAGGTAATCCTCGTCCATTGGGTGGCGTTCTTCGTCCTCCGCCTTGTACTCCCGCCCCATCTCGAGAAAACGCTTCTCCTGCTCAAGAGGGTCGTTCAACTCGGTGAAGGCGTTGCACAACTCCATACCGCAAACAAAGCCCTCAAAGCGCTCCACCGTGTTCGGGTCGCCCGGAACATTCTTGGCGAGCGGCGAGATATCGCGCGGGTAATCGAACAAAAAGGTCGGCTGGATGAGCGTCGGCTCGACGAATTGCTCCAGCAGCTGCCCGATCAGCTTGCCGCGCGCTTCGCCTGGTTTGAACTTCAGCCCCTTCGCCGTCATTACTTCTTCCAGGGCATCCGCCGTTGGGTACTGGTTGATGTCGATGCCGCTTGAATCGATCAAACACTGGCGCAGGTTCACCCGCTTCCAGGGCGGGTTGAAATCAAGTTCGACGCCGTCGTAAGTTATCTTACGGGTGCCGAAGGTCTTGTCAAGCAGATGTGCGATCATTTCCTCGGTCAGCGCCATCACCTGGAGGTAATCGGCGTATGCCCAATAGAATTCCAGCTGGGTGAATTCAGGGTTGTGTTTGAACGACACGCCCTCGTTGCGGAAGTCGCGCCCGATCTCGTACACCCTGTCAAAACCTCCGACGGTGAGGCGCTTGAGATACAACTCGAATGAGATGCGCAGGTAAAGGTCCTGCTTCAACTGGTTATGATGGGTGATGAAGGGTTTGGCGGCTGCCCCGCCGTAAATGGGCTGCAGGATGGGGGTTTCGACCTCGAGGAATCCCCTGCCGTCAAGAAACTCCCTGATCGCGGTGATCACCGCTGCCCGGGTGCGGAAGATCTTGCGCACCTCCTGGTTGACCGCCAGGTCGGCGTAGCGCTGCCGGTAGCGCGTCTCGGGGTCAGAGAGTGTGGCGTGCCGCACCACCTGCCCGTCCACCACTTCATCCTTGGCAGCCGGCAGGGGCGTGATCGCCTTCGCCAGCATCTTGTACTCCCTTACCAGAAGGCTGATCTCCCCGGTGCGGGTGCGGATCACATCGCCGCTCGCCTGGATAAAATCGCCAATATCAAACTGATCCTTAAAGCGCTGCAGCGCTTCCTCTCCCACCTCGTTGACGCGCAGGAAGAGCTGAATACGCCCGCTGCCATCCTCGATGTGCGCGAATGCCAGCTTGCCCATCGTTCTGATGGCGCGCAGCCTGCCGCCCAGCGTGGCGGAGAGCGTCGTGTTATCCCCGGCAGCTTCGGCCTCCTCAAACCGCCGGATCGCCTGCGCCGCGGTCTGGTCCACTTCAGTGCGGGTCGGGTAAGGTTCGAACCCTTCGGCGCGCATCTGGTGCATTTTTTCCAAACGGATTTTTTCCAGCTCTGTGAGTTCCATATTTACCTCGCTTTAATCAAGAAGCCCGCCCTGATGTGTTCCGGGGGCAGGCCTCTGCTATTCAGAGATTGGATCACCCGGGCATACAGCTGGTGTGACCCCCGGCTTTTTCCATTAACCCACCTTCAACACCTTGATGGTGTAGGAGCCGCCAGGTGCTTCCACCTGCACCTTATCCCCCACGCGCTTACCCAGCAGCGCTTTGCCCACCGGGGATTCATTCGAGATCTTGCCGACTTTTGGGTCCGCCTCGGCCGCCCCTACGATCTCATATTCTTCTTTCTCGCGCGAGCCTTCTTCCTGGAGGGTAACGCGGTTGCCCACCTGGATGACTTCCTTGTCCACATCCTTTTCATCGACCACGCGGGCTGTGGCCAGCAGGATTTCCAGCTCCTTGATGCGCCCCTCAACGAAAGCCTGTTCATTCTTCGCGGCTTCCAACTCAGCGTTATCCAGAAGCTCGCCGCCTTCGATCGCTTCATGCAGCCGGTCTGCAATCTGTTCGCGTTTCGTGGTCCGCAGGAATTCAAGTTCTTCCTGTAGTTTCTGATACCCTTCGGATGTAAGGAATGAAACTGGCATGGCATTATCCTTCAAGTGATGTAATGGGAAAGTTTCCCCGATAGTTAAACACCCTCAATAGAAAAAAACCACTCCTACTGGAGCGATTTACATCAAATATGAGAGTGTCAGTAATGATTATCCTTAAGTGTGATTACTATAACATAAACGAAATACTTTTGCAAGCACTTTTGCAAGCACCAGCCCGCGCGGGTGTGTGCTGGGGTGGAGCGGCCCTGGTGGCGCATAATGAGGGCGTACCGGGGAGGGAGTGCCCTCCCCGGGCTTCAGGAATGATCAAAGCGACTTGTGTTTGGCGCCTTCTTTGAGCGCCTTGTAATTCTGTGGCAGCAGGCGTTTGTGGCGCTCCGGCAGGTGCCCGTCCAGCGCTTTCTCGATAGCCTCAAGCGGCAGCACCGGTAAATTGGCGATGAGCGCGCCAAGCATCACCATGTTCATCATCCGCCGGTCTCCCAGCTCCTCCGCGATGGCATTTGCTTTCACCATGATCGTTTTTACATCCTTGCGCTTAACCTCGCGGTCGACCATGGTTTCGTTAACGACCAGCACGCCGCCGGGTTTCACCATCGGTTCGTATTTATCCAGCGATGGAAGGTTCATCACGATCACCGCCTGCGGGCTGCTGACCATCGGCGAACCGATCTCTTCATCCGAAATGACCACGGTGCAGTTCGCCGTGCCGCCGCGCATCTCAGGTCCATACGATGGGATCCATGTGACTTCCTTACCAGCGTCCATGGCTGCGTATGCCAGCAGTTGACCGGTGAAAAGTACCACTTGCCCCCCAAATCCAGCGATTACGATCTCTGTCTGCATTTTCCCTCCGCCTTAGAACCTGAGATTGGCGATCTCGGTGTGTACCTTGTAGTCGCCAATGGGATAGTAGGGCACCATCTTTTCCTCGAGCCATCGCAGAGAGTCGACCGGGGTCAACCCCCAGTTGGTCGAACAGGTCGAGAGCAGTTCCACCAGCGAAAATCCCAGTCCGCGCACCTGTACCTCGAGCGCGGTGCGGATGGCCTTTTTCGCCAGCCGGATGTTCTTGGGGTCATGCAGCGAGCGCCGCACCACGTACGATGCGCCTTCCAGCGTGGCGAGCATCTCTGCCATGCGGATGGGATACCCCTGGGTCTCCACATCGCGCCCGTTTGGCGAAGAGGTCGTCTTCTGCCCGGGCAGGGTGGTGGGCGCCATTTGCCCGCCGGTCATGCCGTAATTGGCGTTATTCAAAAAGAAGACAGTAATGTTCTCTCCGCGCACCGCGGCGTGCACGATCTCAGCCGTGCCAATGGAAGCCAGGTCGCCATCCCCCTGGTAGGTGAGCACGATCTTGTCGGGGTAGACGCGCTTCACGCCAGTCGCCATCGCCGGCGCGCGTCCATGGGGTGCCTGGACAAAGTCAAAGTCAAAATAGTTGTAAGCAAAAACCGAGCAGCCTACCGACGCGACGCCGATGGTCTTGGCTTTCAATCCCATTTCATCGATCACTTCTGCCACCAGGCGGTGGGCGGTGCCGTGCGTGCAGCCGGGGCAGTAATGGGTGCTGGTGTCGGTTAATCCATCTGGTCGTGAATAGACGACCGTTTCAGTATCTGCAGTATTCATCGCCATCGTTCACTCCTCTACTTACCAATATTCACGCGGTTCAACCAGCGGTCGCGCGGGTGACCTTCTGTGGTCAGCGGTCCTTTAACCATGCGGTGGATCTCGTCCAGCACTTCGTCTGGCAGCATAAAGACCCCGCCCATGCGCGCGAAGAACTCAACCGGCGCCTGGCATCGGGTTGCTCGCACCACATCGTCCAGCATCTGGCCGGAATTCATCTCCACCACCAGGATCCCATCCACGCGGCTGGCAATCTCTTCATACACTTTATTGGGGAACGGAGCGACCGTCACCGGGCGGATCAATCCCACAGGGATGCCCTCGGCGCGGGCAGCGCGAACCGCGGATAATGCCACTCGCCCCGCGGAACCGAACCCTGTCACCACGAAGCGGGCGTCATCCATGTAATATTCCTTGTATCGGATCTCGTTGGCTTCGATCTCCTGCCAGCGGCGCATCAGTCTGAAATTTGTCACTTCCTGGGCTGCCGGGTCGAGGTTAATGGAACTCAGGTAGCGTCTTTCTCTGCCGTCAGCGCCGGATACCGCCCAGTCCGGGAATTTCGTTTTGAGCGGCTGCATGGGGGGTAATTCACACGGCTCCATCATCTGACCGATCGAACCATCCGAAAGCACCACGGTGATGGACCTGTATTTCTCGGCCAGGTCAAAAGCGAGCACGGTCAGGTCCACGCTTTCCTGAACACTGGCTGGCGCGAGGACGATCGAGCGGTAGTCCCCGTGTCCGCCGCCGTGAACGATCTGGTTGTAGTCTCCCTGCGCCGGGGCGATATTGCCCAGCCCGGGTCCACCGCGCATCACATCCACCAGGACCATGGGCAATTCAGTGCCCGCGACGTAGGAGATCCCTTCCAGCATCAGGCTCACGCCAGGGCTGGATGAGGAACTCATGACACGGTGCCCGGTGCAGGCCGCCCCATAGACCATGTTGATCGCCGCCAGTTCGCTTTCCGCCTGCACGAACGCGCGCCCAAGCTCGGGCATACGCCGCGACAGGTATTCGAGCAGCTCGGTCTGCGGGGTGATGGGGTACCCAAAATAGGCTGCCAACCCGGCGCGCACCGCCGCTTCAGCAACAGCTTCGTTTCCTTTCATCATTTCTCTTGCCATCCGCTGCCTCCTAATCCCTTGTAACCGTGTCGCCGGCTTTTAACCGGTATACAGTGATCGCAGCTTCCGGGCATACCACGGAACAAATTCCGCAGCCCGTGCAGCCTTCCGCGATCAAAACGGCAGGGTGGTATCCCTTGGCAGTGATGTGGTCCTGGTCCAGCCCCAAAACCAGCTGCGGGCAGGCCGTCACACACAACTCACAACCTTTACAGTACGTCTCGCTTACATCTACGCGACCCTTTGGGGGCATTCAAACCTCCTGTAAATCCCCGGTAACGGGGTGTGATCACCAGCTATTGAAGCCGGTGCAGTTTTATTATCCACTCATTGGCAGGTTTTGACCAGTACCACTTGGTCTGAGTGTTTGCCGGTCAAATTCCTGTGTCTATCCGACCCACTCCACCACGGTCGCTTCACCCTGCCCCACGCCCACGCACAGCGTCGCCATGCCGTAATACGGTCTGCCTACGGCTGTCGAGCGGCGCTTCATCTCGTGCACCAGGGTGGTGAGGATGCGCGCTCCTGAGCAGCCCAGCGGGTGCCCGAGAGCGATCGCGCCGCCGTTCACATTAGTGATGCTCTCCTTCAGTCCAAGCTCCCGGATGACCGCCAGCGCCTGGACGGCGAATGCCTCGTTCAATTCCACCAATCCAAGGTCGCTGATCGCCAATCCCGCCCGCTCCAACGCTTTCCGGGCTGCCGGGATGGGTCCCGTGCCCATGATCCTGGGAGCGACCCCCGCTGTCGAGGATGCAAGGATGCGCACGAGCGGCTTCAAACCAAGCGACGCGGCTTTATCAGCGCTCATCACCAGCAGCGCCGCCGCCCCATCGTTCATCCCTGATGAATTGCCGGCCGTCACCGTGCCGTCCTTGCGAAAAGCCGGCTTGAGGCGCGCGAGCGACTCCGTGGTTGTATCGCGCCGCGGGCGCTCATCTGTTGCTACCAGCAGGTCTTCGCCTTTTTTCTGGGGGATCGCGACCGGAAGGATCTCATCGTCAAACTTCCGCGCGTCCTGGGCGGCGATGGCGCGCGCGTGACTTTGTGCCGCGAACCTGTCCTGTTCTTCCCGCCCGATGCCATATTCAACAGCGATGTTTTCAGCTGTCTCGCCCATTGGTTCGGTGCCGTAGAGCTCCGCCATGCGCGGGTTCGGGAAGCGCCAGCCGAGCGCGGTATCGTACGCTGTAAGATTGCCGAACGGATATCCATTCTCAGCTTTTGGCAGCGCGTATGGGGCGCGCGACATATTCTCCACCCCGCCGGCGATGAACACCTCTCCCTCGCCGGCCTTTACGGCGTGAAAGGCGGCGTTGACCGCGCTCAAGCCCGAGGCGCACAGGCGGTTAAAGGTCAGCGCTGGTACTTGCGCGGGCAGCCCTGCCAGCAACGCCGCCATGCGTGCGACGTTGCGGTTGTCTTCACCCGCCTGGTTAGCACAACCCAGGTAAACCTCGTCGACCAGGCTTCCATCCAGCCGGTTTCGCTCGACGATCGCTTTCACGACCAGCGCGGCCAGGTCATCTGCCCTGACCCTGGCGAGCGCGCCACCCAGCGCGCCGATGGGAGTGCGAATTGCGTCCACAATTACCACATCAACCATAAAAACCTCCGGTTAACATCAACTCCATTCTACCATTTTTGGAATTTTCGTTTTTTTGAAAGTCAACTCTCCTTCGGCTGGTGATAATGAGACTCCTTTCATTTATAATACTAGTGGGCACCCGGTTAATCGTTATTAGCATCACCGGCATGGGAGCAATGAAGATAACTCGCGCGCGTTTCAGCACACTCATTCTCATTTTCGCTCTTGGGTTCAGCCTGTTGCTGGCTGCCTGCGCGAACAGGTCAGGCGGCGATGGATCAACTTCATCCGGGAAAACCTTCGAGGTCGCCCCGGTCTTCAGGGAGTTTTACGCGGCGCTCGGCGGAGAGGGTTGGATGGGATCCGCCATCTCGAGGAGCTTCGATTACGACAAATTCGAGTGCCAGTACACCGTCAACGCGCTGGTGTGCCAGGATCCACTTTTAAGCGGTGAGAGCCGCTTTTTCCTCTACCCGCTCGGCAACGCGTTGAAAATCAACGCAACAACCAGCCAGGTAGACCCGGCGTCCGCGGATTTGACCACTGACAAATACACGGTGTACGAGGAGTTCATACCTGCCTTCGACAGGCTTTCAGGCGAGAGGTACGCCGGCAGCCCGATCACGCAGGTGAGAATAAATTACGCCCAGCAGCGCGTTGAGCAATATTTCCAGAACGTTGGTATGTACCGCAGCTTCAGCGACCCCCCCGGTTCTGTCAACCTCCTGGCTTACGGCGCATACAGCTGCGCTGACCTGTGCAGCTACACTCCCAAGCTCGCAGCAGCCCTGGCTGACCCCGGCAGCACAGTAGAAAGCCAGCCTGTCCTGCCGGTAATGGGCGGGGCGGAAAACAGCACGGTGTTCGGCGAGGCGCTTACCCATCCATACATCGCCAGCGACGGCGCGCTGGAGCAGATCTACACGAGCATCATCATCTTCAGCCCGCCCGGCGATACAAAGAATATTTCCCTGCGCCCGCTGCCTGCCTTGCTCGGTATCGACGCGGCGCAGCCTGCTCCGCAGCAATTGGGCAACCGGGATGGTGTGGTGTTTTACGCGATAAAAGACAACCTGGGATTCCATGTGCCGATCACGGTGGATGAGTTTATCGCCAGCCACGGTGGAACGCGCCTCTCAGGGGATCCGATCTCGGAATGTGTGGAAACCTCTGCGGGAGTATGCCGCCAGTGTTTTAAGAACTACTGCCTCATTTACCAGTCTTCAGCAGCCCCTTCCCAGCAGGTCACGCTCGCGCCGCTTGGAAGCGATTACCTGGCGCTCCTGCAGGCTGGCGGTGTGCTGAACGCGCCCCTGGGGCTGACACGTGACACAGTCAGGATCGGGATCAACCAATCGTCTGAACGGATTTCACAAAAAGATGAACAGCAGATCGAGGTGAGCTTAACGAGCCGCCAGGATGAAAGCCCGTTGGCCGGCATTGATGTGGTCGTGACGGTCCGTTACCCGGGCGGTTTAGTTTACACCGGCCAGCCCGCCGTTACCGGCGCGGACGGCACAGCAAGAATTACGATTCCCCCAGCCAACGCGATACCCAATGGCTCACTGGTAATTTACGATGTCTGCCTGCAAACGGTCACGATCCAACCGGTGTGTGAACAGGGCAGCTACCTGATCTTTAATACCCCCTGATTACTTCGTGCCTTCGCCCACCACTTCGACCCGGTCGATCACACCTCCGGTGCTGTAAACCTGGAGGCTGAAGGCCCAATCCACGTTGGCGGCGAGTTCGTGCTCTTCCTCAAGGATGCGCAGCCCAACCACTTCGCCACCGCTGTTGTACGCCACTGCCACCAGTCGCAGGGCTTCCAACGGGCTTTCCGCGTTGTGGCTGGCTGTACCCTCAACCGCGACCGTCAATCCATTATCGGTGCCGCGGGTGGTCACCTCCCCGATCACCAATGGGACTGCTGCCGTGTTCTTATCCACAGCGCGTGACATCCCCGCCAGCTCGACGTTCACAGAAAACCCCGGCTCAATGGGTGGGGCAAAGTACACATAGAATGGAAGTGACTGGCCGGCTCCCAGGGTTTTCAATGGGAGCGGAACAGCCTTTGATACAAGTTCAACCCCTTGCGGGTCCGTCAGGGTGAATTCAGCGATCAGGTCGTAGAGAGCTGCGCCTGAGACGTTCCGCGCCAGCGCGTAGCAGTGGTAGCCTCCCCCGGTTGAAAGCACGCAAGTCGGATCGCCGAGCTCCACGGTTTCTCCACCCGCAGTGGGCGCGGTCAGCGTTTGCAGATAACCCGCCGAGACGGGAATGACCAGCTCATCCCCGATCGTAAGCAGGTCGGGGTTCAGGTTCGGATTGGCGGTGAGCAATTCTGCCGGGGTTAACGCATATCGACTAGCGATGTAGGTGAGCGTGTCGTTCTCCTGCACCTTATAAATGAGAGGGGTCGGGGTAAGCGCAGGAGCTGGGGTCAGGGCGGGAGGCGGGGTCGGCGTGAGAACGAGCGTGGGGGTAGACGTGGCAGCCGGCGCGGTGGCGCTGTGTGCCGGGGCAGTGGCAGGGGTTGCCGTGCCCGTCGCTCCTGGTGAACAAGCCGACAGTAACAACAAGAGGAAGCCTGCAAATAAAGCAAACACGCGCTTTTTCATACGCCGCATTATACTCTGATTGTATTCTTGCCCCGTCACCAGCCGTGTGCTACACTCTACGCAGGAAATCGGAGAGCCCTGGGTGAGCAAAAAGCAAATAGATCCGGCGCGAAAAGTAAACCTCTATCTGCTGCTGAAAAACCGCAATCGCTCCCGCCAAAAGCGGCATCAGCGGCGCGGTTCGCTGCTGGGCGTCGCGTCTATCACCGCGGCTGCAATCTTGTCGCTGGTCGCGGTTGCTCTGACCATCACCGCCGTGCTGACGCTCAACACCGTTCTCAGGGACCTGCCGCCTGTTGACACCCTGCCTGTGCTCTCGAACATCGAGGATGGCGAGCTGATGCAGCCCACCCGCCTGCTCGACCGCACCGGCCGCACGACGCTCTACACCTACCAGGACCTCAACAGCGATAGGGTCTTCCTCACCATCGACCCCGACACAGAATCCCACGTCAGCCCCCAGCTAATCCGCACCGTAACAGCAGCGCTTGAACCCGATTTTTGGACCAGTCCCGGTTTCCGCCTGGATCAATGGCGCAGCGATCAGCCGGGTACCATCGCAGAAAGACTGGTGGATGCGCTTCTCTTGTGGAATGACCCGCCCTCGTTCACCAGGAACTTGCGCCAGCGCCTGTTGGCCGGGCAGGCGGTCAACCAGTACGGCCGGGTCAGCGTGCTGGAATGGTATCTCAACAGCGCCTGGTTCGGCCGTTATGCCTACGGGGCAGAAGCCGCCGCCCGGCTCTACCTGGGAAAATCCGCCCGCGATCTCACACTGGCTGAGGCTGCCCTGTTAACTCCACTGCTCAACGCCCCTGCCCTCAACCCGCTGGACGCGCCGGAAGCAGCTCTTGAAAACCAGCGCCAGCTGCTGGCCGCGCTGCGGGCTGACGGCGTCATCAACGCGGAGGAATACCAGCGCGCCAGCGCTGAAACATTGAAACTGAACACCTTAGATGAAAATTCATCGCCGCCTGCTCCTGCTTTCGTCCGCCTGGTGGAAAACGAGCTTGGGGCTCTGTCCGCGTCCGGCCGTCTTCAGCGCGGCGGCTTGACCGTGGTCACCACCCTGGATGCCGACCTGCAGGCGCAGTTGTTCTGCACGTCCGTCGCCCAACTCCAACGCTTGCAATCCAGCCAGCTCACCGGTACCAGCGCCAGCGATCCGGGTTGCCAGGCTGCCCTGCTCCTGCCGACCCAGTCGTTTTCCAGCACCGGCGCGAATGGTGTGACCGCCGCCGGCCTGGTGATGGACCCGCAGACCGGCGATGTGCTGGCATACCTTGGTCCTGTTTCTTACAGCGGCGGCCTCTCAACCGACGCGCTCTATCAGCCGGGGTCGCTTTTGACCCCTGTCGTGGCTGTGGGAGCTTTCTCGCGCGGTTACTCCCCCGCCAGCCTGTTATGGGATATCCCGGGCGTTGCTTCCCCGGAAAAGGAGACCGCAGCTCAAAGCACATACCGCGGTCCGGTCAACCTGCGCACCGCGCTTGCCAGCGATTACCTGAATCCCATCGCCAGCCTGGTTGACACCATCGGCGCTGAAAACATCTGGGGCTTTGGTTCAACCCTCGGAATCAAATCCCTGTCGGCCGCCCCGGCGGACGTCTCGCCGTTGTTCGGGGGCGCGCAAACCTCGCTGCTTGATCTTGGAACTGCCTACAGCACCCTGGCAAACGCGGGAATTCGCAGCGGCCGGCGCGACCCGCTCACCGGCAGCATCACTCCCCGCCTGGTGGTCGAGGTGATCACCTCGCAGGACCGCATCTTCCTGGAAAGGAGTGACCCCGACCGCGCGGTCATCCTGAGTGATTCACTCGCATACCTTGTCAATCACGTGCTGAGTGACGCCAACGCCCGCTCAGCATCCAGTGGCAGCCAGGACCTGCTGAATATCGGCCAGCCGCTGGCGGTGAAGACCGGCACTGTCGCTGACGGCAGCCAGGTGTGGACGGTCGGCTACAGCCCCGACTTGCTGGTGCTCACCTGGGCTGGCGTCCTCTCGCCGGGCAGCGCGGCCAGGGGTGTCGACACGGGGGTCGCCGCGGGCACCTGGCAGGCGCTCTATCGCTACGCCTCGCGCGCATCGCAGTTCAGCGGCTGGATGAGACCAGCTGGCATCTCCGAGATGCGCGTGTGCAGGCCTTCAGGTATGCTGCCGGGTCGCGATTGTCCGGAAGTTACCAGTGACGTATTCCTGTCCGGTAACGAGCCGACCCTGCCGGATACACTTTACACGAGTGTGAAGGTGAATCGTGAAACCGGGTTGCGCGCGACGGTTTTCACACCTCCTGACCTGATCGAGGAAAAAGTTTTTATGACCGTTCCGGATTTCGCGCGTGATTGGGCTCTTACAACCGGTGTACCGCTCGCGCCGCAGGGATATGATTCCATCCATGTCAACCAGGTCGATCCGGACGTGGTCATCACAACGCCGCAGCTCTTCGCCGCGGTCTCAGGCGTTGTCACGCTCACAGGCACGGCCTCCGGGGATGACTTCGCCGCGTACAGCATCCAGGTTGGAGAGGGCATCAATCCCGAGACCTGGCTGCAGGTCAAGGAATCAACCCCGCTCAAGGTG
>ERZ1649853.885-NODE-885-length-12012-cov-5.046667_pt1 | contig 12012 bp, 12 predicted proteins | sample MGYA00575353_ERZ1649853 | MGnify/ENA primary metagenome ERZ1649853 (study PRJEB40853, sample SAMN11349654) | freshwater sediment metagenome | isolation source: river sediment | host: Sediment | place: India: Okhla Barrage, New Delhi | collected 2017-02-21 ...
ATCGTCAAACGTGAGGGGACGACCAGCATCGACCTCCACCACGAGGACCTACCTGACCCGGTCGTGTCCGCGTTCGTCGACATGTGCCACACCATCTCCGAGATGGAGTACAGACTCGAGCTCATAGAGAAGAAGCTCGGGGCGGAGTTCAAGAGGCCACCGCCTGCCGTGCGGCCGAAGACCGCACAGCCAGAGGAGCTCTCCTGTCCCGTGAAAGAGAAGCCTTGAATAGGCCTGCATCCATCGGTGAGGTGATAGGCCATGGCGATAGTTCTCCACAACTCGCTCACAAGGCACAAGGAGCCGCTGCAGACCGTACATCCAGGCAAGATCGGCATGTACGTCTGTGGCGTGACGGTCTACGACCGCTCACACCTAGGCCATGCCAAGTCCGCGATCAATTTCGACCTGATCGTGCGCTGGCTCCGGTACAGGGGGTACCAGGTCAAGCACGTCACCAACTTCACGGACGTCGACGACAAAATCATAGCGCGCGCGAACGAGATGGGTATCGACCCGCTGAAGCTCTCCGGCGATATGATCAGCGAGTACGAGAAGGATATGAAGACCCTCAAGGTGAGGCCGGCTGACGTCTACCCGAAGGCCAGCGATACGATGCCGGAGATAATCGCCATGGTGAAAGGCCTAGTGGACAAGTGATTCGCATACGCATCCCAGGGGTGCGTCTACTGCAGCTTCTCGATGGTGGAGAACTAGGGTAAGCTCTCCGGCCAGTCCCTCGACCAGATGGTGTCGGGGGCAAGGATAGACCCGACCGAGGACAAGCGCGACCCGATGGACTTCGCCCTGTGGAAGGCTGCGAAGCCAGGGGAGATCGCTTGGGACTCGCCGTGGGGCAAGGGAAGGCCCGGATGGCACATCGAGTGCTCGGCAATGTGCCTGAAGCACATCGGCCCGACCGTGGACATACACGGCGGAGGAACCGACCTGGTCTTCCCTCACCACGAGAACGAGATACTCCAGTCGGAGACATACAACGGCGTGCAGTTCGTCAAGTACTGGATGCACAACGGGATGCTCACCATCGGCGAGGAGAAGATGTCCAAGTCCCTCAAGAACTTCTTCACCATCCAGGACATACTTGCCAAGTACAGGCCCGAGGTCGTCAGGTTCTTCGTTCTCAACGCGACCTACAGCGCCCCGCTGGACTTCGACGAGAACTCCCTCGAGGAGTCGAGGAAGGCGCTTGAGAAGCTGGACAACGCCTACGACATGGCGCTATCGGCCATGGGGAATGCCAAGGGGGCCGATGACGCACAGCAGCTGTGCGAGGACTCCTGGAAGAAGGTCGGCGAGAGGCTCGACGACGACTTCTCAAGCAGGGATGCGATCGCAATCATGTTCGACTTTGCACGTGAGACGAACAGGCTCGTCTCCGAGGGGCGGCTGTCCAAGAAGGGTGCCGAGAACGTCGTCAAGGTCTACAGGGATTTCAATGGGATATTCGACGTGCTTGAGGGGAAGCGCTCCATGACTGTCACAGGCAAAGATGTCCATGTGGCCTCTTTCCCAGACCCGTCGACTATGACTAAGGAGAGCCTCACCGACGAGAAGATCAAGGAATGGCTCGGGATAAGGGCCGCCGCCCGCGCGAAGAAGGACTTCGCATACGCCGATGCGGTGAGGAAGAAGCTGGCAGAGCTCGGCATCGATGTCAAGGACTCCAAAGACGGTGCCACATGGACGCGGAAGTGAGCCCCGAGACGGCGCGCAAGAAGGCTGAGTTCCTCGCGGGAGGCGCTGTGCTCCTGCCAAAGGATTTCAGGCTGCCGTTCAATCCCAGCAGATCCACCGCGGGACCTGGAGCTGGCCACACGTCCGTCGTGTTCGCCTTCGGCGGGACCAGGGCGAAGAAGCGGGTCTCCAGGGACGAGGGGGAGTTCGAGCTCGCTGACGACGGAGGAACGTTGTCCATCGTCCGCGATGGCAGGCCGTTCATCGAGAAGGTCGACCTCGTCCCGACCATGATGCATGCACCGTACCAGGCCTTCGTGAACATCGACAGCTCCTGCATCTATGGCTGTCTGTTCTGCAACTCGCCGAGGATCCCGTCGCACGCCACGAAGAACCTCAGCGACGACCGGATCGTCGAGATGATCGTCGATGCATCGAGGAAGGAGGGCTTTCGATCGGTCGCATTCACGACGGGTGTGGTCGGCTCGTCTGGAGAGAGCGTCAAGAGGATGGCGGGCCTGGTGAGGCGCGTCAGGGAGCTCCTTCCAGACACCCCGATAGGGGTGGAGCCGTATGCGACCAGGCCGGACGAAGTGGAGTCCCTCCTGGATGCAGGCGCGGACGAGATCAAGCTCAACCTCCAGGCCTACGACCAGGACATCTTCGACAAGGTCTGTCCGGACCTCCAGTACCAGCACATCATGCACGCCATCAACCACGCGTGCGAGGTCTTCCCCAAGAACAGGGTATGTTCGAACATCATCTTCGGGCTCGGTGAGAGCGACGAGAATGTGCTCGAGGGCGCGACCGTGCTCGCGAACATGGGATGCGTCGCGACTCTCAGGGCGCTCCGCAGGGACGAGCAGAACCTGCCGCACCTGGAGAAGGCACTGGGTCCGCTCGTCCCGGTCACTCCGGAGAGGATGCTCCGGCTCGCAACTGATGAGAAGAAGATACTCCAGAGGTACGGCCTGACCACGCTGAGCTTCAAGACGATGTGCTTCGCGTGCCTCTCGTGCGACATAGTCCCGTTCTGGGACGTCTGAGGCTCACCTGTGGCCGAAGACCAGTCTGACCTTAGGCGAGGTCTCCTCGACCCTCGCGAACCCGACCCTCTCGAGCTGAACGACCTTGCCCTTGGCCGACGCGATGCCTCGCTCCGCCATGCCGGCCTTGGTCGTCCCGTCTGTCATGAGCATGTCGGCGGGGACCGCGTCGGAGGGGGCCCAGTGGATGATCTGCACGCCCTCCTTCAGGACCGCCAGGTCGTTGCCCGCGAAGGCCAGCTTCCCGCCCCTGTACTCGAAGTTGGATAGGTCCTTCAGGCGGACCTTGCTCCCTTCCTGCGGGAGATCAGTCTTCTGGACGAATACCTTGGAGCCCTTCGGGACTGAGAGCTGCCTGACCCCCCTCTCCGGGTGCTCGGGGTGCAGGGGCGCCTTCGCGACAAGCCCATCCGTGCCCTCGACCTCCAAGCTGACCGGGTCAGCGACGAAGAAGTACCTGTCGGCAGGGCCGTCGACGAGGTCCCTGTTGAACGAGTAGAGGGTCTTCCAGGAGAACTCGATGTCGACCTCCTTGATGCCCGTCTCGACCCAGTATCGCCTGATGGCCTCGGGCCTGATGCCCCTCCGCCTCAGCGCCGCGATGGTGCCCAGGCGCGGGTCGTCCCAGCCCGTGTACTGGCCCTCCTTGATTCCCTTGGAGGTCAGGGAGGTCTTGAGTATGGCGTCCTCTATCGAGACACGCCCGTAGTGGATGTACTCCGGCTTCTTCCAGCCGAGGTAGTCGAAGATGTATTCCTGCCTGTAGGTGTTGTTCAGGTGGTCCTTTCCCCGGAGGACGTGCGTCAGGTCCAGGAGGTGGTCGTCGACCGCGACGGCCAGGTTCATCAGCGGGTAGACGCGGTACTTGGTGCCGGTCCTCGGGTGTGGCGTGTCGTCGATTCTTAGGGCGACGAAGTCCCGGATCGCCGGGTTCGGATGGTTCAGGTCGGTCTTTACCACGACCGAAGCTTCCTCGGGCTTGTACGACCCGTCGAACATCTTGTCCAGCCCGAGCATCTGGTCCTCGACTGGAAGCTCCCTGTGGGGACACGCCTTCTTGTGGTTCTTGAGGTCCCTCCAGGTCTCCGGCCTGCAGGTGCAGACGTACGCCTTGCCCATCTTCAGGAGCTGCTTCGCGACCTCGTAGTAGGTCTCGAACCGCTCGCTCTGGATGATGGTCTTATGGATCTTCACGCCGAGCCACTCGAAGTCGGCGGGTATGGAGTCGTATCCGGTCGGGTCGATCCTGGCGGGGTCGGTGTCCTCGAACCTGTTGTAGCAGATGCCGCCGTATCGCTTGACGTACTCGTCGTTCAGGATCGCCATGCGGCTGTGGCCTATGTGGAGCGGCCCGGACGGGTTTGGTGCCATGCGCATCCTGACCTCGCCCTTGACGTTCTTGAGGTCGGGGAGTCCGGTCTCCTTGACCCGCTCCTTCTTCTCGAGGAGCTCGGGGGCGGAATCCTGGAGGGCGCTTCGCTGCTGCTCCGGCGTGAGCTTGTTGACCTCGTCGATGATGCCCTTGGCCATGGAGGTGACCTCCTTGGCCTGCTTCCTCAGCTCTGGGTTCTCGGCCATGACCTTGCCGAGCACGGAGCCCATGGTCGCCTTGCCCCCGAACTGGACTGCGTTCTGGAGAGCGTACTTGCGAACAACCGCCTCTAGGTCCACGTCGGACTCGATACTCGGAGCCGTATAAAAGAGTGATGACCCCGCCCGCTGACTGGACCGTCGAGAAAGGGTAGAAATACGCATTATGGCATGGCCTCGACAGGTGATTGTCTGTCGGTCAGGGCGCTGCTCTCGCAGTTCGATGACACCGTCGTAGTCAAGGGGCACATCTCGAGGGACCTGGAGCTCACCAGGATACTTCTCAAGGAGAGGACCAGGCCCGTCCTCTTCGAGAACCTCGACGGGTACAGGGCGGTAGGCAACCTGTGGTCGACGAGGGAGCGCGTCGCGAAGGCCATGGGGACCACCTCGCAGGAGCTGAACAGGAAGATGCTCCAGGCGATGGACTCGCCCTCGGAGCCGCAGCTACTCGAGAGCGCCCCGTTCGACAAGAACATCCTAACCGACTTCGACCTGCGCGAGAGCGCGATACCGAAGTTCTACAAGGGCGATGGAGGGCGCTTCGTCACCGCAGGGGTCGTCGTCGCTGAGCACGACGGCATCCGCAACATGTCGTTCCACAGGATGATGGTCATAGGCGAGAAGAGGTTCGCCATAAGGGTCGTGCCCAGGCACCTGCACGCGCTCCACAGACGCGCGCTCGCGAAAGGAGAGGAGCTCAAGATCGCAGTCGCGGTGGGCCTCTGCCCGTCTATCATGCTCTCCGCGGCCATGCACCTCGAGTTCGGCAAGGACGAGCTGACCGTCGCGAGCTCGCTCAGGAAGGCCTGCCTCAACGAGCCCGTCTGCGTCAGGAAGATCAGGAGTGGACTGCGCGTCCCCGCCTTCGCAGAGTACGTCTTCGAGGGCAGGCTGACCAAGGAGACGGCAGACGAGGGGCCGTTCGTGGACATCACCGGGACTCAGGACCCCGTCAGGAAGCAGCCAGTCGTCGAGATCGACCGCATCTACCACAGGGACGACCCCATCTTCCAGACCATATTGCCGGGCGCCAACGAGCACTTCCTGATGATGGGCATGCCGAGGGAGCCAGTCATCCACAGGGCGGTTAGCGTCGCGGTACCCGAGGTCCACGGCGTCAGACTCACCGAGGGAGGATGTTGCTGGCTGCACGGGGTCGTCTCCATCACGAAGCAGAAGGAAGGGGACTCCGTCAACGCGATCATGGCGGCTCTCGGGGCACACCCATCGATGAAGATGGTCACAGTCGTGGACAACGACATAGACATCTACAGCGACCAGGACGTCGAGTGGGCCGTCGCGACCAGGTTCCAGGGGCACAAGGGGCTCGTGGTCATAGAGAACGCGCGCGGGAGCAGCCTGGACCCGAGCGCAGACGAGACCACGACAAAAGTGGGCATCGATGCCACGAAAACGGTGGGTGCCGAGGGGTTCGACCGGGTAATACCCGACTGAGCCAGTATGGCACACGACATGCCCGTCCGCTCACGCGAAAATGATTAAATACAGCGCCATCCTCATTCTTGCTGGGCGAAACCCATGGTAACAGTGACACCCAAGGCCGTTGAGACGATAAGGGCGATCGTCTCCGAAGACAAGAGGAGCGAACCGATCAGGATTTACTTTGCTGGATACTCATGCTCCGGCCCCGCCTACATGATGGGCTTCGACAAGAAGTCCGATGCGGACCTGGAGATCAAGGTGGACGGTTTCACGCTCATCTACGACAAGAAGCTGGAGGGCGACCTCAAGGAGGCCACAGTGGACTCCGTGGACACCCCCCAGGGACCAGGCGTCGTCGTGAGGGTCAAGTCGAAGGGCGCACCCTCCTGCGGCGGCGGCTGCTCCGGCTGCCACTAGATTCGCTAGGGCTCGAGGCAAACATACATACCCACGGTGAGTTCTAGACCGCCCGTGTACTTCGAGCACCCGCTGGTCAGGCCAGGCTCGGTGGAGCTCAGGGACTACCAGGTCAACATCGCGATGACCGCGATGAAGGAGTCGACCCTTGTGGTCCTTCCGACCGGGATGGGCAAGACCATCATCGCCCTCATGCTCATAGCCGAGGCGCTTTCTAGGCCCGGCGGCAAGGTCCTGTTCATGGCGCCGACGAAACCGCTGGTGCAGCAGCACGCGGGCTTCCTCAAGGCGCACCTCGTCGGCGTCGAGCCCGAGTTCTTCACGGGCGAGGTCGCGCCCAGCAGGAGGAAGGACACTTGGGAGGAGTCGCGGCTCATAGTATCCACCCCGCAGGTCATAGAGAACGACCTCGCAGAGGGAAGGATCGGTCTGGACGGTGTGAAGCTCGTCGTGTTCGACGAGGCCCACAGGGCCGTCGGGGACTATGCCTACGTCTCCATCGCCAAGGAGTACGCCAAGGCGGGAGGGATATCCCTCGGGATGACCGCATCGCCCGGGTCCGATGTGGCGAAGATCGCAGAGGTCTGCGAGAACCTGGGCATCACAAACGTCGAGATCCGGTCCGAGATGGACGACGACGTCGTGAAGTACGTCCAGGATGTCAAGACCGAGTTCATAGGCGTGGGCATGCCCGAAGGGATGTCTCGCGTGGTCTTCCTCCTCCAGCAGATACTGGACGAGCAGGTCAAGAAGCTCAGGGCCTTCGGATTCCTCGACCCCGACAAGCCCCCGACCACGAGGGACTTCCTCCAGGCGGGGAACGTCATAAGAGCCAGGCTGAACTCGGGCACGAAGAACTTCCATCTCTTCAAGGCCGCGAGCGTCCAGGCCATGGCCATGAAAGTCAACCACGGGATCGAGCTCGCACAGACCCAGGGACGGAGCGCGCTCGAGAGCTACTTCGGCAAACTGGCGAAGGAGGGCGGAGAGAAGGACGGGTCGAAGGCTTCGAAGGACCTTGCCAAGGACGCGAGGTTCCAGCAGGCCAGGACTCTCCTCTACTCCATGGAGGAGGACCACCCGAAGCTAGAGAAGGTCGAACCCATCCTCAAGCAGCAGTTCCTCATGAAGCCCGACTCGAGGGTCATAGTCTTCACGCACTACAGGGACACCTGCGAGACGCTCACGCAGAGGCTGGAGAAGATCCCCGGGCTGAGGCCGGTCAGGTTCGTGGGCCAGGCTAGCAAGGGCGAGGATTCCGGGCTGAACCAGCGTGAGCAGAAGGAGATCATAGACAAGTTCAGGGCGGGGGAGCACAACGTCCTCGTCTCCACCTCCATAGCAGAGGAGGGGTTGGACATCCCCGCCACGGACCTCGTCGTCTTCTACGAACCGGTCCCGTCCGAGATCAGGACCATCCAGCGCAGAGGCAGGACCGGCAGGAAGCAGTCCGGGAGGGTCATCGTCCTCGTGACCAGGGACACCAGGGACGAGGCGTACCTCTGGACCAGCAGGAAGAAGGAGATGCAGATGCGCAGGGAGCTCGACGCGCTCAGGCGCAAGCTCCGGATGGAGAAGGGTATCCGCGGGGAGAGGCCGAGGACGGAGAGGCAGCTCTCGAAGGAGAACATCGAGCAGATGATGGCGCCCCCGACGGAGAAGGAGGAGCGCGCGCTCAAGGCATCGGAGACCAAGGGGCAGAGCTCGCTGGGCCACTTCAAGAAGGACGAGCCGGCCGGGAAGGACGTGCTCGCAGTCTCCGAACGCGCGATCGGGCTGGGAATCTCGCACGAGCTCGGGGGGCTTGGCTTCCGGCTCGCGACCGTCGACCTCGAGGACGCGGATGTGGTCGTCTCGGACAGGGTCGCGGTCGCAGTGAGGTCCGTCGACGCGTTCATAAGTGGCATCGGTGACGGCTCCCTGGTCCCTTCGATGGCCAGGTTGAAGCACCAGTTCCTGAGGCCCGTCCTCGTCGTCCAAGGGGCTCCGGAGGGGAAAGGTGACACCGCCGGCAACGCGGCAGTGTTCGACGCCCTGAGCGCGCTGCTATCGGAACTCCAGATGCCGGTGTTCTCGACCAACGGAGCGAAGGAGACCGCTACCGCGATAGCCTCGCTCCACAGGCAGGAGGAGGAGAAGGGCGGAAGGCCCGCGCGCCCGGTGCAGACGACCCTCGACACCTCCAGGAGGCAGATGTTCCTTGTCCAGGGACTGCCGAACGTCTCTGCGACGCTGGCCCAACGGCTCCTGACGAGGTTCGGGAGCGTCAAGGGGATCGCCGACGCGAGCACCGAGGAGCTCATGCAGGTCGATGGTATAGGAAGGGTTATTGCGGAAGGCATCCATTCAGTCCTTCGGAAGAAATTCGAGTAGGAGGAGGAGTGCGATGTCGGAATACCTGTGCCCGATCTGTCACAGTCCGTGCATCATCAAGGTGATAGCCACGGACAGCGAGAAGTGGTGCGAGGTCGATGTCTGCAAGATCTGCGGTACGATGTACCCCCGCGACACGCCCCCGAAGAAGCCTAAGACTGTGAAGAAGCCGAAGAAGAAGGCCGCCAAGGCGAAGCCCCGCCCGAAGAAGGCGGTCAAGAAGAAGCGCTCTAAGAAGTGACCATCTGGCCAGTGCCTCCCACGAGGTCAGCAACGTTTATGAACCCCGTGCCTATACTAGGGGCCCGAGTGTTATGGAGTTCAAGCTTGCCGAGAAGAAGAAGGACAGCATCAAGGTCGAGATCACCGACCCGGATGACACCCTGATCTACCCTCTCATCCACGAGCTGCTCCAGGACAAGAACGTCGAGGACGCCCGTTACATCACCGGCCACCCGCAGCTAGACGTGCCGGTCCTCATAGTCAAGGTCAAGGACGGCAAGCCCCAGGCGGCCGTGAAGAAGGCGGCCAAGTCGCTCGCGAACCAGTTCCTGGAGGCCAGGCAGCTCATAGAGAAGCAGCTTGGTTAGGCCTGAGAGCATTATTACCCGCCCCGTTCATTCTGTTGGTCGCATGAGGGAGAGCGAGCTTGGCCTCGAGGTGTTCCTTACAGCCGATGTCCCAGGGATAGGGGGCAAGCTGAGGAAGACGCCCGAGGACTTCGTCGTCGACGAGATCTCGGTCCTCCCGCCGGCGTTCGAGGACGGGAAGTACGTCGTCGCGCGCGTGTGGCATCGCAACTGGGAGGCGAACAGGCTCGTGAGGCGGCTCGCGAGCAACCTCCACGTGAGCAGGGCGAAGATAGGCTTCGCGGGGACCAAGGACGGAAGGTCCGTCGCCACACAGCTCATGTCCTTCGACGTCCCCATCGAGGCAGTCACATCGCTGACCATCCCCGACGTCGTCGTCTCCGACGCGTACAGGGCGAGGCGGATGATTCAGATAGGGGACCTCATTGGCAACAGGTTCAGGATACGGGTCGGGGACCTCGACCCGACGGTGGATGTCGCCGAATCTTGCAGGCGGGTGAGGGAGAAGCTGGACGCGGCCGGCGGCTATCCCAACTTCTTCGGCACGCAGAGGTTCGGCTCCGTGAGGCCGATAACCCACCTCATCGGGAGGGACATGGTGAAGGGGGACCTGCAGGCCGCGGTCATGCGGTATGTGGCCAACCCGCTGGATGAGGACTCCGACGCGAACGACGCCAGGAGGACCCTCCAGGAGACCGGGGACTTCGAGAGGGCCTTCAGGGAGTTCCCGCAGAAGCTCACATTCGAGAGGATGCTCATCGGGCACATGAAGGACCATCCAGGGGACCACGTCGGCGCTCTGAGGACCCTGCCGAGGAACCTCCTCATGATGTTCGTCCACGCCTACCAGTCATACCTGTTCAACAGGATACTCAGCCAGAGGATACGCGAAGGGCTCCCGCTCGGCCAGCCGATAGTCGGCGACCTCGTGCTCCCGCTCACCAAGACGGGTGTGCCGGACCACGACACCCCGATACCCGTGACTGAGGACAACCTCGAGAAGGCCGGGAGGAACTGCCGCGAGGGAAAGGCGTTCGTCAGCGGCCTCATCTACGGGAGCGAATCGGCCTACGCTTCCGGGCGCATGGGCGAGATCGAGCGCGCGGTGGTGGAACGGGAGGCGCTGAAGGGGACCGACTTCGAGATCGTGGGGCTGAGGGAGGCCTCTTCGAAGGGGACCAGGAGAGAGATCCTGGCGCCATACAAGGACCTCGCCATCGATGTCTCCTCCGAGGGGGCGACCTTCGCATTCTCGCTCAACAAGGGCTGCTACGCCACCGGGCTCCTCAGGGAGTTCATGAAGGCGGAGATCTCCCAGTACTGATGCGCATCCGGCGGAACCCGTATAAGGAATGCAGCCGTTCCATCGACCGTGATGAGGAAGGGGAAGAGAACCGTCCTGACATGCCCCCAGTGCGGCTCGGCGGACCTCTACTACGAGAACGCGCTCATAACCGGCTACAAGTACCACTGCAAGAAGTGCGGATACATCGGCGCTTTCGTGATCGAGAAGGACATCGAGGCCGACGCGGACGGCGGGAAGACATGACATGCATCCGAATCAGAACCGCACTGGTGCGCGAGCCAGGAGACAGATATCGGGACTGCCTCTCGTCGCACCCACTTAGGAAGACAATAGATGTTGCGCTCGCTAGGGAGCAGCACGCCACCTACCGGAAGACGCTGGGAGAGCTCGGGCTCGAGGTCGTCGTGATGGACAGGAACGACGAGCACCCGGACTCGTGCTTCGTGGAGGACACCGCGGTCGCGCACAACGGCAAGGCGGTCATATGCAGGCCAAGGATGGAGAGCAGGCGCGGCGAGGTGCGGAGCGTGGAGCCCGTGCTGTCCAAGTACATGCCGACCACGCGAATACTGGCCCCCGCGACGCTGGAGGGAGGGGATGTGGTCCATCTCCCGGACGGGCTCATCTCGGGGCTCTCGGCCAGGACGAACGAGGAGGGCGTCCAGCAGATGGGGAAGGCGCTCGACGTCCAAGTCAGCACGATCGAGGACAGGAGCATCATGCACCTGAAGAGCTACATCAGCTACCTCGGAGGGGACACCGTGCTTGCGACTGGGAGATATGCCGACCATCCCGTCCTGTCACGGTTCGAGAAGGTCCTTGTTCCGGATGAGGAGGCCTATGCGGCGAACGCCGTCTCCGTCAACGGGACCGTGATCATCCCGGATGGTTATCCGAAGACCGCTGCGGCGATCCGGGGAGCGGGCTTCGACGTCGTCCCACTCAGGATGACCGAGTTCCCGAAGTGCGAGGGAGCGATGACCTGCCTGTCGATACTCTTCTGAACCGCATGGCCATGCCTGGGTGAACTGATTCCAGCAGCTCTCGTATCGCGAAGCGCTCAGGCGAACATCGGGCCCGATTCCTCGAGCTTCTGCACGCCGTCGTCCAGGACCTTGGTCAGGGCCTTCTCGAAGTCGCCCATGGTGACGAAGTCCCTGTTGTCCCTGATCGCGAACATGCCGGCCTCGGTCGCGATGGCCTTGATGTCAGCGCCGGTTGCGCCGTCCGACCTTGAGGCGAGCTCCTCGACGTTGATGCTCTCGTCGAGGTTCATCCGCTTCGTGTGGATCTTGAATATCTCGACCCTGGCCTCGTAGTTCGGTATCGGGATCTCTATGATCCTGTCGAACCTGCCCGGCCTGAGCAGCGCCTCGTCGAGTATGTCCGGCCTGTTGGTCGCCCCGATGATCTTGACATCGCCCAGTGGGTTGAAGCCGTCCAGCTCGGCGAGTATCTGCATGAGGGTCCTCTGGACCTCCCTGTCGCCGGAGGTGGCCATGTCGAGCCTCTTCGCGCCGACGCTGTCCAGCTCGTCGATGAACACGAT
>ERZ1649853.886-NODE-886-length-11998-cov-5.161099_pt1 | contig 11998 bp, 11 predicted proteins | sample MGYA00575353_ERZ1649853 | MGnify/ENA primary metagenome ERZ1649853 (study PRJEB40853, sample SAMN11349654) | freshwater sediment metagenome | isolation source: river sediment | host: Sediment | place: India: Okhla Barrage, New Delhi | collected 2017-02-21 ...
AGAAGGTACCACAGTTTTACGGGCAGCGCAGGCAGCCGGAATAGACATTCCGACACTTTGCGATCATCCTCACTTGACACCTTATGGTGGATGCCGATTGTGTCTGGTTGAAGTTGAAGGTGCAAGGACTTTGCAGCCATCCTGTACTCTTCCGGTAAGCAATAACATGGTCATTAAAACTGATACCAAGAAAGTATTGGATGCTCGTAAATTCGTTCTCACACTTCTATTTAGTGAGCGTAATCATTTCTGCCCGTACTGCCAGGTTACCGGTGGCGATTGCGAACTTCAGAATGCAGCATATCACGAAGGAATGACTCACTGGCCTCTGCAGCCGAATTATCAGCCTTATCCAATGGATGCATCGCATCCCTATATCATTCTCGAAAATAACCGGTGTATCCTTTGCCGGCGTTGTGTTCGCGCTTGCGGAGAACTTATTGGTAACTTCACCCTCGGATTCGAAGAGCGTGGTGCTAAATCAATTCTAGTTGCTGATACCGGTGTACCTCTTGGGGAAAGCACATGCATCTCCTGCGGTTCCTGTGTTCAGGTTTGTCCTACCGGTGCATTAATTGACCGCTGGAGTGCATATCGTGGAAAAGAAACCCAGGTAGAAAAAACCAAGACAATTTGTGTAGGATGTTCGTTAGGTTGTGGCATCGACGTACTGACTCGGAACAACAGCCTTGTTCGAATTGAAGGCGATTGGGACTACAAAATGAATGAAGGGGTAATTTGCGAGGTTGGACGTTTTTCGCCGATGACCGAGAAATGCGAAAGAATCGCAACCCCGTTGATTCGCAAGAATGGAGCATTAAAAGCAGCTACCTGGGACGAAGCAATTTCAACCATTGCGAGTCAAATAAAAAATTCACCGAAATCTGTTGCAGCCCTGATCTCTACCCGACAACCGATTGAAACTCTATCCAAATTCAAACAATTGTTTGCAGACAAACTCGGATCGGATGCGGTTACCTCCACTGAAGAAGGTATCTTCAGTAGAAACTCAGCATTATTTGCAGAAACCCAGAAGTCCTCTTTTGAAGGAACCCTGGAGGATCTGAAAGCTGCGGATGCAGTGTTGGTATTCAATGAAGATTTAACAAAGGATCATCAGGTCGCTGGTTTCTTCATTAAGCGAGTCCTTCCTTTCAATACCAAATTATTGATCATCGATAGGCAGGAGAATGGTCTCTCCAAACACGCAAATAAAGTGATTTCTGCCACTTCAGGTGTTGACTCTGACGTAGTAAAATCGCTGGAAGCTGCAATTGTAAAGTTGGGTATTGGTAAGAACAAGACAAATGTATCGGCAACTGAGCTTCAATCCAATGCCCAAAAAACTGGTATTTCCACGGATAATTACCTGGATGCAGCCTATGTCATTGCCTCTGGTGAAAAACCAGTGATCGTTTATAAAGATGGCGAAAGTATCGAAGTGCTCAAGCAATTAGCTGACCTCATCAATGCCAAGTTAATTTGCCTTAAGGGGAATGCAAACAGCCTTGCTGCTTCACAATTGCAGCTGGATAAGTCAATAAAACTAGACGGAAAGAAAGTCCTTATTGTCGCAAATGGAGATGAGGAACTTTCCCAGAAATCCATCAAGGAATTTGAAAAAGTTCCATTCAAAGTGGTTCAATCTGCGTATGCTTCCTCATTAACAGGAATTGCTGATGTAGTACTTCCAGCCACGAATTGGCTCGAACAGGAAGGCCATTATATTAGCAGTGATGGAACTGTTTTTGAGGCTAAACGGTCTCTCATTCCAGCAGATGAAGTTCTTACACCATACGAAACCTTAGATAAATTGGCAAATTCCTTGGATGTAAAATTATCAACCGACTGGAAAAAAGAAGTTCATCACCGGGTCTCTCCAAGCAAAATAGAAAGATAATCTGATTGGTAAAGCGAGGATTAGAATGGCAAAACCAAAAGTAGCATCAGACTGGCTGGCAGGTTGTGCTGGTTGTCACATGTCTTTACTCGATATGGATGAACGAATTGCCAAAGTAATTGATTTGGTGGACCTCAGATCGACACCTATTACGGATCTTAAGCATCCTGATAAGACCGGGGTCGATGTCGGAATTCTTGAAGGTGGGGTAAATAATAGCACCAATGAAGAGGTTGCCAAATTAATGCGCTCCCGGTCAAAAATATTGGTAGCTCTAGGTGATTGTGCAGTTTTTGGTGGTGTTCCAGCTATGCGCAACTTTTTCACCCTTGAAGAATCATTACGACGGGCATATGTTGAAACCGAAAGTACTGATGAGTCCGGCAAGATACCCGATGATCCCGAATTATGCGTTCCGACTAAGGTCCGTGCACTGCAGGATGTTGTCCCCGTAGATGTTTTTGTTCCGGGATGCCCACCTGAAGCAGATACAATTTTCTATGTCCTCAGCGAGCTAGGCCAGGGCCGAATTCCTGAGATAAAAGGCAGTACTTTACATTGGCAATAAGATCCAGGAGGTTATGAATGGTAGCTCAAAAGATCACGATTGAACCTGTTACCCGTATCGAAGGTCATGCCAAGGTCACCATCCGAATGAATGAAGCTGGCAAGGTTGACCATGCCTATTTACATGTCAATGAGTTCAGAGGTTTCGAAAAGTTCTGCGAAGGACGGATGGTTTTCGAAATGCCTCTTATCACCCCTCGCATTTGCGGTATCTGCCCGGTGAGTCATCACCTGGCTTCTGCAAAAGCTGGCGACGACATCCTGGGAGCCACTCCCCCTCGACCAGCTTCTTTACTGCGTGAACTCATGCACATGGGACAGGTTGTACAATCTCATGGGATGCATTTCTTTGAATTAGGCGGTCCGGATTTGATCCTCGGATTTGATGCAGACCCTGAGATCCGCAATGTGGCTGGTCTACTTGCCGCTGATGCTGGCTTAACAGTAAGAGCAGTCAATCTCCGTAAATGGGGGCAGGAAATCATCCGCATTCTTGGCGGCCGCCGGATACACCCAAATTTCGCGATTCCAGGAGGTGTGAATAAAGCGTTAACCAAGGAAGAGCGTGCAATGATACTCGCCGGTTATGATGAGGCTATCGAAACCATCAAAATTGGTTTGAAAATAATGTATGACTGGGCTGAAAAGAACGCTGAGGACATCAACAAATTCGCGGTCCTAAAATCCGGGTACTTTGGTCTGGTCAATGAGGATGATGCACTCGAACTTTACGACGGGAAGATCAGGCTCATAGATTCAACCGGGAAGCAGTTGGAAAAGTTTGATCCCCGCAACTATCTGGATTACATTGCCGAGCATGTTGAAAATTGGTCATATCTGAAATTCCCGTATTACAAGAAAATGGGTTTTCCGCAAGGTGTCTATCGAGTCGGTCCATTAGGGAGATGCAACAATTCTAAAAGTATCACTACCCCATTGGCAAACGAAGAACTAAAGCGCTTCAAGGCTTTGAATGGCGGAAAACCAGTCGAAAATACCCTCCATTATCACACAGCCAGGCTTATTGAAACCATGTATGCCGCTGAACATGTTAAAGTTCTCCTTGATGATCCGGATATTTTAAGCAAGGATATCCTCAATACCTGCAGAAATCCCAAATCATCGGGAGTTGGAGTAATCGAAGCTCCCCGCGGAACTTTGATACATCATTATTGGATGAACGAGAACCAACAGCTTACCAAAGTTAATCTGATCGTTTCAACTGGTCATAATAACTGGGCAATGAGCGAAGCTGTTGACAGCGTTGCAAAAACCTACATCACTGGCCCGGAAGTACCTGAAGGAATTTTAAATCGTGTGGAAGCAGCAATTCGCGCGCACGATCCATGCCTATCCTGCTCTACCCATGCTGTCGGTCAAATGCCCATGATCATTGAAGTCAAAGACTCGTCAGACACAATCGTTAAAACAATCAAGCGAGATTAGCATTTTGTAATAACCGTATCGTGAGATGCCGCTATCGAGTGGCATCTCACGTTTTCTAAGGATAGAAATGAAAACACTTGTAATCGGGTATGGAAATCTTGATCGCCAGGACGATGGAGTCGCCTGGCACGTACTATCCAAACTCATGCAGGAATTTGGAGTTGAAAAACCGAATGACATCAATATCGATTTTTTCAATCCGAAAAAGGACGTCCATTTCTTATATCAACTTCAACTCCTTCCTGAGTTGGCAGATGAATTATCGGATTATGATTACGCCGTATTTATTGATGCCCACAATGGGGCTATGCCGAGTGACGTGTATTTTGAGCAATTGTCACCCATTTTTACGAGCTCACCCTTAACCCATCACTTATCCGCAAATTCATTGCTTTCAATAACAAATCAAATCCATCATAAATACCCTAAATCGATCCTTGTTTCCATCAGAGGATTTGAATTCTCTTTTTCTCAGTGTTTATCATCACAAACAGCAAGTCTTGTTTCTATAGCAGTTGAAAAAATTCACGAATGGATGAATAATCAAGGAAAAGATTGAGTCTGGAGGTTCATATGGACGATCACGTTTCCAGGGATATCTATTCTCCAACCGAGATGCGCGAAAAGGCAATTCTCGCTGGAATTTCTAAAAGCAAACTCCCCTTTGGACGGTTGTTTCTTCTTTCTATATTAGCTGGTGCATATATCGCTTTTGGAGCAATTTTTTCTTCCGTGATTGCTCTTGGCATGCCCGGAACCTGGCCTTATGGAATAATGAAAGCATTGCAAGGGTTAGCTTTTTCCCTTGGGTTGATTCTTGTGATTATTGGCGGAGCTGAGCTCTTTACGGGAAATAACCTCATGGTGATTGCCTGGCTTGATAAAAAAATTAATAGTCTTGCAGTTTTCAGGAACTGGGGGATTGTTTTCCTGGGTAATTTCCTAGGATCAATCGTTATAGCCCTGTTGCTGATTCTCAGTCGGCAATATCTTGTCTCGAACGGTGACCTAGGGAAAAGCATTGTAAATTTAGCAATATTAAAAACAAGTTATCCCTTTTTTACAGCGTTAGTATTAGGAATACTATGCAATATCCTGGTTTGCCTTGCGGTTTGGCTAACTTATAGCGGTCGAACAACCAGCGATAAAATATTGGCAATCATCTTTCCGATCAGTGTTTTTATTGCCGCAGGTTTTGAACATAGCGTCGCAAACATGTACATAATCCCTGCAGCCTTATTGCTTCAAGATATAGATCCCGTATTTACAGCAAACACGGGGTTAATCCTTGATGGTCTACACTGGTCATCTTTCCTATTGAAAAATCTAGTTCCTGTAACATTGGGAAATATCATCGGAGGGGCATTGTTTGTAGGATTTTTGTATTTCTTTGCACTTAAACCGTCATCAAAATAATAATTTAATCATGTGACAGGCTGCTAAAGCATCTATGACCAATTACACTACCTCATCCCATGTCTAGATGTTATCGTTATGCAAGAGGTAGTATTCCAATACCATGAATTATGATCTTAACCTTATTGAAACACTTAAAATAATCCCTCTTTTCCTCGATTTCACTGCAGACCAACTTGGGAAACTCAGTAAAATCGCAGAAGTCATCGAATTAGAACCCGGTGATACTCCTCTTCATGAAGGCCAATCACTCGACTATTTGTATATCGTTGTGGATGGCGAGATGCAAATCGAAGTATATGTTCCATCCTATGGAAATATGGAAACTGCCAGGTTGGGACCTTTGGATATTTTCGGCTGGTCCGCTATGACCCCGGTTGTAAGGCAAAGAACAGGAACGACTACTGCGGTAACTCATTGCCGGGTAATCCGCATCATGGGAAAACAACTATACGCTTTGTGTGAAGAGGACCACGATATTGGATTCTACATCTACCGTCGAATTGCAAATGTGGTTGCCAGAAGTTTTCTTGCTACCCGACTGCAGTTCATGAACCTGCTTGTTGAGAATATTGACCGCAAGCATATTCAATAATCTAACCATTTCTATCCGATTTCGATTATAATTTTTCGGATGCACGAGCTATCGGTCACTGAAAGCATTCTTGAGATTGCTGCAACTCATGCCCGAGAGAATAACGCTTCAAAAGTCACCCAAATCAATCTCGTTATAGGGCGATTATCGTCGATAATTGACGATTCAGTCCAATTCTATTGGGAAGCCATCTCTGAGGGGTCAATTTGCGAAGGATCAAAATTATCTTTCACTCGGACTTCAGCAGTTCTCCGTTGTACCGACTGCCAGCATGAGTATCAAATTGAAATCGAATTGACACCCTGCCCTCACTGTGGAAGTTATCAGACTCAAATCATTGGTGGCGAAGAATTCTACGTTGAAAGTATAGTTATTGAAAAAGATCAGGAGAATAAATGATGTCATCTGCAAAGATTGCAGTGGTAGAGAAAATACTGAGCTCAAACGATCGGTTGGCAAAGATTACACGCGATAATCTAACAGCTCGGGGAGTATTAGGAATCAATCTCATGGCTTCACCTGGAGCGGGAAAAACAAGTTTTATCCTTGAAACTATCAAACGAACAGCGGGAGAATTGAACATCGGGGTTATAGAAGGAGACACAGCTCCTGTCACGATTGATGCAGATAAAATTTCTGCTGCTGGAATGCCGGCCGTCCAAATAAACACCGGAGGAGACTGCCACCTTGACGCGTCGATGGTTGCTGATGGTATTAGCCAACTCCCGTTGTGCAATCTTGATTTACTCATCGTTGAAAATGTCGGTAACTTGATCTGCCCGGCGGCTTGGGATTTGGGAACTCATATAAACCTTCTGGTGGCAAGCGTTCCTGAAGGCGATGATAAACCCTATAAATATCCCAATATTTATCGGGGATTGAACGTATTGGTCATCAACAAGACAGACTTACAGCCTTATGTTCAGTTCAACAGGGATTATTTCCAAAAAGGGGTCGAATTACTGAACCCGGGACTTATCACTTTTCCTGTTTCATGCCGTACCGGAGAAGGATTTGAAGCCTGGATTGATTGGTTAAAGAGACAGGTAATTCATAAATAGGCGTATGAGGTTTCGCGTTTGAATACTATCGAGGTCCAGGTAAAAGGCATCGTCCAGGGGGTAGGTTTTAGGCCATTTGTTTATAGGCTGGCAAAAACATACAAACTTACCGGAAAAGTCTGGAATACTTCAAGTGGAGTGGAAATACTAATTAGTGGAGAACAACAGGCTCTAGATGGATTCCTGGAGGAGCTCCATACCACTCCACCTCCATTAGCGCGAATCGATGACATATCTATTTCGCCTTCTTCAAAATCATTTTTTTCAGGATTTGAAATCCTGGAAAGCCAGTCTGATCCAAACTCATTTATGCCCATTTCTCCAGATATTTGTATTTGTGAGGATTGTCGGACTGAGCTGTTTGATCCGAATGACAGACGATATCGGTATCCATTTATCAATTGTACAAATTGCGGACCTCGATTAACAATTATCCATAACATACCGTATGATCGACCGCAAACCACGATGTCCGTCTTTCCGATGTGTGAAGATTGTCTCGAGGAATACTCCGATCCTGAAAACAGGCGGTTTCATGCCCAACCAATCGCTTGCCCTGTCTGTGGTCCCAAGATTGCCTTTATTAGCCAAGGTGAATCAGTAGAAGGAGAAGAAGGACTTGCAAAGGCAAGGAGGTTCCTCAGAGAAGGAAAAATCATTGCAGTTAAAGGGTTGGGTGGATACCATATTGCCTGTGATGCTGCGAACATTTCTGCCGTCACTTCCCTGATCGAGAGGAAACACAGGTCGGATAAACCATTAGCCTTAATGTCATTCAATGAACATACTATTAATAAATATTGCACGATATCTGCGAACGAATCATTGCTCTTAAATTCAATTCAACATCCAATCGTTCTCCTTGAAAAAAAAGCAAATAATGATCTCCCCGAAATTCTTGCGACGCGGCAAAAAAACTTGGGATTCATGCTTCCTTATACACCACTGCACCTTTTACTGCTAGAACCGGGCGAGAATTTTCCTGAAGTGTTGGTTATGACCAGTGGAAATCTATCAGAAGAACCGATCGCCTATGAGGATAGTGATGCCACCCTGAGGCTCTCTCCGTTAGCAGATGGGTTTCTTACACATAATCGTGAGATAAGAACCCGCGCCGACGATTCTGTTGTAAGCTCGGTGAATAATCGGACATACTTCTATCGCCGTTCCCGCGGTTATGCACCTGACGCTATAAAACTGCCATTTGAACTTCCTGAAGTAATCGGTTGTGGCGCTGAACTAAAGAATACATTTTGCCTTACAAAAAACAATTATGCTTTTGTAAGTCATCACATTGGAGATTTGGAGAATTTTGAGACTTTGCATGCTTATGAATCAGGCATCAAGCATTATCAGAACCTTTTCAGAGTGACTCCTGAAATCGTTGCAATTGACACCCACCCTGATTACTTGTCAACAAAATTTGGTCTTGATTATGCCAGTAGCCGGGATATACCTGTCCGCCAGATCCAGCACCATCACGCACATCTGGCTTCATGCCTGGCTGACAATTCTTGGGATTCACCGGAGCCAGTAATCGGTTGCATCTTTGATGGTACTGGATATGGGGAAGATGGACATATCTGGGGAGGCGAATTCCTTTTAGGTTCATACACAGGTTTCTCCAGGGAATTGCATTTGAGAGAAGTACCCTTACCCGGAGGCGATTCATCCATCAGGAACCCGTCAAAAATTGGAATAGCATATTTGCTGGATGCTGGTCTCCTAGATGATCGTGACCTTCAACCATTTGAAGTGTATACAAGATCTCAAATAGAGGTTCTGCAGCAGCAAATAACGCAGAAAATCAATACTCCTTTGACTTCGAGCATGGGTAGGTTGTTTGATGCCGTTTCCTCGATCCTTGGGATACGGCAAAAAGTGACCTATGAAGCGCAGGCAGCTATTGAATTAGAGTACTTTTGTAATCCTTCTGAAAATGGCAGATACAAAATTGAGCTCGACACGGAAGGAATCGATACAAGAACTATCATCAGGTCTATAGTCAACGATTTCCATATGGGTAAGGACCTTGGTGTTATCTCAGGAAGATTTCATAATACAATAGCATACTTATGTCTTGAGGCGAGCAAAATTATCGCATCAAAGACAAAAGTTCAAAATATTGGTTTATCTGGTGGAGTCTGGCAAAATCGTACTCTATTGAAAAAGACTATTCCTCTTCTTGAGAACAATGGTTTCTCAGTTCTTCTCCATAATCAGGTACCTGCGAACGATGGCGGTATTTCTTTAGGCCAAGTTGCAGTTGCCGCAAAACAAACTCACAAATAGAGGTGTTTTATGTGTCTGGCAGTTCCTGGAAAAATAATTGAAATAAAGAATTCACCAGGTGCAAAAATGGGAAAAGTTGATTTCGGCGGAGTCAGCAGGGAAGTATGTCTGGATGCAGTTCCTGAAGCCGTGATCGGTAATTACGTAATCGTTCATGCGGGTTTTGCCTTGAATACTCTCAGCGAAGAAGAAGCGCAGGCAACTTTGGATGCATTTCGAGAAATTGATGCTTTGGACGCTGAATTAGGTATTACCTCAGAGTAGGCACATGAAATACCTTGATGAGTTCCGCAATTCTGATTTGGTGCATAATGCGATAGCTAGATTACATCGAATCACCCATCATCCTTGGGTGATAATGGAAATCTGCGGTGGTCAAACCCATTCGATCATGCAAAATGGGTTAAATCTTTTGTTACCCGAAAAAATCGAATTGGTTCATGGTCCCGGCTGCCCCGTTTGTGTCACTTCACTCGAGTTAGTCGATAAAGCCCTGGCAATCGCAGCACAACCTGACGTTATCTTTTGTTCTTTTGGAGACATGCTCCGTGTGCCCGGTTCCTCTGGCGATTTATTCTCACTTCGAGCCTCTGGCAGTAATATTAAGATCGTTTATTCGCCCATGGATGCTGTGAAAATCGCTCAACAGAATCCAGGCAAACAAGTAGTATTCTTTGCGATTGGGTTTGAGACAACCGCCCCGGTAAATGCAATGAGTGTGTTGCAAGCAAGTGCTCTAAAACTAGACAATTATTCCATTCTAGTTTCTCAGGTTACAGTACCACCAGCTATGGAGGCGATATTAAGCTCTCCACTTAATCGCGTGCAGGCGTTTCTTGCTGCCGGTCATGTCTGCGCTGTGATGGGATATCATCAATATTTTACAATTGCCGAAAAATACCAAATACCGATTGTAGTCACGGGATTTGAACCTCTTGATCTCGTTAATGGAATACTAAAAACTGTTGATTTACTAGAACAAGGTCTTAACAAAGTGGAAAATGCGTATTCCCGCATCGTCACTGAGAAAGGCAATGTTGCAGCTCAAAATATTATCAACACTGTTTTTAAAAAGGTTGACCGTAACTGGCGTGGCATCGGTATGATCCCTATGAGTGGGCTTGGTTTGCGTGAAGAATTTGAGCTATTTGATGCCGAAAAACGCTTTTCGATAGCACATATTTCCACACATGAATCTGAAATTTGCATTTCAGGTCAGGTTCTACAAGGTTCTGTCAAGCCCGATCATTGTCCTGCGTTTGGAACAATTTGTACTCCCGAAAATCCACTTGGCGCTACTATGGTATCTTCGGAGGGGGCTTGTTCAGCTTACTTTCGGTACGCCAATGGTAAGGATTCAACCTCATGATAAATGATCTTCCCAATTTAACCAACCCGGTTTGTGCGGTTCCGCATTCTCACAATGATTATATAGTTATGGGACACGGATCCGGGGGAGGCATGACACATAATTTAATTCAGAAGGTATTTGCACCCCACTTTACCAATTCTTCTTTAGACGCTAATAATGATTTTGGAATAGTCGAAAACACAGGAAAAAACCGTTTAGCCATCAGTACTGATGCCCACATCGTATCACCTCTGTTTTTTCCTGGCGGCGATATAGGTCGGTTGGCGGTCTGCGGTACGGTTAATGATGTCTCCATGTCTGGTGCAGAAGTTATTGGCTTAACTGCCAGTTTTATTATCGAAGAAGGTTTCCCGATAAAGGATTTGGAACGTATCGCCATATCCATGTCAATTGCAGCAAAAGAAGCAGGTGTAAAAATCGTCTCCGGAGACACGAAGGTGGTTGAAAGAGGAAAAGCGGATGGTGTTTTCATCTCAACTTCCGGGATAGGATACATTCCAGAAGGGACTGATATAGGTGGGGCAAATGCAAAACCGGGTGATGCTGTGATCATCTCCGGCACAGTTGGAGATCATGGGATGGCAGTATTAACTGCCAGAGGAGACCTTGGATTAGAAACTCAAATTCGATCGGATGTCGCTCCACTTAATGGGTTAATCCACTCCCTTTTATTGGAAATACCTGATGTTCATGTCCTACGTGATCCCACAAGGGGCGGTTTAGCTACTACATTAAATGAAATAGCTACTCAATCCGAAGTAAATATCACTATTAATGAAGCGTCCATCCCCCTCAATCCAGAGGTCTCATCGACTTGCGAACTTCTGGGGTTTGATCCCCTCTATGTTGCCAATGAAGGAAAACTTATACTAATTCTTCCAGACACTATGGCTGAAAAAGCATTAAGAATACTAAAAAACCACCAGTATGGCAGGGAAGCTGTAAAAATTGGTATGGTTCTGCCTGATCCCCAAAAACGGGTTTTGCTAAGAACCCGCATCGGGTCTAATCGCATTCTCGATGTGATGACTGGCGAAATGCTTCCTCGAATCTGTTAGAATAGAGCAGATATTTCGTATAAATCATTGTGAGGGCTTAATGAAAATCGATTTCCAGGAAACTACAAAAGACTTGGCCGTTCGGATAGACATACACAGCAAATTCGGTGCCCGTGATATTGATAAATGGATGCTTGATCTCATCAAATTACAGCCAGGTAATGTCATCCTGGATGTTGGTTGTGGTTCTGGGAAACAATGTTTTTCATATTTGGATTATTTAAAAGGAAATGCCAATATTACCGGTGGTGATGTCTCTCGTGAGCTTCTGGATCAGGCGATTGCGAAAAA
>ERZ1649853.889-NODE-889-length-11987-cov-3.625377_pt1 | contig 11987 bp, 7 predicted proteins | sample MGYA00575353_ERZ1649853 | MGnify/ENA primary metagenome ERZ1649853 (study PRJEB40853, sample SAMN11349654) | freshwater sediment metagenome | isolation source: river sediment | host: Sediment | place: India: Okhla Barrage, New Delhi | collected 2017-02-21 ...
ACATCGCCAACTTTACCTACGTGGGGCAGGACGTCACCCAGGAATCCGCGCTCGAGGAGCAGCTGCGGCAGTCGCAGAAGCTGGAGGCAATCGGCATGCTGGCAGGAGGCGTTGCGCACGACTTCAACAACATGCTGACCGGCATCCTGGGCTACGCCAACATGCTTCAGCCGGATGCACCCGACGGCAGCACGATGCAGGAAGGTTTGCGTGTCATCCAGCAGGCGGCCGAGCGCGCCGCGGAACTGTCAAAGCAGCTGCTCAGCTTTGCCCGGCGCGGCAAGCGCGAGAGTGCGCCCGTGGACCTCAACACCACCGTCCTCGAGGTCGTGTCCCTGCTGACCCGGACCATCGACAAGAACATTACCGTCACGGAACAGTTCAACACGGGCCAGGCGACCGTGCTGGGTGACGCCGGTCAACTGCAGCAAGTCGTCCTGAATCTTGCCATCAATGCGCGCGATGCGATGCCCGATGGGGGAACGCTGACATTCCGGACATGGCGCCAGCAGTTGGCCGCGGAACAGCTCGTCGCTCACCCCGGGGCTGTGCCGGGGACGTTCGTGGCGCTGTCCGTATCCGACACCGGGGGAGGCATCGAGAAGAAGAACCTGCGCCGCATCTTCGAGCCGTTTTTTACAACCAAGGACCCCGGGAAGGGCACCGGCATGGGGCTGGCCATGGTCTATGGCATCGTGAAGGCCCACCAGGGGTTCATCGACGTCCGGAGCGACCTAGGGAAGGGGACCACGTTCACCGTCTACATTCCTGCCACCGATACGCCGCCGGTTGCCGTCTGTGCACGACGCCGCGTCGCCGCAGGTCAGGCCACGGTCCTGGTTGTGGACGATGAGGAGGTCGTCCGGAAGCTTGCCTCGGAGATGCTCCGCCGCGCAGGCTACAAGGTGACAACCGCCGCGAGTGCCGACGAGGCAACTGCATGGTACAAGGACCATTGGCGGGACACCGACCTCGTCATTGTGGACATGGTCATGCCGGGCAAGGACGGGGCGGAGTGCTTCGAAGCCCTCAAAGCGGTCAATCCCCACATACGCGCCATTCTGACAACCGGGTATGGCCTCGACGGACACGCACAGGATACGCTGGATGCAGGCATGGTCGGCTACCTTCAGAAACCGTACCACAGCGACGAGCTTGTGAATGCTCTCGAGGACGCCCTGGCACGGGACCTGCCGGAGGACACGGGGGCTCGCCCCGCGGACTGACTGGAACCTGGCCTCATGGAGGCGAGGCTGTGAATATTCGAGATGAGCTTGTATTGCGTGACCCGGGCGCGGTTGCCCTGCGCATCGCTGGTTTTCTGTGTACACAGATGAACCTGCAACACCGCGATGGATTGATCCTGGGCCTCAGCGGGGGCGTCGATTCAGCACTGAGCGCCTTCCTCGCGGTACGGGCGGCTGGCGCTTCCCACGTTGCGCTGCTGTTCATGCCCGAACGGGACACCAGCCCCGCCAGTCGTGTCCATGCTGAACTGGTCGCGCACGCGCTCGGTGCGCCGCTGAAGGTGCAGAGCATCACCCCGCTCGTCGCCGCGGCAGGAGCATACCGGCTCGAACCTCCCGCGCGCTTCGTCCCGCGCAGCGTCCAGGAACGCTATGTCACAAGTCGGGCCCGTGCCCTCCAGGCAGGTCAGCGTTCCACGTTCATCCGCACCCTGAGGGGTGGCGACGGCGTCGAGGAACTGCGCCGGAGCAACGCCTACCTGCACATCAAGCATCGCCTGCGCATGGTCCTCTGGTACTTCGCGGCTGAACTCGACAACCTGCTGGTCATTGGAAACTGCAATCTCAGCGAGAAGTTGACGGGCTACTTCATCCGGTACGGGGACAGCGCCTCGGACGTCGACCCCATCGCAGGTCTGTACAAGACGCAGGTCCTGCAGCTGGCACGGCACGTCGGGGTCCCAGAGGAAATCGTCGCGCAGGCACCCTCCCCTGACCTTGCACCGGGCCTTACCGATGAATTCGCCCTGCAGATGACGTACGACCTGCTGGACCAGATCCTGTGGGGGCTTCGGCACGGCATGGACCCGACGGTCCTTGCCCGCGACACGGGCGCCGCCTCCGAGGACATTGCCTATGTGCAGGAACTCATGCAACTGTCACAGTCGATGCGTGAACTCCCGCCGTCGCCAGACCTGGCAGATCTTGTTCCCTAGCGGAAGACGATGCCCACTCTGCGGATGGTGATGTTGCCCGCCTTCGGGCGCAGCTGTCTGTGTTCCACTGCAAGACAGGTCGCGCGGGCAGCCTGCTCCCCGGCAGTCACCGCGGCCTGCATCTGAGCAGTCAGCACGTTCAGGTCCTGCTGTATCGCGCTCACGCGTTCCTCCAGGTCCCTGGCCTTCTCCTCCAGCGTGTGCGCAGCTCCGCGGCTGCGGGCACCCGGAGTGAGGCTCCGCCTGCGGCCAGTCAGTAGTCCCAGGACCGCCTCTGCTGTCTGCATCGTCGCGGCCGAACTGCGGTTATGGGCTTCCACGCGTGCAATACCAAGCCGCTGCTGTGCCACGGTCAGTTCCTTCTGCAGCTTCCGCTGCTTTTCCTGCAGTCCATCCTGCACCTTGGCGACCGCTGCCGTGATGTCCGGGGCGGCCAGAACGCCCAGGCGCGCCATGAACTCCCCCTCGGTTTCCCCTTCCTGGAGGGCGATGCCGTACCGTTTACTGACCAGCAGTTCCATGGGCTGAGCTTTCAGGGCATCCCTGAGTCGGGCCGTCACGGTCTTCCACGACGCCGCCTTTTGCAGGTCCGCCGGAACATCCTCGAAGAGTACACCCTCCGGTGGTGCAGAGAGCCACGTGTCCTGGCTTGTCACCTGCTCTGCCGAGGACCAGTCGACGGCTGGCCAGGTTGATGCTGGAATGCACAACACGCTGTGACGCCTGCGAAACGCGCTGGTCGCCTTGTCCTCATACACAATGTCGGCGTCGCCGTACAGGTACGGACGAAGAGTTGTACCCGGGGGAACCTGTACAAACCGCACATCCACGGTGTCCGGAAAGGCCGGAAGATGGCGTATGGGTCCCGAAGCCGCCCGTTCGTGTGTGACGCGCTCGAACCCCGTCCTGCGTGATTCCATCAGGACGGCAATCTGCGCCTTGGTCAGCGGCCCGCGCAGATAGCTCATGGCAAACCTTGACTGCAGAATGACGTCACTGCCCCGGTGCACGTTATGAAGAAGAAACTGCCGTGGCTTGAGCGCACTCAGTTTGTCCCTGAACCAGGCGCGGTCGAGAGAGCTTCCACCGGCTTGCAGAGCTCCTTCCAGACCTCCCAGCACACGGTCGCGGTCCCCTTCCTGCTGAAGCTTGCCAATAATCCACGTACCCGCGTTGCTGAGTCCCTTGTAGTCGATGTCCACCGGATTCTGGGTAGCGAGGAGGACTCCGAGACCAAAGGCTCGTGCCTGCTTCATGAGCGTCAGCAGGGGAACCTTGGAAGGCGGGTTGAACGGGTACGGCGGGAAGTAGCCAAACACCTCGTCAAAGTACAGCAGTGTCCGAAGGGCGTCGGTCCCCTGCTGGACACGCATCCACGACAGCACTTCCTGGAGAAGCAGTGTCACGAAGAACATGCGTTCGGCGTCCGACAGATGCGAAATGGCGAAAATGCTGCAGCGTGGCCGTCCATCCGGTGCGCGCAGGAAGCTGCTGATGTCCAGTGGCGCCCCATTCAGCCACGACTGGAAGGACGGCGAGGCCACCAGCCCGTTGATACGCATGGCGAGCTCCATGCGTTCTTTGGGCGGGAAGAACGCATCCACTTCAAGGACTCCCAGCTTCTGGAACGGCGGATTCTGAATCTGCAGGATGAGGTCGGGCAGCGTCAAATCCGTGCCATGCCTCCACGTCTCGTTGATGATGGAACTGATGAGGATGTGCTCACGGCTCTGGATAGGGTCCGCTTCGACACCCACGAGCCCCAGAAGGGCGGAAGTGATGCCCTTGACCTTCTCCTGCACCTCTTCGTCCGCAAGGTCTCCCGGTGGACAGTGGAAGCCGTGCAGGACAGACACGGGGATGCCCGCCTGGGACCCGGGCGTGAAGATGACAAGGTCTGCACCGCTCCTGAACCTGGCAATACGTTCTGGTTCAATACCACAGGCAGCGAGTCCTGTCCGCCATGTCTGCGCCGCATCCTCCGCTGCCTGGTCGACGGTAACCCCCTTGCGCTGGGCCTCTGCGGGGTCCACCCACGGCCTGAACTCCTCCGGGGTGAGCCCCGGGAATGTCAACAGGAGGTTGCCCAGGTCACCTTTGGGGTCGATGGCGATGACCGGCACCCCATCCATGAGGGCCTCCTCGATGATATCAATCGAAAGGCCGGTCTTGCCCGACCCTGTCATGCCCACAATGACGCCATGGGTTGTGAGGTCCCTCGCTGGATACAGGACGGGTCCAACCACCGCCCCGCTTGTGGCATCTATCTGCGTCCCAATGAAGAACGTCGCTCTGTCCTCGTCCATAGCTGCTCTCCCCGTTGTCGGATTCCCGGGAACCATCACCCGAGCTTGAGGCCATTGGGCACCGGGCGGTCCGGCATGACCAGCACCACGCCCTCCTGAGCGTACACCCCAAGGACCAGTACCTCGGAGGCGAAGCCGGCGATGAGGCGCGGCGTAAAGTTGACGACTCCGAGCACCTGGCGACCGATGAGCTGTTCCGGCGTGTAGAGCGCGGTAATCTGGGCACTGGTGTGTTTCACACCAATGTCCGGTCCGAAGTCCACCGTCATCCGATAGGCTGGCTTCCGCGCACCTGGAAGCGGTTCACAAGCAGTGATGGTGCCCGACCGTATGTCCAGCCGTTGAAAGTCCTCGATGGTTGCCATGGGAGCCTCCTGCCGTTTCTGTCCATAGTACACGCAGATGCCCTGTCTGCAACAGGGAGCGTGGCTCACTTGACACGCTGCCCGGTTACCTCAACACTATGGCCAGGGAAACGCCAGGTACTGCTGACCACCGGGGAGGTGGCTATGGGAAGAACGAAGAAGTTCATCATCCTGCACAGCAACGATATGCACGGGGACTTTCTGGCAGAGATGCGCGCCGGGCAGGGGCACCTCATTGGCGGCCTGTCGCTGCTCTCGGGGTACAGCAACACGGTCCGCGCCGAAGAACGCAACGTCCTCTATTGCATCGCGGGCGACATGGTGCAGGGCTCGCTCATCGACGCGGAGTACAAGGGCATCAGCACCATGGAACTCATGAATTACCTGGCTCCCGACGTTGTCACACTGGGCAACCACGAATTCGATTACGGCCTGCCCCATCTGCTCTTTCTTGAGAAGATGGCCAACTTTCCTATCGTCAATGCGAACCTGTATATCCGGCAGTATGGCAAGCGGCTGTTCCAGCCATATATCATCAAGAACGTGGATGGTTTCGATATCCTGTTCATCGGCATCATCACGGAACGGGTCATCGACATGCTCAGGACCGATGCCATGCTCTCCTCCTTTGTCACGCTCGAGGAGGCTGCGCGCGAGGTTGGCAAAATCTGCAACGCCTACCGCAGTGACGATATCGACCTCACGGTTCTCTTGACACACATCGGCTTCGACTCTGACAAGGAACTTGCCGGCATGCTGGACCCAGCATGGGGGGTCGACATGATTATCGGCGGACACAGTCACACTGTCCTCGAGCAGCCGGCCGAGGTCAACGGCGTCCTCATCGCCCAGGCAGGCACGGGCACCGACCAGGTAGGCCGTTTCGACCTCACAGTGGACGACGACACCAACAGTATCACTGACTGGAAGTGGCAGCTCGTGCCCATCGATAGTGACCACTGCACGCCGGACGAGCACCTCACGGAGTTCATCGAGGGATTCAGGACGACTGTCGATGCCAAGTACGGCAGCATCATCTGCAAGTTCACGCGTACGCTCACGCATCCCGCACGCACGCAGGAGACTGAACTGGGAAACCTGTTTGCCGACGCCATCCGGGAACGCACAGGCGTCGACGTCGCTTTCGTCGGAAGCGGCAGCATCCGCAAGACAGAACTCGGGCCTGCAGTGACACTCGGTGACTTCCTTGCGCTCTTTCCATATGACGACTCGCTGACGCGGTTTGTCATAACAGGGGCGCAGCTCAGGCGCGCCTTCGGGTTCATGCGCCCGGAAAACTGCACGGGCGAGGGAGAGTACTATCAGGTCAACCGGGGCGTCCACGCTGTCTATGACCGCGAACACCATGAACTCGCATCGCTCGCCCTGCACGGCGTGCCCGTCGACGACAGCGCCCGCTATTCCATCTGCCTGCAGGGCTTCCACTACAAGAACTCCCACGTCGGCCTTCAGCTTACGGGTGAAGAGCTTGAAACACTCGAGAAGCCGAGGTTGCTTGCGACTTCCTGCCGGGACGTCGTCGAGGAGTACCTGCGTGGTCACCAGAACCTCGACGCTTGCGTGGAGGGACGGCTCTTGTACGCATAATCTGGCTGCAGTACTGCAGCCAATGGCTGCGGGCCGCCTCACTTGACCTGCACCCGGTTGTGTGTAGGCTTTTGCTGGGGCGCTTGTACTGCCCGCGGGTGTACCATATTCGCCATGGAGGCAAACGTGAAGAGAATCGTTTCGCTGTTCGTTGTGCTGGCAATGATGGTCGGTCTCACGCTTGGGATATCGACAACCACTGCTGCAACCACGACCACTCTTGTCCTGACGGTCGGAAAGGTCGACTACAAGCTAGACGGAGTCACCAAGAAGGGCGACCAGGCGCCAGAGATCACCAGCGGCCGTACATTCGTGCCCATCCGCCTGGTGGCTGAAAGCTTTGGCGCGGACGTCAACTACGACGCTGCGACCAAGAAAGTCGGAGTCCTTCTGGGAGCCACCCAGTTCGAGTTCACCATCGGTCAGAAAGCTGCCAAGGTCAATGGCGACGCTGTTCTCATGGACGCAGCTGCCTACATTTCCAAGGCCGGGCGTACACTGATCCCTATCCGGTTCGTTTCTGAGAAGTCGGGCCTCAAGGTCGACTGGAACGACAAGGCCAGAACCGTCACCGTCACGACCAAGGCCCCCATTACTACAACCATCAAGGTTGGCCTTGTCACCGACGTGGGCGGGCGCGGCGACCAGTCCTTCAATGACTCGGCCCTGCGCGGACTTGAAGTCTGGGCTGCCAAGAAGGCATATGTGAAGGGCGGCGGCTACACCACGATGACAGACGCTGCATACACGCAGTCGCTTGCCGACAACGCCCCCGACCTCAGCAACCGTGGCATTGTGCCTCTCACGAACATTCAGCCGGTCATTCTCGAGTCCAAGGAACAGACAGACTACATCCCCAACCTGACGAAGCTCGCCGAGGATGAGAACTGCAAGCTCATCGTTGCGGTCGGATTCATGCTCGCGGACGCGACGTACGAGGTCGCAAAGAGTCATCCGGGAACCAAGTTCATGTTGATTGATGCGGTGCCCTCCGACCCCAATACGTTTGCACCTCTTCCCACGCTTCCCAACCTTGTCTGCTTCCTCTTCAAGGAAGAGCAGTGCGGGTACCTTGTGGGAGCAATCGCCGGCATGGCCACCAAGAACAACAAGGTCGGCTACATCGGCGGCGTTGCGGTTCCCGCTGTCCAGCGCTATGAAGCCGGGTTCATGGCAGGCGTCAAGACAACCAATCCCACGGCGTACGGCACCGACGGCAAGAACGTCGCCAACGTCTACGCCGGCAGCTTCACCGACCAGCCCAAGGGCAAGCAGATTGCCCAGACGATGATCAGCCAGAAGTGTGACATCCTGTTCCATGCTGCTGGAGCAACGGGCAACGGCATGTTCGAGGCCATCAAGGAAGCCGGCGGACCGTCCAAGGGTATCTGGGGCATCGGTGTCGACGTCGACATGGGCAAGAACCCCAACCTGTATCCCGAAGGCACGCTGACCTGCGCCATGAAGCACGTGGACTATGCGACGTGGGAGGCTGTCAAGGCGGTGGCAGACGGCACGTTCAACCCCGGAGTCGTTACCCTCTCGCTGAGCGACGGGGGTGTCACGTATGCTCAGGACAATGTGGCCAAGGTCCTCTCTGCTGATCAGATGGCCAAGGTCGAGGCCCTGCGCCAAGACATCATTGATGGCACGGTGGTTCCACCCACGGACCCCAAGGCCGTGCCCGCCTGGACTCCGCCCTCAGGATTCTAGCCAGCAGACCTGTTCAACCACAACCCCCGGGCGCGGGGCCGGGGGTTGTCCGTATGAGTTCCGGCAGGAACAATGGCTACCTGGACCACTCCATGAGGATCGCCCCGGATGTCATGCCTGCCCCGAACGAAACCATGAGGACCTTGTCCCCCCGCTTGAGTTTCCCTTCACGGTAGATCTTGTCCAGCGCCACAGGGATCGATGCCGCGGACGAGTTGCCATACCTGTCAATGGTGACCACCGTCTTCTCCATCGGGATGCCCAGTTCCTGCGCTCCCGACTGGATGATTCTCAGGTTGGCCTGGTGGGGGATGAACCAGTCGACCTCCTCGAGTGGAACACCAGCCTTCTCCAGCACCTTCTTCGAGATGCGGGAGATCTCGCGCACCGAGAACCGGAAGACGGCCTGTCCATCCATCTTCGTGAAATAGCTGCGCTCCTTGAGCACCTCTCTGCTGAAAGGCCTGCGTGACCCGCCCGCCGGCAGCATCAGGTACTGCGACAGGGACCCGTCAGCAAACAGCTCGAACGCCTTCATGCCCCCGCGCTCCACCGAGCTCAGCACCGCAGCGCCGGCGCCGTCGCCAAACAGGACATACGTGCCTCTATCCGTCGGGTCCATCATGCGCGTGATGACCTCTGCGCCGACCACCAGCACGTTCCTGTACATGCCTGACTGAATGTACTGCGCGCCTGTTGTCATGCCGTAGATCCATCCCGGACATCCGGACTGGAGGTCGAAAGCCGCAGCATTCGTGGCGCCAATCCTGGTCTGAAGCAGGCACGCGGTAGACGGGTACAGCATGTCCGGGGAGTTGGTCCCGACAATGATGAGGTCCAGGTCCCCAGGGGACATGCCAGCATCCTCGAGCGCCCTCGTTGCCGCAATCGTCGCCAGGTCGCGGGAGGCCTGCTCGCTGGCAGCGAAGCGCCGCTCGACGATGCCGGACCGGCTGCGAATCCAGCCATCGCTGGTATCCAGGATCTTCTCCATGTCAGCGTTTGTGACGATGTGCTCGGGAACGTAACTGCCGAGGCCGACGATACCGACCATCAGCGTGCCCCTCCCGCGCGATGCCACGTACGTGTCGCGCATCTGGAAGTGGTCTCCGTCCGCGCTGCACCCATGGCAGCCCTCCCGATACCCTCAAGAGCACACATGTTCATGTTCCACCAGACCCCCTGACTCCATATCCAACCTTCCTGCGCTTCCATGTACCTAGCCGACAGTCTATCACCAATACGCACAACTTTCTCGTGCATCTTCACAGAGTCGACGGAGGCACAAACAAGAGGCCCCAGGTGGGTTAAGCCCGGGGCGATTGGGAAAGGAAAGGGATTGCTGCTTGCTACAGCTGGATTCAGTATAGCCCCCTGCACCGGGATGCAACCGCGATTTTCACATTCTCGTCACCGGCGGCCCTGCCCCGGAACTCACCTGCTCGCCAATGCTGCTTGCTTGACTTGCCTCCTCAAGGTCCTGATACTACACTGAGGATGCAGGCTTGTGTGAGGTGAACTATCAAGCGCATAGCGGTAGTGGAGGACGACGACGACATCCGTGAGCTGATTGGGCTCTATTTGCAGAGGGAATCCCTGGAGCCTGTGCCGTTTGCGTCACCGGTTGCCTTCCTGACATGGCTGGGCAAGCAGAAGGACCCGCCCGACCTGGTCATCCTGGACCTCATGCTGCCGGAGCTTGCGGGCGCTGATGTCATCAAGGCTCTGCGCAGGCAGCCCGCCTACGACGCCATGCCCATTCTTGTCTGCAGCGCCAAGGCTACAGAAACGGACGTGGTCCTGACGCTGGGGCTCGGGGCGGACACCTACATACGCAAGCCCTTCAACCCGCACGAGCTAGTAGCCCAGGTTGTGGCCATGCTGCGCCGCGCTGATGCCCGCCGCTCGGCGCCCTCTCAGCACGTCTTCGCGGCCGGGCAGCTGGCGGTCGATACGGCACGGCATGTCGTCACGGTGGCGGGCAGTCCTGTCGAACTGACGCCCTCGGAGTATCGCATCCTTGCCATGCTTGTCGAGCGCAAGGGAACAGTCGTTTCGCGCGAAGAACTATTGAGGGCTGTCGGAGAGACGGATGCAGTCGAGCGGGTCATCGACGTTCATGTCACCAATATCCGCCACAAGCTCGGCGCAGCGGCGCGGCTTCTTCACACATCGCGCAGCTTCGGGTACTACGTCGACGAGGACCAATGAGCCACAGGAGACTCCCATGGCACATCGGGACCAGCGTGCTCGCCGGGCTGCTCATCCTTGCGACCGCGTCCTGCCTCCTCGTGGCCTCCGTGCGCCAGGCAGCCGTCATGGGCGAGAACGCACGCCTGGAAGCAGCAGCTCGGCTCCTGTCCGCCAGCTCCCTTCAAGCTCTCCAGTCGGGGGTCTCGCTCTCGAGCGCGGTACGGGGCGAACTTCCTGCCGGCATGCGCCTGACCATCCTGCGCCCCGACGGGTCGGCCGCCGCAGATTCTGCATTCCCTGTTGCTGCTGTTGCCAACCGGCTGAAGGAGCCTGAAATACAGCAGGCGCTCGCAAGTGGCACAGGAATGGGTGTTACCTACCACGTCGAAGCGGCGAAGAAGGAGCGTTCCGTGTGCATCAGCGTGCGCGATTCCCATGGGACGCTGGCGGGCATCGCGGTGGCCAGCTCGGATGCCTCCCTGCCATGGCAGGCGGCATGGGAAACGGTTTCCTGGGCCTTACCCCTGCTGCTGGGCATCGGCGCCTGCCTGCTCCTCTTGTCAGCCATGCTTGCCGGTCACGAGAGGAGACCGCTGGAAGAGACGGCCGAAGCTCTGGAACTGCACTCCCTGCCGTCTCTGGCCGGGCTTGCCATGCATGCCAGTGCGACGCCGGTGGGCCGCATCGAGAAAGCCGCCCATGCGCTGGTGCAGGAGAATGAGTCGCTCACCAGGGTGGAGCAGGGCTGGTCGGGGCGTCTCACGACTGTGTTCGAGGCCCTTCCACTTGCAGCTGTGCTCCTCGACGGCACGCTGAGCGTGACGTCCAGCAACCCTCTCTTCGACCTTCTGGTGCCTGCCGACCTGCTGCCCCCTGCCGGCCGCCACATCGCCGAACTACTGCCCATGCCCGACCTGCTGGCGGCCATCGACCGGTGCGCTGCGACACATCAGCCTCAGCGGCTGGCAAGCGTGCTGCGGGGCCGGTCCTACGCCTGCAGCGTCCAGGAACTTGCACAGTGGGACATGCGTGAACGGCGCGTCATTGTCCTGCTCGAAGACGTGACCGATGCAGCGGCCCTCGCCCGCGTCAAGGCCGACTTCGTCGCCAACGCCTCGCATGAGCTCAAGACTCCCCTCACCGCCATCCAGGGATACCTTGACCTGCTGCGCGAGGAACCCGGCAACACCCGGTACCTTGACATCATCGGCCGCAACGTGGCGCGCCTGATTGAGCTGTCCACCGACATCTCGGTCCTGTCCCGTTTCGAGAACCAGCCGCCCTTCATCGAGCTCGTTGACCTGCATGAGTTGAAGCGCGACATGATGGAGCTGTTTGAGAGGCGTGCCGCCGAAACGGGGGTTCCCCTCCGCTTTGAGATTCAGGAGGAGGCGGGAGCCCTGTATGCCGACCGCCTCATGCTGCAGCAGCTGCTCATCAACCTTGTCGAGAACGCGTACCGCTTCACTGAAACCGGTACCATCACGGTGACTGTCACTGCGAAGGGCGGGTTCACCGTCTTCCAGGTGGCCGATACCGGTCGCGGCATTGCTCCAAGCGTTCTTCCCCGGATCTTCGAGCGTTTCTACTCGAACGCCGGAAGAGGCGTCCGCCCCGGCA
>ERZ1649853.890-NODE-890-length-11984-cov-7.723363_pt1 | contig 11984 bp, 13 predicted proteins | sample MGYA00575353_ERZ1649853 | MGnify/ENA primary metagenome ERZ1649853 (study PRJEB40853, sample SAMN11349654) | freshwater sediment metagenome | isolation source: river sediment | host: Sediment | place: India: Okhla Barrage, New Delhi | collected 2017-02-21 ...
GGTGTATGTCCCAGGCATAAGGTCGGAGGTGTTGAAGACGGCCTGGTACACGGCAACGTTGCCTCCGTAGGCGTAGCTGTAGAATGGGTTGATGTAAGTGCTCGGGGATGTGAAACTCGCCAGGTACGTGTAATCGATCTCCGTCCGGGCGTCGGTCAGCGTCAGATCGTTCGCTCCGCCGATGTTCAGCACATACAGGCTGGCCACCCTGACGTACACCCTCTCCCCCCTCGTGAAGTTGGTCCTGGCATCAGAGACGTTCGCGGTCTCGCTGCTGCGGTTCTCGCCGTAGACGCCGAAGCCCTGCCCGTCGTTGACGTTCGTGATGTAAGCGGGCATGCCACCTTCCTGCGGGGTGGTGTCGGCGGGGTACCAGTCGATGTCGGTCGGGAGGACTATGACGGAGAGCTCATAGCCGACGGTGGTCGTGTGCCCCGCGGCGTCCATGGCGTGGATGACGAGGGTCTTACCGTCTATCGCAATGGAGTCGTTGGCGACGTCCTCGAAGTCCCACTCGAACCAGCCGCCGTCAGCCGGGACGAGCCCGCTGGTCGGAGAGTCGAACGAATCATTCGCACTCCCCCCTTCGATGCTCGACGAGTCCACCCACACGTACTCGAGGTCCTTGTCCAAGTCGGATATCTTCACGAACAGCGTGAAGTCGTCGTACTCCTTCACGGGGTCCACGGTCGCCGTTCCAGTGTCGGAGTCGACGTACCTCTGGAGGATGATTGGCGGGGTGCCGCCCATGCCGCCGGAGACCTGGCTGGTCCACACGGCGTTGTGGCTCTCGTCGTCGACTATCGTGACGGATATGGAACTGGAGTATGTCGTGTCGGTGAACGTCTTGACCCACTGGGTGCCCATGGCCCACTCCTCATAGTCGAAGTCCGCGTCCTCGGAGAGCCTGTACGCCCATGTCTCCTCGTCCACCGAGACGAGAATGATCGTCAGGGGGGCCTCCATGGTGGCGCCGCCGATGTGCGTCACGGTGAGCGTCGCTGTCGAGCCGAGGTCGTCGAAGTCGAGGGAGGCGGCGAAGTCCGCCTTGGTGGTCAGCTCCGGGACGGGCATCTGGTTCACGAACATCATGATGCCGCTGAAGAGGACGACCGTGATCATGAGGATCAGGATGTTGCCTACGATCTCGGATACGCCGCCCTCGTCGGTCCATGACTTGCGCTTCAGCAGTTTGACTTCCATTCGAACATTCCTCCGGGGAGAAGGATTACTCTGCCAGCTTCGGGTTTTCAACGTGTTGGAGCGTATTTAAACGTGTTGGGGTCATTACCAGATACCTCACCGGATCCTCCAGGCGCCCGGCCGCCCGCAGGCGAAACCATCACCGTTATATAAGCACAGGGGGATTTCGCGGAGCGATGGCGGAACCTGGCCAGCTGAGCGTCAACGAGAGGGTCCTCCTGCACCTTTCCAGGTACGCCTCCGACAGCACGCCGGGCGAGCACCCCGAGGAGTGCTCTCAGGCGGGGATAGCCTCCTCGATAGGGATCTCGCGCACGCACGTCCCGCGCGCGGTCAAGGCGCTCGCGAAGGACGGGCTCGTCGAGGAGCTCAGGGCGAGGGTCGCGGGGCACGAGAGGCGGATGAGCGTCTACTCGATCACCCCCGAGGGGGTCAGGAGGGCGGCCGAGCTGTGGGAGGACCTGTCCCGGACGAGGTTCACCCTCAGGTCCCCCGGGAAGTCCGAGGAGGTCAGCGTCAGCGACATAGAGGCGATGGTCGGCAGGAGGAAAGCGGTCGCGCTCGTCGCGCGGGCGCGCGCAGGCGTGGTGGAGATGGCGGACAGGCGCCGGCCTGCGGTCAGGGACCTCGGGGACGCCCCCGGGACGGAGGGCTTCGTCGGGAGGATGGAGGAGCTCGGGCGGATGAACGCCTTCCTGGAGTCCGACTCCGACATCCTCGTGGTCCTGGGGATCAGGGGCTACGGCGCCAGTGCGCTCGCGCGCAGGTTCGTCGACTCGCTTGAGGACTACAACGTCCTGTGGATCCCTCTAGCGCAGTGCGCCGGCACACCCGACATCGAGGCGCGCATGCGCGACTTCGCGGTCAAGGCCCTGCCCGGGGCGAGCGGCCCGCTCGACGCGCTCGAGGTCGCGGACACGTTGATAGTCTTCGACGGCTACCATTCGGTGCCGGACGATGCGGTCGAGGTCTTCTCGGACATGGTCGGGCGGCTTCAGGAGGCGAAGGTCGTCATAACGGCGAGGGAGGACACGCCCGCCTACAACTGGTTCTACCACAAGAAGGAGGTCGAGTCGGGCAAGGTACATGAGCTCAGGCTCAAGGGCCTCGACAAGGACAGCGCCAGGGCGCTGCTCGGCAACCCGAAGATCGAGGCGGAGGCGTTCAGGCGCGTATATGGGATGACCAGGGGGTCCCCCTCCGCCCTCAGGATGCTCAGGGACAAGGACTTCGAGGGGCTCAAGAGGAGCACCGTCCTCACGGCGGAGGAGGTCAGGTACCTCCTCTTCCTCCGCGACAAGGCGGCGTAGTCACCACTCGACGCCCCTGCGCGCCTTGGTCCCGGTGTCGTAGGGGTGCTTCGCCTTCTCTATCACCGACACGTAGTCCGCGGCGTCGACGAACTCCTGTGGGGCGTCCCTGCCCGTGAGGACGACCTCGACGCCCGCCTTCCGGGACCGCAGCAGGGACAGGACATCATCGACGCTCACGAGCCCCATGGAGACGGCGACGTTCACCTCGTCCAGGACGACCATCTGGCAGGAGCCGCCACGGAGCCTCTCCCCCGCGGCGGCCACGGCGGCCCGGGCCGCCTCCCTGTCCTCCTCCGAGGGGGCGCCCTTGTCCACGAACCTGCCCGTGCCGAACTGCAGGACCTCGATCCCCTCGACGCGCCGGGCGGAGACGAGCTCGCCCGTGGTCTCGCCAGTCTTCATGAACTGTATCACGCACACGCGGAAGCCGTGCCCGGCGGCCCTCATGGCCAGGCCGAACGCCGCCGTGGTCTTGCCCTTCCCCGGGCCCGTGATGACATGGACCTTGCCGAGGCCGCTGGCGCTCATCGCCACCCCCAGCGCGGTGCTAGTAGAAAAATGGGAGCGCGGCTCAGTACCTGCGGACCTCGTCCTCCGGCAGGGAGAACTCCCTCTCGAGGTACCCGAGCTGCTGCGTCTCCATGGTCCTGGGGTCTATGGGGACCAGCAGGAGGGCGCCCGACATGGCGACCTCCTCGTTCGTGAGCTGGATCGCCTTCATGACGCTGGAGAAACCGTTCTCGGTCACGAGGTACTCGAGGCCGTCCAGGAGCACGACCGCCCCGGGGTTGGCCTTGATGAAGTCCGATATGGTGCTGTGTATCTTCATCAGCCGCGTCGGCTCGAGGTTGATCACGCCCGCGCCCATCGTGGTCTTGATGTTCTTGGCGATCCACATGATGGGGCAGTCGAAGCCGTACTGCTGCTGCACCCTGACCGGGTGGGTGCGGGTGATTACCAGACCTCGTCTGCCCTCTGCCAGCAGCCTCTTGAGGGCCTCGTAGGCCCTCGGGACGCCCCTGTCCGTGAACAGGTAGGAGTTACCTGGAGCGAGGGCAGGTGCGCTTCCTTCGCTCATGGGTACGGTTACCTCAGGCCCGCCTGTACAGCCAGGCCCTCGTCGGTGATGTCGATCAGCTGCCTCCCGGTCGTGTGCTTGGTCCCCCTCAGCTTGAGGACCTCGAGGAACTTGCGCCTGACCTTCTCCTCCTCGGGGTAGGAGAGCATGACGACGCCGTCGACCATGTACGATTCCTGACTGTGCGATATGTCGTCGTAGGAGAGCTCCGCGGTTATTATCGCGAGGCACTCGAACGCCTTGAGGTAGGCGAAGAGTTCGTGCATGAACTCCCGGGTCTCCCCCCTCCACTGCAGCATGTCCGTCATGGGGGTGATGGGGTCGATGACGATCCTCACCGGGTGGTACTGCTCGATCTGCTTCTTGATCGTGCTCAGGATCTCGCTCGGGTTCTTGGCCAGGGTCGGGCCGATGTCTATGAAGTTGACCACGCCCCGCTCTACCAGCTGCTGGTCGTAGAACGAGAAGGACGACAGGAACCTCTGCACCAGCCACTGCGGCTCGGAGATGGCCGTGATGTAGAGGCCCTTCTCACCCTGGCTCGCGCCGTGGAACAGGCTCTGCACCGCCAGGGTCGTCTTGCCCGTGCCGGGCTCGCCCGCCACTAGTATCGCGGACGGGAACGGGAAGCCGCCCTGCAGCATGCCGTCCAGCCCAGGGATGCCCGTGGTCTTCCTGGTCATTCAGAGCACCTCCGAGTCGATGATGAAGACGCACCGGTCGTCGCCCTTGGAGACGCACTTCCTCTCGTGGCAGTAGACGTCCTTGCCCGTGCGCTCCTCGAATATCTTCGCGAGCACGCCCCTCAGCATGTGGCACGTGGGGGAGTCGGAGCTGGAGACCTCTATGGACCCGCTCACGTTGATCGTGTCGCCCTCGAAGGCTATGTCGCTGACCCACCCCTCCTTTATCAGGGCGTCCCTCACCCTGGAGAGGTCGGTGCCCGTGGCCTTGACGAGGCGGCTGCCTATGATGCGGCCGCACCTGTAGAACATGCCGTGCGAGGCGAAGGTCATGACGGTCTCATACAGCTTCTTTATCTCTACGAGCTCATCCTTGCGCAGCTTGATGGCGCGCTCCGGTGATTCCATCGATAACCACCTACTCGGGGGTTGGCATCTATCAATAAGTCGGGACTTATACCTTTTGGTCGCGCGCTGGCTGGCAGGGGGTGCGACGACCCCATGGACGAGACACCTTAATCTATGACCTACCGCTAATGGGGTGCCGTGATGGAGGTAGAGTCCAAGTTCCGGTCGCCGGGGAACGACAAGGTCGAGAAGGCCCTGGCGAAGCTGGGGGCCGAGCTCGTCTCCGAGGAGGAGACCGAGGACGTCTACTTCCGGCACCCCGGACGGGACTTCGGCAAGACAGACGAGGCTCTCCGGCTGAGGAAGAGGGCGGACGTCTCGGAGCTGACTTACAAGGGCCCGAGGATGAGGCTCGAGCACACGAAGGCGAGGGAGGAGGTCACCCTCAGGACGGGGGACGCCCTCGCGGCGCAGAGGATCGTCGAGAGGCTCGGCTTCACGGAGTTCATGACCGTCCGCAAGAAGCGCCGCAACTTCAGGTACGACAAGGTAAGGGTCGCGGTGGACCTGGTCGACGGACTGGGCGAGTACGTCGAGCTGGAGCTCATAACAGAGGAGCCGAGGAGGGCGGAGGCCCTCATCGAGCAGATGAGGGCGGAGCTCTCCCTCACGGACCTCGAGCCGAGGACCTACCTCGAGATGATCCTCGACGGCAGCGCACGCAACGAGAGGAAATGAGAGAGGCGCGCAGCGTCGACCTCCCATGGCGCGCCTGCGCCGGCAGGCCCGGGCCACCTCAGAGCTTGCTTATCTTCTCCGTCACGAAGGACTTGATCGCCGGGTCGTCGGGGATCGTGATGGACTTCTTGTACTTCTCGCTCCCGTCAGGGAGGAAGTAGCCTCGCGAAACCGATATGAACTCGCTGTCGCCCTCGTCGGTGATCGCCTTCTTCCTCGCGACCTCGAGGAAGTTGTTCTTGCCGAAGGGTATCTTCTCAGCACTCAGGGTCTCGAACCGCACCTTTGTTTGTTGTTCGTCGTCCATTTGGTGGCCTCCGTGTAGCAGGGCGGTGGCAAAACACTATTCTGCTCATATAAAGGTTGGCGGGGCCGAGCGGCCCGGGGCCTCCGACGGGCCGCCGCAAATCATAATATATCGCTATGGGCTCTTTTCGCGTGTGTCCGTCGCCGACGGTGGCCCTACACCCAGACCCCAGGAGGAGTACTGTGGCTTCTGCGGGACCAAGATACCGCCTCTGGGACGGTTCTGCCCCACGTGCGGCGCGGTGAGGGAGTCGCTCAGGCTGCAGGCCGGCCAGCAGTACCCGCCGGCCGCCGGGCCGCCCTGGATGCAGCGGCCCCAGCCCGCCAGGAAGTCGACCTCGTGGCGGGTGGTGATCAAGACCCTGATGGCCTACGGGATGCTGACCTTCCTCGTCCAGCTGCTCCTCATGCTCGCCGCGCTCGTCTACGGCACCACCATCGTCCTCCCCGAGATAGTCCACCACACCTACGCCCTGTACGTGATAGCCCCCCTCCTCGTCATGGTCGGACATATCTCGGGGGACGCGCTCGCCGCCTACTACATGCTGGTCGTGGCCATCATCATCGCCTCCGCCGTCTGGCTCTTCCTCACAGGTGCCAAGGGGTTCCACAAGGAGCTCACGATGAGGGGGGAGCGGAGGAGGCACAGCGCGATCTTCGACCTCTGCGGTCTGATGTTCGGCGTCCTGTTCATGAACGTCGTCGTGGTGCTCATCACCGAGGCCGTCTCCGGCGAGCCGGTCTCGCCGACGGAGGACGCGGAGCTGTGGGAGCTCCTGTTCCTGCTGGCCAACGCGTCCGTGTGGGAGGAGCTCATAGTGAGGGTGCTCCTGATAGGGGTGCCCCTCCTGCTGATAGACCTCACGAGGCACGGGCTGAAGGGGAAGATCCACCGTTACATCCTCGGCGGCGGGTTCGACCTCGGCAAGGCCGAGGTCGTCCTCATCCTGGTGTCCTCCGCCCTCTTCGGCCTCGCGCACTTCGACGGGTGGGGCGCGTGGAAGGTCTTCCCCGCGTCCGTCGCAGGGGTCGCCTTCGGATACATGTTCATGAGGCACGGGCTCGCGTCCGCGATCATGCTTCACTTCGGCTTCGACTACCTCTCCATGCCCACGGAGGTCTTCGCCGGCGGCGACAGCACGGGGGCACTCATCCTGCTGGGGCTGGCCGTGCTGGCCTGGATGGGCATGGGGGCGGTCTTCTTCGGATACTACATCCTCAGGATGGTGGAGTTCGTCACGAAGGGGAAGTACTTCGAGGACAGGGCCCCGGCACCCGTCCCATACCCCTTCTACTACGCGCCGCAGTACCCTCCGCCACCGCCGTCGGCCCCGCAGCGCATGCAGGGGGACCCGGCCCAGGTCTGGGGGCCGCCCCAGGCGCCCAGCGGCCAGGGAGGCTTCTTCGTCTGCCCGGCCTGCGGGTACACCGAGGCGAGCTGGCGCGATGGGCGGTTCCAGTGCCTAAGGTGCGGGACCGTAGTGTAGCAGCCGCTCCAGGATGGCCTTGCTCCGGACCCCGGGGCCCAGGTCGGTCGCCTCGATCACGATGTTGCCGGAGTAGGAGGCGCGGAGGGCGGAGACCACCTTGCCAAGGTCCGCCGTCCCCTCGTCTATGACGTTGTGCTGGTCCCACTGGCCATCGTTGTTGTGGAGGTGCACGTTCCGGAACCGCGCCACGTGGCGCAGCATGCTGTCCACCTCTCCTGCGGTGTTCGCGTGCCCCATGTCGAAGCAGAGGCCCGCCGTCGTCCCCTCGACGACGGAGAGGAGGTCCTCGGTGCGCGTGCAGGTGGCGTTGATGTTCGCCGGGAGGTTCTCCACCGCCATCACGACCCCGTGCTCCTCCGCGAAGGGGGCGAGCTCCTGGATGGACCGACGGGTGACGGCCAGCGGCCTCGAACGGTCCAGGAAGGCGATGCCGTTCACGAACCCTGGGTGGACCGTCACGACGGCTATGTCTAGCTCGCGGCAAGTCGCGATGACCTTCTTGACCTCGTCCACCGATGCGACCCTCATCGGCTCGTAGACGCTGCCGATGTTGACGTCGCTCATGGGCACATGCACCTGGAAACGGAGGCCGAGCGTCTCCCTGGCCTGCGACAGGTCCTCGCGCACCAGGTCCAGGCGGTGGTCCCCCTCCGAGAGGACCTCCCACAGGTCGAACTGCTCAGCCACCTCCTCGGCCATCCTCGGGAACGGCGTGCTGCAGAACAGCGGGGACGCGACGCCTATCATCGCCCCTCCCCCGCTCCTGCCTCCGGCCGCGGCGCAACCTCGTCGATCACGCGGTCCGGGTCGGACGTGATTATGGTCACCTCGAGGTCGCCGAGGGCGTGCGCCTCCTCCGAGAAGGACGCCTTCCCCGCCGCGGCGACCTGCTTGTTGAGCGCGAACGCGACCCTGTCGGCCTGGATGCCGCGCCTCATCGCGGCGCGGGCCGCGGACCTTATCCTCTGCCTCTTGATGATCTCAGCGAACCGCTCCAGGGAGCTAGCGCCTCCAGTGACGGGGTCGTCACCCTCGGCGACGAAGTCCGGGAACAGGTTCTTGATGGCCCCGACGACCTTGTCCCTGTCCTCGGTCGGGAAGCACCTGGCCGACACCCTGACCTCAGCCACGATGCGACCATGCCCGAAAAGATATTTAAAGACGTCCGCGGTTGGATTGGCGGGATGAAGAAGAGGATTCTCCAGCTTCTCACTGAGAAGGGCGTTCTCGTCGACCCAGAGGCCGCTGAGGCGCTCTCCGGGCTGAAGGACCCGATGGCGTGCGTCGAGCGTATACTGAACGACGCCGACGGCAGGCCGCTCATACTCTCGAAGGAGGACGTCGACAGCTACGCCTCGTGCGCCAAGGCCCCGGCGTCCCAGCCTGCGCGGCAGGCTGTAGCACAGCCCACCCACGCGCCGGCGAGGAGGGCTGCGCCCGCGGAGGTGCGGGTGCTGAAGGACATAACGGGCGACTCGACCTGCGTCGGGGACATCATCGACTTCACGAAGCTCTTCAACGACCGCTACTCCACCATCAAGAAGATGCTGGCCAAGAGGAGGGACCTCGCGGGGATCATACCCATCGCCAAGGCCAAGAAGATGCAGCGGGAGGTCAAGCTCGTCGGCATGCTGAACGACACGAGGACGACCAAGCACGGTCACACGCTGCTCGAGATAGAGGACGAGACCGACAAGGTCCAGGTCCTCGTCATGAAGGGCCCCAGGAGGGCGGGCGACGGCTTCATCAAGGACGAGGTGCTGGGCGTGGCCGGCGCCTTCAGCAAGGACGGGGAGATCGTCATAGCCAAGGAGATAGTCAGGCCGGACGTCCCCATGAACAGCGGGATGACGCCGAACGGCTCCGGGGCGGTGATGGCGTTCGTCTCCGACATCCACGTCGGCAGCGACACGTTCCTCCCCGACGAGTGGAAGAGGTTCATGGAGTGGCTCAGGAAGGACCCCGTCGCGAAGGACATCCGCTACATGCTCATGCCCGGGGACCTTGTCGACGGCATAGGGATATACCCCGGCCAGGAGGACGAGCTCCTGATCGAGGACATCTTCGCGCAGTACTCCGAGCTGGCTGAGATGGCCAAGGCCATCCCCGACTGGATCAAGGTCGTGATGATGCCCGGGAACCACGACGCCGTCCGGCTGGCCGAACCGCAGCCGGCCCTGCCCAAGGACGTGCAGGCGATGTTCGACTCCAACGTCCTCTTCGTCGGGAACCCGTGCTACATGGAGGTGGAGGGGAGGGTGGTCCTCGCCTACCACGGCCGCAGCATGGACGACTACATCAAGAGCATCCCCGGGCTCGACTACGCCCACCCTCTGGAGGCGATGAGGGAGATGCTCAGGCGCCGGCACATGGCGCCCGTGTACGGCGAGAGGACGGCCCTGGCCCCCGAGAAGAAGGACTACCTCGTGATCGACCAGGTCCCGAACATCTTCGTCACGGGCCACGTCCACAAGTGCGGCATCGCGGAGTACAGGGGCATCAAGCTCATCAACGCGTCGGCATGGCAGTCGCAGACCGAGTTCCAGCGGATGCACAACCAGGTCCCGGACCCCGCCAAGGTCCCGATGATCGACCTGGGCAGCGGCGAGATGTGGGTCGAGGACTTCTCCCACTGACACCGGAAGAGGGTTCATATCCGCTCGACGTCATCCGGTCTCATGCGCGGCCTCGACGTCTTCTTCGAGCCGAAGTCGGTGGCGGTCATAGGCGCGACCCCCACCCCAGGGAAGGTGGGGAACATCGTGATCGAGAACCTGTACGGGGAGGGGTACCCAGGCAGGGTCTTCCTCGTCAACCCGAACCACAAGGAGCTGCTGGGCATGCCCTGCTACCCGTCCGTCGCGGACTGCCCCGGCGACGTGGACCTCGCCGTGGTCGTCGTCCCCGCGAAGCTCGTCCCCGGCGTGATGGAGGAGGCCGGGCGGAAGGGCGTGAAGGCCGCGGTGGTCATCTCGGCGGGCTTCTCCGAGGGGGACGAGGAGGGCAGGGCGAGGGAGAGGGAGGTGCTCGACGTCGCAGCGAGGCACGGGATGAGGTTCGTCGGCCCCAACTCCCTCGGGGTCATCGCCCCGCACGCGCGCATGAACGCGTCCTTCGCGAGGACCACCCCGCTCAAGGGGCCGATAGCGTTCTTCTCCCAGAGCGGGGCGTTCTGCACCGCGGCCATAGAGTACTCCGTCCGCGAGATGCTCGGGTTCTCGGCCTTCGTCAGCTCGGGCAACAAGGCCGACATCGACGACTCCGACCTGATCAGGCACTTCGCGTCGGATGAGAGGACCCGCTGCATCGCGGCGTACATGGAGTCGACCAGGGACGGCCAGGCGTTCTTCGACGCCCTGGGGGAGGCGTCCCTGAGGAAGCCGATCGTGATACTCAAGGCGGGGAGGACGGAGCGCGGGGCGAGGGCCGCGAAGTCCCACACGGGCGCGCTGGCCGGCTCCGACTCCGCCTACGAGGGGGTGTTCAGGCAGACGGGCGTGTACAGGGCCAAGACCATGTACGAGCTCTTCGACGCGGCGCAGGCGCTCGCCTACCAGCCCCCGATGGACGGCGAGGGGGTGGCGATCGTGACCAACGCCGGGGGGATGGGCGTCATCGCCACGGACTTCGCCAACGACCTGGGCCTCGGCCTCGCCGAGCTGTCCGAGGGGACGCTTGAGGAGATACGGAGGGCGTGCCCGCCGACCTGGAACCCCGGGAACCCGGTCGACATAATCGGGGACGCGGACACCGCCAGGTACGCCAACGTGCTGACCGCCGTCGGCAAGGCCCCGGAGGTGAAGGCCATCATGGTCATCGCGGCGCGCCAGGCCGCCACCAACCTGTTCCAGATCGCCAAGTGGATAGCGATAACCGCGCGCATAAGCGGCAAGCCGACCGTCGCGTGCTTCGCCGGGATATTCGACCAGGAGTCGGAGCAGTTCCTGGACTCGAAGGGCATCCCGGTCATGTCCGTGCCGGAGCGCGCGATAACCGCGCTGCACGCGCTCTCCGAGCGGGGCAAGTGGCTGAAGAAGAAGGGCGTGGAGATACCGAGGAGGCCGAGGAACGGGGAGATGGACGGCCTACCCGACCAGGTCTAGGAGAATGAGCGCGTAGCCGATGCCCATGAAGACCAGCCCCGCCAGGAAGCCTATCCAGAAGAGCTTAAGGAGCTTCACGCGGTCGTGCAGGAAGTCGAGGAGCGGGGACACCGTCACGCCTCTGCCCTCTTCTCCGCCTTGTCCTTGATGCGCTTCAGGCGGAATATGTTGTCCCGCTCCATCTCCTCCAGCCTGAACCTGATGAACCGCTCTATCTCCTGCAGCTCCGGGAGCACCTTGAACTCGAGGGCGTTGACCCTGCGCTTGGTCCTCTCGATCTCCTCCAGGAGCTTCTTCATCGTCGTCTCCAGCTCGGCGGCCTTGACGACGGTCTCCACGAGCTTCTCGTAGGCGTCGGCGGCCTCGTCGATCCTGGGCGAGGTGCCTATGATGCCGTATCCGCGCTCGTCCAGCGGCGCGACTATCCTGGACGACTTGATCTCCGGCACGACCACGCCCATCAGGTTCCTGCTCTTGAGCTGTATCTCCGGGTGCACGGTGAGCGCGTACGCGGCCGACCGGACGGCTATCACCCCGTCCACCGCGCCCGCGACCGCGATCTTCTCCCGCGCCTGGACGTACTGCCGGGCGATCTCCCGCCTCAGGTCCTTGGCCTGGTCGAGTATGTTGAAGAACTCGAGTATCAGGCCGTCCCGCTTCAGCTTCAGGATCTTGTGGCCGTTCTTGGTCAGCCTGATCTTCTTGGTGACCTCGAGCAGCTC
>ERZ1649853.892-NODE-892-length-11980-cov-7.969140_pt1 | contig 11980 bp, 10 predicted proteins | sample MGYA00575353_ERZ1649853 | MGnify/ENA primary metagenome ERZ1649853 (study PRJEB40853, sample SAMN11349654) | freshwater sediment metagenome | isolation source: river sediment | host: Sediment | place: India: Okhla Barrage, New Delhi | collected 2017-02-21 ...
TCCCAGACGTTCGAGAAGGAGAACTTCGAGCACGGTACTACGTTCGACGACATTCCGGTCCACGACGCGGGCGACCTTTACGAAGAGGGGACGGTCGACGAGATGGTCGTGGCCATCTACGAGGAGGCCAAGAGGATCGTCGACGCGAAGAAGTTCCCCATGTTCATCGGAGGGGAGCACTCGATAACCCCACCGATCGTCAAGGCGCTGGGTGAGATCTCGGTCATCACCATAGATGCGCACTTGGACTTCAGGGACGAGTACCAGGGTCTCAAGAACAGCCACGCATGCGCGCACAGGAGGATACTCGACCACGTCGGAAAGGGGAATGCGTTCGCTTTCGGCGTGAGGTCGATTTCTGCGGATGAAGAGGTGGATTCCTCCCTCTACGCGGATTCCTTCAAGATCCACGAACAGGGCGCCGAGAAGGTATTCGATGAGATGCTTTCGAAGCTTGAACGCAGATCCATCTACCTCTCCCTCGACATTGACGGGATCGACCCAGCATACGCTCCCGGGACTGGCACGCCCGAGCCGTTCGGGATAACTCCTTGGGACGTGAGGTACATCATAAACAAGGTTGCTGACAGGCTCGTCGGGTTCGACGTCGTCGAGATATCCCCGCCCTACGATAACGGCAACACATCCGTGTTGGGCGCCAGGATGATGCGCGAGGTCATGGCGGTCAAGTGGAAATCGATGCAGAAGAAGTGAGCCTCAACCCTTGACCAGCTTCTCGACCCTCTTCTTATACTCTTCGGCCACTCGCTCTGCCCTCTCAGCGCTCTTGGATTCCGAGAATATCCGGAAGATCGGTTCTGTCCCGGACGGCCGGACGATGACCCATCCATCCTCGAAGTAAATCTTGACGCCATCCGTCGTGTCAACTCTGCCGCCCGAGGCGTCTTTCGCGAGCTCTTTCATGACATCCTGCTTCCTCTCCTCGGGGCAGGCGGTCTTCTTCTTGCACTGGCAGTACGCCGGGATGCGGTCGTTGAGTCCAGAGAGTTTCCCCTTGGTGGCGACTATCTCGAGCATCTTCGCGACTGCCATCGCGCCGTCACGGCAGTACTGGAACTCTGCGAAGATCAGCCCGCCGTTCTCCTCTCCGCCGAAGATCCCTCCGTGCTGCATCATCGCCCTCGCTATCGTCGGAGAGCCGACCTTCGTGTACATGATCCTCCCGCCGGCCATCTTGACCGCGTCTTCGATGCAGCTCGAGGAGGCGACGTTCGTCACCACGAGCCTGCCGGGTTTCTGGGAGCAGATGTAGTTGGCGACTATGGCCAGGCTGCGGTCACCGTACAGGTACCGGCCGGTCTCGTCCACGAACACGGTCCTGTCGCCGTCTCCGTCGTGGACGACTCCGAAGTCAAATCCCCCGGCCTTCACGAGCTCAACCAGGTCCTTGGTGTTCTCGGGTACAGGCTCGCTGTTGTGGCCCGGGAAGGCTCCGTTCGGGTCGGCGTTGAGCGTGACATACTGCACGCCAAGCCTCTCGAGTAGCTTAGGCGTAACTAGGCTGGAGGCACCGTTTCCGCAGTCGACTGCGACCCTCAGCCTCGCCCGGCGTATCGACGCGACATCGACCTTCGAAATCACCCCTCCGATGTATCGGTCGATCGAGGTCGTGTTCACGACAAGCCGGCCTGCTCGGGACCAGTCAGCGGGTGTGAAGGCTCTTTCGTGGTAGATCCTTTCGATCTCCTCCTCGTTCTCCCTGGCCATCTCGGTGCCGTCCTTGTCGATGGCTTTGATACCGTTGAACTCCGGAGGGTTATGGGATGCGGTGATCACGACGCCGCCCGCGACCTTCCCGTTCTTGACAGCGTACTGCAGCGTGGGCGTCGGCACGATGCCGCAGTCGGTGACGTTGCAGCCGACTGCCATCAGGCCAGATGCGCAGGCGAGCTTGAGCATGTCGTTGGAGGTTCTGGCGTCAGTGCCTATCATCACTGGCCCTTTCATGAAGGTGCCAATGGCCATCCCTAGCCTGATTGCGAACTCACAGTCCATCTGCGGACTGTTGACTACTCCTCTTACTCCGTTCGTGCCGAATAGGCGGGGGACTTGGTTTCCCGAAGCCATCGAACCTCTCATGTCCGAATCGCAAATAAAACCTTCCTTAAGGTTCGGGTTCCTCGGACTCTGAGTCGTCCTGTTGGCCTACTTTCGTTACCCCGGAAGGGGCCTTCCCATTTCCATCTCCGGAATGCTTATGACCACTAGACATTATGCAGTGGTCGGGGGAGCGCTTCGGATGGGCTTCAAGGAATGGATCATCCCGCAGGAGAAACACTTCTTCGACATGCTGGAGCAGCAGGCGGACATCGTCGTTGAGGGCGCCGAGGCTCTCCTGGACATGGCCAAGAACTTCAACAGCGTCGCCGAGAAGAGGGACAAGATCAAGGAGATCGAGCACAAGGGCGACAACATCGTCCACACGATCGCGGAGGAGCTTAACAAGACCTTCGTGACGCCCATCGAACACGACGACATGTCCAAGCTGACTTCGAGGCTAGACGACATCTTGGACTACATCGAGGCAGCCTCTCACAGGATGTGGTCCTATGAGATCAAGGCGGTCCCGCCCGACATGGTGAAACTCGCAGAGGTCATACTCACTTCCGCGAATGAAGTCAACCACGCAGTTAAGGACCTGAGGGACTTCAAGAAGACGGACGAAGTTTTCAAGCATTGCATCGAGGTGAACAGACTCGAGAACATGGGTGATGACATTACGCATGCCGCAGTGGCAGGCCTGTTCAAGAAATACGATGTTGTTGACATAATCAAACTCAAGGAGATATACGAGTATCTTGAGGAGGCCACTGACAAGTGCGAGGACGCTGCTGACGTAATCAAAGACATCTTCGTGAAGAACTCCTAGAGGCTATCTGATGGAAATCTTCGGACTCTCCATTCTTGCCCTGATGACGATAATCCTCACGCTCTCCTTCGATTTCGTCAATGGGTTTCACGATTCCGCAAACTCCATCGCGACGATTGTGGCCACCAGAGTCCTCTCACCCGTCAAGGCGGTCGCCATGGCCGCATGCTTCAACTTCCTGGGGTTCACGCTGGGCCTGGAGGTCGCAAAGCGGATTGGAACGGGTATAATCGATACTGAGACCGTGATCGAGCAGGGGCCGATCCTCATATTCTGTGCGGTCGCCGGTGCGGTCGTCTGGGACCTTATAACCTGGTGGTGGGGCATACCGACCTCCAGCAGCCATGCCCTCATTGGCGGCCTGATAGGGGCGGGAGTGGCAGCAGTCGGGACCGGGATAATCGTCTGGAGCGGGACTCTACGGGTCGTCGTGTTCATCGCGATAGCGCCTCTGGCCGGTCTGGCTGCAGCGCTCGGTCTGACCATCCTTGTGATGCGCCTCCTGAGGCGGATGAATCGGACGACTGTGAACAAGTACTTCAGGCGACTTCAGCTCTGCTCCTCGGCCTTTCTGTCGCTGACGCACGGGTCGAACGACGCCCAGAAGGCGATGGGGATCATAGCACTGGTCATCTTGGTCGACGCTGGCATGGATGTCCCTCAGGACCTTTCAGTGCCGTTCTGGGTACAGATCGCCTGTCTGACCGCCATCTCGCTGGGTACTTTCTTCGGCGGGTGGAGGATTGTGAAGACGATGGCTTCGAGGATTACCAAGCTAGAGCCGTGGCAGGGTTTCTGTGCCGAGACAGGCGCCGCCCTGATGCTGTTCTCAACAGCGAAGTTCGGAATCCCCGTGAGCACGACTCACACGATTTCGGGCGCGATAATGGGCGTTGGAGCCACGAAGAACCTGTCAGCGGTGAGGTGGGGTGTCGGCCGGAAGATATTCATAGCGTGGATAGTGACGATACCCGCGTCGGCGTCGATTGCCGGCATACTGTTCCTGGTGTTCCAGGTCATTGGTGTCTAGCCTCGCCCTAGAAGTGAGGCCATCCGCCGTCTGTTGCTGACCAAGTAGATCGCGACGGTCGCCACGAGCGCGCCCGCCAGCGCCCCCGAGTACACCGCGACCTCCGAGTATCCTGCAGCTGATAGTGCCGCAGCGATGCCCGCCATGACTATCCATGGTATCAGGAGCTTGACCATCAGAACAATCGGGGACTCGCGTCTCCTGAGCAGCTTCTTCGCCATCGCTATCCTCGCTTCTCCTCGGCGGCGTTGCTGAGGATCTTCGAGACGACCTCGCTCCCATCGGGGACCGTGACCCCTGCGTCGATGATGGAGTCCACAATCCTGCACCTGGCGCCTACGCGAGCGTCCTCGAGCAGGACAGAGCCCTCGACGGTGGACCTCAGGCCGACCACTGCCCGGTCCGAGATGAATGCACGCGGGCCGATGACTGCTCCTGCGACGACTGCCCCCCTGCCGACGATGGCGGGCTTCCTCAGGTCGGCGCCTTCGTTGACCGACTCCTTCGCGATCTTCAAGGCCTCCTCTCCCATCAGCGTCCAGAACGCCTTCAGGAGGTCCTCCCTCCTCCCGCAGTCGATCCAGTAGCCGTCGAACCTCATCCCGAACATGCCCTTGTCGAGTATCTTGGGGAACACCTCGCGCTCCATCGACACGAACCCCTTCCCTATGTGGTCCAGAACCTCGTACTCGAGCGCGTACGCACCCGCGTTTATGAGGTTCGAGAAGGCTTCCTCCTTCTTGGGCTTCTCCTGGAACCTCCTTATCCTCTGGTCATCGTCGATGTCGACGACTCCGTAGGGCGTCGGGTCTTCCACTGGCCAGAGGGATATGGTGGCGAAGGCATTCTTCTTGCGGTGGAACTGTAGGAACTTGGCGATATCGAGCGAGGAGATGCTGTCGCCGTTCATCACGAGGAACTGGCCGTCGATGTACTTCTCCACGTTCTTCACCGCCCCGCCAGTACCGAGGGGCTCGGGCTCGTCGACGAGTGTGACCTTCCTCCTCGGCCTGTTCTTGACGAGGTACTCCTCCATGACCTTCCTCTTGTAGCTCATGGGTATGATGATCTCGTCGACCTCCTTCGGGAGGGCGTCGATCACATGCATGATCAGGGGCTTGCCCACGACGGGTACGAGGGGTTTGGGCACTCGGTATGTGAGCGGCCTCAGACGGGTCCCCATACCTCCGACCAAGAGTACGGCTTTCACGATGTCGGGGATGCCATTCGGTGGTATAAATCCATCTTGGAGACTGGCAGGGACGCGACAGCGCTTCCGCTGACAGCCAGGAATTGCAGAACCAGCCGTGCCTACGTCAACGGGGTAATGCTGACGACGTTGTTGCCCCGGAGGATGACCGTGCCGAGCCTCTTGACGTTCTCCCCGTTGGTCTCCTCGGTGTCCTCGAGAACCATGTTCAGGTAGTCGTCGAATCCGGCGAGCGTCCCCACAAGAAGCCTGCTGTCCTTCAGAAGGAGAGAGACCTTCTTGTTCATGGATTTCTCTAACAAACTCAGAGGCATCACCATTTAAATCACGTGCGTGTCAATGCGGAGGGCTCACTTAAACCTTTGCGTAATCCCGAATCTGCCGAGAGTCGGGCCACACTAGTACGCGAGAGGTCCAGCCTTGCCCCAGATGAACACCCGGGAAAGCTTCGACTTCTTGCGGTTTCGGTAACCTATCCCTAGGGGCAGCAAGATCGACACTGCGACAACAACGATTGCGATGATGCCGATGTAGAACCCAAGGCCGAAGACCTCGTCCGTCGCCTGCCCCCACGGGAACCTGTACGAGTTGATGCCCATGCTGTCCCTGAGGTCCCACCAGAGCCAAATCAGTCCGCCGAACTGTGCGAAGGCCCCGAAGGTGGTAACGACGGATGCGGCCGCGCCTATGATGAACACGTACGCGCCCGCACTGGAACGCTCGCCGTCGAGGAATGACAACAGAGGGTGCTCCGCGAAGGTGGCCTCCGTTGCCGGCGGGACGGTCGTGACGGTGGTCCATGGGAGCGCGATGCAGACGAACGCGATGACGGCGCCCGTGAATGCGAGGAGGTTGACCCTGGCGCGCGCACCGTCGTCGTACCAGCCGACGGTGAGGAACCTGTTTGCCGACGACAGCGACTTCCAGAATGCCTTTCGACTCAGACCGTATCCCACTCCGATTGGCACGAGGAGGCTGACCATCGTGACGATTGCGCCAACGAGCCCGATGTAGACACCGAGCTCGAAGCTCTCCGACCCGCGCCTGGTGCCTATCTCCTGGTTGAAAAGCGCGATGAACCCCAGCGCCCCGGGGAGCTGCACAAGCCCGCCCATCGGGCTGAGGAAGGCGACGCCGGTGCCGACCACGAACAGGGTGACCACGAGGAGGAACCCGGACGAATACACCTCCGGCAGGAGCAGCACGTCCCGGACGAGTGAGTAATCCTGCGAGCTACCCGACCACCACGGCAGGAACAGGCTGATCAGGCCGAGGCCCGCCCCTGCTAGGCACAGCAGATTGACCTTCATACGCTCTCGAAGCCCAAGTTGAGAATCCTCCTGGGGTGGCTAAAACCCTTCCCTCTCGGTTATCATGGCTTGGCCGGAAGGGCTGGCCTTTACGGGGGTATAAGAACTCAGGTCTGGGGCGGCCTGCCCGACATCTTGGAGATCTGCTCGTCGAGCCAAGCCTTGACCTCGTGCCTCGAACGCGCGTCTATCCCGAAGGTCTCAATGAACCTCTTGGTCGTCGTCAGCTCGACGCTGTTCTTCTTCGGCTTCGTCCTCACAAGGCCCAGCTCAGAGAGCTGCTTCACATGGTCGTAGATCTTGTTCCCGACAAGGTCGAACATCTTGCTCTGCAGGACCGGCTGATAGTACGCTATCAGCGAGGCGGTCTTCAAGACGTCTTTGGGGACCTTGAGGTCCGCCAGCCGTCCGGCCTGGGTCGTGTACTCCTTCTTGACCTGCATAGCGTACCTGGGGCCCATCTTGGCTATCTCGATCGCCCTGTCGGACCCGTTGTACTCGTCCATGAGCTTCTTGAGTGCCGTCCTGATTGTCCTCGCGTCCAGCCCGGAGGCCGTCTGCAGGTCGGTGACTGTCACCGGCTTGGCGGCGGAGAACAGCTCCGCCTCGACTATCCTCTCGGTCTTCACTTGACCACCGGTGCCTCTTCGATGTTCTGGGCCACGGGCGCGGTGGCGTCCACCAGCTGCGCGATGTCCCACGGTACCTTGACTTCGAGGAATATCTCGCCGAAAGGCGGCTTCTCCTGCCATATGTGGAGCTTGCCCATGCGCGCGAGGAACAGTATGGACACGAACACCTTGACCCGGTCCTCCTTGCCGCCCTCGTACAGGTCGGCTATCGCGACCGAGCCCTGGCCGCACCTCTGGATGCGTTCCCAGACCCCGGCGATGTCCTCCTCGAGGCTCTCCTTGTGGGACTTGTCGTCGAACTCGGGGCGCTTGTACTTCTCCATGAACTTCGAGAGCTCCTGTCGTATGTCCGCCTCCTTCTTTGCCTCCTCGAAGGCGTCCAGCAGGTCGATGAGCGTGACGGGCCTCTCGCTCCTCCGCCTGACCTTCTCCTGGATCGGGTTGTCCTGCGTGTGCAGGAGCACCTCGCCCGAGCCCATGTCGAACGGGTCCACGAATATGTCGAGGTTGTCGGGGTCCCATCCGTCGAACATCATCTCGACCTGCTCAGGCCTGTCGACCCTCTGCAGGAGCTGTTCCGTCTGCAGCTTGAGTATCTCCCAGGCCATGTAGACCAGCTTGCCCGCGATGATCAGGTTGAGGTCGTTCGCCTTCCTCACCCTGGCCAGGTACATCTTTGAGAACTCTATGAGGTTGATGTCCCATGGGTTGAGCCGGTTGTTGACCACGAGTTCGAACACTATCGCGACGCTCCTCTCGAACGGGTCGTCCGACGGGGCCATCGTGCCCCTGTGCATCTCCTCGACCATCCTGAGGTAGCCCTCGAGCTTGGTCTCCCTGTCGGCTGCGGAGTCGTCCTCTATGATCGCCTTCTGGAACATCAGGTGGTTCAACACGTCAGTGCACTCGCTGGTGAAACTCATCTAGGCTGCCTCCCCTTCGATCCTCGGCTCGGGCTCTTCTACCGGGTGCTCTTCCGCTCCCTCGCCGATGTTGGGCTTCATCACTACCTCGGACATGCCCTCGCGCTGCATCGTGACTCCAATCATGTGGTCGGCCTCCTTCAACGTGACGTTCCTGAGGGAGATCTGTATGAACTGCGCGTTCTTGGTGCTCCTCTTGACGGCCCTCGCGACGTTCTCCGCGTTGATGCCGTCCAGGAACATGTCGACCTCGTCCAGGAGGTAGAACGGCGACGGCTCGTGGGCCTGTATCGCCATTATGAACGACAGTGCCGTCAGGGACTTCTCACCGCCCGAGAGGGCCTCCATCCTGACGCCCTTCTTATCCCTCGGCCTGGCCTTCATGATCAGGCCCGCCGAGAGCGGGTTCTCCTCGTTCTCGAGGAACAGCTCTGCGTCGCCTCCTCCGGACAGCTCGGAGAAGACCTTCTTGAAGTTCTCGTTGATGCCGCCGTAGATCTTCATGAACCCGACGGTCTTCTTCTCGTTCAGCTCCGCGACGAGTTTGTTCAGGTTCGTCTTCTGCTTCTCGAGCTGGCCTATCTCTTCCTTGAGCCCGTCGAACCTCGACTTCTTGTCCTCGTACTCGTCGATCGCTTTGAGGTTGACCGCGCCCAGGGTGGACATCTGCCTCTCGCAGTCCGCCACGGTCACCTTGAGGTCCTCCGCGGAAGGCAGCTCCTCCGGGAGCTTCGTGTTGGCGAACTGCGCCAGCTCGGCCTCCGCTTCTTGGAGCCTCTTCTCCGACTCCTGCACCTTCGTCTGCAGGCTCAGGACGAAGTCGCAGTTGGTCTGCACCTTCGTCGTGACCTTCTCGATGTTCGCCTCGGTGTCGGTCTTCTTCTTGTAGAGTGAGTCGCGCTTGGTGCGCAGCGTGTTCAGCTCGTCGCCCATGGAGCGCTCCATCTTCAGGAGGGCCTTCAGCTCGGTGTCCATCTGCTCCTGCTTCTCCGCGCTATCCTTGACCTTGACCTTCTGCTGCTCCGCGTTCTCGTCGGTCGCCTGGACGGCCGTCTCGAGCTCCTTCTTGCGGCCCTCGACGATCTCCATCTGCTTCGCGACGGTCTGCATCTCGGAGCTGAGCGTCGCGACCTCGTTCGACAGGTCGAATATCTCGGCCTCGAGCTGCTTCAGCTGCTTCGAGAGCTCGTGCGGGGTGGCCTCCAGGAGTTTCTTGTCCTTGGCCTCCTTCTTCTTCTTCAGCTTCTCGATCTCCGACTGGAACTTGGATGTGTCCTCTTTCGTCTTCTCCACGAGGTCGAGGCATTCAGAGAGTTCCTTGTTCTTCGTGTCGAGCTCCGCGTCCAGGGACGCCAGCCTCGTCTCGAACTCCTTCTTCTTGGCCTCGAGCGTGCTTATTTTGACGCTCTCGCCTGAGTCCTTGGCGTTGAAGTCTCTGATTGAACCCTCGAGGGTGGCTATCTCCGTCTTGAGCTGGGCCAGCTCTGCCTGGACCTTCTCGGCCTCTTCGACCGCGGTCCTGAGCTCGCCGGCCTTCTTCTCTATCTTACTCTCGGACGGAGCGCCTATCTTCACCAGGTTCTTGTCCAGGGTGCCGCCGACCATCGCGCCACTCGCCTCTGCGAGCTCTCCCTCCAGAGTGACGAGCCTGATGCCGCCCATGAGCTTCCGTGCTTCGTCCAGGTTCTTGACGACGACCGTGTCGCCGAGCACGAACCAGAACGCGGTCCTGTACTTCTCGTCGAACTTGACCAGGTCGATCGCGAACCCTACGGAGCTCTTGGATGCCAGTATGGCCTTGCCCCTCGGTCTGCCGTCGACCATCTTGCTGAGCGGGAGGAACGTCGCCCTCCCGACCTTGTTCTTCTTCAGGTAGCTGATGCAGTCAGCTGCGACGGCGTCGTTGTCGACCACTATCGCCTGCATCCTGGAGCCGGCCGCGACGTTCACCGCGGTCTCGTATTCCTCATCGACCTCGGCGAGCTCGGCAACGGTTCCGTGCACTCCCTTGATTGAGCCCCTGTCCCGGGCCTCGAGGATGTAGCTCACAGCGTTGGAGTAGCCCTTCCTGACCTGGTCGACCGCCTCGGCCTCCGCCTTGAGCTGGTTGTACTCCCTGGTCAGGGTCTTGATGGCGTTCTCGAGCTCCTGGTACTCGTCCAGGAGCTTCTTCTCCTTGTTGCGCTTGGACTGGTACTCTTCCTGGAGCTTCCTTGTGCCCTGGTTGGACGACTTCGTCTCCGTCCTGAGCTCCTTGATCGACCACTCGGCGTCCTTGAGCTCGAACTCGTAGGTCTTCTTGGTCTCCTCGAGGTTCGCTATGTCGATCTTGAGCCTCTGCATCTTCTCGTTGAGCCTGTCCTGTTCCAGGTTCAGCGCGTGGAGCTTCTCGTCCTTCGATGTGACATCTATCGATAGCTGCAGCGCCTCCTTCTGGAGGTCGCTCAGCTCGGTGTCTGACTTGGATATCTCGTCCTGATGCTCGGAGAGCTTGGCCCTCTTCTCCTCCAAGAGCTTGGACCGCTCCTCGTGCTTCTCCTTGACCGGCGCGAGCTTCTCCTCGAGCTCCTTTAAGTCCTTCAGGACGGCCTTGAGGTCCTCCTGCTGCGCCCTCTTGACCTCCTTCAGGTTGACGATGGCATCCTCGGAGTTCTGCGCGGCGTCCTTGGCCCTCGCGATCTCGATCCTGAGGTTGTCTATCTTCTCCTTGACCTCCCTGGCCTCCTCTCCTCCGCGCTCCGTTATCTCGGCCTCGACCTGCTGGAGCTCCCCGGAGATCTCCGTGAGCAGCTGCGTCAGCTCCTCCTTCTTCTTCTCCGACTTCTCCTTGTCGGCGGTGTAGCTGGCTATCTGCTCCTTGAGCGACGCCAGCTCTCTGTCCCCGGTCTCCTTCCTCTTGACCACGAGGCACGCCTGGGCGAGCTGCATCCTGTCGTGCAGGTCTTTGTACTTCAGCGCGCCTTCCCTGTCGGCGTCGAGCTGCTTCATCTGCTTCTTGAGCTCGTCGTGTATGATCCCTAGACGGTTGATGTTCTCCTCCGCTGCCAGCTTCTCCTTCTCTGCGCTCTGGATCTCCTCGTCGAACTTCGTGATGCCGGAGATGTCGTCGAGGATCCTGCGCCTCTCGAGGTTCGTCATCGTGGTGATCCGGGTGATGTCCCCCTGCTGGACGAAGTTGTACCCGTCCGCGCTGATGCGCGCATTGGCCAGCAGGTTGTCGAACTCTCCCAGAGAGGACTTCCTGTCGTTGACGTAGAAGTAGGAGTAGTATCCTTCGGCGTTGTTCTCGGAGACCCTGACCGTCCTGGTCAGCGTGACCTTGTCCGAGTCTATTGGTATGAGTCTGTCGGCGTTGTCGAATATGAGGCTGACCGAGCACTCCTTGGCAGGCTTCTTGTCCTTGCCGCCATTGAATATGAGGTCCGTGAGCTTGCCCGCCCTGATGACCCTCGAGCTCTTCGGGCCAAGGACGAATAGGATGGCGTCAGATATGTTCGACTTCCCCGCGCCGTTCGGGCCGGTTACACAGGTGTAGCCCTGCAAGAGCGGTATCCTGGTCTTCCTTGCGAACGACTTGAAGTTCTCGAGCTCGATCTCCTTTAGGTACATCGCGTTCCCTCTCCGGGCGGGACGCGAAAACCTGCGCTGATGCTGAAGCCTCGAAATGATGTTCTCTGCATCCCATCCCATTAGTCCGACACGTGTCGGACGGAGAATAAAATGGGCATCTGAGTATATAATACTTCGTCGCGCCTGACATTGTTGCATCTTGTATGATGGGACGGCTGACGGCGCATCTGACGAATGTCGATTTTCGGACATCGACGCCAGTCCTTAAGTTGCCATAAGCTATCCAGAGTGACGCCTAGGGGATTCGATGGGGCTGAGTCTCAACGAAATCAGAAAGCGCGCCATAGAATTCTCTCACGAATGGGCAGAGGAATCACGCGAGAAGGCAGAGGCAAAGACCTTCTGGGACGGATGC
>ERZ1649853.893-NODE-893-length-11977-cov-6.746687_pt1 | contig 11977 bp, 10 predicted proteins | sample MGYA00575353_ERZ1649853 | MGnify/ENA primary metagenome ERZ1649853 (study PRJEB40853, sample SAMN11349654) | freshwater sediment metagenome | isolation source: river sediment | host: Sediment | place: India: Okhla Barrage, New Delhi | collected 2017-02-21 ...
CCTTCATATCGCGTTTCCCCTGCCGGCTAGGCCCCTTGCCGGCGCACCCGGGTCGTGGGCCCTCATCCTAGAGGCGACCTTCTCAGCGCCTGGCAGATATCCCCGTTGTCGTCCATGGAGCGGCTGACAAAGGCCTCCACCCTCTCGTCCATGCCGGGGTGGACGATGTCCGCCCTTCCCCGGTGCTTCGCGGTGAGGTCGATGAAGGTGCTCCTCTCCTCATCGTCGATGTCCTCGCCGAACCCGATAACCACCTGCCAGCGGTGGCTCCCCGTGCCCCGGTTCATGGCGGCGGCCACAGTGGAGGACGGGTGCCCGAAGAGCACCGGGGTCAGGTAGATGGTCGCGGAGTACTCCTTGACCTTTTTCCTTATCTCGTTCACGGCGTCCTTGCTGACGCATTCGCCGGGGTGCCTGGTCAGGCAGAGCAGGCATCCCAGGCACTGGGCCACCTCGTTTCTCCCCAGATCGACAGATTCCACCTGGTACCCCAGGTCTTCCAGGGTCCGGGCGAGCCTGGATTTCAGGTCCTCCGAGAGGCCGGACCTGAAATCCCTGTCGGCGATCAAGAGAGCATTCAAGCTAGACCTCTGTGCCCCGGAGCCCGGCCCTGATCCGGGAGTACCTGGCGGCCACCGACAGGGCCTTGATGGCCGCATCCCCGTCGGGGTACGTCGGCAGCCCGATGGACTCGAACTCGCGGTTCATCTCCTCCGCTATGGTCAGGCTGGGGCCGGCCACCCAGACGGCCATGGTCTTCGCCTGCCGCCTCACCATGGGCCCGAACACCTCGGCTATCTTCCCGCGCACGCCCCAGGGGCAGGCCATGGCCAGGCAGTCCACGTTGTCGTCATGGAGCACCGCCTCGATCATGGCCGGGAAACGGGAGGCGATGCCCCCGGGCACCTGGTAGGCCGGCAGGCCCGGTCCCAGGTCGACGGGGTTGCCCGCCAGGACCGGGGATATCGCCGCCAGCTTCGCCAGGGTGTCCGGAGAGAAACGGGCCAGGGCCAGGCCATTGGCCGTGGCCACGTCGATGCCCATCACCCCCGCCCCGCCGGAGATGGTGACGATGGCCAGGCGATGGCCGCGGGGCAGCGGCTGGCTGGCGAATACCTTGGGGATGTCGATGAGCTCCCTGAAGCTGTCCACCCTGATGACCCCGGCCTGCCTGAAAGCGCCGTCGTAGACCTGGTCCTCCCCCGCCAGGGAGCCGGTGTGGGAGGCCATGGCCCGGCGGCTCTCGCGGCTCCTGCCGGGCTTCAGAACGATGACCGGCTTCCGCGCGGCTGCCGCCTTTGCCCTCTTCAGGAAGAGCTGGCCCTGGCGTATATCCTCCAGGTGCATGGCGATCACCTTCGTGTCCGGGTCGTCGGCCAGGTACTCGAGAAGGTCGATCTCGTCGATATCGCACTTGTTCCCGAAGTCGCACATCTTGCTCAGGCCGTAGTGCGTTTCCTCCAGCGGCATGTTCTGCGGGCCGATCAGACCGGTCTGGGCGCAGAGGGAGATGCCGCCGGTGATCATCCTGCCGTAGGTCACGCGGTAAGGCGTGGTTATGAGGCCGATGGCCGGGTTGGCCACGCCGATGGTGTTGGGGCCCAGGAGCCGCAGCCCTCCGGCCGCGGCCGTCCGGCTGACCTCCTGCTGGAGCCTCTTGCCGTCCTGGCTCCTTTCGCCGAAGCCGTCGGAGATGATGATGGCCGTCCGGGCCCCGTTGTGCACCGCGTCGGCGATGATGCCGGGTACGGCTGCGGCTCCGGCCATGGTGACCACCAGGTCCACCGGCTCCGGGATGTCCCTGACCCTGGGATAGACGGGGAGGCCCAGGACCTCCCGGTACTGGGGATTGACCGGGTAGATGCGCCCCCCGAAACCGAAGCGCTGCAGGTTGCCCGTCGTCACGTGGCCGCCGAAGCGGGCCTCTCTGAGCGATCCGGCCACGGCGATGCTCTTGGGGTGAAGGAGCCTGTCGATGGCCTCTCGCGCTGGACGTCTCACGGACGTCACTCCCACTCGATGGTGGCCGGAGGCTTCGACGAGATGTCGTAGACCACCCGGTTCACGGCCGGGACCTCGTTGACGATGCGACTCGATATCTGCGCCAGCACATCGTAGGGAATCCGGGCCCAGTCGGCCGTCATGGCATCCTCGCTGGTCACCGCCCGTACCGCCACCAGGTAGCCGTATGTCCGGTAGTCGCCCATGACTCCCACGCTCTGGACGTTGGTCAGCACGGCGAAGCTCTGCCAGAGCTGGCGGTAGAGGTTGGCCTTCTTTATCTCGCTCATGACGATCCAGTCGGCGGCCCGCAGGATGTCCAGGCGCTCTCTGGTCACCTCTCCGATGACCCGTACGGACAGCCCGGGCCCGGGAAAGGGCTGGCGATAGATGACGTCCTCGGGCAGGCCCAGGGCCGTTCCCACCCGTCTCACCTCATCCTTGAACAGGAACCGCAGCGGCTCCAGCAGCTTGAGGGCCATCCTGGCCGGCAGGCCGCCCACGTTGTGGTGGGACTTGATCCGGGCGGAGGCCTTGAGGTCCGGCGTAGTGCTCTCGATCACGTCGGGGTAGAGGGTGCCCTGGGCCAGGAAATCCACCTTGCCGATCTTGGCCGCTTCCTCTTCGAAGACCCGGATGAACTCCTCGCCTACCACGTGCCGCTTCTTCTCCGGGTCGATGACCCCTGCCAGCTTGCCCAGGAACCGGTCCGTGGCATCGACATCGACCACGTTCATCTTGAGGTTCCTCTGGAAGGCGTTGATGGTGCGCTCCGGCTCTTCGCGCCGCAGCAGGCCGTTGTTCACGAAGATGCAGGTCAGCTGGTCGCCCACCGCCTGGTGGATCAGCGTGGCCGCCACGGCAGAGTCCACCCCTCCCGAGAGAGCGCAGATGACGCGGCCCTGGCCCACCTGGTCGCTGATCTTTTCAATACTCTCTTCGATGAAGTTCTTGGCCGTCCAGTTGCCCTGGCAGCCGCAGACGTTGTACAGGAAGTTCTTCAGTATCGTCTTTCCGTCGGGTGTGTGAACCACCTCGGGGTGGAACTGCAGGCCGTAGAACCCCTGGTCGTTGCCCATGACGGCCGTGGGGCAGATATCGGTGTAGGCCAGCGAGGCGAAACCGGGGGGCAACTGCACCACCTGGTCACCGTGGCTCATCCAGACCGGCAGCGAGAAAGGCAGGTAGGCCAGGAGCGGCGAGTCCGTGGAGAGGTGGAGGGTGGCGTGCCCGTACTCGCGCCGCGACTGGTGTAGCACCTTTCCCCCGAGCTGCTGGGCCATGAGGTGCATCCCGTAGCATATCCCCAGCACCGGCACGCCGCTGTCGAAGATGTAGGAGGGGGCCAGGGGCGCCCCGGCATCGTAGACGCTGGCCGGGCCGCCGGACAGGATGAATCCCTTGGGCTTCAGTCCGGCGATCTTGGACCAGGGCGTGTCGTAGGGCACGATCTCGCAGTAGACCTGGCACTCGCGCACCCGCCGGGCGATGAGCATGCTGTACTGGGAGCCGAAGTCGAAGATGACGACGGCGTCCCGGTCCGCTCCGGGGGCCGCTCCCTTCTCCGGGACAGGGTAATCACCGCGTTTCTCCCTGGCGATCTCGAGGTAGGTGGACAGCTCGACATCGTCGCTGGTGGCTACCCGGTGATCGGTGGCGGCCGTTTCCACGGCTTTGGGGGTGTCCGGCGGGCCGTTGCCTGACTGCGGTGCCGTCATGCCCCTAGATTATACCGATAGCCTACGGCCATCACAAGGCTACCAGCGCGCGCTGAGGGTTTGCCGCCTTCCTCTCGTGGAGCGTATACTGGACGATCAGGCGATGCGCGCAGTCACATCGAGTTTATGAGCGACGACCGCCCTCCCCGCGAGGACCGCAAGCCCGATTCCCACGGTCCCGGCGAGGCCGCCCCTGTCCTGGGACCGATTGGCGGCCGGAATCTCAGCCGGCGCCAGGTCCTCGTCACCTTCGGCGGCGTGCTGCTGGCCATGTTCTTAAGCTCCCTGGACCAGAGCATCGTGGGCACCGCCTTGCCCCGCATCATCGCCGACCTCAATGGCTTCGAGCACTACACCTGGGTGGCCACCGCCTACCTGCTGACCTCCACGGCCATGGTGCCCATCGTCGGCCGGCTCACCGATATGTACGGCCGCAAGTGGTTCTACATCGTCGGGATCGTCATCTTCCTGATCGGATCGGCCCTCTGCGGCCTCAGCCAGAGCATGACCCAGCTCATCGCCTTCCGCGGCCTTCAGGGAATCGGCGCCGGCATCATGATGACCAATGCCTTTATCGTCATCGGCGACCTGTTCCCACCGAGCGAGCGCGGCAAGTACGTGGGGATCGTGATGTCCGTCTTCGGTTTCTCCTCCGTCATCGGACCGCTACTGGGAGGTGTCATCACTGAGCACCTCTCCTGGCACTGGATCTTCTACGTCAACCTGCCCATCGGCATACCGGTGATATTCGCCTTTGTCCGCTTCTTCCCTGCTTTTGAGCCTCTGAGCGCCGGCCACCGCATCGACCATGCGGGGATAGCCACGGTGGTGCTCTCCATCGTGTCGCTGGTGCTGGGGCTTTCCTGGGGGGGGATCTACGGGTGGAGGTCTGCCTATGTCATCTGGTCGCTGGTGGCCTCCGGAGCTCTCCTGGCAGCCTTCGTGGTCACGGAATCGCGCGCCGCAGACCCGGTCTTGCCGCTGCACATATTCCGCAACCGGGTGGTGGTGGTCTCGCTGGCGGCGCGGTTCGGCCTGGGCGTGGGGATGTTTGGCGTGATCATCTTCATCCCCCTGTTCTTCCAGTTCGTCCTGGGCCAGTCGGCCACCAACAGCGGCATAGTTCTGATGCCCATGATGCTGGGCATGGTGGTGGGCAGCACCCTTTCGGGGCAGGCGGTCTCCCGCCTGGGCGGGCACTACCGCACGCAGGCCCTCATCGGGCTGGCCATCCTGGCGGCGGGCATGTACCTCATGTCACGAATGACCCCGGACACCACTTATCTCCGGGCCGCCATAAACACGGGCGTGACCGGTTTTGGCATGGGCATCGCCATGCCGCTGTTCGTCATTGCGGTGCAGAACGCCGTGCCCTACTCCATTATGGGGGTGGCCACTTCCTCGATTCAGTTCTTCCAGTCCATCGGGCAGGTCATCGGCCTGGCCGTGTTCGGCTCCGTCATGGCCGACCGCTTCGCCTCGAACCTCACCGGGAACGATTTTGTGGTCAGTCTGCCGTTGCCCAGCGAGACGTTTTCGGCGCTGGTCAACAACGTCGAGGCCCTGGGTGACAAGAGGGCCATGGAGCAGCTCCAGGCAGTGTTCAGCCAGCTCGGAGACGAGGGCCCGGGGCTGCTGGAGCGGTTCATGACCGTGCTCAGGGAGGCCCTGGCCTCCGCCATCACCGACGTCTTCGTCATCGCCCTGGCCGTCATCGTTGTGGCCTGGGTGGTGACCCTCTTCCTCAAAGAAGTCCCCCTCAGGCGCTCACATGGCCCCGCCAGCGTCGAGTAGCCCCGGCCAGGGTCGTGCTATCATGAGGTGCGGGGTGTCTGCATGAAAGTGCTGTGTTTCCAGCCTCACAACGACGACTGCGCCATTGCCGTTGGCGGCCTGATGCAGAAGATGGCCGGCCGGGGGTGGGACCTCACCTATGTCTACGTGACCGACGGCCGCCACGGGAGTGACTCCATCCCCCCGGACAGGCTGGTCGAGATGCGAAGGAAGGAGGCGGCGCGGGAGCGCAGCCTGCTGGGAGTGGGGCGTTTCTTTGAGCTGGGGCTGGAGGATGGCTCCGTCGAGCGGCTGAGCAGTGTCCAGCGGAGGTGGGCCAACGAGCAGATGGAGTCCGTCCTGGCGGAGTCCAGGGCCGACCTGGTCCTGCTGCCGAGCCGGGCCGACATGCACCCGGACCACCGCGCGACGCATGACCTGGCCATGGCCGTGGCCGAGAAGGTGCGGCCTCGTCCGCTCCTGGTCAAGTACTGCGTGTGGCTCCTGCCTGATTTCTACCGGAAGCCGCCGGACCCGGCGGACCAGACTGTCATGGTGGGCATCGACCGGGAGATGCCGGGGAAGATGGCGGCCATCCGGGCCCACCAGTCACAGGTGTCCCGAGGTGGGTTCGACTCCATGGTCCAGGTGCTCAACGCCTACCTGGCCTATGCCTTCCGGGCGCCGGCGGTCATCGGCTCGCGCTATGTCGAGGTCATCGGGCTCTACCGGCCGCACCTTCACCGGCGGGTAGCCAATGAGGTGCTCCGGGCCCTGGAGCCATGCGTCGACGTCACCACCATGCTCCACGGCCGGCCGTCCCAGGACATCAGGGCCTAGGAATCAGCAGCGGGTGAGGCGATGAAGCGGTTTGACCTGCTGGAGCACACCGCCGATGCCGGCATCATGGCCTACGGGGCCGACATGCGGGAGGCGTTCTCCAATGCGGCCTACGGCATGTTCTGCCTCATGGCCGACCTGGAGCAGGTCCGGGAGAAGACCAGCCGTCACGTAGAAGTCGAGGCGGGAGACAGGGAGGGCCTGGTGGTGGCCTGGCTGAACGAGCTGCTCTACCTGTTCGACGTGGAGCGGGTTATCTTCAGGAGGTTCGACATCCTGGAGCTGACTGGAACGCGGCTTGAGGCTGATGCTCACGGCGAGGAGGCGGACGCCTCCCGCCACCGGCTGAAGAGCGGGGTCAAGGCCGCCACCTACCATATGCTCCAGGTGTCGGAAGGCGGAGGCCGCTGCAGCATCCGGGTGATCTTCGACGTTTAGTGGAGGTGGGGCATGGTGCGCTGGGATGGTCCGCTCACGAAGATCGACGACTACCGCTGGGAGATACCCCGGGAGCACCGGGCGGGGATGAGGGTCCCCGGGCTCATCTATGCCAGTGAAGGCATGCTGGAGAGCATCCGCGAGGAGCAGGCGGCGGAGCAGGTGGTGAACGTGGCCTTCCTGCCGGGCATTGTGGGCCACTCCCTGGCCATGCCCGACATCCACTGGGGTTACGGCTTCCCCATCGGGGGAGTGGCGGCCACCCGCGTGGCCGACGGCGTGGTCTCCCCGGGCGGGGTGGGCTACGACATCAACTGTGGAGTGCGGCTGCTGCGCAGCAACCTGAGGGAGGACGAGGTCAGGCCCAGGATTCGGGAGCTCCTCACCGCGCTCTTCCACAGCGTTCCCTCGGGCCTGGGCTCGACCGGCAAGATCAAGGTCGGCCAGCGGGAGATGGACGACATCCTCACCGGTGGTTCCCGCTGGGCGGTCAAGAGGGGTTTCGGCACGGAAGATGACCTGGAGGTCACCGAGGAGCGGGGGTGCCTGGCCGGCGCCGACCCCGGCCGGGTGAGCTCCAAGGCCAGGGAACGGGGTTCGCCCCAGTCGGGCACGCTCGGTTCCGGGAACCACTTCCTGGAGGTGCAGGCGGTGGGCGAGATATACGAGGAGGCCGCCGCCCGGGCCATGGGGATCGATGAAGTGGGACAGGTGCTGCTGCTCATCCACACGGGCAGCCGCGGCCTGGGGCACCAGGTGTGCGACGACTACATCAGGACCCTGCGCGGGGTGATGCCGCGGCATGGGATCGAGGTGCCCGACCGCGAGCTGGCCTGTGCCCCGATCCAGTCCGCCGAAGGGCGCGACTACCTGGCGGCCATGGCTTGCGCCGCCAACTACGCCTGGGCCAACCGCCAGTGCATCACGCACTGGTCCCGGGAGTGCTTCGTCCAGGTCCTGGGCCGGGGCCTCCGGGAGATGGGGCTGGAGATGGTTTACGACGTGGCCCACAACATCGCCAAGCTGGAGAGCTACGAGGTCGACGGCCGGAAGCTGGCCCTGTGCGTCCACCGCAAGGGGGCCACTCGGGCCTTCCCGGCCGGCCACCCCAGCCTGCCCTCCAGGTACATGAAGGTGGGCCAGCCGGTGCTGATACCGGGCGATATGGGCCGCTACTCCTTCGTGGCAGTGGGCACTGACCGGGCCATGCAGGAGTCCTTCGGGTCGGTCTGCCACGGGGCCGGGAGAAGGAAGAGCCGTCACGCCGCGAAGCGCGGCCTGCGGGACGAGGACGTGGCTCGTGAGCTGGAAGCGCGCGGCATACTGGCCATGGCGGCCAGCCGCGGGGGGCTGGCGGAGGAGTCCTCAGATGCCTACAAGGACGTGGCGGAGGTGGTGGACGTCTGCCATCGGGCCGGGCTTTGCCGGAAGGTGCTCAAGACCTACCCCATTGGCGTCGTCAAGGGATAGAGACCCCGCACCGCGGCCATGAGGGGAGAAGGGATATCCGGGTCACGGCTGACGCCAGCCGCGCCAAGAGATCGGACTGTCCTTGAGGCTCCCCCCCTCCCAGTGGTCTGTTAGTCCGGTGCTGCGGACCGCTCCTGTTTTCCTGCCCGGTGGCCCGGGCAGGCGCCGGCGGAACGCCGCGGGTTCACAGTGCCATGCTTGCGCCGGCCGGTGGGCCGGCCTTACATCGGACGATTGGCCGGGCGCACCTTGTTGTAGCAGTCGCTGCAGTATACCGGCCTGTCGGACCGGGGCTCGAAGGGCACCTGGGCCTCCTTGCCGCACTGGGCACACACTGCAGAGAACATCTGGCGCTTGGGCCTGGCCGGATCAGATCCAAAGCGCTCGGATTTCCGGCTCTGCCGGCAGGAGGGGCAGCGCTTCGGGTCATTGGTGTAACCCTTCGACGCGTAGAACTCCTGCTCAGAGGCCGTGAAAGCGAAGGTGTTGCCGCAATCCGCGCATTGGATCTGCTTGTCTGCGTAGGCCATGTAGTTTTGTCTCCTCTCCTCTGACGTGTTCGCTAGTGTCGTCTGCCGGCACTCTCGTCCCGGCTGGCACTATACCGCAAAAGACCAACGTTTGCAAGTGGCGGCCCCGGCCGCCGCCCGCTGAGCGGGTCACGCTCAAACGGGGCCAAGCGATTCTCTATGCGTCTGTTGCCAGCGACGGTGATGTCCGGACATCCCGTGCATCCATCGGCCCGGTGGGCCGGTGGGGCCGCGGCACCAGTTGCCTGACGGGGCCGGGGGCATGGATAATGAAGGAGATGAGACGGCTGGGGGTGGTGCTGCTTTCCGGCGGGCTGGACTCCACGACGGTGGCGGCCCGGGCCAGGGCCGATGGCATCGAGGTCGTGGCCCTGACCTTCGACTATGGCCAGAGGCATCGCCGGGAGCTGGAGTCGGCCGGGCGCGTCGCGGCGCTGATGGGCCTGCGGCACGAGGTGGTGGGGCTGCCGGCGATGCATCGGCTGTCGTGGTACTCCGCGCTGACCACCGGGGTCATCGAGGTCCCCCGCGGCCGGCCCGTGGCGGACCTGGGCGCCGATGTGCCGTCCACCTACGTCCCGCTGCGCAACACGGTGTTCCTGACCCTGGCCGCGGCCCTGCTGGAGAGCCGGGTGCTGGGGCTGATTGAAGGGCACGAGGTTGAGGCGGGGGATGTGTCGGCCGCCATATTCATCGCGGCCAATGCCGTGGACTACAGCGGCTACCCGGACTGCCGGCCGGAGTACTTCGCCGCCATGCGGAAGGCCCTCTTCGAGGGGAGCAAGATGGGCCGGCAGTACGGCGTCCCGATCCTCATTGAGACCCCGGTGCTTCACCTGAGCAAGGCCGGGATAGTGCGGCTGGGTCTGGAGTTGGGGGCTCCGCTGGAGCACACCTGGAGCTGCTACGAGGGCGGGCCGGTCCCCTGCGGGGACTGCGACAGCTGCCTGCTGCGGGCCCGCGGCTTCGCGGAGGCGGGCGTCGAAGACCCCCTCCTGGCGCGGCTGCGGCGGGAGGGGCCCTCTGCTTAGGGTGAGCCGGCTGCCGGACGGCACGGGCCGCCCGGAGGTGTTCCACTCGATCCAGGGCGAGGGGGTGTATGCCGGCCGGCCGGCGGCCTTCCTCCGGCTCGCAAGCTGCAACCTGGCGTGCACCTGGTGCGACACCAGGTACACCTGGGACTGGGCGCGCTACGACCGGGAGAAGGAGACGGTGGCCATGCCCTCCGCCGACGTGGAGCTGGCCATCGTCCGGTTCGGCTGCCGCAGCCTGGTGGTCACTGGAGGAGAGCCCCTTCTGCAGCAGGGCGAGCTGGTCCCGCTGCTGGAACGGCTCAAGGGCGGCGGCTTCTGGATCGAGGTCGAGACCAACGGCACCATCCTGCCGGACGAGAGGCTGGCGGGCGTGATCGACCACTGGAGCGTCTCTCCGAAGCTGGCCAGCTCCGGCAATCCCCCTGCTTCCAGGGAGAAGCCGGAGGCTTACCGGCACTTCTCCCGCCTGCCGTCGGCCCACTTCAAGTACGTTGTCGAGGGGCCGGAGGATTTGGAGGAGATCGGCCTCCTGTCGGCCCGGTACCACATCCCCCGGGGCAGGGTGATCCTGATGCCCCAGGCCGGGGAAAGCGCCCAGCTCCTGGAAAAGGGGCGCTGGCTGGCGGACATCTGCGTCCGGGAGGGCTTCCTCTTTTCGACCAGGCTGCAGGTCCTGCTCTGGGGCCAGCGGCGGGGAATGTAACCGAAGCTGTCCGGAGGAACGTCGGCATACCATTGCCTAGCCCGATATGCAATAATGGATACTGAGTATCCATACAGCCGGTCAGGTACACTCCAAAGAAAGGCCATCCATTCTGGACAGGTGCAGGTAGACGATGCGGATACAGATTACTGACACCACTCTTCGCGACGCACACCAGTCACTCATTGCCACGCGGATGCGCACCAGGGACATGCTGCCCATAGCGGAGAAGCTCGATGGTGTGGGCTTCTTCTCCCTGGAGGTCTGGGGCGGCGCCACCTTCGACTCCTGTATCCGCTACCTGAACGAAGACCCTTGGGACCGGCTGCGGCAGCTGCGGGCCAGGGTCAAGCATACCCGTCTCCAGATGCTGCTCCGGGGCCAGAACCTGGTGGGCTACCGGCACTACGCCGACGATGTGGTGCGGGAGTTCGTCCGGCTGGCGGTCAATAATGGCGTGGACGTCTTTCGCATCTTCGATGCCCTGAACGACCTCCGCAACATGGAGCTGGCCATCCAGGTGGTCAAGTCACACGGTGCGCACGTTCAAGGGACAATCTGCTACACCACCAGCCCGGTGCACAGCGTGGAGGGCTTCGCCGAGATGGCGGTCAAGCTGGAGAAGCTGGGCTCCGACTCCATCTGCATCAAGGACATGGCGGGGCTGATCGCGCCGGCCGCGGCCGGCGACCTGGTGAGGGCCATCAAGAAGCGGGTCACCATCCCGGTCGACCTGCACTCGCATTGCTCCAGCGGGATGGCCCCCCTGAGCTATCACGCCGCGGCCCTGTCCGGCGTCGACATCCTGGATACCGCCTTCTCGGCCTTCGGCTGGGGCAGCTCCCAGCCCACCACCGAGAGCGTGGTCGCCGCCCTCCAGGGCACTCCCTATGACACGGGACTGGAGCTGGACAAGCTGTACGAGATCGGCGAATACTTCGCCGCCCTGTTCGCCAAGTACAAGGCGCTGTTCACCGGTGAGGCCACCCGGCCCAACCTGGCGGTGCTTCTGCACCAGATACCGGGCGGGATGATCTCCAGCCTGGTCAGCCAGCTGAAGGAGCAGAACGCCCTGGACAAGATGGAGGAAGTGCTGCAGGAGGTCCCCAGGGTGCGGGCCGACCTCGGCTACCCGCCGCTGGTGACTCCCACCAGCCAGATAGTGGGCATCCAGGCCGTGTTGAACGTGCTGTCCGGCAAGCGCTACACCAAGGTCACACAGGAAGTCAAGAACTACCTCCTGGGCTACTATGGCCGGCCCCCGGGCAAGGTGGACGAGAAGGTGCGGAAGGAGGTCATCGGCTCCGAGAAGCCCATCGGTGTGCGCCCGGCCGACCTCCTGCCGCCGGAGCTGGAGAAGGCCCGGACGGAGGCCGACAAGCTGGCCATCCTGCGGCGTGACGAGGACCTGATCACCTATGCCCTCTATCCCCAGGTGGCGGTCAAGTTCCTGCGCGGCGAGGCCAAAGA
>ERZ1649853.896-NODE-896-length-11966-cov-7.579632_pt1 | contig 11966 bp, 10 predicted proteins | sample MGYA00575353_ERZ1649853 | MGnify/ENA primary metagenome ERZ1649853 (study PRJEB40853, sample SAMN11349654) | freshwater sediment metagenome | isolation source: river sediment | host: Sediment | place: India: Okhla Barrage, New Delhi | collected 2017-02-21 ...
GGGGACCTTTCTCCGGCGCCTGAACCGTTTCGTCCTGGAGGCCGAAACGGAAGGCGCGGTCGTGACCGCCCACCTGCCGAACCCGGGCCGCCTTTGGGAGATCCTGTTCCCCGGCACGGAACTGGCCCTCGTCCCGACGCCGCAGAGCCCTAAACTTTCCTTCAAGGTGGCGGCGGCCCGCCGGAACGGGCGGTGGGTATGCCTCGACACGATCCGGACCAACGCCCTCGCCCGTCACCTGCTGGAAGAAGGGCGCGTTCCGGGCCTTTCCGGCTGGGAGGTCTTCTCGAGCGAGGTCCCGCACAACAACAGCCGATTCGACTTCCTGCTGGGGCGGGGGAAGGACCGGCTTTTCCTGGAGGTCAAGTCGTGCACGCTCTTCCAGGGCCCCATGTCGATGTTCCCCGACGCGGTGACCGAGCGCGGCCGTCGGCACCTGCTGGAACTGGCGGCGCTCGGGCCCGGGGAGCCCGGCGGGGCGGTCCTCGTCGTCTCCCAGGGGCCCGAAAGCCGGTTCTTCCTGCCCGACTACCACACCGACCGCGCCTTTGCCGAGGCCTTCCTCGAGACGCGGGGCCGGGTCGGCGTGCACGCGGTGTCCGTCGGCTGGGGCGAGGACCTGTCGCTCGCCGAAGAGGTCCGTCCGCTGGAGGTTCCCTGGGACGTCCTGGCGCGGACGGATTTCGACGCGGGCGCCTGGATCGCGCTTCTCGGGGGGGAGGAAGCCGGGCTCGAAACGCCCTACGCCGCGGCGGCGGGGGTGGAACATTCCGGGCTGGACCGGGCATGCCGGGCCCTGGCGAGGCATTTCGGCCCCTCGCTCCTGAAGGTCCTGCCGGTCCGGGGCTACCGGGGCGGCCTGGATCGCCTGGAAGAGGCCCTGTCGGCTTCCGCGGACCGGGGGACGGTCTCCTCGGGGAAAGACGGGGTACCGATGTTCGGTTTTTCCCGCCATCCCCTCCAGGACCTCCTTTTCGTCGATACCCTGCTGGATTTCCGGCTGATCCTTCAACCCCTGGGAAAGATGCCTTAAAATAACCGGGGCGGATCGTTTCACGCCCCGATCATTTCCCCCCCTGGAGGAACCCGGATGAACCGCTCCCGCATCCTCATCGGCCTGAACGCTTCCGTCTTCGTCCTGATGCTCGGCGTCGGCCTCATCGTGGCCATCCTCCCGGGCAAGATCCTGGCCATGACGGGAAGCCCCTCCATGGTGGGCATGCTGGCCTCCGCCTTCGCGGCCTCCTACATCCTCCTGCAGGTCCCGGTCGGGAACCTGGCCGACCGTCACGGCTTCCGCCCCTTCCTGGTGGGAGGCTACCTCCTGTGCGGGCTCGTGGCCATGGGCTACGCCTACGCCCCGAGCGCGGGGCTCATCCTGCTCGGGCGGGTTTTCCAGGGCGCGGGCGAAGCCCCCGTCTGGGCGCTGGGGCCGGCGGTCCTTTCCATCGCCTATCCCGAGAAAAAGGGTGCCGTCATCGGCTTCTACAACGCCGCCTGCCACCTGGGGCTCACCTTCGGCCCCCTCCTGGGGATCCTCCTGGCCGGGCGCTGGACGGGCAACGAGCCCTTTCTTTTCTACGCCGTCACCTGCGTGGCCGGGGCCGCGATCCTGGCCCTTACCCTGGGGCGCCTGAAGGCAGCCCCGGACCCGGACCGCGCGAAGCTGGACGCGAAAAGCCTGAAAGCCCTCACCCGCCAGGCCGGTGTCCTGAAGGCGTTTCTCGGCATCACCCTCCACGGGGTGGGCTACGGCGTGTTCCTCACGGTCATCCCGGCCTACGTGATCGGGAGCCGGCACTTCACGCAAAACCTGGTGAACGTCTATTTCTCGCTTTTCTACATCACCGTCTGCGCATCCCAGTTCCTGACGGGCCCCCTCTCCGACCGGAAGGGCCGGCGCCCGCTCATGGTGACGGGGCTCGTCGTTACGGCGGCGGGGATGGCCTCGGTGCCGGTCCTGCCCAGCCCCTGGATTTTCGGGGCCTTCGCCGCCATCAGCTTCGGGCTGGGGACCTTCTACCTCTCCTCCATGGCTTTCCTGAACGAGACGGTCCCGGACAGCCTGAAGGGGACCATTTCCGGGGCCTATTTCCTCTTCTGGGGGATCGGGAATTTCGCCGGGCCTCCCGTCATCGGGATGGTGGTCCAGGCCCTGGGCCACGGGACGGGGTTCGCCCTTGTCGCGGCGCTGCTGGCCCTGCAGGCGGCGGCCGTGGCCGGGAAGGGATCCGCGGAACCCGGCAAGTCGGTGCCTTAAGGAGGCAAGAGCATGGAAAGATCGCTGGAAAGGCTTTTCGAGCCGGTGGAGGCCGGCGGAATCGCTTTCAGGAACCGGTTCTTGCGGTCGGCCACGTGGCTGGCCGGCTGCGAAGCCGTCTCGGGCGCCATGACGGACGCGCTGGCGTCCCGCTACACGGAACTGGCCGCCGGCGGGATCGGGGGAATCATCTCGGGCTACGCCAACATCTCGCCCGACGGGCGGGCCCAGGTGCGGCAGATGAACCTCGACACGGACGAGCGGGTCGCGGACGTCCGGAAGCTTTCGGAGGCCGTGCAGCCGCGGGGCGCCCGGCTCATCGTCCAGGTCGCCTACGGCGGCGCGGTCTCGAACCCGGCCGCCTCGCGCCGGGGGAGCATCAAGGGGCCTTCCGCCATGAAGGACCCCATGTTCGGCAACGAGGTGGAGGCGCTCAACACGGGCGACATCGACCGCATCGTCCGGGACTTCGGCGCGGCGGCCCGCCGTGCCAGAGAGGGCGGAGCCGACGGGGTGCAGCTGCACGGGGCCCACGGCTACCTGCTCATGCAGTTCCTGTCGACGGTCTTCAACCGGAGAACGGACAGGTGGGGCGGGGACTTCGACAGCCGGTCGGCCATTCTCCTGGCGGTGCAGGAAGAGGTCCGCGCCGCCGTGGGGCCGGGCTTCCCGGTCTGGTGGAAACTGAGCGTCTCGGAAGAGCGTGAAGGGGGCTACACGGCTTCCGAGGGCGCGCGCCTCGCGGAACGCCTCGTCGACCTGGGGGCGAACGGGATCGAGGTCTCGGGAGGAGCCCGGTACGTGGGTGCCGAGAGGAGCAACTCCCGCCTGGGGATCCGGGCGGGCGTGGACGAGGGGTACTTCGCGCCCCACGCGGCCCTGGTGAAGTCCAAAGTCGGCGGCCGCGCGGCGGTAGCCCTTGTGGGCGGCCTGAGGAGCCCCCAGGTCATGGCCCGGTTGCTGGAGGAAGGCGCGGCGGACCTGTTCTCGCTGTGCCGTCCGCTCATCGCCGAGCCCGACCTGGTGAACCGCTGGGCGGAGGGGGACTTGAGGCCCGCGGAATGCATCTCCTGCAACGCCTGTTACAAGACCGTGGAAGGCGGGATCATCCACTGCCCTGTCATGAAGGACCTGCACGAGGGGACCTGGGAGCCCCTGCCGGAATGCTAGCCGTGCGGACGCCGGCAGCCCCGGCGAGGGGATAGGAGGGCGGGGTTTTGGTTTCCCATTTCTTCATCCCGTTGATCAGCACGGCTTTCCTTTTCGGCCTCGCCTACGTCCGGCTCGTCATGCCGGTGGTGAAGGCGGCCGGGGAGGCTTTCTCGAAAGGCGAGGGCGCCCGGGCGCCCCTTCTGGGCCGCGTCGTGGAGGCCCTTTTGGTCCTGGGGGAGACTTACCTGCAGGGGGCCTGGTCCGCCTACGCCGCCACGATCACGATCCTGGCCATGCACAACTATTCGGCGGGGCACCGCTGGGTTTTCTACCTTTTCGCCTTCGTTCTCTGCGAGGGGGTGCTGGGCTATATCGCCCGGAGGGAACCGGCGGAACGGTTCTTCCTGACGCTGAGGTCGGTCCTGCCGATGGGGGCCTTCGTGGTCTTCATCATGCGGCCGTCGTTTTTGACGTCGCTTTACGGCTGGCTGACCGCGATCGTTTCGAAGGGCGCCCTCTAGGGAAAGCAGCCCGGGTTCAGGGGATTTTCCGCGAGGCCGGCTCGCTTTCCACGGGGCCGGCCTTGCCTTTGCCGAAACCGAGAAGCAGGACCGAGGCAATGATGAGGGTCCCCCCCCGGACGACCTCGGGGGACGGGACCTCGCGGAACAGCAGCCACGCCCAGGCGGCGGCGAAGGCGATCTCGCTCATGGAGACGATCGAGGCGACGTTGGGGGGGATGAACCTCAGGGCGGCCATGACGAGGCCGTAGACACCCACGGTGCAGACGACCGCCAGGACCAGCAGGGATGCCCAGCCGGCGGGTGTCGTGCGGAGGAGGCTTTGCGCCTCCCCGGTGGCCAGGGCCGACCCCGCCACGACGACCAGTCCCCAGATGAAGGCCTGGAGATAGGCCTTGAAGGGATCGGTCTTCCCGACCCCGTAGCGTCCGCCCAGCATGTAGCAGGCGTAACCCATGCCGCCGGCGACGGCGCAGCAGGCACCCAGGAGGTCCGGCCTGGCGCCGGACACGCCGCCCACGGCGATCCAGGTTCCAGCCAAAGCCAGCAGGAGGCAGCCGACCTGCAGGGGCCTCACGGGTTCGTTCCAGAAAAGCCGGGCGGCGACCATCACCCAGAAGGGGGCCAGGTAGAAGAGCATCATCGCCAGTCCCACCGGGATGCGGACGAAGGCGACGTTGGTGGCGACGTAGGTCACCCCGATGCCGACGGCGCCGTTCAGGGCGTGCCAGGGCAGCTCGGCCCGGCTGCAGCACAGGGCTTCCCTGCGGCGGAAAGCCGCGTAGAGGGCGATCAGGGCCGTGGAGATGAACAGGCGCGCGGCGTTGATCGAGAGCGGGGTGAGGCCGGCCTGGAAGGCGAACCGCTCGACGGGGCCGGTCGCCCCTCCGAAGAGTCCCACCAGGACCACGAGGAAGACGCCGAAAAGGGATCGCGGCATCGAATCAGCCGTTTTCGGCGTCCAGCGGTTCCGGGCCCTTGCGGCTCAGGTCCTCCGTCGCCTGGAGGATGTGGCGGTTCATCAGGGAGACCGCGGTCTCGGCGTCCCTGGCCTTCAGGGCGGCCAGGATCGCCCGGTGTTCCTCCAGGCTGGGGTTCGTGTCGAAGTCGAAAAAACTCTCGAAAAACACCATGTAGACGAAAGTCCGGGCGAGGTAGTTCTCGATCGTGTCGGCCAGGACCAGGTTCCCGCCGGCCTCGGCGATGATCCGGTGAAAGGCGTTGTTGACCTCGATGTAGGCTTCCAGGTCCCGGCGGTCGAAGACCTCTTCCTCCTCGGCGATCTTCTCTTCCAGGCGGGCCAGCTGGACTTTCGTGATCTTTTCGGCCGCCTTGCGCACGGCCAGGCATTCCAAAGCGTTCCGCACCTCGTAGGTGTCCACCATCTCCGGCCTGGTGGGCGTGACGATGCTGGCCCCCACGTTCGGCATGAGGACGACGAGCCCTTCGTTGGCCAGGCGCCTCAGGGCCTCCCGGACGGGCGTGCGGCTCACCTCCAGCTGCTCGGCCAGCTGCACCTCGGGAAGGCGCTGCCCGGGCTCCAGCTGCTTGGAGTAGATCATGTGCAGGAGCTTGTGGTAGACCGTTTCCGCCGAAGTCGAATAGATTTCCGGGCTCTTCAAGACGGCTCCTCCCCTCGGGGGCACGTGCCTAATTGTATAACAGGGGGACCCGCGAAGGGTCCCCCCCGGCCGTTCTTCGAATCGACGAGGCGAACGCTCCCCTAGAAGGTGGTCTGGGGCGCGAACATCTCCAGGAATATGGCTTCCTTCTTGTCCTTCTTGAACTGCAGGATGGCCGCGGGCTTGTTCAGCGGGTTGTGCGTCGCCTTGTCCAGGGTCAGGGTGAAGTGCAGCAGCTTCAGGTTCTTCGTGTTCTCGATGGCGTCCCGGACCGCGGGCCCTTCGGCCTTGCCCGCCCTCTTGATGGCGTCGGCGATCCAGTAGATCACGTCGTAGGCCGCCACCATGTTGATCTTCTCGGTGGGCTTCACGCCGTATTTCTTCTCGTACTTGTCGGACAGGGGGGCCAGGAGCGGATCCTGGAAGCTCATGTGGTAGGTCCAGAAGCTCCCGTCCATGGCGTCCCCCGCGATCTCGTACATGTTCGGGCTGTAGCCGTCCCCGCCGATGAAGGTCGGCCTCCAGTCAAGCTCCACGGCCTGCTTGATCTGCAGCGCCATTTCCTTGTACGTCCCGGAGGTCATCACCAGCGCTTCGGCCCCGCTGGCCTTCGCGTTCGTGATCTGGGCACGGAAGTCCACGTCCCCCGCGCGGTACGCGAAGGGGCCCAGGACCGTCCCGCCGCCCTTCGTGAAGTTATCCGTGAAATACTGCACCAGGCCCTCGGAGTAGTCGCTCCCCACGTCCCGCATGATGGCCGCCTTCTTGATTCCCTTCTTCAGCAGGTAAAGAGCCATGACCTTGCCCTGGTACGGGTCCGTGAAGCAGATCCTGAATCCGTAGGGCCGGGCCTTCCCCGTGGCCGGGTCCACCGTCACCGCCGGGTTCGTCGGGAAGGTCCCGATCTGCGGTACCTTCGCCGCCTCCACGATCGGGTAGGTCGCCAGGTTGATCCCGCTCCAGTTCGACCCGCCGATGGCGACGACCTTGTCCATGGTCACCAGGCGCCGGACCGCGCTCACCGCGTCCTCCTGGCGGCCCCTGACGTCGTAGACGATCAGCTCCAGCGGCCGGCCCAGGACCCCGCCCTTCTTGTTGATCTCGTCGATGGCGATCATGGCCCCGTTCTTCTCGTGCGTTCCCCACGTCGAGGCGTCACCCGTCAGGTGCGCGATGTACCCGATCTTGATCGGGGCGGCACCCCAGGCGACGGATCCGATGGCAAGGACGAATATCATGGCAAGCAGGAATTTTTTCTTCATGTTATCGCTCCACCTCTCTTTTTCATGGCCCGGATCCCCGGAGTGCGGATCCCCCGCTTTCCGTGCGCCTTTGTCGGAATAGCGCCTCGCCCGGCCACCCCCTTCCTTTTTCTAGAGGTTTAGGCTTTCCGGCAGGCCGCCGGTCCTGTCCCAGGTCAGGTGGCCCCCCGCGAAGGTCCCTTCGACGAGGACCTTGTGAAGGTCTTCCGGGGGGATGGAGAAGGGGTCCCGGTCGAGGATGCAGAAATCGGCCGACATCCCCCGGGCGATGCGCCCGATCCGCTTGCCCTGGCCGATAACCCTGTAGGGGTTCACGGTGAAAAGCCTCAGGGCCGAGTCGAGGCTGACCCGTTCGCTCTCCCTCCAGGCCTGCCCGGTCCCGTCGAGCTTGCGCCGGTTGACAGCCGCATCGACCGAGATCCAGAGGTTGGAGGTATCGACGGGGCCGTCGCTCGACCCGGTGAGCAGGAGCCCGAGCCCCTCGAGCGTCTTCCAGGCGTAGGCGGACGCGCTCCGATGCCTGCCCAGGCGGGCCGGGGCCATGTCCATGTCGCTCACGGCCTGGATGGGCTGGATGTCGCACGCCGGGCGCACGCGCGCCAGGCGCTCGAACTGGTCCGGCCGCGTGACGAGCACGTGGTTGAGGCGGAAGGGGAACTCCAGGGGGCTCTTCCGCCCGGCAAAGCGCTCGAAGGCCTCCAGGGCCTGGTCGATGGCCGCGTCCCCGATGGCGTGGACCTGGACCTGGATGCCCCGCCGGAACGATTCCTCGAGCAGCCGGTCGAGGCTCTCGCTGTCGTGGTTCAGCCGCCCATTCTGGCCCGGGGCGTCCGCGTACTCCTCAGTGAGGGCCGCGCTCCTGCCCCCCAGGGAGCCGTCCAGGAAGACCTTGAATCCCCCGAAGCGGATCCAGTCGTCCCCGTAACCGCTCTTCACCTTGTAGCCGGGGAAGGAGTCGTGATAGGAGACGATCCTCACGGGGAGGTCGTTCCGGTCGAAAAGCTCCTGGTAGAGGGAGAGGTCTTCTTCCAGCCCGTAGCTCGCCGCGCTGCAGGTGTGGACGCAGGTGGTCCCCCAGGACGCCAGTTTTCGGCAGGTTTTCTCGAGCGTCTCGGCGGAGAGGGCTTTTCCTTTGGACTCGTCGTTCATCTTGTCGGTCAGGGGCTGGACCTCGTTTTCCAGGAAGACGCCCGAGTCGCTCAGGACGCCCGCTCTCTCCATGGCCTTGCTGCCGGCCACGTGGACGTGGGCGCAGATGCGCCTCAGGAGGACCGGGTTCGGCAGGCCCAGGGCGTCGATGTCTTCCCGGGTGGGCCGGACCTGCACGGGCCACTTCGTCTCGTCGAACCCCGCGGCGTAAATCCAGTCCCCGTGCGGGACCTCTTTCGCCCTGGCCCGGATCCGGGCGAAAGCCTCCTCGATCGACAGGCTGCCCTCCAGGCTGACCTCCCAGCTTTGTCTTGCCAGTCCCGCCAGGTGGACGTGGGCGTCGGTGAAACCGGGCACGACGCCCTCTCCCGACAGGTCGACGTGGAAGGCGTCAGCCGCGCGGGGATGGGTTGTCACGTGTTCCCTCGGGCCAACCGCAGCGAAGCGGTTCCCGACGACGAGAAGGCTTTCCGCGAAGGGCTGCGAAACGTCTCCCGTCCAGATTCGGCCGCCGGTGACCAGGATGGACTTCATGGGCCTCGCCTCCAAGGGATACATAGTATACTATGCATTCAATTTGTGGTACACTCTACGCTGGCTTCCGGTTCCTGTCAATTGACCTACAATAAACACTGTAAGCTAGCAATATTGTATCTCAGAGGAGGGATTTTTGTGGCTCGTTACGAAGACCTTGCGGGAAAAAGGGTGCTTGTGACGGGAGCGGCCAGCGGGATCGGCCTCGCCACGGCGGTCCGCTTCGCCGCGGAGGGGTCGCGCGTGGCGATACTGGACGTGAACCGGCCGGCGCTGGAAAAGGCCCTGGCGGAGAACCCCGCTTTCGAGGGGGGGCTGGTGGCCGACGTCAGCGACGAAAAATCGGTCCTGGACGCTTTCGGTGAGCTGGACGGCCTCTTCGGCGGGATCGACGTGCTCGTGGCGAACGCCGGCATCAGCGTCCGGTCGGATTTCGTGGACATCTCGGCACAGCAATGGGACAAGGTCCTGGGCATCAACCTCAGGGGGATCTTCCTCTGCGCACGTGAGGCGGCCCGCCGGATGATGGCCCAAAGAAGCGGGGTCATCCTCATGACGGCCTCGTCCAACGGCACCGAAGGGCACCGCTGGTATGCCGACTACAACGCTTCGAAGGCCGGGGTCATCCTGCTGACCAAGACCATGGCCCTGGAACTGGCCCCCGTCGTCCGCGTGAACTGCGTCTGTCCCGGTTACGTCCTGACGCCCATGCAGAAGGCCGAGTACACGCCGGAACAGCTGGCACAGGTCAACGAGGGCATCCCCATGAAGCGGCACGCGGAACCCGAGGAGATCGGGGCGCTCTACGCCTTTTTGGCCTCGAGCGACGCGGCCTACATCACGGGGGCGGACATCCGCATCGACGGCGGCGAGACCGCCGGACTCTACTCCTAGATCGAGCGACAAAGACTTGAATATGAAGGGAAGGGATGGGGGAAATGAGCTGCGATTGTGAAGGGTTGGGCCTCAAGGGCCGCGTCGTCGTCGTTACCGGGGCGGCGAGCGGGATCGGCTTCGGTTGTGCCCGTTTCCTGTCCGAGATGGGGGCTTCCGTGGCCCTTTTCGACGTGGACGAGGCGAAGGGAACCGCCGCGGCCGGGCAGCTGGGCGGGGATGCCCGGTTCTTCAAGACCGACGTCCGGTGCGAAAAGAGCTGCAGGCAATCCGTCGAGGGCGTGAAAGAGGCCTTCGGCCGCATCGACGCCCTGGTGAACTGCGCCGGGGTCATCCGCCGCAAGACGGTGGTGGACCTCACGGAGGAAGAGTGGGACCTGGTCCTGGACGTGGGGCTGAAGGGCATCTTCCTCGTGTCGAAGTTCGTGGTGCCCGTCATGGCGGAGCAGGGCGGCGGCAGCATCGTGAACATCGGCTCCGGCTGGGGCGTCAAGGGTGGCCCCAAGGCGGTGGCCTACTGCGCCGCCAAGGGCGGGACGGTCAACATGACGCGGGCCATGGCCATCGACCACGGGCCCCAGAACATCCGGGTCAACTGCGTCTGCCCGGGCGACGTGGACACGCCCCTCCTGCGGGACGAGGGGCGCCAGCTGGGGCTCGACCCCGACAAGTGGCTGGCGGAGAGCGCCGAACGGCCCATCCACCGGATCGGCCAGCCGCTGGACATCGCCAAGGCGGTCTATTTCCTGGTGAGCGACCTGTCGCCGTGGGTCAGCGGATCCATCCTCGTGGTGGACGGCGGCGGCACCGCCTGATTCCAAGGGAGGAGAAACAGGACATGTCCGAAAAATTCGTGCACCCGTACATCCCCAACTCGGCTCCCGAAGTCCAGGCCGAGATGCTGAAGAGCATCGGGGCGAAGGACATCGAGGAGTTTTTCGCGTGCATCCCGGAAGCGCTTCGCGTGAAGGGACTGCTCGACCTTCCGAAGCCCTTCCTGTCCGAGGCTTCCCTGAAGCGCCACGTGGAGGGGATCCTTTCGAAGAACCGCACGAGCGGCGAGCTGTTGAGCTTCCTGGGCGGCGGCTGCTGGAACCACCATGTTCCCGCCGTCTGCGACGAGGTCAACGGCCGCAGCGAGTTCCTGACGGCCTATGCCGGCGAGCCCTACGAGGACCACGGGCGCTTCCAGGCGCTGTTCGAGTACGAGAGCCTCATGGCGGAACTGCTGGACGTGGACGTGGTCAACGTCCCGACCTACGACGGCTCCCAGGCGGCCGCCACGGCACTGCGCATGGCGGGCCGGATCACGAAGCGCGACGAGGTCCTGGTCGCCGACACCACCTCGCCCGACCGCCTCTCGGCCATCACCGGGTACCTGCATCCCGACATGAAGGTGACCCTGGTGGGGCACGACCCGAAGAGCGGCCTCATGGACGGTTCCGACCTGGGGGCGAAGATGACGGACCGGGTGGCGGCCGTCTACTTCGAGAACCCCTCCTACCTCGGGTTCATCGAGACGGAAGGGAAAGCGATCTCGACTGCCGCCCACGCAAAGGGGGCTCTCTGCGTCGTGTACGCCGACCCCTCGTCCCTGGGCGTGCTCACGCCCCCCAGCAACTACGGGGCGGACCTCACCTGCGGGGACATCCAGCCCCTGGGCATGCACATGCACATGGGCGGCGCCCGGGGCGGGTTCATCGGGGCCCCGGACGACGAGAAGTTCATCGAGGAGTACCCCAGCCGCCTGTTCGGCATCGCCCCCACCTCCCACAGGGAATGGGGCTTCGGCGACGTGGCCTGGGAGCGCACCTCCTTCGCCAAGCGGGAGAACGCCAAGGAATTCGTCGGCACGGCGGCCGCCCTCTGGGGCATCACCGCGGCCGTCTACCTTTCCCTCATGGGGCCCAGGGGAATGAAGGAACTGGGAGAGGCCTGCATGGCCCGGACCGCCTATGCCGTTAAAAGGCTCGGCGCCGTCAAGGGCGTTCGGGTCCCGGCCATCGGCGGGGCCTTCTTCAAGGAGATCCCCGTGAACTTCGACGGGACGGGGAAGACCGTGAAGGAAATCAACAAGGCCCTCCTCGAAAAGGGCATCCTCGGGGGCCACGACCTTTCGAAGGCCTTCCCGGCCCTCGGCCAGTCCGCCCTCTACGCCTTCACCGAGGTCGTCACCCAGGACGACATCGACACCCTTGCCGACGCCCTCGCCGCCGTGACGGCGCGATAGGGCGAAGAGAAAGGAAGGAAAAGACATGGGTATGGACATGAAGGAAAAGATCCGCGACTTCCACCAGGCCCGCTGGGACGAGCCTGTGATCTTCGAGCTCTCCGCCCCGGGCGAACGCGGCATCCTCGTTCCCGAGGGAGGCCCCGAAGTCGAGGCCGCCGGGAAGGAAGCCATGGCGGCGCTCCCGGCCGGGATGCTACGTGCGACACCCCCGGCCCTCCCCGAGATGGGGCAGATGAAGGTGGTCAAGCATTTCCTGCGCCTGAGCCAGGAGAACCTCGGGGCCGACTTCAACATCGACATCGGCCAGGGCACCTGCACCATGAAGTACAGCCCGAAGGT
>ERZ1649853.898-NODE-898-length-11952-cov-18.141044_pt1 | contig 11952 bp, 9 predicted proteins | sample MGYA00575353_ERZ1649853 | MGnify/ENA primary metagenome ERZ1649853 (study PRJEB40853, sample SAMN11349654) | freshwater sediment metagenome | isolation source: river sediment | host: Sediment | place: India: Okhla Barrage, New Delhi | collected 2017-02-21 ...
AAGGATCCTTGCCCATGGCGCCAAACCGGCATGGAGCGGCAAGGACCTGTCGGCAATCCGGGATGGCCACGAAAAGAATTTTATCCGGGATATCCTGGCTGTGGCGAAGACGAAGGGAGCGGGGAACGTTCGGTATCGATGGGAGAATCCATACACCCTGGCCGTCGATCAGAAATCCTCGTATGTCGAAAACGTCGACGGGCTGATTCTCGGCTGCGGGTACTATAACTAGAAAAAGGTCTCTCGGCTACTTCGCACCCGCACCGACAAGCAAATCACGGACCTTGTCGTGTTTGTTCCTGGCGGCCGCGCGCAATGCCGTTGCGCCCTTGTTGGTCTTGGCATGCACGTCCGCCCCCTGGGCCAGGAGTTCCCGCACCACTTCCAGGTGGCCGTTCTCGGAGGCGGCCATCAAGGCGGTTACACCGCTGTTGGCCTTGGCATTCACCTCGGCCCCCTGGGCCAGCAGCTCCCGCACCACTCCCAGGTGGCCCTTCTCGGCTGACGCCATCAGGGCGGTTACACCGCTGTTTTCCACGGAATCGACGTCGGCCCCCGCCGCCAGCAGTTCCCGTACGACTTCGAGGTGATTGTTACAGGCGGCGATGAACAATGCGTTCACGCCTTCATTTTTCTTCGCATTGACCCCGGCTCCGTTGGCCAACAACTCCCGCGCCGCCTCCAGGTGTCCGTTCTGGCAGGCGATGATCAACGCCGTCATGCCGCTGTTGGCCTTGGCGTTTACCTCGGCCCCCCGGGCCAGCAGCTCCCGCAGCACCTCGAGATGGTTGTTCTGGGAGGCGACCAGCAGGGCCGTCGCGCCGCTGTTGGCCTTGGCGTTGACCTCGGCTCCCCTCGCGAGCAGCTCCCTCGCCACCTCGAGGTGGCCGTTCTCGGAGGCAAGGATCAAAGAGGTCGCGCTGCTGCGTCCTGTGGCGTTGACGTCGGCCCCTTTTTCCAGCAGTTCCTTCACCACCTCCAGGCCGTTATTCTGGGAGGCGACCAGCAGGGCCGTCGCGCCGCTGCGGACCTTGGCGTTGACCTCGGCTCCCCTGGCCAGAAGCAGCCGCACCACCTCGACGTGCCCGTTTTGGGAAGCCATGAACAGCGGGGTGACTCCGCGCATCCCGCTGGCGTTGATCTCGGCACCTCTGCCGATCAACGCTTGCACCTTTGACAGATCGCCATCTTCTGCTGCCGAGACCAAATCCTTGTTGGCCTTGGAGCCGATGAGCTTACTGATGGAAAAACGCATAACCCGTTCCTTTCGTTCCGCGCATCATCCTTCATTCGCGAAAACGGTTTTTCGTCACCCCTGGCCTGCCTGCGCACTTCATGCAGCGGAAGCAGGGTTTCGGCTCCCAGGAGCCGTTTGCTGACCTTCGTTCAATCTGTGTCCGGGACTCCTGGCAGGATGGGCGCAAGCTGGGCCGCCTGCAACGCGGAGAGTCGGGAAAGCCCGGGAAGGGAATGATTGTTCGGAAATGATCCGTTCATCAACCGATACGCACTGTCGTTCCAATCCGCCATGCATCAATAGATAACCGGAAAGACCGACGAGTACCGTACCCGAAGCCAAGGGGATTTTCAAGTTTCTTCATGCCCCTGATCTCATAAACGGCCCCCGTTTCTGTTTCTCTTCCCGGCCTCGCCGCCGCTGGCTCTTCCCTTTCCCTTTGATCCCTGCACGAGAGACTTCAACCGCATGGGAGGACGGACCCCGCAACCTGCCTCGAGGGACTGATTGGTTTTGGATTGCCCCCTGAACAATTCTCGCCCGATCGACCACGAACCCTTTTTTTCTTATCATTCTGAATTGTTCCGGTTACCACCGCGGCCATCGCTCCGCCGGCGTATCCTGCATGATTCAGTCTGCGCGCCACTCAATGAATCATATGATGCACTGCAGAGCATTTGCTCCGTCCAAGTTCTCCCATATCAGGGACATGAAACAGCAAAGGATTGCATCCTGTCCCTAACCGGTCAGTCGAATCCATGAAGGATTTCGTGTGTTTTTTTTCGTTCAAAGGGGCTGGTTAAAAATAAAAACGTGTAATTTCAGTAAGTTGAATAAATAGAAGGCCTGGCATTGTGCTTGCTTTATTGCCGGCATTATTGTAGACAATCTTGGCGACTGAATTGCTTGCGTGTGCCATGCCCATTTCAAATCCATCTCCGAGATACCATCCGGTTATTCTTGAAAGAGGCCGAGGGCAAGCCATCGGGGCCGGATAGCGGTTCGTTGCCGTCCTGTGACCCGGCCGTCACACATCGGAGACGGGCGTACAGCGCCCGGCATGACCTTGCCGCGCAAGAAGAATAACCCAACAGATCGGGAAAGGAGATTAGGGAATGATTTCTGGCGAGAAATACCGGGAGCGCCTGAAGAAGCTCAGGCCGAACGTCTACCAGCAGGGCCGGTACATCGACCGTTTCGACCGGACCATCCTGGGCGGCATCAACGTGATGGCCACGACCTATGATTTTGCGACAGACCCGGAGTTCGGGGGGATCGGCACGGTCTCATCCCACCTCACGGGTGAGAAGGTCAACCGCTTCACCCACATCCACCAGAGCGTCGAGGATCTTCTGAACAAGCAGAAAATGACCCGGATCTACGCGCAGGAAGTGGGCGGCTGCATCCAGCGCTGCATGGGCATCGACGGCCTCAATGCGCTCTCGATCGCCACGTATGACGCCGATCAGAAGCACGGCACGGAGTACAACAAGCGGTTCCTGAACTACCTGAAGAAGGTGCAGGCCGAGGACCTCTGCCTGGTCTGTGCCCAGACGGACGCCAAGGGCAACCGTCCCTGGCGGCCGGGCAAACAGCAGGACCCGGATCTCTACCTGCGCGTGGTGGAGAAGCGGGCCGACGGGATCATCGTCAACGGGGCCAAGGCCCACAACTCCGCTTCGGTCTACGCCGACGAGATCATCGCCCTGCCGACGCGCAACATGATGTCCGACGAGAAGGACTGGGCCGTGGCGTTCGCCATTCCCGCGGATGCAGAGGGCATCACCCTGATCAATGCGGCCTTTCACCCCCCGCAGCGCAAGAAGCTCGACGCGCCGCATGCCCACATCGGTTTTTCGCACTCGCTGACCATCTTCGATCATGTCTTCGTTCCGTGGGAACGCGTCTTCCTGTGCGGCGAGACGGAACAGGCCGGGAAGGCAGCCCTCTACTTTGCCCTGTTCCACCGCCACAGCTACACGGGCTGCAAGGCGGCGCTTTCCGAGGTCGTCACCGGCGCTACAGCCCTGGCCGCCGAGTACAACGGGATCGACACTGCCGGCCACGTGCGGCACAAGCTGGCCGAGATGATCCAGATCGTGGATCTCATCTACGCTGCCGGGATTGCCGCGGCGATCAACGCCACCCGGGCGGACTCCGGCACCTACGTGCCCGACTCCAATTACGTCAACGCCGGCCGGATGCTTGCGGGCGAGTCGATTTACTCGGAATATGAATCCCTGGCCGCCATTGCAGGCGGCCTGGCAGCCACGCTGCCCAGCGAGGAGGACTTCTACGACGAAAAGATCGGCAAATATCTGGAGAAGTACATCATGCGCAATCCGAAGATAGCCGCCGAGGACCAGCACCGGGCCTTTCGGCTGTTCCAGGACATGATGACCTCGACCTGGGGGGGCCACAAGCTCATCGATGCCCTGCACGGCGGAGGTTCCCCGGTCATCGAGAAGGTCGCCATCTACCGGGACCATGACATCGAGCACTCGAAGAACATCGCCAAGAAGCTGGCCGGAATCCCCTGCGAGGCGTGCACGAAGGGGCTCTTCAGGGGAAAGTACGGCTGGTACTAGGCGAGCGAATCGAAATGGCCCGGGGCGGCAAAGTCACTGACAGCCTCTTTGCCAGAACGGGTTTCGGCTTCGTCCGCAGGGGGCGGAGGACGCGGTCATCCGCCCCCTCCAGGCGGGAGCTCCCCGAGGGGCTTCGTCAGGCAAACACGGACAGGAAACAGGGCCGATTTCTCATGCCCAACATGCGATGACGTCAGTCTAGAAACGCCGCGAGCTGCCGACAAGCAGGCGCGGTCGAGTAGGGAATAACAAGAAATACTCACCTGGAGGTCTGAGACATTGAAAAAGTCAATTTCTGTGATCCTGGCATTTGCAGTCATGGCGTGCCTGCTGGCCGGCTGTTCCGGCGGGTCCAAGCAGGAGGCAAAGGATGTGATAAAGATCGGCGCCCTCTTTCCCTTCAGCGGCAACCTTGCAGCCCTGGGGACGGAAAACTACCGGGGCCTCGAACTGGCCGTAAAGGCGAAGAACGCCGCCGGCGGCATCGGCGGCAAGAAGATCGAGATCGTCAAGGCTGACGCGCCCGACGCAACGGCCGCCGTCTCCGAGGCCGACCGGCTGATCAGCAAGGAGAACCTGAAGGCGATCGTCGGGACCTATTCGAGCTCCCTTTCCTTTGCCGCCAGCGAGGCGGCGGAGCGCAACGGCGTCGTGTATTGGGAAGTCGGCGGCATTTCCGACCCCATCACCAGCCGCGGCTACAAGTTCCTGTTCCGCACGGTTCCCACCGCGTCGAGCTACGGCATCTACGCCGTGCGGTTCGCCAAGGCGATCGCCCCCAAGATCAACATCCAGCCCAAGGATATGAAAATCGCCGTCATCGGGGAGGATTCGATGTACGGATCGACCTGCGGGGACTACGCGGAGAAGGAAGCCGAGGCGCAGGGCATGAAGATCGCCGTCCGTCTCCGGTACAGCGCGAAGACCAACGACCTCTCCGCCATCGTGCTCAAGCTCAAGGAAGTGAAGCCCGACGTCGTCATTCAAACCTCGTACATCACGGACACCATCCTGTTCTTCCGCCAGGCGAAGGAACTCGGCCTCACGGGCGTGAAGGCCTACATCGGGCAGGGCGGCGGCTACGCTCTGCGTGACTTTGCCGATTCCATGGGGGATGACGTCAACGGGATCTTCAACGTCGACTATCCCCAGATCGACCTGAACCCCAAGCAGGCGAAGGGCATCGACGAATTCAACAAGCTCTACAAGGACACCTACGGCAGCGAACCGAAATCGGCGCATTCCCTGGTTGCCTATCAGGGCTCGCTGCTCCTGTTCGAGGCCATCGAGAAGGGCGGCGGCAGCATGGACCCGGAAGCCATCCGGAAGGGCGCCCTGCAGATCGACATCCCGGCGGGCCAGACCGCCGCCGGCTACGGCGCGAAATTTGCCGGTTCCGACGCTCCCAATGCGGGGCAGAACACGGCGGCATTCCCGCTGGTTTCCCAGTGGCAGAACAACAGGCAGATCACGGTGTGGCCGGAGCAGTACGCGGCGACCACGAACATCCTGCTGCCCCAGAAACCGTGGAAGACCAAATAGTCCGACCGTCGTAAACGAAGGTTTCGCGATCGTCGCCGCCCGGGGCCGTGACCGGCCCGGCGCGGCGGCGACCGCGGGACGGCAACGCGGAAAGGAGTGAAGGCGTTTGAACCAGTTCCTGCAAATCATCGTCTCCGGGATTCTGCTGGGCGGAATCTACTCCCTGATCAGCATCGGCCTGACGCTCATCTTCGGCATCGTCAAGGTCATCAATTTCGCCCACGGCGAATTCCTGATGATCGCCATGTACCTGGCCTTCTGGTCCGTTTCCCTGCTCAACATGGACCCCTACCTTGCTGTCGTCCTGGTCGTGCCGGCGATGTTCGTCCTGGGGGTTGCGACGCAGAAAGTCGTGATCAACCCGATTCTGAAGGCGCCGGATGTCATGCAGATTTTCGCTACCGTGGGCGTCGGGCTCGTCCTGCAGAACATGGCCCTCTTTCTGTGGAAGGCCGATTACCGGACCATTCTGACACCCTACCAGAGCATCAACTTCGAATTCGGACCCGTCGTGTTCAGCTTTCCCCGCCTGGCGACGTTCGTTCTCGCCATGCTCGTCAGCATCGGCTTTTTCTACTACCTGAAGCATTCGTTCACCGGCAAGGCGCTTCGCTCCGTCTCGCAGAACCGCGAAGCCGCACTCCTGATGGGCATCGATGTCAATCGGATGTACCTGATCGCGTTCGGGCTGGGCGCCGCCTGCCTCGGGTTTGCCGGCTGCCTGCTGCTCCCGGTGTACTACGTCTTTCCCTCCGTCGGGACCTATTTCGGGATCACCTCCTTCGTCGTGGTCGTTCTCGGCGGGATGGGAAACATGAAGGGGGCCTTTCTGGGGGGCCTGCTGATCGGCCTGGTCGAGTCCGTCAGCGGCGTCTACGTGGATTCGACGCTGAAGGAGGCCATCTATTTCATCCTCTTCATCCTGGTGCTGCTCTTCAAACCCAACGGCCTCTTCGGAATCCGCGAATCATAGGGAGCTCGGAAACGAATGATCATCGACACGAAAAACCACACATTGATCGCATTCCTGTTGTTCACCGTCGTTCTCCTCTTCCTTCCCCTGGTCGTGACGAACAACTTCTACCTCCATAACCTCATCATGATCTTCTTCTGGGCGGCCCTCACGGCTTCGTGGAACATCATCGGGGGGTTTGCCGGGCAGATCTCTCTCGGCCACGCCGCGTTCTTCGGCATCGGCGCCTATACATCGACGGTCCTTTTTCTGAAGCTGGGCATCAGTCCCTGCATCGGCCTCCTCTGCGGGGGGGTCCTGTCCACGGTGGTCGCAGCGGCGATCAGCTACCCCTGCTTCCGTCTCCGGGGGCCCTTTTTTACGCTTTCCACGATCGCCTTCGGGGAAGTCATCTACCTGCTCTCGAGCTACTTCCGCGACCTGACGGGCGGGGCTGTCGGCCTGCTCATCCCGTTCAAGCCGGGGCTCTGGAACCTGATCTTCCGCGAAAAGATCTATTACTACTACATGGCGCTGTTTCTCATGCTCGTCGTCATCGTGATCACGCACCGGATCTCCCACTCGAAGATGGGCTACTACCTGATCTCCCTCCGGGAGGATGAGGAGGCGGCGAAGGCCATCGGGATCGACACGACGCGGTACAAGCTCTACGCCGTCATGATCAGCGCCTTCTTTGCCGGCATCGCAGGGGTCTTCTACGCCCAGTACGTGCTCTTCATCGAGCCGAAGACCGTCTTTTCGGCGGACCTTTCCACGCAGTTCGCCCTGATGAGCATCATCGGCGGCCTCGGCACGGTGGCCGGGCCGATCGTGGGCGCCTTCATCCTGACGCCGCTGAGCGAATTCCTGAGAGCCTGGCTCGGCGGGTCCTACTCCGGGCTGCATCTGGCCATCTACGGGGTCATCCTGATCGCCGTTGTCCTGGTGATGCCCGAGGGGATCGTGGTCTGGTTCAACGAGAAGCTCCGCATGGTCAAGGCCAGGGTCGGGAAGGGGCGTCCGGTCAACGCTGAAATCTCGAAAGGACAGGAGGTGAAGCCGTGATCCTGAACGTCACCGGTTTGACAAAGAATTTCGGGGGTCTCGCGGCGGTCAAAAACGTGGACTTCCATATCCGCAAGGGTGAAATCCTGGGTCTCATCGGTCCCAACGGGGCCGGCAAGACGACCGTGTTCAACCTGATCACCGGTTCCATGCCCCTTTCCGGCGGGACCGTGGTGTTCGAGAACCGGGAGATCGGCCGCATCTGCCACCCGCACAGGATCTGCAAGCTGGGGATCGGGCGGACCTTTCAGAAGGTAAAGCCCTTTCCCAGCATGACCGTCCTGGACAACGTGCTCGCCGCATCGTTTTGCTGCTGCAACTGCAAGTCCGACGCGACGGAAAAGGCCCATGAGGTCCTGGACTTCGTGGCCTTGTCAAAAAAGAAGGAATACCTGGGGCGTCAGCTGACGATCGGGGACCGCAAACGGCTGGAACTCGCCAAGGCCCTTGCCACGAACCCCCGCCTGCTCCTGCTCGACGAGGTCATGGCGGGACTCACGCCGACGGAGGTCAACGAGCTTCTCGTCGTCATTGCCAAGATCCGCGAAAACGGCGTGACCATTTTCGTGATCGAGCACATCATGAAGGTCATCATGACCCTGTCCGACCGGGTCGTCGTTCTCCATCACGGCGAGAAGATCTCGGAAGGGACGCCGGAAGAAATCGCCCGGAATCCCAAGGTAATCGAAGCCTATCTCGGGGAGGAAGCCGCCATTGCTTAGCATCAAGAACATTGACGTATTCTACGGGGACGTTCAGGTCCTGCAACAGGTCTCCCTGGAAATCGAACAAGGGGAGATCATCTCGCTGGTCGGCTCGAACGCCGCGGGGAAATCCACGACCATCAACGCGATTTCGGGAATCAACCCGTGCCGCCAGGGGAGCATCGAATACCGGGGCCAGGTCATCAGCAACATGGCGCCGAACAAGATCGTCGACCTGGGCGTCGTCCAGGTGCCCGAAGGCCGGAAGCTCTTCCCCGAAATGACCGTCCTGGAAAATCTGGAGCTCGGGGCCTACACCCCCCATGCCCGCAAGCAGCGGAAGGACACCCTGGAGATGGTCTTCGGCATGCTGCCCAAGCTGAAGGAGCGGGAAAAGCAGCTGGCGGGCTCTCTGAGCGGAGGGGAACAGCAGATGTGCGCGATCGGGCGCGGGCTCATGGCGAAACCGGAGCTGCTGATGCTCGACGAGCCATCCCTGGGGCTCTCTCCGGTCATGGTGCAGACCGTCTTCAAGATCGTCGAGGACATCAAGAAACAGGGCATTACGGTGCTGCTCGTCGAACAGAACGTGAAGCATTCGCTCAAGGTGTCGGACCGGGGGTACGTTCTCGAGACGGGGAGGCTCGTGATGGAAGGGACAGGCGACAAGCTGCTCAACGACGAATACCTCAAAAAAGCGTACCTGGGCATATAGGGATGGCGAACAGGACTCGCAAGCAGGAAATGGACGCGTGGGTGAAACGGGACGGCGTGTACGGCCTCTTCCCGACCCGGCTCCCCGTTCCCCGGATCAAGCCCCACCAGATGCTGCTCAAGGTGCAGGCCGTCGGCATATGCGGAACGGACATCGGCATCTACACCGGCAGGCGCAAAGTGCCCGAGTGCCTGATCCCCGGCCACGAATTCTGCGGGGAGGTGGTCGCGGTCGGCGACGCCGTCGCGGGCTTTCTGCCCGGCGATCGGGTCACGCCGGGGATCATCGTGAACTGCGGGACCTGCAACCCCTGCCGCAGCGGCTACGAGGCGCAGTGCGAGCGTCTGAAGGAGTACGGCATTCACATCCACGGGGCCTTTGCGGAATACATCGCCGTCGACGCAAAGACCGCGCACAAACTGCCCGGCGATTTCTCCCCGGTCCGGGGCGCGTCGATCGAACCGGTCGCCGTCGCATACCGTGCGGTGAAAAAAATCGAGGGCGTGTGCCTGAACAAGACGGCGCTGGTCTACGGGCCGGGCCCCATCGGTCTCTACACGACACAGCTTCTCCGGCAGATGGGGTTTCGGAACATCGTCGTGGTCGGCCTCTCGGAATGCAGGCTCAGCGCGGCGAGGGCTCTCGGCGCCCGCACCATCCACGCGAAAGAGGAGAACGTCGCGGAGCGGTTCCGCGCCATTACGGGAAGCCGCGGGGCCGACGTGATCGTCGAGGCAACGGGCAGCCCGGAGGTGCTCAAGGGATGCTTCCCTCTTCTCCTTCCCCACGGGACACTGGTCGTGGTGGGAATCTTCCACGAGACGGTCGGCGTGGATCTGCTCTCGGCGGTGCGAAACGAAAACAGGATCGTCGGGTCCTTTTGCTACACCTACGAGGACTACGCGCATGCCGCCGACCTGGTCGTAGGGGGCAGGGTCGACTTCGACCCCATGATCACCCACGTCCTGCCGTTGAAGGAACTGGACAAGGGGTTTTCCCTGGCGATCGAAGAGAAGGCCATCAAGGTCGTCTTCGAACTCTGAGCCGTTTCGGGAGCCCGGGCCCCGCCGCCGGGCCTCCCGCCGCATTGGACATCGGACGCCGCACCCTGCCCCGCGGCAGGCGCGGGTCGTCACTCTCTTGGAGGTTTGATCGGTGAATCTGGACAAGTTCAGTTTGAAGGGACGTGTAGCTCTTGTGACCGGGGCGAGCCGGGGCCTGGGCCAGGGGATGGCGCAGGCCCTGGCGGAAGCGGGCGCGGATGTCGCATTGGTAGCCAGGACGAAGTCCTCCCTGGAAGAGACGGCCGCGTCGGTCGAGAAGGCGGGGTCGCGGGGATTCGTCATTCAGGCCGACCTCTCCTTAAGCGGGGAGCCGGATCGGGTCGTGCGTGAAACCGTCAAACAGTTCAGGCGTGTCGATATTCTGCTGAACGCGGCGGGCACGCAGGTTCGCAAGCCCCTGTTCGAAATGACGGAACAGGACTACGATTATCTGATGAGCGTGAATCTGAAGAGCATGTATTTTCTCAGCCAGGCGGCGGCGAAGGAAATGAGCCGGCACGGCAGGGGCAAAATCATCAACATCGCCTCGCTCACCAGCTTCATCGGGATCAGCAACATCAGCATCTACGGAACCAGCAAGGGCGGGGTGGTATCCCTGACGCGCCAGTTCGCCGTCGAATTGGCCGGACAGAACATCAACGTCAACGCCATCAGCCCGGGGTATTTCATCACGGATCTGACGGCGGCGCTCTTTGCGGACCCGGAGCGGGCCAAGTGGGTCCTGAGTAAGATTCCGCTGGGCCGAACGGGCAATCCCGCCGATCTGGCGGGCGCCGTCGTCTTTCTGGCGTCCCCGGCCTCGGATTACATCACGGGGCAGGTTCTCAGCGTCGACGGCGGCTGGTTATCCGCCTGAAGACATTCACGACAGAAAGCCTGTCTTGGACGTGGAATCGTGAGGGGTTCCTCCCTGGTTGCTTTTGACGCCATGGGTATTCAGGCGGATTCATGGGCGCGAAAGGATCCCGTTGCACGATCCTCGTACCCGTCAGCGTTGTTGGAGGGTTTTCGAATGACGAAGGGGAAAAGGCCGTTGGATGGCGTGAAAGTCATAGACTTTACACGGGTCTACGCAGGTCCCTATTGTACAATGATGCTGGCTGATCTTGGCGCAGAAGTGATCAAGATCGAAAAGCAGGGCACGGGGGACGATACGCATGACTTTCAACCGGTAAAAGACGGCGAGAGCGGTTATTTCACCTACTTGAACAGAAACAAGAAAAGTTTGTCATTGGATCTGAAAGCGAAGGAGTCCATCGAAATCGTCAAGGAACTCGCAACGTGGGCTGACATTGTTGTTGAGAACTTCTCCCCTGGCGTCGTCGACAGGCTGGGTGTCGGCTACGACGATTTACAGGCAGTCAATCCGAGAATCATATACGGGTCCATTTCCGGTTTCGGACAGAGCGGTCCTTATTCAAAGAAGCCCGCGTATGATCTGGTATGCCAGGCGATGGGCGGATACATGACCGTCACAGGCGAAGCAGAGGGCAAGCCCTACAAATTGGGCACATCGATTGCTGATGCCGCAGCAGGCATTCACATGGCCTATGCGTTGGTTGCAGCCCTGTATTACAGAGAAAAGACCGGCGTTGGACAATTCGTTGATGTTGCGATGATGGATACCGTATTTTCGACTCTGGAAAATTTCATTGTGACGAAGACATTGACTGGGACTGCTCCTTCAAGAAACGGCAACGCCAACCTGGGCTCCGCGCCATTTAACCTGTATAAGACGAAAGATGGGTATGTCACGATCGCTTGTGCAAACAACAAATTATTCGAGAAGCTTGCAACGGCCATCGGTAAGACCGACTTGTTGAAGGATCCGAGATACAAGGAAAATTCGTTGCGAAAGAAGAACGAAAGCACGTTAAACAAGGCCATTGAAGAATGGACTTCTCCGCACACGACGAAGGACGTCTGCACTATTCTAGAAGCCGCAGCCATTCCGGTCGGTCCAATCCTGACCATTGATGAGCTGGTCGAAGATCCGCATCTGAAGGCGAGGAATATGCTGGTCGATATTCCTCATCCCAAATTCGGAATGATCAAGTATCCCGGAAATCCCATCAAGTATTCCAA
>ERZ1649853.899-NODE-899-length-11944-cov-8.008327_pt1 | contig 11944 bp, 6 predicted proteins | sample MGYA00575353_ERZ1649853 | MGnify/ENA primary metagenome ERZ1649853 (study PRJEB40853, sample SAMN11349654) | freshwater sediment metagenome | isolation source: river sediment | host: Sediment | place: India: Okhla Barrage, New Delhi | collected 2017-02-21 ...
GCCGAGAGCATCACGCCCATGAAGTGCCAGCGCCCGGGGACGGCATGGCAGAAGGCGTGCAAACGTCCTTCCGGCTCGACCAGCGCCGAGGGGGTGGTAGCAAACACCACGCCGCTGGTACCCACCGTCAGCGCCACCACGCCCGGCGTCACCGCACCCACGCCCACCGCCTGCGCAGCCTGGTCGCCGCCGCCGGCTGCTACGGGCGTGCCGGCTTTCAAGCCGGTGGCAGCCGCCGCTTCGGGGGTCAGCCGGCCGGTGAACTCGGGGCCTTCGAAGGTGGGCGGCATCCACGCCGGGTCGATGCCCAATTTCTCCAGTACCTCCGCCGACCAGGCGCGGGATTTTAGGTCGAAGAGCACCGTGCCCGCCCCGTCGGCCTTGTCCATGGCATACTCACCCGTCAACTGGTAGCGCACATAATCCTTGGGCAGCAGCACATGCTTCGCCCGCGCGTACACATCCGGCTCGTGCTCCTTGACCCACAAGATCTTGGGGGCGGTGAAGCCGGTCAGCGCCACGTTGCCAGAAACCTGGATGAATTTTTCTTTGCCGATGCGCTGGTGGATCTCGTCGCACTGGCTTTGGGTGCGCTGGTCGTTCCACAGGATGGCGGGTCGCAAGACCTCCCCCTGCGCGTCCAGCAAGACCAGCCCGTGCATCTGCCCAGTCAGGCCCACCGCCGCCACACGCTCCCCGCCGCCAACTTTCTCCAATACCGCCCGAATGCTGGCTTGCGTGGCCTGCCACCATTCATGCGGCTCCTGCTCCGACCACAGCGGGTGGGGAGTCTGCAGGGTGTGTGGGGATGAAGCCACTGCCACCACTTCGCCGCGCTCGTCCACCAGCAGGGCTTTGGTGGCGGTGGTGGAAACATCGATACCCAGGAATAGCGTTTGAGCTGACATAGAAGGCCTCCGAAGATCAAAAAGAACGCACAGGATTACGATTGGACCGATACCGGGCAGCGGAATAGGCGCTGCTTGACGAAAGTTTTCTCCGCGCCGCTGATCTGGAAGGTCCCTTCCAGGCGGATATCCGCCGAAGAGCTGCCCAGCATGAGCTTGATTGTGCCTTTTTCCACCACCAGGTTCAGGTCTTGATCGTAGAAAGCCAGCAAGTCCACCGGCAGGTTGAAGGTCACCTTGCAGCTCTGCCCGGGCTCGAGGTGCAGGCGCACAAAACCTTTCAGCTCTTTCAGCGGGCGAGGGAAGCTGGCATATTCATCACACACGTACAACTGCACCACCTCGTCGCCCGCCACGTCGCCGCTGTTGCGCACGTGCAGCGAGATAGCCACTTCTTCGCCGCTGCTGGCCTGGTCGGTTGACAGGCGCAAGTCGGAGTAGGCAAAGCTGGTGTAGCTCAGCCCATACCCGAAGGGATACAGCGGCGTGACCGGCGTGTCGACATAATCGCCATACCAGTTAGAAAAGCTGCCCGAGGGTTTGTAGTTATAGTTGAGTGGCAATTGCCCCGCCGAGCGCGCCACCGTTACCGGCAGCTTGCCTCCGGGGTTGGCCTCGCCAAACAACACATCCGCAATCGCCGCCGCGCCTTCCTCGCCCGGCAGCCAGGCTTCCAGGATGGCTGAGGCGTTGTCTTGCAGCCAGGGCGAGGAGACCGGGCGCCCATTGACCAGCACGACCACCAGCGGTTTGCCGGTGGGAAGCAGCGCCCTGGCAAGCTCTTCCTGCACGCCGGGCAGACCCAGCTCGGCGCGGTCGCGCGTCTCGCCGGTCGTGCAATCCGGCGTCAGGCCGGCTTTGTCGCCCAGCACGAGCACCACGGCATCCGCCTGGCTGGCAATCTGGATCGCTTCGGAAAAACCAGAGCTGTCCTGTCCCTGCACCTCGCAGCCTGGCGCATACAGCACCTGCGCTGCATTGCCCAGGCTTGCCCGGATACCTTCCAACACCGAAGGCACCTGTATACCAAATTTACGCATGTGCTCCTGGTCGACCCCAGCCATGAACGCCGAGGAGGGCATGGGACGCAGGGTCATCAGCTCCACCATGGCAGCATAGGTGTAATCGCCCAACAGGTGGCGCGGTGCGTGCGCGTTCGGTCCGATGACGGCCAGGGTGCCGGCTTTCTTGAGCGGCAGTGTCCCGTCGTTCTTGAGCAAGACCATGCTCTGCACGGCAATCTCCTTTGCCAGCCGGCGCTGCGCACTGGTTTCAAAAGTTTCCAGCACAGCCTGCTCATCGACATACGGATTGTCGAACAAACCCAGGTCGAACTTGGTCTGCAGGATGCGCTCGACCACCGCATCGATCTCTTCCATGGAGATCTCTCCGGCTTCGATGGCGGCGCGTAGCGGCTCGCCGTAACACACGCGTGTGGGCAGCTCCTGGTCGATGCCGGCTTGCAACGCCTTGACCGCCGCGCTGCGGTTGTCGGGCGCGGCAAAGTAATAGTCATGGATCATGGGAATAGAAAGATAATCCGAGACCAGCAAACCCTTGAAGCCCAGTTTTCCCCGCAGCACATCCGTCAGGATGCGGCGCGAGGCTGCCACCACCTCACCATCCAGCACCGGGTAAGCGTTCATCATCGAGCGGATGCCCGCCTCCTGGATGACTGCCTGGAAAGGCATCAGGTTGGTTTCCCACAGGGCGCGCGGCCCAATCTGCACCGGCGCGCAGTTCAGACCGCCGTTCGACAGGCTATGACCGACAAAGTGCTTGCCGGTGGCCATCACACCTTCCGCCGGGTCGTCGCCTTGCAAGCCGCGCACATACGCCACACCAAACTGCGCCGCCAGCAACGGGTCTTCGCCGAAGGTCTCTTCGATGCGCCCCCAGCGCGGGTCGCTGCCAATATCCAGCACCGGCCCCAGACCCTGTCGAGCCCCAACTGCCAGCATCTGCCGGCGGATCTCCGCCATCATCTGTTCCGCCAACGCCGGCTTCCAGGTGCTCGCCAGGCCGATGATCTGCGGGAAGACCGTCCCGCCCAGGCCGATGTATCCGCAGCAGCATTCTTCATGCAAGATCGCCGGGATGCCCAGGCGCGTTTGCTTTACCAGAAAATCCTGGATGGCATTCCCGGTGCGGGCTGCATCCAGTGGGGGGAGCGTGCTGGAGCCGCCCAGGCGCGTGATTTGACCGATGCCGTGCTGGAGAAACTCGCGCATCTTCAGACCAGACAGGGTGTCCTGTCCATCCTGCAGCTCATTGAACCAGAAAGAGGTCAGCTGCGCCAGTTTTTCATCCAGTGTCATGCGCCCCAGCAGGTCTGCCAGGCGCCTGGCAATCGGAAGGGAGGGATCGAGATATAAAGGTTGAGCAACAGGTGTATGCACGCCACAAGCTCCTGGTTTTATAGAATGATATAACCGCTAAAGGATCGATGGTGCAGGTTATCTGACGCCCATCAACACTTCAAGGGTCAGTTGGTCGAGCAGCTCATATTTCAAGCCGCGCTGGCTGATCGCATGGCGGTCGAAAGCTGCCGCCTTGAGCGCAGCCGCCTTCGAGGGAGTGTACGCGCCAAAGAACCCGTCCAGCGCGCCGTCATCCGCATTGATCTCAGCCAACAGAGCCTGGATTTGCGGGTCTGCGTTGAAACGGGCGGCTTTTTCCTTCAAGATCAGGTAGGTGCGCATGCAGCCACGGGCGAAGTCCTTCACGCCATCCTCGTCTTCCGTGCGGTAGGCGTGCGCATCGAAATGGCGGCTGCCCTGGTAGCCGTTGTCTTCCAGCAGCTTCACCAGGAAGAAGGCGCTCTTCAGGTTGACCGCTCCAAAGCGGAAGTCCTGGTCGTAGCGGCCGAAAGCCTGGTCGTTCAGGTCGATATGGAACAGCTTGCCGGCTTCCAGCGCCTGCGCCACGCCGTGGGTGAAGTTTAGCCCCGCCATGTGCTCGTGTGCCACCTCGGGATTCACACCCACCATCTCCGGGTGGTCGAGGGTGGCGATGAATGCCAGCATGTGCCCGGTGGTCGGGTTGTAGATGTCGCCACGCGGCTCGTTGGGCTTGGCTTCCAGGGCAAATTTCAGGTCGTACTTTTGATCCAGGGCGTACTCGCACAAGAAATTCATGGCTTCCCGGTTGCGCTTGATTGCCGTAATAGGGTTCTTGGTGGCGTCCGATTCGGTGCCTTCGCGCCCGCCCCAGAAGACGTAAACCTTGGCCCCCAGCTCCACGCCCAGGTCGATGGCGCGCAGGGTCTTTTGCAAAGCATAAGCGCGCACCTTGGCGTCGTTGGAGGTGAAAGCGCCGTCTTTAAAGATGGGCTCGTGGAACAGGTCGGTGGTTGCCATCGGCACGCACAAGCCCGTCTCTTTAAGAGCGGCTTTGAAATCCTTCACGATCTGGTCGCGCTCTGCCGGGGTGGCATCGATGGGCACCAGGTCGTTGTCGTGAAAGTTGACGCCATAGGCGCCGACTTCCGCCAGCAGGTGGACGAGCTGCACGGGTGATTTCTTCTCGCGCACCGCGTAGCCAAACGGGTCGCCGCCCGTGCTGCCCACCGTCCACAGGCCGAAGGTGAATTTATGCTCAGGTTTCGGGGTATAAGATTTCATAGCAGTTTTCCTATCGATTGTTATTCTTGAATATCAACTTGTTCAGTTACTCTTCTTGAAATACACATCAATAACCACAGCCAGGACCAAGACGAAACCCCGTAACACATACTGCCATGCTGGGGCTACGTTCATCATCTGAAGCCCGGTATTCAGGCTTGCCATAATCAAGGCTCCTACCAATGCTCCAAAGATCGTCCCAGAACCACCCAGGGTGGAAGTGCCGCCGAGAACGCAACTTGCGATCGCATCAAGCTCATACCCCTGCCCGGCTGCGATGGTCCCATAACCGACATATGACGCTAATACAATACCGCCGATACCGCACAGCAAACCCATTAGAGTGAAGATCAGGAATATTTCTTTCTTAATATTGATACCTGACAAACGGGCAGCTTCTCGGTTACCACCAATGGCATATGCATAGCGTCCAAAACGCGTATTGGTTGACATATATGAAACTATGATCGCAGTAACGGCAAGGATTACCACAGGAATCGGGACACCGTTGAATTTGTTGACAACAAACAGATAAATCAAAATGAGCGCGGAGAAAAAGGCCGTACGTAAAACATCCTGGATTATAGGTTTAAGCTCAAATCCATATTTTATCTTTGCCCGGCGATTCTGGAACATCAGGAAAAACAAAATGAGTACCACCCCAACACCTATGATCCAGTTTGTAGGTGCCTTGATATAACCTTGCCCGATTGCACTGAATACAGGTTGGTTTGCTGCAATAGTCTTCCCACCTGTGGCTAGCAGAATGCCACCATTGAGGATGAACATGCCGCCCAGAGTTACGATAAATGCCGGTACTCGTAAATAGGCAATAATATACGCCTGATACATACCGAATAACCCACCGACCATGAGTCCCACTAGAACCGATAAGGCTGCTGCAAGGAGCGGCTGATTGGGAATTAGCTTAAACCAAACATCACGCTGGAACAACGCGACGATGACGGATACAAAACCTGCCAACTTTCCAACAGAGAGGTCAATGCCGCCTGTCACCATCACCAATACCATACCAATTGCAAGAAATCCAGTGACAGTCATTTGTCTGAACAGGTTAGAAATATTTTGCGGTCCTAGAAATCCACCTTTGGTGACAATGGCAAAAACTCCCCATATAGCAACCAGTGCAATGATAATGACATATGTCTGAATATTCCTGCGAAATCGTTGGCCTAACGTAGATATATCCATGTGTTCACCTCTTGAAAAGATTAGTTACTGATCAGCTGATGCCTGTTGCTAGAGTCATGATACGTTCCTGTGTCGCTTCTTTCATTTCCAGGGTTCCGTTGGAATGTCCATGACACATCACCATGATACGATCGCTCATTCCAAGCACTTCCTGCAGATCGCTCGATATCATAATGATGGAAATACTTTTTTCAGCAAGCTCATTCATGAGCTTATAAATTTCAAACTTAGCGCCTACGTCAACACCACGTGTTGGATCATCCATAATTAAAATTTTCGGATTTGACATTAACCATTTGGCAATAACAACTTTTTGTTGATTTCCGCCTGATAATGACTCAACTGGTACGAACAAATTCGGGGTTTTTATGGCAAGGTCTCGTGCAATTTTTAGACTTTCAACGAGTTCAGCATCCTTGTTCACCCTCATAAAGGATGCAAACCTCTCCAGATTTGGAAGCGAAATATTCTGCAGAATGGATTGGATGAGTACCAACCCATGGCGTTTCCTGTCTTCAGGAACAAGACTGATCCCGGATTTCATGGCATCGTTTCCATTCTTTATGGATAACGCTTGTCCATTGAGTTTCATAGTCCCATGCGTGATATGCCCATATTCACCGAAGATGGTCATAACCAGCTCGGTACGTCCTGAACCCATCAACCCTGCGATTCCAAGGATCTCTCCTTTTCTGAGGTTAAATGAAACTCCATTTAATATTTCACGACTCTTTGAAGGATCTTGTGCATGGAGATCTTCGACTTCAAAAATTACTTCACCCGGGCTGCGATTCCCTTTGGGGAAGCGTTCCTTCATCTCGCGCCCAACCATGTACTGTACCAATTTTTGCGAATTTAAGTCTTTTGTTGGCTGCGATGTTACTACTTTACCGTCACGTAATACAGTTACAGTATCCGCTATTCGGAAAAACTCTTCGATCTTGTGAGTGATATAGATACAGGTGACCCCGTGTTGCTTTAATGTTCGTATTATTTCCATCAATTGGGTCACTTCAGCTTCAGAAAGTGCGCTGGTGGGTTCGTCAAGGATCAGTACCTTGGCATTTTCCGAGAGTGCTTTGGCAATCTCGGTCATCTGCATCTTTCCCACGCCCAGGTTCTTGACGATATCCTGAGGATGGACATCCAGCTTGTATTTATCCAGAATTTTTTGTGTATCCGAATAAACACGGTCCCAGGTAATCGAACCCATTTCGGTAGGTTCCTTGCCAAGGAAAATATTCTCCCCAACCGTCATACCGGGCACCAGGGTCAATTCCTGGTAAACAATGGCTATGCCTTCTTCACCAGCCTGGTGGATGGAGCTTCCTATCAGTTTTAATTCCTGACCATTGTATATAACTTTACCTTCATAGTTCCCATAGGGATAGACTCCTGAAATTATTTTCATCAGGGTGGATTTTCCAGCGCCGTTTTCTCCGCATAGCCCGTGGATCTCTCCGCGCTTTACCTGAAAACTAACATCATTAAGCGCCATTACCCCAGGGAAATTTTTACTGACGTGCTGAAAATCGAGAATAATATCTTGTTCCATAGGCTTTATCCTGAACTTAGGATGGGTTTCTCAACGTGCTCAAATGTAAAAGTGAATGACAGGACGTAAAGACTTATTGGTTATCGAAGTGTCTTTTTCCTATATACACCATTTTTATTTTTTTGATTGCTTCCGCACCCGATAAAGTGTCTTCAGGTGCGGAAGCACCATCAAGCGCTTACTACATGACTGATCTGGAAGATCTATGGCTTTGGAGGTCGTTGATCTTCGGGGATGTCACGATAAACGTCATCATATGACTGGAAACCACTGACCACGATTTCCTCATAAACATTGTCCTTGGTAACCTGGACTACTGGCAGGAAGACGCAGTTCACGTCACCTGGAAGATCCTGTCCGGTAAGGAGTTTGAGAGAGAATGGCTGTACACCTTCGATGGGATTGCCCTTGATGAGGGCGTCCATCATGTCGACCACTTTCGGTGCCAACAGGCGGAAGTCCTTGTAGACGGTGACGGTCTGTTCACCCTTGACGATGCTATTGCAGCCATCCGCAGTCGCATCCTGTCCAGAGATGGGAACGATTCCGGCCAGTCCCTGGGCCTTCAGAGCCTGCAGCTCACCGAGGGCAGTGCCATCATTTGAAGCCACAACGGCATCGATCTTGTTCTGCTGGGCGGTGAGGATGTTTTCCATCATGGTGAGGGCTTTGGCAGCGTCCCAGTTTTCAACCCACTGATCGGCAACGATCTTGACAACACCGGAGTCGATGTAGGGTTGAATGACTTCCATTTGACCCTGGCGAACTAGAACCGCATTGTTATCGGTAGGTGAGCCACCAGACAGCACCACTTTTGCTGGGTTGTCTTTGGTCCAGGTGGTGCTTCCGGGAAGTCCTAACGCGGTCATGACGCCGAGAGCTTCCTGGCGACCAACTTCCACGTTGTCAAAGGACAGGTAAGCAGCAATTTTGGAGGTTTTGATCAGGCGGTCATAAGCAATGATTTGCACGCCAGCAGCTGCCGCTTTATCCACAGCAGTGACCACAGCTTCGCCATCTTCAGCGATGATGATCAGACCCTTGACGCCTTGGGCAACCATGTTGTCGATCTGGTCGTTCTGCAGCTTGACATCGTGATTGGCTTCCTGTACCAGTACCTCGTAGCCTTTTTCCTGAAGCAATTTCGTCAGGAGTTCGGATTCCGGTTTCCAGCGCTCGGTCGCAAAGTCAGAAAAAGACAAACCAATCTTGATTTTTTCGACAGCAGCAGCCGATTCTCCGGGCTTGGGTGGGCGTTGGTCGGCAGGGATGTCACGATAAACGTCATCATATGACTGGAAACCACTGACCACGATTTCCTCATAAACATTGTCCTTGGTAACCTGGACTACTGGCAGGAAGACGCAGTTCACGTCACCTGGAAGATCCTGTCCGGTAAGGAGTTTGAGAGAGAATGGCTGTACACCTTCGATGGGATTGCCCTTGATGAGGGCGTCCATCATGTCGACCACTTTCGGTGCCAACAGGCGGAAGTCCTTGTAGACGGTGACGGTCTGTTCACCCTTGACGATGCTATTGCAGCCATCCGCAGTCGCATCCTGTCCAGAGATGGGAACGATTCCGGCCAGTCCCTGGGCCTTCAGAGCCTGCAGCTCACCGAGGGCAGTGCCATCATTTGAAGCCACAACGGCATCGATCTTGTTCTGCTGGGCGGTGAGGATGTTTTCCATCATGGTGAGGGCTTTGGCAGCGTCCCAGTTTTCAACCCACTGATCGGCAACGATCTTGACAACACCGGAGTCGATGTAGGGTTGAATGACTTCCATTTGACCCTGGCGAACTAGAACCGCATTGTTATCGGTAGGTGAGCCACCAGACAGCACCACTTTTGCTGGGTTGTCTTTGGTCCAGGTGGTGCTTCCGGGAAGTCCTAACGCGGTCATGACGCCGAGAGCTTCCTGGCGACCAACTTCCACGTTGTCAAAGGACAGGTAAGCAGCAATTTTGGAGGTTTTGATCAGGCGGTCATAAGCAATGATTTGCACGCCAGCAGCTGCCGCTTTATCCACAGCAGTGACCACAGCTTCGCCATCTTCAGCGATGATGATCAGACCCTTGACGCCTTGGGCAACCATGTTGTCGATCTGGTCGTTCTGCAGCTTGACATCGTGATTGGCTTCCTGTACCAGTACCTCGTAGCCTTTTTCCTGAAGCAATTTCGTCAGGAGTTCGGATTCCGGTTTCCAGCGCTCGGTCGCAAAGTCAGAAAAAGACAAACCAATTGTGACTTTTCCGCCAGCAGCAGGTTGGGCGGGAGCCTCTGTTGCAGATTGGGCAGGAGCCTGCGTAGTAGCTTGGGTTCCACAACCAGCGATCATCCCCGCAATCACGATCAAGGTGAAGACCGCCATTAGAATACGCTTGGAATTCATGTTCATTCTCCTTCTTAGTTAATGTTGTATAAAATGGTTCTTGCTTACGATGCGAGCGTATGTTTTTTTTGACTATCTCTGCATATACCTCCTGGTACACATCTGGTTTTATAAAGCCCTCTCCTACTTTTGCGATATGGGCAACACCTGCGATTAGGTTATCCTTGAATGTAGATTCTAAAATTGCCACTGACATGCAGCAGACTTAAAAAGTACAACAAACCATCGTAATAACGCCACTTACCGGTAGGAATTGGGGTATCCCAGAGCGCTTCAACAAAAGGCTCGCCCGTCTCCCGATCTGCAGCCAGGGCAGCCACCGCAGCCATGGCAACCAAGCCGGTGGAATGCCCTCCGCCCAGTGAGCTACCGTCCAGCTCGTACAGGCTGGGATAGTCGTTCACGCCATTCGAAGCCAGGAAGCTTAAGATGCGATTCGATTGTTCAACCTGCCAGGGGTCGGCGGCAAACCAGGCATAATCCACTGCCACGTTGGACAGTGTGCGCCAGGCATCATAACGAAAATCTTTGTGCTCGTCGGTCCCATACGGCGTACCGTCGAAGTTGGCGTAATCGGGCATCAGCCCGGTCTGTGGGTTGGCGGCGGTCTTAAAATAAGCGCGGCTGGCCTGGGCAGCCTGCGCCCAGAATTCATTATCCCGCTGCGCCGCCCGCGCCCATAGCTCATAATACGCAGGCAGGTGATAGGAGGGGTCGGTAAAGCCGGAATAACGACCGATCTTGGGGACAAAAACCACCTGCTTGTGCTCCAGGTTGAACATATTGGTGGCAAGGTCGCTGCCCTGTTCCTCCTTGTGGAGCATCGTGTCGAGGATTTCCTGGGCTTGCGCCTGGTAATCGAAGATGCCCTCGCCATTACCCCAGCGGGTCGAAGCAAACAGCAGTGCCGTTACGAACCATTCCTCGCCATCCGAGGCAGGGTTGGAATCGAGTTTCTCGCCCTCCGTTGTACAATGCCAGGCAAAGTATCCCTGGTAGGGACCATCCACCTGGTACATATAGGTCTTTGCCCACTTCCAGATGCGATCAAACTCTTCCTGTTTATCCAACTGGACGGCGATCATCATGCCGTAAGACATGCCCTCAGAGCGCACGTCGCCGTTGCCGATGTCTTCGATATACGCCATGTCATTCTCTACCGGATAGTAAACGCGTTCGCTACCATCGTCACCATAGAAGAGTTGTTCGAAGACAGCGTCGATCTTCGCTTGAACCTCTTGGTCACTTTTGTCGAGGTAATCTTTGAACAAATTGGTATAGATGCCTGTCTCGAAGGCAGGTTGGGCAGGCACAGGCGTGGGTTGAGATTCGGTTGGGGTCATAGAAGGGACTATCGGCGTGGAAGGTGATCCGCAAGACGAGAAAATAAAGGAAATAAGCAGCAAACTTACAAGATAAAGTCGAGACGTGGACAAGGTTTCAATCCTAAAAATTAGTTTCCGTGATATTCGAACCAATCGAAGTCAGCATGATTTGTGCTGGGCCGGCCATTACTGCTGGCATACAGGGCAATGTAGGCGCCAACAAATCCGCCAGCCACGGGCGTGCTGAGAATGCGCCCATCGACGTGTTCGGAAAGCACCTGCCATTCACCGCCCGTTGAAAAAAGGAAGTTGTAATCTTGTTCGTGCGCCGTCACTTTGAGAGTACAGCGCTGGGTGGGCAACGCTTGTGTTGCCAGGGTTTCATCTTTGCCATGCGAGCGCTGGATGAGTCGGATGATCGTTTCATTTTCTTGCATGACAACAAAACGAAAATGGAAATCGTTGTTCTGTATGAGGACAAGTCCCGCACATTCATCGACTTGCGGTGTGAACTCAAGCTCGGCTTGCGCCGTGAAATTAATATGCTGCTGCCTGCGCCCCAAAAAACTGGGATTGCTTTTTTCAGTAAGGTCTTGCGGTCGCAAGCGCAAACGCAGAAACCCTTTGCGCTCAGTGAGTGAATAAAAATCTTCACGCGGCGTGCGCAAGAAGTTCCAGTGATAGGCAAGCCTTGGATCGTTGAAGTCATCCCGTGTCGAAGGTGTGGGATAAACATGCTCTGGCAAGTTGGGGGCAGGATATTCAAATTCCACGCGTCCCGTCCCTGGGCTGATGATCGGCCAGTCCTCCTCCCAGCGTACAGGAACAAGGAAGGTTTCACGCCCGAGATTGTAGAAATAACCGCCATACGGGCGCATCGCCAATAAGACCGCCCACCATTCGCCATTTTGCGTCTCAACCAGATCGG
>ERZ1649853.900-NODE-900-length-11922-cov-7.234010_pt1 | contig 11922 bp, 10 predicted proteins | sample MGYA00575353_ERZ1649853 | MGnify/ENA primary metagenome ERZ1649853 (study PRJEB40853, sample SAMN11349654) | freshwater sediment metagenome | isolation source: river sediment | host: Sediment | place: India: Okhla Barrage, New Delhi | collected 2017-02-21 ...
GGCGGACATACATCCTACTTTGGAACGGTTTCTTTTGGTTCCTGGCCTTACGAAGAGATATTTATGGAAGGCGGTTGGGCGGACGCTAACGACCGAATGACCCTGCGTGACGCAAAGCTGCTGGTGTTCGTGGGCTGCAACTGGGCGGCAAATAAAGCCGGATTGATTGCATATTACGTGAAGCAAGCTAAGGATCAAGGCGCCAAAGTCATCATCATCGACCCCTGGCTCAATCAGACTGCAGAAGGCCTGGCTGATCAATGGATCCCGGTGCATCCTGGCACCGATGCTGCCCTGTTCCTGGGTGTGGCTTATCACATGATTGTCAACAACATGCAAGACCAGGCTTTCCTGGATAAATATTGCAGCGGCTTTGACGCCGAGCATATGCCGGAAGGCGCCCCTAAGGAAGACAACTTCAAGGATTATGTGCTGGGCACCTACGACGGTGTACCCAAGACCCCCGAATGGGCATCTCCCAAGTGTGGTGTGCTCCCGGAAGTGATTCGTGACCTGGCTGTCCAGATGGCCACGGTCAAACCGATGACCTTCATTGCCGGACAGAGTACAACCAAATTCCCGGCTGGCGACCAATGGGGGCAGATTTTCTATACCGTGGGCTGGATGACCGGGAATGTCGGCTTGCCCGGCGCTTCTGTGTCTGACGTTGGTCCGGATGCTGCTTTAGTGAACCCTCTTATTATTGCTGGAAGTTACGGAGATGAAATCCCCGCTAATCCATTGATGCCAAAAACGATCTTTGTGGCGCCAGATTTCTCATCGACAAATGACTGGTCGTATATCGAATATAGCGAAATGTGGCAGTCCATGCTGGATGGCCAATATGGGCGGGATGTCTGGCCTGGTGGCAAGCGCAAGCTCAATATCCAGATGATCTACCATGGGCATGCACACTTCTTGAATTCGGTTCCTAACGCTAACGCGGGTATTAAAGTTCACCGTCAGGTGGAATTCGTGATGTCGAACTCCATCTTGTTCAATTCCAATGCGCGTTATGCCGACCTGGTGCTGCCCATCAGCACGCTTTGGGAACGCCACGGGCAGGTCTTTGCAGACAACCGCGAGCATGCCTTCTGGTGGCAGAAGGTGATGGATCCACTCTTTGAAGCCAGAGAAGATATCGATGTTGCCAAAGGCATGGCTGAGCGTCTTGGCTTGGATGCTGATAAGATTTATGGCAACTCCTGGCCTCAAAAAGAATTCAACACCCTCTCCGGCGCTATGGTGATGAAACCCGATGGTTCGGGGTTTGAGCCCCTGGTGACGATCGCGCAGAGCGATATCGATGCCATGGGTGTCGTGGGAGCTCCCCAGCAGGGACGCATCACAGTTGATGAATTCCGCGAGGCTGGCATCTATCGCGTGCCACGCAAACACGGCGATGCCTTGACGCATATCAAGTTCAAAGCTTTCCGGGATGACCCGGTGGCAAACCCGCGTCCAACTGCCAGCGGCAAGCTTGAGATCTACTGCCCAACCCTGGCAATGTTGACCAATATGTACGGCTTTTCAACCATTTCTCCAATCGGAAAGTACCAGGAAGAGCGACCCGACCAGGGCCATCATGCCCGGACGAAGGAATATCCATTGCTGCTCTTCACCCCTCATTCTTTACGCCGTGCCCATACCCAACTGGATAGTGTTCCCTATCAACGCGAGGCCTTCCCGCAGGAATGCTTCATGAGTATGGTAGACGCGGAAGAACGCGGCATCAAGACAGGGGATGTGGTCCTGATGAGCAGCCCGTATGGCAAGGTTCTGCGACGTGCCAAGGTCTTGCCCGGCATGATCCCCGGATCGGTTGCGTTGCAAGATGGTGCCTGGATGCTGATCGATGAGGCAACCGGTATCGACCTAGCTGGCGATCCCAACATCCTGCAGGCATATCCGGCGACGGGTATGGGGTATCAATGCTGGACTGGCACCCTGTTGCAGGTCGAGAAGTATACAGGCCCGCTTGAATTGCTCCCCGATGCAAGATGGGCTCCCAGAACATTCAAGCTGTCAGAAGGATAAATACCATGGCAAAGCAACTTGGCTTTTACTTCAATTCGAATATATGTGTAGGATGCAAAGCCTGCCAGATTGCCTGTAAGGATAAGAACGATTTACCTGTGGGTGTGATCTGGCGGCGAGTGGTGGAGTATGGTGGCGGATCCTGGATTCCCCGAGATGGAATCATGGTACCCCAGGGAATGTTCGGTTATTTCCTGTCCATCAGCTGTAACCATTGTATCGAAGCTCCTTGTGTCGAGGTGTGTCCTAGCGGTGCGATGCACAAGAATGAGGACGGTATCGTCCTGGTCAATAAGGATAACTGCATCGGCTGCCGTTATTGCGAATGGGCTTGTCCGTATGGAGCGCCTCAGTTTAATGAAGAAGCAGGTGTGATGACGAAGTGTAACTTCTGCATCGATCTACTTGAACAAGGGCAGCAACCTGCTTGCGTCAGCTCCTGTCCGCTGCGCGCCCTGGAATTCGGTGAGATCGAGGAATTGCGGGCGAAATATGGCACCGCAGTTGAGATCGAACCTCTGCCTCTGGCTGAGATCACCCAGCCCGCATTGGTTATCGGCCCCCACCGGCATGCACAAGTAACAGGCACGGGAACCGGCAGGATCCTCAATTTAGAGGAGGAGATATAACATGAACACACAAGAATGGGCTTTGATCATCTTCACCATCCTGACCGAGATGTCTGTAGGATCATTCCTGGTATTGGGTGTGGTGCACTTCTTTGTTGAGCGCAAAGCCGGTTTAAAAGAAGCTGACCGGATGAGCGACCGGGTGTTGATCGCTATCGTGGTCACGCTGGGCTTAGGCATGCTGGCCTCGCTGTTTCACCTGGGCAACCCGCTCAATGCCTATAAGGCGGTGACGAATGTTGGTCAGTCCTGGTTGAGCCGCGAGATCCTGTCTGGGGTCATCTTCACGGTGCTGGCTTTGGTCTTCGTAGCCTTGCAGTGGTTCAAGATTGGATCGGCGCGGCTGCGCGATGTGATCGCTTTGGTGGCGGCAGTAGTTGGTGTGGTATTCATTTACTTCCAGTCACGTATCTACATGCTGGCTACACAGCCGTCCTGGAATACCCCACTCACCACAATCACCTTCTATGCCTCGACCCTGTTGCTTGGGGTGCTGGCGATCGGTGCGGCGCTGGTGGCAAACTGCGCGGTTGTGCAACGCAAGAATCCGGATTGCGCGGAAACGCAATCTGAGATGCTGCGCGGCGCGATCCGCTGGATCGCCATCGCCTCGATCATCCTGGTAGGGATCGAAATCATCGTGACGCCGATTTACCTGGCATATCTGGGCACGGGGTCTGCAGCAACGCAGGCGACACTGGCAAAGATGGCTGGCGAATATAATCTCGCTTTCATCTTCCGAATGGTTTTGGGATTTCTTGGCGCAGTAGTGCTGGCGGCGTTCTTATACCAGAACACCAGCGGGAGCGGCAAGAAGTTCTTGGGAAGCCTGGCGTACGGAGCATTTGTGCTGGTATTGATCGCTGAAGTGCTGGCACGCTTCGTATTCTATGCGACGCATGTTGGTATCGGGATCTAGGTTGGTGGCTTATCGGTAGACGAATCGGGGGTGGGTTCACGCCCACCCCCGATTCTGTGTATGAGGAGAGGATCATGCAAGTGAGAGCGCAGCATCTTATTGTTGTCTCAGGGATTCTCTTGCTTGTTATGTCTTTACTGTTGGTCGGACGCGCCTCAGCAGAAAGCGTTGATTTGGCACAGAGCATCACGCTTGCTGAGAGCGGCTATGAGCGAGCGTATGCACTGGCATTCTCGGGGGATGGGAAATACCTGGCAGTGGGTGGCATGTCAGGGGTCTATCTGTACGATTTTCAGGAATTATCAAAGCTAAATTATATAGAAACCAATGCCTGGGTGCGCAGTCTGTCGTTCCTGCCGGGTACCGAGATGCTGGCGGCGGGCTTATTCGATCAGACGATCAAACTGTGGAATGTGCCGGAAGGCCAGTTGCAGCAGAGTCTTACGGGGCATACAGGCTGGGTCAGGGGCATCTCGGTCTCTGGGGACGGCTCATTGATTGCATCCGCCTCGGATGATAATACCCTGCGGGTGTGGGATGTTGAATTGGGCTCTTCTGTATTGGTCGTCGATCAAGATACAAAAGGTATTCGAGCAGTAGCTATTTCACCGGACGGCAGCCTGGTGGCAGGCGCATTGCAAGATCACACCGTCCGTATCTGGTCCGTGTCTGATGGGAAGATGCTCTACACTTTGAAAGGGCATGGGGATTGGGTACGCTGCCTGGCTTTTTCTCCGGATGGTGGATTGTTGGCATCCGGTTCTTTTGACAAAAATATCGTCTTGTGGAACATGGCGGATGGAAGCCTCGCACAGACGTTGAAGGGACATGACTCCAGCGTCTTGAGCCTGGCATTCTCGGCTGATGGCAGGCTGCTGGCATCTGGTTCTGTGGATCAGAGCGTGCGAACCTGGAGTGTGCGAGATGGCAGCCCTCTTCATGTTTTCCGGGGGCATAAGGATTTTGTATATTCTGTAGCTTTTTCACCGGATGGTATGACCCTGGCATCTGGCGCAGGTGATAACACGGCACGATTTTGGGATTTGGAAATTCTCGACCAGGCTACTTCAGATGAGGATACGGTAAGCATAGCCACCCCGTCTGATTGCCGGGTTTGCCACCACCGTCGTAGCACGTTTGAGCCAGCCCCAGTGGTCGAGTTGAGCTGCGAGTACTGTCATAGTGGCGGTGCCAGTTTGTCATGGTGTGCGAATTTCCCTCGTACCGGGTCAACCGGGTTATCCATGATGGATACCACCATTACCAGTTTGCCTTCCGGTGTGCCGGTAAACAGCCCAAAGATTGCCGTAGAGATTACTTCCCCAAGCAACGGGGAAACCCTGTATGTGAAAGGCGATTATTTGGTGCCGGAGACGATCAGCGGCAAGGTGTTCTATGCTGAACCAGGATTACTGTCACAGGTAAAACTACAACTGGACATCTTATCCGGTGAGCAGACCAGTGCTTCTGCGGTCGCTTACCCTTCTGGTGATGGAAGTTTTCGTTTCGATGTCGATATCAATCCCGGCTCTGTACCCGCACAACCAGTGATCCTGCTTTGTCGCAACTGCCACGAAAAGGTTGGCTCTGGCATCGCTTTACCGCATGGAAATGTGCATCTTGTTGTCACGGCAACTACACCGGAAGGTGAACAGGCGATCGATGAACGCTGGATACGCGTTGATTCGAGCGAGCAGGCTACTGTCCCGGTACAGGTTACCGATGATGTGACCGGAGAGCCGATTTCTGATCTTATGATCCAGGCCACAACCGTCTTGTACAGCTGGCGCGCCCGCACGAGCAACGCCGCCACGGATGTGACTGGAATTGCCCAATTGGATCTGGAATCTTTATCCCAGGCTGACACGGACTATACCATCAGCATTCCAGAACAAATCGTTAATGGCATCTCTTACGCCAGTGATGAGGCTGTTCAGATGATCCTCCAACCTGGGGTCACCAGCTACCCGGTTGTGACGCTCACCGCCCGTGCACAGCGCGGTAGTATCCATGGCGGTATAACTGGCACTGACTTGCCAACCTCGCTGGCAGGCGTCACCGTTTGGGCGTTCGAGTTACCGGATGGACCGACCTTCAAGGCGCCGCTAGCCTCGGATCAATCCTTCACCTTCGAAGCGCTCCCAATTGACCAGTATCTGCTTTTTGCCGACCCGCTTGCGTTAGCCCAGGCAGGCTGGCGTGCTGAGAGTGAAAGTCTAGACATGGCTCATACCTTACAAGCAGATGTATCATTAGACTTTGAGAAAGCGGATGCCCTCTCGGGAAAAGTCACGACCGAGGATGGCGGCTTCCTGCCTTTTGCCTGGATAACGAAAGGGAACAGCCGCCAGGCTATCCAAATCAACCCCCTTTCGGGTGTATATCTGATCCACGACCTGCCTTTGGGCGCAGAATTCCTGACGGCTTCCGCGCCGGGTTATTATGCTCTCTCGCGATCCATCGATCCGGGTCAAAAGAGCCTCGATTTCCAACTCGTCCCCCAGCCGGGGACACAGCAGATTCCTTGGGGAGATGGAATAGTCACACTGCCCACGGATACCATCGCGACTCTGAATGGATTAGAGATTGAACTTGAAAGCGGTTGGTTATGGGGAAAAGGCGGTACGACTGCCCCCCTTAAGATCCATGTGACGGACCTGATGGTGACCGTATTAGATGGCAACTTTGCACTGGTTTACCCCGCTGGGGAAGTCCCCTGGTTCTATCTCTTTGAAGGCAACGCACAACTACTTGATTCAAACGGCGAGCCTCTGCTTGATCTTGATAGCGGAAGGATGGTTGCCTTGGTGGAAGGGGCTACGTCTATCGTCATGGAAGAAGGGCTGATAGCCGGGCTACATACCAAATTGGACGAAACGCCAATCTCGCAAATTGTAGAGCCAACCCTTCGTGCGAGATTAGAGAGCGGATTGGTGAAGGCTGGAATTAAGGCGGTTCAGATTACGACGCTAGTCACATATGTGCTATCATTGGCTGTCCTGGTCGGTATACCTCTGGTGGCGTTCTTGCGGAAAAAGAAAAATTAGGATATTGTGATCGGTATGAAGAAAAAGAATCTGCTCTTATTCGTGATTTTTATGTTTCTCATGTCGGCTTGTGCAGGGGCGGCTGCCTCGACAGTTGAGGATGATGTTCCTACACCTTCCTTGCCTCCAACGGCTGAGTTGAAAGCGGAACCGACCGAAGACCCGATGGTCAAGGGCATCAGGACAATCTATGTCGACAGTCCACATGCCGAAACAATTTCTTGTGAGGTATGTCACAGTGCGGTGGAAGGGGCGCTACAACGAGAATTGAGCTGGATCGATCAAGAGACAGGACAGATCGAAGCAGTGTCGGATGCCAGCAAATTATGTATAAAATGTCATCCCAGCCAGGATACAGCAGATTGGATTGCGAAGGGTACGCCATTGACGCATCCGGAATATGGTTGTATTGACTGCCATAATGCTCATACTACACAGGCAAGTTGCACACAATCCGCCTGTCACTCTGATATTCGTGAGACGTTGGCGACAAGTGTAGAAAAACCAGATGGACATCCTGAAGAGGGCGATCCTAATAACAATTATATGTGCGGGGGAGCTGCCTGCCATGATCTCGTCAAGAAAGCGCTGGGCTCTCCTATCTATCACCAGTATACCCATAGCCAGGTTCCCTGTACCGTCTGTCATGATGCGTCCGGCATGGCTGTGGATAAAGAAGTCGACCTGGGTTGGATTACAATAGCTAACTCCGATCAAGGTAACGATACGACAAAAGCGCTTGTTTCGCATATAATCGGGCGTGAAGTGACATGCAAAAAATGTCACTCTTCTGACAATCCCTGGAGCTTGCCGGAAATTGAGCCATAAGAACAAGTAATCATCGAATGTCTCATAATTGATTCACCACCAGATAAGGAGAGAACCTGAAGGTAATGGAAAACATAGAAACCTGGAAGACGAATTTGATGGGCGAGGTCTTGCTTTTTGGCCTGCTGGGCAGGATCCTCTATCAGGAGCCTGATAAGGAGTGGTTGGAAGGCTTGATTACGGATGATGTATTCAGTGAAATCCCTTTTGGCAGTGGGCAGCGTGAAGTCGAAAAGGGTCTGAAAACACTCCAACAATGGACTAAAAAGAATATTAAAGGGATCTCTGACAAGGAGTTCGAGCTCATCAAACGAGACCACCTATACCTCTTCGCCGGAGTAGGCAAACCGCTGGCGCCAGTCTGGGAATCAATCTACTTTAGTGATTCACACTTGTTATTCCAGAAAGAGACCTTGCAAGTGCGCGAATGGTATGCCCGGTTTGGGTTGCAGATTGAGAAACTGAATCGCGAACCCGATGATCATATCGGGCTCGAGCTGAGCTTCACCTCTCACCTGGCAGCGCGTGCCTTGCAAGCTCTCGAAAGCGGGAATGAGCAAGATTTTGAGCCCGTCCTGCAGGCTCAGCGCGATTTTCTAAAAGAACACCTGATGCGCTGGGCGCCTACCTGGTCGAAGCTGGTAAATCAGAATGCCACATCCGACTTCTATCACGGTATCGCTTATCTCACACTGGGTGGGTTGATAAGAACTGCTGAGCTGCTAGGCATCAATATGCCGGAAGAGGTATCTCTTTGAGCCTGTTCGATGCTGCCGAACGGTTGGCCGCCCTCGACCGTTCTGGAGTAGTTCTCGACGCAGCGCGTTGCCTGCACTCGCAGGATAAGTATGCGACCTGTGCGCTGTGTTTCGAGTTATGCCCGGTAGGTGCTATTCAGGTGGGCAGACCGCCCGTGCTAGACGCAGCGGCATGCAAATCATGTATGGCGTGCCTGCCGGCTTGCCCGGTAGGCGCGTACCAGGCAGACGATTCTGTGGCGCACTTGATGAATTGCATCCCACACCTGGAAGGAAAACCCATCGATATTATTTGCAGCCTGCACCCCGCCCCCAATACTGGTGTGAAACCGGAGCTTACCGGGTTACGCGTCCAGGGGTGCCTGGCGGTATTAGGCACGGGCGCGTACCTGGCGCTGGTTGCGCTGGGGCTTGAACAGATCATCCTGCGCTGCGATGCCTGTGGTGCGTGTGAATGGGGATGCCTGCGCCAGCGCATTAGTGACCAGGTAGAACGAGCTAATGCGCTCCTGGTAGCCTGGAATCATCCTGCAGAGATTGCCTGCGTGGAAAGGGTCGGAAAGCCTGCCGAGCGCCCGCTGTGGGAGGCAAAGAATCCGCCGCTCTCGCGGCGCGACCTGTTCCGCATGCTCGGGCGGCAGGGTCAGGTGGCGTTGGCGCGCGCGATGGAGCAGCATGAGAGGCAAACCGGTCAATTCTTGGGACGCGACCGATTGCGTTTGCTGTCTGCTGTGGAACATTTGCCACCGGCAGCCTGTGCAGACTCTCTAGAATTGAGCGGTTTTGATTTTGCTACTCTAGTCATTTCAGAGGCTTGTACCGCCTGCGGGGTATGCGCACGCGCCTGCCCGACTGGTGCGCTGTGTTTAGAAAAGAATGCTGAAGAATCCGAATATCGGCTTATAATTGATTATCGCAAGTGCATTGGATGCGAACTGTGTATGCATGTGTGTGCACCTGCAGCGATTAGTATCAACCATGCCCCCACCTTTGCAGAGGTCTTTGGCAAAGGTGCTGTTATCTTACAAGAAGGTGAGTTGGTCAAGTGTGACCGCTGCGGTACGCCAATTGCAAAACGGGCGGGTGTAAAGCTCTGCCCGGTGTGTGAGTATCGCCGGAAAAACCCTTTCGGCTCGGTCCTGCCTCCCGGTTTAGGTCAAAGCAGAGATGTTGAGCATTCTTCCGGCAAGAAAAACAAAAAAAATACAGGTAAGGAGTAAAGTATGCCATTCCATTTTGGAACAACCGAATTGATTATTATTCTAGTGATCATCATCCTGCTCTTTGGCGTTGGAAGGATTGGAAAGGTCGCTGGGGAGCTTGGCAGCGGTATTAAAGCCTTCCGCAAGGGATTGTCTGACGAGCCCAAGGAGGGTGAAGAGAAAAAAGAAGAAAAAGATTCGTAGGGCTGCTGAATGGGTTCGAGTGTTGCGCCTGTGCGAAAGAAGAGGCGATCCTGGCGGGACTATACGCGCGCCCTGGGTAGTGCGCATCGGAAAGCCAGTGTCCAGCTAGAGTCCTCCATGCCGCTGCTCCAGCATCTGGAAGAGCTACGGCGGCGAGTCTTTACAGCTTTTGGCGCGCTGGTGCTCACTACCCTGGCAAGTTTTGCCTTTGCGGATCAACTGGTCGAGTTCTTCGCCCAGCCGTTAGGTGGAAAATCGGCTCTAGTTTCGATCGAAGTCACCGAAAACATGGCTATCTTCATGCGGGTAGCCTTGTTGAGCGGCTTCGTACTGGGGATGCCGGTGGTGGCGTATCAAATATTTGCATTTGTACTACCTGGGTTAAAGAAGCGCGAGCGTAGTTGGCTCCTGGTAGGCGTGCCTCTGGCAGCCCTGCTCTTTGCCGCAGGTGTGGCGTTCACTTGGTTTGTCCTGATCCCTGCAGCGATCCCCTTCCTTGTCAATTTCCTGGGCATTACCACCCAGGTACGTCCGCTGAATTATTTCAGCTTCATCACCCAATTGATGTTCTGGATTGGGATCTTCTTTGAGATGCCGCTGGTTTCTTTCTTGTTGGCAAAGTTGAAGTTCATCACTGCGCGAAGGCTGCTTGGCGGTTGGCGCTATGCGCTCGTAGGAATCGCAGTGGTGGCAGCAGGTGTCACGCCGACCGTTGACCCGGTCAATATGGGGCTAGTGATGTTGCCTCTGGCCGTGCTATACCTCGTCAGCATCGTGATGGCAGCTATTGCGGGCAGGAGTTGAGATGGATATCTTGGGATATGGTGGCGCTGAAATCGTTGTGATCCTGCTGCTGGCGGGCATTGTGTTGGGGCCCGAGCGCATGGCGCGCGCTGCGCGTGAACTGGGCAAGCTGGTGCGTAATGTGAAAGCCTACCTCAGTTCTATGAACACGGAGTTGAAGGCCGAGCTGGACATCCTTGACGACATCAAAGACGTCAAGGATGAGATCGAGAAACCGATCCGGGATATTAACCGGATTGTGAAATGAAGTTGAGTTTATAATAATAAAGAATATCTCCGAGCTTCCTGACCTACGGTGATCAACCACGGTCAGGTAAGCCGACCCTGAGATTTCCTCAGGGGGCGCGCCAATCGTGATAGATTAGTGCGTCCAGGGTAGAGATGGAAACATCTTTGCCTCCCGTTCTTCTGGCCAAAGCGGAAGACCTTGGAAAGGAGATGCAGATATCCCGGGCGTTTTGCCGGATATAGGCTGCCTCTCATCCAAGAGGCAGTTTTTTGTTGTGAAGAGGAGTTCTGTGCAAGGAGTACAAATCTCGCCTGCTGAGTTGATTTCGAGGCAGGCAAACAAAATAGAGAAAGCGGCGGAGCTTTTCCTGGTGACAGGTAAGCGCGGCGCGGGTAAGACCACCTGGTGTCTGGAGCTGAGGCGTCAGGCGCGTGCTGCGGGCGTCCAGCCGCTTGGGCTGATCTCACCGGCGGTCTTCGAGCAGGGGATGAAGACCGGTATCGATCTGATTGATCTTGCCAGCGGCGAGCGACGGCGCCTGGCGGTCAATCGCCACCTTGCATTGTATCGTTTGCCCAAACAGCCTGGGCTAGCCAAGCGCGACTGGCTGTTCGACCCAGAGGCGCTTGCCTGGGGTAACCAGATTCTAGAAGGTTTGCAACATGGTGAGCTTTTGATCCTAGATGAGTTAGGACCGCTGGAATTGTTAGAGGATGAAGGCTTGACTGCTGGTATGGCGCTTATTGACGAAAAGCGTTTTGGACTAACCTGCGTGGTTGTGCGCCCAACGCTGGTCCCAACTGCCCTCCAGCTCTGGCCGTGGGGGCAGGTGTTGTGGACGGCAGACCAGCCTGTGGGGAGGAAGCAGCAGTGATCCAGATCCGCGGGCTTACTGTCCGATATGGGGACATCCCTGCCTTGCAGGATGTCTCACTGGAGATCGCCAATGGCGAGTGCGTGCTGGTGACGGGGCCGTCTGGATGCGGGAAGAGCACACTGGCGCGCGTCCTGTGTGGCTTGATCCCGCATGCCATCCCCGCCCAGGTGGAAGGTCAAGTACTGGTGGGTGGGCTGGATACGTTTGTTCAGCCCATCCCTGAAATCGCCCAGCGTGTCGGCATGGTTTTCCAGCGACCTGCCTCGCAGCTTTTTCACCTGCGCGTGGAAGATGAGGTGGCCTTTGGGCCACGCAACCTGGGGCTGGAAGAGACTGAAGTGCGACAACGCACAGAATGGGCACTGCGAGCGACAGGGTTGTACGAGCT
>ERZ1649853.901-NODE-901-length-11922-cov-4.076599_pt1 | contig 11922 bp, 10 predicted proteins | sample MGYA00575353_ERZ1649853 | MGnify/ENA primary metagenome ERZ1649853 (study PRJEB40853, sample SAMN11349654) | freshwater sediment metagenome | isolation source: river sediment | host: Sediment | place: India: Okhla Barrage, New Delhi | collected 2017-02-21 ...
CACGCCAGATATAGGTCGAGATCGCATCACCCGCCCAGATGAACATCTCGTAGAGTTTCTCGAGTTTGTACGCCGGAACGTGCGTCTCTTTGACCGCGAACTCGAGGGTATACGGAGAATAAAGCTCTTTCATAAGCTCCATATAGCTTTCGAAACTGCGGTCTGCCGGGAACTTGGAGATGTACCCTTTTTCGACCATCAGATTCAGTTGGCGGTCGTCTTTCATCAGGACGTCCCAGTTGAACCATTTTCTGACAAATTTCTTATCTGCTTTGTCTTCCTGCAGGAGGCGGTTGACCAGGTAGAAATAGACTACCGGCTCCGTTCCCGGCCATGCCGCGATCCACAGATCTGCCATACCGGCTGAGTTGGACATACGGGGGTCCATAACGACCATCTTCGCACCCTTTTTACGGGCATCGGCAATGAAACTTGCAGACTGCTGGAAGTAATGCCCCGCGTCCGCCGCATGCGAAGAGTTCAGGAAAATCAGTTTGGCGTTCGCCCAGTCCGGGCTGGTCCGGTCGTCGTTTGCCCACTGGATCGTAGGGGTACGGCCGTTCGACGAACAGATATTCGTGTGCGAGTTGTACGAATCCAGCCCCAGCGTTTCCCATACCTGAGGGACGAAACCGTTTTCGTTCGGGCGTCCGACGTGGTACATGACCGACTTGCGGGAGAGTTCGTCCCCTTTGCGGATCGTGTCGCCCATCTTTTTGCCGATCGTACTCATCGCCTCATCCCACGTCGTACGGATCCATTTCCCCTCGCCCCGCTTGGAGCCGGGTGCCCGTTTAAGTGGGAACGGTATACGATCCGGATCGTACATCTGCGACTGGACAGCATACCCTTTGGCACAGTTGCGCCCGCGTGACGCGGCGTGGAGGGGATTACCCATGTATTTTTTGACGGTGAAGGTCTTTTTGTCGATCCATGCGGTCAAACCGCATGAGGCCTCACAGTTCGAACATGCCGTCGGAACGATCATGTAGTCATTGACATAGATACCATCGGGGTTCTCTTCGCTCTGAACCCCGTGACGGTCAATACCGCCCCGTTTCCAGTCGACGCCATCAAGTTCCTGGAAATGGTTCCACTGATCCTGAGGCGGATAGAATGACAGGCTGTCAGGGGTATTGGTGAATTTGCTCTTTTCAACCGATTCGGCAACCGCGTCGGTGGAGAATACCCCCTTGGCGATCGCGGCGCCCGTTACGGTCAACGCGGCACCTTTTAAAAATGTTCTTCTGCTTTCCAAATACATCATAATTTACCCTCTTTAGCTCATTGGTAACAATTGTGGAATGACAAGCCAAACGTGTTTGCTGACCCACAATCCGATCAGTGCCGATACGGCAGCGATTTTCAACAAATAATACGACTTGTTTTTCAGGCTCAGGCATACCAGTACCATCGGAACGATGAAACCGAGTACCTGACCGATCCAGAACATAACAGTGTATTCGCCGCCTTTGACATATGCAACAACGGCTGCAACTTCTTCGGCTTTCATCGGTCCGAGGATGATTTCGGCCATGTAGAGGATGAATGCCGCTGCGGCGCTCAGCCCAAGAACGATTCCCAGATCTTTTTTGACCGCATCGGAAAATTTGTTCCCGCCCAGAAGCAGCATCGTCGCCGAACCTGCCAAAAGTGCTGCCAGGATCATCTGGGCCGACTCAGTCGGCATCTGCCAGATTTCACGCGCCGTCGACTGTGCCATCAGTCCCGCTGTATAGAGAGTGACCGGAACGGCAAGAAGCGTTGTCCATCCGAGAATCTTGTCGTACATCGCCTCATCTTTTTTCAGGTAGATGAAGTACGCCATCGCGAACAGCAGACCGACGAACGCGGTCGCCATCCATGCCCCGATGGTGATCGCCGAACTGAAATGCGGGTGGAAAAAGATGTGCCAGAAGCGGAACATCTGATGCAAATCAATGACGGTGAAGAGCAAAAAGATATGAATAAAGACGATCGAAATCGCCACCACCGGGAAACGGATGAATCCGGTTTGCTCCGGGTGCTTTTTCAACAGGTAAAATGCGAGGAAAATGATACCGGTACCGATACTTTTCGCCCACATGTTCATTGTGATAATCCATCCCCATACGATCCCCGGCAGGGCCACGTCAAGAACTACGACGGCATTGGTCGCTGCAATTGTTTCATGTACCATTAGTGCCCTCCGATGGGTAGATGTGTAATGTTGTTAAAGAGGTTGTGCCCCTCGTTGCGCACGGATGCCAGCGGATTGAGCGTCACATTGCCGCCACCGACATAGTAATGGTGCGGGAATGTTCCGCGTTCGGGTTTACGTACCTGAACGTTCCCCTGGTGCGACTGGATATATTTGCTGATGTTCGAGGTCGGATCGTCGAGGTCTCCGAAGATGTTCGCTTCGACCGGGCAGGCGACAACGCATGATGGCATCATCGCACTCGCGATACGGTGGGCGCAATAGGTACATTTATCCGCCGTCTGGGTCTGCGGATCGATGTAGATCGCCCCGTACGGACATGCCATGACACACCCGGCGCACCCGATGCAGCGCTCTTTGTCGATGTTGACAATACCGTTTTCGAGGTAGTGCAGCGCACTGACCGGACAGATACGCTCACACGGTGCATTGGCACAGTGGTTACAACGAAGCGGCGTAAACGTCCGTTTCGTCTCCGGGAACGTTCCTACATCGACGTATTTAACACGGAGACGCCATGTAGAGAGAGGAACTTCATTTTCCACTTTACACGCGATCTCACAGCCCTTACAACCCATACAGAGGCGAAGGTCTACCAAGAAACCCAATTGCATATATTCTCCTTATTCCTGATTCACGCTGCTGCTGCAATGTTATAAGCAACACAAATAACATTTATTCGATGCCGTGATTACAGGCATTTAACGGCATTTCTGCTGGACTGATGGTAGCCAAACTTGGTTTAACGGAAACTAAATGAGATTTGGATTTTGCTATAAATTTTTGATATGTGTAACCAAACGATATTCCCCCTCGGAAAGGGAAATTGTATTGAAGATTGTATGCAGTTTTATTGGATTATTTTTCCATCCGGCATCGGACCGACGCTTCGTGCGCACCCAGTCCTTCGGTATGGGCGATCAGGGCACACGCATCGCCGATCTCGTTGATTGCGGCGCGTGAAAACGCAATGATCGAGGATTTTTTCATGAAGTTTTCCACCCCCAGCGGGGAATAGAATTTGGCCGTCCCCCCCGTCGGAAGCGTATGGTTCGGGCCGGCAACGTAATCTCCGATCGCTTCGGGGGTATAGTGCCCCAGGAAGATCGCCCCGGCGTGCTTGATCGACGGAAGCAGGGCAAAAGGGTTATCCGTCGCCACTTCGAGGTGTTCGGGTGCGATGTCGTTCATCAGTTTTACCGCCTCATCCATCGTTTCGGTGACAATGATGGCCGCCCGCTCGTCGATCGATTTACGGGCGATCTCTTCCCGCGGAAGTTTTTTAAGCCACTCTTCGATCTCGACCGCGCATTGCTCCGCCAGCTGTCGGGACGGCGTGATCAAAATGGAGCTGGCCATCTCATCGTGTTCGGCCTGGGAGAGAAGATCAATCGCGATGTGATTCGGGTTGGCCGAGTCATCGGCGAGAACCCCAATTTCGCTCGGACCGGCGATCATATCGATGTTGACCTCACCGAACACCATCTTTTTGGCGGTTGCGACGAAGATGTTCCCCGGCCCCGTGATGACGTCGACCTTGGGGATCGTCGGAGTGCCGTATGCCATCGCGGCGATCGCGCTGGCCCCTCCGACTTTGAACACTTCGCTGACGCCGCACAGGTGACATGCCGCAAGCAGCAGTTCATTGGGCTCGTTATCGGGAGTCGGGGTCGTCACGACGATCTGTTCGACCCCTGCCACCTGTGCCGGGATAACGTTCATCAAAAGCGAACTCGGATAAGCCGCTTTTCCGCCGGGGATATAAAGACCTGCCCGGTCAACCGGGGTCACTTTCTGTCCGAGGATGGTTCCGTTGGCTTCGGTGTCGAACCAGCTCTTGGGAAGCTGCTTTTCGTGGTAGGAACGGATCCGGTCGTAGGCAAGGTGCAAGGACGCTTTCAGGGTCGGTTCAAGCGCATCATACGCTTTTTTCATCTCGGAAGTGTCGATCCGCAGATCGTCCCCGCTTTTCGGCATCCAGCGGTCAAACTTCGAAATATGGCGAATCAGCGCTTCGTCCTGATCGGCGCGAATCTCATCAATAATTGTCTTGACCACGGAGGAGACATGTTCCATATCCATTTTGCCCCGTCCGAGCAGTTCTTTGAAGACTTCTGGGAAGGCGGCGTCGTTAGTGTGTATAAGCGTCATGGGTCTCCTTTATTTTGTCGGTGCCGGGGCGGCATACTCTTTTTTGACTGTATCCAAAGCGTACAGAAAGTCCTCAACACCGATTGCCCCCATGACCGGTTCGAACATCGGCGTTTTTCCTTTGATGAACCATGTTGCCGGGGTACCCGGAGTCATCAGCGACTTTGGCACCGTCCCCTCTTCCATCACCGCCTCATAGGAGACAAAATCACGGTTCAGCACGGCGCTCACTTTCGCGTTGCGCAACGTCTCTTTTTTCAGAACATCACACCACTTGCACCCGTTTTTGGTCACAAGAACCATCAGCGGCTTTTTCTCTTTTCCGGCTCTGTCGACGGCCGATGCGAGATCTTTTTCCCATCTGACATCGCTTCCGAACAGTACGGCGGCCCCGATAGCGATCCCCAATACGATTTTCATCATCGTTATTTCACCTTTTTCAGAATTTCTTTCGCGATCTGTGAAACGCTCTTCTCACGCACATCAATGACGATATCGGCCGCTTTTTTGTAGAGGGGAGCACGCTCCTCGTAGAGTTTCTTCGCTTTTTCAATCTCCTGGAACAACGGCCGTTTTCGGATTTTACTCTCGGCATTCGGGTGGGCCAGGATACGTTCATAAATCGTTTCAAACGGAGCATACAGATAGACGACGGTCCCGATTTTGGAAAGGTTGGGTACTATGAAAAACCCTCCCCCTGTCGAGATCAGGGTCCCCTCCACCTCTTTTTGGAGCCAGTTCGCGACTTTGCGTTCGAGTGCACGGAAATACTCTTCCCCCTCTTCGGCGAAAATTTTCTTGATCTTCCGGTTCTCCATACTTTCGATAATGTCATCCGTATCCAGCGCGATCAGATCGGACTGCTTGACGATCTCACGTGCGACCGAACCTTTCCCAACTCCCATAAAACCAATAAGAACTATGTTTTTCATAACGTCTTTACTCTTTGCGTATAATAACGAAATCATATCACGCATTAACTTAGGAGTGTTTCTTGATCCGCAAATCTAATCTTTATCAGGGGGAATCTCCTTCCCCGGAGCGTGAAATTTTTTCCACTCTCCTCGAACACGCAGCGTTCCGGATCGAATCGATCCGTTCATGGCTGAAAACTCCCGGAGAATGGTATGATCAGAACGAAGACGAATGGGTTTTACTGTGTGAGGGTGAAGCTGTTTTGGAGATTGCCGGAGAAACCCTTGATTTAACAAAAGGGGATCATCTTCTGATCCCCAGACGGACCCTTCACCGGGTCGTCTCAACGAGTCCGGATGCCTGTTGGATCGCGGTCTTCAGCTCTTGAATTCGTTAATGCGCGCCGAGAGCGACTGTGCCACTTCGAGGAGATGCTTTGAATCGTTTTCGATCTGGTCGACACTGTTGCGGTTGGTTTCTGAAACAACATTGATTTGAGAAATCTTGTCGATGATCCATTCAATGTGTCCCACCACTTCGATCGAATCGTTGTAGGAACGCTGTGCAACGGCCACCGAGCGTTCCATCTCCGCCGACGTTGCCGAAATTTTCTCTTCGACCTCATTGGAAATGGCGGTCAGTTCGTTCATGTTGCTCGCATTTTCCCCCATCTTGTCGCTAACGTCGTTGATCGCCTGAACAATCGTCCCCACGCTGATTTCGATCTCCGTCAGGCTTTTCTGGGTCCGTTCGGCCAATTTTCGTACTTCATCGGCAACGACGGCAAAACCGCGACCGTGTTCTCCCGCCCGGGCCGCTTCGATCGCCGCATTCAGCGCCAGCAGATTGGTCTGGTCCGCAATGTCTTTGATGACTCCCAGCACATTTTTGACCTGATCGGCATCCTGACGCAGCGATACGAGCTGCGATGCCATGTCGTGTTCCGTCTCAATGTACCCCTCGACCTCTCCGACAAGACGGGAGAGGGCGTCTTTAGCCGTCACTAGCTCCTGATTGGCATTCGCGACATTCTTCTGCGTCTGTTCGGAGATCGCGATCGCTCCGGAGAGGATCTCTTTGATCGAGCGGCTTTTCTGGGTCGTCGCCTCAACGATTTGACGCTCCTGTTCCACTCCGGCCGAAATCGTCCGGGTTGCGTCGGTGATCGTTGTAGCAATCGTGGAGTTTTGTCTGCCAAGCGCTTTGACCTCGTTGACAGTCTCCTGCACCATTTCGACAAAACGGTTCACGGAGAGGGCCGCTTCGGAAAACTCGTCTTTTTTCGTCACTTCCAGCCGCTGGGTCAGATCTTTGTCACCGCTCACCAGCGCTCTGGCCCGGTCGCGCAGCCTTTCGAGCGGATTGAGCACCTCTTTGCCGAAGAAAAGATTGAGCACCGCCACAAAGGTGACCACCACCACTCCCAGGGCAATCAGCAGCACGGTTTCGGTTTTGCCGATCTCCTCGTCATTTTTTTCCAGCGATATGACCAGATCCATCACCCCCAGGACCTCTCCGTTTTGGACGTTTGTATGGCATCCGAGGCACCGCTCTTCGGCAACCAGCGGCTGCAGCAGCCGTATCGTATGCGACCCGTTCACATTTTCGATGACTTTGGGTTCTTTCGTTTTAAAAATCTCCTGAACCATCGGTTCGTCGCTAAAAGGAGATTTGGTGCCGAACAGCTCGATGACGGCCTGGGATTTTTCGACTTTCAGCTTATCGATCCCATCAATCGTTTGGGCCCGTTCAATCGCCTCCTGCACCACTTTCGGATCACCGGCCAGCATGCTTTGCGACAGCGTCTGGAATATCGACTGACTCAGCATATTCAGGGATCTTTTGGCCGTCTCATTCGAGAACTCATGAAACGTACTGGTCAAATACCAGTAAATGGCCCCAAGCCCCATGAAACTGAAAAGGAGTGTCGAAAAAATGATTTTGGATTTGACGGTATTAAACATGGAAACCTCTGCAATAAAATCGTACCGCTTATTGTACCGTATATCGGTCCCCTTTGCGCGGTAGTGTCACAATCCCTTCCAGCGCCTGTATTTTGACCGGCAAATTCATCGGCCGCCGCATCGACACCGGGTCGACCTTGCTGACGCTGAAATGGAGGTGGGGACCGCTGCTGTATCCCGTATTCCCCGAATAGCCGATAAGCTCCCCTTTTGAAACTTTCTGACCGACCCGTGCCAATGCTCCCCCCGGCTTCAGATGGTAATAGTTCCCCATCGTCCCGTCACTGTGCTCGATAATGACATAATTGGCGTGTCGACGGTATTCAGGGCTCATACCGCCAATCCTGCCCGATCCTTCCGCCCCCACAACAATCCCCTCCCGGGCCGCGTGGATCGGAGTCCCTTCGGGGACAGGAAAATCGATCGCGTACGCCGAAAGCCCTTTGTGGGTCATTCCGCCGTGGTATCCCTGGGATACATAGACATTGGCCCCTCGTGGAAAAGGGAGCGCATACGTGTAGCTGTCGTTGTGCATGGCAAAAGCAGAGCCCCTGACCCAGCCGTAGGTGGATCGGTAGTCCGCCCCTTTCTGCGCCACTATCCGGTTTAGCTCCAACACTTTTTTTCTGCTTTTTCCGGGGATCTCGACATACAAAGGGAGTCTGCTCGACGTTTTGAGGTTGTTCATCGATTCAAAGTCGATGCTCATCGTCACCGTATACGGATTCAGATTCTCCGCCTCGAATTCGTATCCCCCCTCTCCGTTGTCCGCCGCGCTCAAAATGACGCTGTTGCGCGAACCGATCTGCGCCGTTTTTTTGACACTGGCCACCTCCGAACGTTTCAGGGTACGCAGATGTTCCTCATAGGCCAGCTCCTGTTCCATCGCGATCTGCAGGCTTTTGGCCTCAAGTTCCTGCTCGTCGCACAGCACCTCGATGCTTTTCAGGGAACGGTCGGGATAGTTTTTCTGATAAAAAGCGATCACTTCGGCCCGCATTCTGGGATGGTTCAGCGGTTCGAACGGCACCGCTACCAGCTCCTCAAAACGCTTCTTGTCCGAAGCGGCGATCGCTTCGTGAAGGGAGCGGCGGTACATCGTTTCGATCGCCTCTTTGGTTTTCGAGAGTTCGCGCAGATCATTGAGATACGCCCTGAGTTTTTCCGCATCCACCTCTTGTGAAGCGGAAAGTTCTTTCCCCTCTCTCAGCGTCGATTCTACTTTTTGGACAAAATGTCCCATGACCGCCCGATTCGATTCCATTGCCCCTTTTTGGCTCAGCGTTTCGATCTGGAGAGCACTTTTCTGCAACGGTTCGGCGAGGGCGGCAAACGGAAGCGGTGCGGACGCGCCGTAAAGCATGATATACACCATCATCACCATTGTTCCGATCCGCACCCGTGCCTCCTTTTTGATTCAATGTTCGGTTTAATTCTAACATTATTGCTCTAAGGTTATAATATCGGCAATTTCAATTATGAGGTCAAGGTATGTCCAAACGTATTTTAGAAGTGATGAAGCCGGGGGTGATCTTCGGGGATGATGTTCAAAAACTCTTTGAAATCGCCAAAGAAGAGGGGTTTGCCCTTCCCGCAGTCAACGTCGTCGGTACCGATTCGATCAACGGTGTTCTCGAAGCGGCCAAACTGGTCAACTCCCCCGTCATCATCCAGTTCTCCAACGGCGGTGCCAGCTATTACGCGGGGAAAGGCCTCAGCAATGAAAACGAAAAAGCGGCCATCGCCGGGGCGATCAGCGGTGCGATGCACGTTCACCTGATGGCCGAAGCGTACGGAATCCCCGTCATCCTCCATACCGACCATGCGGCCCGCGAACTTCTCCCGTGGATCGATGCACTCCTCGATGCAGGAGAAAAACACTATGCCCAACACGGGAAACCCCTTTTCAGCTCCCACATGCTCGACCTCTCCGAAGAGAGCCTCGAAGAGAACGTCGCAACCTGTGTGGAGTACCTCAAACGGATGGACAAAATCGGGATGACCCTCGAGATCGAGCTGGGGGTAACCGGCGGCGAAGAAGACGGCGTCGACAACACCAACATCGACAACTCCCTCCTCTACACCCAGCCCGAAGATGTCGCCTACGCGTACGAAAAACTGAGCGCCGTGAGCAAACGCTTCACAATTGCCGCATCATTCGGAAATGTCCACGGCGTCTACAAACCCGGCAATGTCGTCCTCACACCGGTCATCCTCGACAACTCCCAGAAATACATTCAGGAAAAATTCAAAACCGCATCCAGCAAGCCGGTCGATTTCGTCTTCCACGGCGGTTCGGGATCATCTCTCGAAGAGATCCGCGAAGCAATCAGCTACGGCGTCATCAAGATGAACATCGACACCGACACCCAGTGGGCCACATGGGAAGGGGTCAAAAACTACTACGAAAAATACAAAGACTACCTGCAAGGGCAGATCGGGAATCCCGAAGGGGAAGACAAACCGAACAAAAAATACTACGATCCACGCAAATGGCTCCGTGACGGGCAGAAAACCCTCGTCGAGCGGGTCAAAACCGCATTCAGCGACCTCAACGCGATCGACAGGAACTGATGGGAGGGGAGATTATCCTCCTCCGGTTTCTTCGGATCTGAACCGTCTGAGCTCAATCAAAAAGTGTGTGGGAGAGAGTTCCCCGCATCCGGGGAAAAAGAGTTATTTGGAGTAGGTAATTTTCGCTTTTTCGCGCAACGAATCCATCTTTTTTTCCATATACGCTTTGAACTTATCCATTTTCAACCGCTGTTCAATGAAATTCTTCACTTCGTCAAATCCCAGTTTTTTTGCCGGTTTTTTGTCCTCGATGTAAATGACGTGATAGCCGAACTGGCTTTGGACGGGTGCCGCAGAGATCGTTCCCTCTTTCATAGCAAATGCCGCGTCATTGAAGGAGGGGACCATTTGACCGCGGGGGAAGTACCCCAGGTCACCACCCTTGGCCGCACTGGGACCCGTCGATTTTGATTTGGCCTGGGCGATGAACTCGTTACGAAGCTTGTCGCCACTGAGCCCTTTGAGGCTTTTGATAACCGCTTCAGCTTCGGCTTTTGTTTTGACGAGAACATGGCGGGCACGGATCTTTTCCTTGTCGACGAATTCATCGGCATTGGCATCGTAATAGGCTTTGACCTCTTTGGCATCGATGTTGATCGCTTCAAATTGCTGCTGTTCCCAGATTTTCGCGGCAAGCTGAACTTTCAGGCGGTTCACAAGGGCTTCGAGCTCCTGCTTGTACTCTTTGGACTCCAGCACGCCGGTCCGCTTGGCATCGTCGTACACAAGTTCCTGCGCGATCATCCCTTCGATGATACGCTGGCGCAATTCGTTTTGTTTATCGGCCGGAAGCGAATCAAAACGCCCCTGGGTCCCCTCCATCAATACTTTATTGACCTCTTCGGAAGTGATCTCATCCCCGTTTACTGTCGCCAGAACCGCTGCTGACGCCATAGGTGCACCCAATAATAATCCCAAAATCCAAGCGGTATAAAAACGCTTCATTGCTGTCCTTGTGTTTCCCCTTGCTCAGGGGGTTTTGATTTCGCCATTATAATACATTTCGTCAGTATAATGCGCAAAAAACAACCGAAATTAAACGGAGTCTTTGTGCCGTTTTTGCTGCGCAATCTTCAGATAGCGATCGATCGTCTGAAACAGGAAATGCTTGTCGATCGGCTTGGCCAGATGGGCATCCAGTCCGGCCTCGACGATCCGCTCCCGGTCACCGATCAGGGCGTGGGCCGTCAGCGCGATGACCGGGACGAAGCCCCGCGAATCACGTTTGTCGATCTCTTTGATCAGCCGGTTGGCCGTCAAACCGTCCATGACGGGCATATCGATATCCATCAGCACGAGGTCGAAAGACTCTTTGAGATACGCATCGACCGCTTTTTGACCGTTTTCGACCGCTACGACCTGAAAGTGCTCCTGCCGCAAAATCGTTTCCAGGAGCCTGAGGTTGATCAGATTGTCTTCGGCCACCAGAATTTTGATATTTTCCTGGCGCGGGACGCTTTGGATTTCATGGCTTCCGGAGAGGTACTCTTTGGGCATTTTGTTCCATACGACAGCCAGGGTTTTATGAAGCGAACTTGGGAGAATCGGCAGCGTCACGATCGATTCGACCGCATCCATCACCGCATCGGCGGTTTCACCATAGTCGATCTTCATAATCGGAACAACCTGGAGGTTGGCATAGGTTGATTTGATCGCTTCAACCTGAGACCTGGATACATAAGGGACATCCAGAAACAGCACATCGCTCTCATACAAAATTCCATTGACCAGATCGTGGATCTCTTTTGGCTGTATGTCGAATAGTTCCAGATATTTGCACAGCAATGCCCCCTGGGCGCTCAGATGGCTCTCGGGCGAATAGACCGCCGCGCGGCTCCCTTTGACAAAATCGAATGCCCCCTCTTCGCCGATTTCATGGAGAATCCGGAAGGAAAAACGGGAACCTTTCCCGGGTTCGGAAGCCAGCATCAGATGCGATTCCATCATATCGACGTACTTGTGGCTGAGGCTGAGACCTATCCCCAGCCCGTTTTTCCCCTGCCGCTGATTTTCCCAGGCCGAACCAAAGGGGCGAAGCAGAGTCTTGATCTTTTCTTTTTCAATCCCGATCCCTGTGTCACTCACCGCATATTCGACCTCGACCGCTCTCCCCTCTTT
>ERZ1649853.902-NODE-902-length-11917-cov-4.430534_pt1 | contig 11917 bp, 8 predicted proteins | sample MGYA00575353_ERZ1649853 | MGnify/ENA primary metagenome ERZ1649853 (study PRJEB40853, sample SAMN11349654) | freshwater sediment metagenome | isolation source: river sediment | host: Sediment | place: India: Okhla Barrage, New Delhi | collected 2017-02-21 ...
CGTCGCAGAAGTGACATTAGCAAGATACACCCGTTCGCCTTTGAAAGTGCCGGTCAATTCGTAGTCTCCGGAAAGCAGGTTGTACAATTCGCGGATACCGGTCAGGGGTAGAACGCCATCTGGTGGATGCACGCCGGCGATCAAGGCTTCGAGCGCCAATTGCACCTGTTCCAAGCCGGTCCGTCCCAGGCTGATATGGGGAGTGCGCGGTGGCTGGCTGCCAATTTGCACCACCCGCTCTTCCGCCAGCTTTGCCAGATATGCCTGTTCAGCCTCAATAGCTGTGGCAACTTCCTGCGGCGATGTATATTCGCGGCTTGCCAGGTGTTCACGGCTGGCTTGCGGCAAGCCGCTTTGCGCCAGCATGGCGCCCGCCATCATCTGGCTATAGGCGCTTTGCCAAGCATCTCCTTCGGTCGGGCAAGCCACGGCTTCCTGATTTATCGTACTGTTGTTCATATTAGGATTCTCCTTTCTTAATTGAACGATTTTCTGAGCCACAACTGGGTCAGTTGTATGGTCGATTCCCAGATTCAAGCCCACCTCGGTGTATACTGCCAGGCGCTCAGGTAGCTCAAGGCAGTTGGTTATGCGGCTGGCGGATAAGGCTTGTATCACCCGCGCCTCCGTAGCCGGTTCGAACACAAAATCTATCGATTCGATATGGCGGATACCTGTAATACGACGTATACCCTCCGGCGCAGCTTCCCACAAAGGGTAGAACACGAGCGAAAGCCCGATATCCGGGGTAGCCTCACTTGCTTTGCGGTCGACCAGCCATTGTTCGATGAGTTCCCCAAAGGTGGCTGCCTCCGGCGTGTCATACAGACGCACCACGCCATCCACCGCCCCATCCAGCTCTTTATATTGTGCCTGCAGCGTTACCCCGACCAGATTGTGTAAGCTGGGGTATTCGAAAAGGCCGGCATGGTCGACGAATACCGCCCGACTTTCGAACAAACCCTCTGCCCAAGCGCGCGCCAATGCTCCCGGCATAATCTCGATATCTGCCAGCTCATCACCTACTGCCCGCACCCTGCCGGCTTTAACAAAACGGCATTGAAATTCTTTTCTTATCATGTCACCCTCCTGATGTTGTGAATTGAGAAGGTATCAAATAACCCTGGAAATTAGGAGCCTGAAATTATTTATTTTTTGGTTTCCTTATTTATCCGTTAACTGGTTTCATTAGCTTTTACCGGAGTATTTGGTTGACTTATTTCTTTTACGACTTGTCTCACCCATTCCTCTTCCAGCGGTTCGCCGGCGAATTTGAACATAACCCGGATCATTTTTTCACTGAGGGTAGGTGAGCTTAATGGTTCCAATCCTTTGATCAGGTTGGAGAAAGCCTGCGAAATGTTCATGGCAGCAGATGCCTGGCGAGCGTTATCGATTTTTGCAATCTCGGGGACATCGACACTGAACAAATCGTCATAACTCAATTCCGGCAGCGGGCGTGCTTTGCCTACCTGGACTGCCCTTTGATAGGCATGGTAAAGAATATCTTGCAGCATAAAGATGAAATAATTTTGTCGCCTCGTCAAATGGCGCTCAGTGGGTGCCTGCATAGCGGTAGCTGTCGCCAGATTGGTATCCGTTGGTTCGCCGCGCCAGTGGGGCGGGTAACCACTGCCGGCGTCGATCATCTGGCGCACCGCCTTTAAGTCCGGCTCCGAATCGGCACCGTGCAGAAGGGGCGCTACGGCTTGCCACTGCTCGCTTTCATCTTTGACGATGATCGAACCCGATTCAGGGGCGGTCCGATATTGCTCTAGCTTCTCTTTCACCTTGTTCCCCGGCACGGTGACAATCCACAAGAAAGCCCGCACCGCCCAATGCAGGCGCACGCGGTCTTCCAACATGCGGCTGTAGCGCTGCAGCCAGGGGATCATCGTAATCAAATCACTCTCGCCTAGCAGTGCGCCCACTGGCCGGTTGACCGCATAATGCAGCATCACAGCATTTTCACCCTCGGCATCGGGGTGACGCGGCGAAAGCCAGGCTTTTAACTCGCCACTCTCCTGCTGTTCGTAGAATACCTGCTCGTTTTCCCAGTCGTTGGAGGCAGTTTCGATCTTAGAAATGCGGTCTTTGGTCACAAAACGGATATAGCTCATGCCGTCTTGTGGGTTGCGGAAGAGCAGCACGAATAAATCACCGGAGCGGACTAGCTCGTCACACATGCTTTCCAGGCGCATATCCATCCGGTTTTGAGGATGATTCCAAAATCGTTCGATGAAGCGCTGCAGGTCGCGCCGCGCGCTGGAAACGGTTATCTGCTCACCCACCACATAATCGGTGGTGATTGCCACAATCCGCCAAGCAAAGGGATTCTTACGCCAGGCGGTGAGGGCGTCGGTATAATTTTCCTGCACTCTGGCTTGATCGTATTCATGGGGACGACCGCTCAGATTTCCCCAGCCCGCCGAATCATCCACTTTGGTAGTTACAGCAGCCATTGGTTTACCGTTTCTCAATACCCTATACAAAATTTTCATCATCCAATTTTTGCCTGAATCCACATCACCCTCCTCGAGATATTTCTCTCAGTTTTCTTCTCAGTTCTCACCACTCTCCCTCACTTTCATATATGCCTGCCTTGATCGCCTTGAGAATGGAAATCGCCCGTTCCAAATCGCGGCGGTGTTTATCCCGCTGAGCAGCATAGCGGTCGGTATGGCAATCCGGTTGTAGAATATGATCGTCGAAAACCGGTTGCGCCTCACAGCAGTTGTGATCGATTTCGCGGCGCAAGGCGTCGATGGCAAGTTGGATGGCAAATTCGATATTGCGGATAGATTTTTTGGTCATCATTCACCTTTTATCTCTTTTATAGTAAAGGGTAGCTAACGTACATTCATCGAATGACATCCTTTTGGATTGGTGAGGTCTGCCCCACCATCATCAGCGCCGGCTGCACCCAACTGGCGTGTACGTAAACCACGATCCCTACCCAGCTTTCATGGGTATGCGCAACTTCGAATACATCCCCGTGGCGGGCTGCACCCAATGCCTCACCTTGCGGCTCGCGGCGGATGATCAATCCATCGAGCGCAGTCACTTGGATATATTCCCCTGGCTTGATATCTTCGAACGCTGGATTTTGACAGCTTTTGGGCTTTGTATCGTCAACAGATGATGAGTATTGGATAGCCACCATGTATGGCAATGGATTCCTCGCCCCGCCCGGGTAACCCGGCAGCGGCTGCCAGGGAATGCGCAGCTCGAAATGCAAATGCGGTCCGGTGCTATTGCCACTCGAGCCGGATAAACCTAACCGGTCGCCTACGTGCAGTGCCTGGCGCGGCTTTACCTCTATTTCTGAGAGGTGCGCATAGAGCGTCTCGAATTTTTCGTGGGTGATGCGCACATATCTGCCGTATCCCTTATTGTCCATCCCTGTTTGCACCACCACACCATCCGCGGCAGCCCAAACCGGTGTGCTGATTGGGCAGCCGATGTCGATGCCGTTGTGCCCGGCTTGCTTATAGATTGCATAAATCTGCGGATTTTCCCCAAAGCCTTGGGTCAAAGGATATTTTGTTACATCTACCGGCCAGTTCAGACGAATGTTACTCTCCATAATCATCTCCTATCTCCATTAGAATGCCTCTCCTAATCCTTGCAATGGGTCGATTTGGGTTACAACCCGGCTCTCGCCCACACCCCAGGATTGTTTATCCAGCACTGCACACAAAGCGGCTGAAATGAGCAGGTCATCATGCAAGGTTTCACCGGTTTCGGGATCGCGCATGCCATTAGGCACTCCCCACTGCAGCAGCTTACCGGGGCCTTCCAAGACCGTTGCCTGGCAGTATTCCACTTGCTTCCAAAACAAAGAGGAGAGGCTGGTGAGGCGTGAGGTGTGGCTTATATCTTCATTTTCTTCTTTAGTTTCACATTGCTCGGTACTCGGCTCTTTATACCTGCCTGTTTCGATCAGCGAGATGAAATCCCAAGCCAGGTCGCTCTTGCTTTTAGCGCTGAACACAAAAGGAATCACCCGCCCGGGGAAAGCAGATTCCAGAAAAGAAGCCAGCCCTGCCCCAATACCGGTTGCATCGACCACGATATAGCGCGCCTGCCAGCTCTCAGCCAATGCCTTGATTTGACCATACAAGGTGCTGTGCTTCTCACCTACCCACAGATAACGGTTGACTACCCGATATGTCGGCAGGCGGATCAAGTCATCCGCCAGACTACTTAAGTCCACCTGCACAACGGTTAGGGCTGTGGAATCCCGCTTTCCCCCATAGTTTTCATTCACTACGGAGGATTCGGAAGCTGAAGCCAGCTCATCTTCCCCGGCCACATCCAACAACATGACATAGAGCTGACCGCCGACAGCCGAATATTGAAAGCTGTGTGTCCCCTGCATCATCGCTCGGCGTTCCGGCGAGAACATGCCGCATTGGGCATCGATTTCCTCCGAAAAGAATTGCGTTTTCACCAGAGGATGGCTGCGCCCCAATTTGGCAATTTGCTCGGCGACGAATTTACCGTAAGCCGGTACTTCTTCCGCCACATCGTCTGCACTAAGAACGAACACACGCCGATAGCCATCTTTCTTCTCCGCCTGCCTGGCTAATCGTAATTCACGCGCCAACAGCGTTTGGCTGGTCCACATAGTGCCCCAAAAGACACGTGTGGCATTCGTCGAGGCTGCCATTGGAGCAAATTCTTTATCCCATTTCGCAGTGAGGACATCCTGGGCTTCGTCGCATTCCAGTAATGTGGAGGCAGTCGCTCCGACCACATTGGCAGTAGGTGCACCAGATAGAAAGAAGATACGCGCCTGGCCTACCCGGTAGATATAACCGCTCTCCTTTTTCCATCGTTCTCGGGTGATCAGGTTGCGCGAGAGCACCCGTTCCAAACGGCGCATGGCATTGAGCGTTTGCGGTTTCCAGGTGGGGGATACTTTGACGATTTCGGCATCCAGTTGTGAAAATAATGCCAAAAGGTAGGTTTCGATTTGAGCTTGCAGTTCGTTCTTACCGCTTTGGCGAGGAAAAACCACTACAATCGACAGACCTTTCCGCTGTATTACCGAATCAACGATGGTGCGAGCTACCGCTTCCTGATAAGCACGCAGCTTCAGCCCAGAGGCATAACGGGCGAAAAGCGTCACATCCCGGAATAACTTTTTCAAAACAGAGACTAGATCATCCATTCATCACACCAAACTGATTGCAGTTTCGGGTTTACATTACAGCACAGCGTTTGAGATGCACATATTGACGGACACGGGAGGCTGTGCGTTGTGCATAAGGCAGCCTATCAATTGTCATTGGAACATCCAACCCCTTGCTCAATTTGCGAATCCCCATTCTGCAATGATCTCACGAATTGCCGTTTCGATTTGCGCATTCAGCTCGTCACGGGCAGGGCAGTCATTCGCATGAATGCATGTCTGGCAAGCCACTATTTCGCGACGTAAATGCTTCAATGAGCTCAACATATGGCTGCCTAACGAAATGGCTTGCAATTGCCAAGCTTGCACCGGACATGGCATCATGGTGTTACTCCCAGTTCGCGAATCACCTCTTCGAGGGCTTGTGTAATTGCACCCGCCAGCTCAGAGGGCGCTTCCGCCAGTTTCTTCTGAGCAGTCACCATCTGGGTCAAACGGCCGCAAGCAGTCTCTATGGCATTGATGAACGCTAGGGCTTCTTTGACATCATCTCTTTCCAGGGCATATTCGAACGCACGGCGAATGATGACTCGCAGCAGGATAATCTCTTCGGTGACCCCGGTTCCTTGAAGGCGGCGTAAATCCTCCAGTTCCGTGCGCGTGAAACTGCGGGCATAAAAATTATGGTTGATATTATTATCGGTATCCATCATCATCCCCTATGCAGTGGGGGCGGACAGCGTCCGCCCCGAACAACAAAACCTTTATCATTTTAGGATCTGTCCCTACGACCCATGGGGAGTCAACCGATGAGTGGATTGGTTCGCCATAATCGCCAGGAGCAGAGCCTGGAGCAACCCTATCACCCCCTTTTGATCGCAGGATAGCTCCAAGCCAAAACCTGCCCCCCATCCGGCGCACGACAACCCGAACGAACCGGCGGCAACCAGCGTTAACATACTGAGCATCACCAGACGCTTGCGTGTGCCTTGGTCGTTTTGGGCTACGCCCAGGCTGGCGTACCACTCGGATAAACCAGGGACATAGGAGAAAAGCAGGGAAAGCAACGACCCCGCAATAGCTGCTAATATTTCTGCCGACATAAGATCACCTCCTTTGAATAAAATAACCCGCCTAAATCGCCCTGCAGCTTGCTCAAAGAATGCATCAATCACAGAGTACGCGCAGTTCGTATTAACCACCCATAAAATAGCACATATGTTCTATTGTTTCAAGGAGTTAAAAACGAAATCCCCCGTGGTTAATCGCGGGGGAGAATTGGATTTGCTTTGTCGGTTGTCTATCAAATAAACAGGCTTCGGGTTACGCTATGGATATACTCACACCAAAGCTGGTTTATTTACATCGTCCATGGTTAAACTGAGGCAAAAAATGATCATTAAATAGCCCAAATAGTTCCCAAGAAAAGCCCGTGCAAAAAAGAATACAATCCCGGTCAAGATAGAATAATTGATGAGCATTCTCTTGAGGCTGTTCTTTTTTATCTGAGAATATATCAAAAAGGGCAGCGCCAAGACACTTAGAGAAAGTTGTAGGATAAAAAAGGGAAAATCAGCCAGCGGGCTCGAGAAGACGCCTAGTTTTAACAGCAACATGCTAAAACCCATCCCGGAAATAGCACAATTCTCCGCGCTCATCCCCGATTGAAATCCAATCACATCTCCGAAAAATGCCCGGCTGTCATCGATAATCCAGGGTAATACCAACACTCCCAAAACCAATCCAAAAATCGCAATTGCCTGGTAAATAATCTGTTTCTTTTCTTTCCAGGGTCCGCTTTGGAAAAGATACACAAAGAAAAACGGAACAAGAAACCAGGCAAATGGTTTTGTCGCGCACCCAATAGCCAGAAAAAATGCCGAGAGAGCGAAGCGGTTTTTTTGCAGACAGAGAATGCAAAGGATGATCCATGCCAAAACCAAAATATCGTTTCTGCCTTGAATTAGAAAATAAACAAAAAATGGATTCAACCCGAAAATACTCAATGCAATCGAACGATAATCGTCATCCCGAATTAGTCGAAATATGGCGCCAATAACAAAAATAAAGCACAACAAATATACAATTCTGTGGTCGAACCACCCCAGGATTGGCTCCAGCCATATTTGAATAGTCAACGGAAACAAAAAAGTCACTGGTAGATACGAGTAATAATCGAATGCAGCCTGAATGCCCGGTTCATAGGGAAAATCTTTCAACGGTGTGTTCAAATAATTTTCTACATATGGATTTTTCCCTTCGAGAAAGAATTTTGTTGCACTTTCGTTTTGGACCACGCCGTCATGCACAAATTTATGCGGTGCAGAATTCAATCTCAGGAGGATAAATAAAATGGCAGGGATAATCACTACAATAACAATGGATAGAATCAGCAAACCTTGCTTGAAAACCATCACTGATTTATTTTTTCCCCGCGTGGCATACACCCATACGATAACATAAAGGAGAATGATACCCATGAGTACAGGTTTCGTAAGGCGATATAGTGGAAAGAAATCCATCAACGCTTGCGTTAAAGTGTTGATTAGACCGATCCACATGAAAACGACGAATAAAACCAAATCAAGGATCTTCTTGAATTCGAACCCAAATACTTTAGTTGATCTTTTCATCCCAATTCAATGCATAAATTTCTATAAAATATGTCTACTATGATTAAAAACGTCTCCCTCGATATCAGTATAAATCATCTTTTTAGCCCTCACAAGTTGGGCAGCCGCCGGCGGCGCTTACAAAATCGATAACATCGATAATTTTCTTTATATTTTATTAACTCAGCAGCCCAAAGGCTGTATAGTTGTAATTACATCTAAACCTTTCGATATTAATAGGTCTACCTTTGTCTCATTGCGTTTCGCTCAATCTTGAAGTATAAGTGAATCAGGATAAATTGTTTGATTTATTATAATTGGGAAAATTATGGATAATCGTTATACAGCCGTCTTGCAGAGGCAATTAGAAGAGCTAAGTATTCTCCATGCAGCAGCAAGCGTTTGCGTGGAAGCCACCGATGAAGATGAGCTCTTTAAGCACATCACTGATCTTATAGGAACACAATTATTCCCTGAAGAATTTGGGGTGTTAATAGTCGATCAGCGCAATGGGGGATTGCGTTTACACAGCTCTTATCGTGGAGTACCCGATATTCTCGAAGAAATCTACATTCCTCCAGGGAAAGGTATCACCGGACGTGTGGTAAAGACCGGGCAATCTTTGCGCATTGCCGATGTTTCAAAGGAAGCAGATTTTATTAAAGTTTTTCCCAATGTTTTCCCGTGTTCGGAATTATGCGTTCCAATAAAAATAGGGGAACAGGTCATAGGAGTCTTTAATGCCCAAAGTGCTGAATATGATGCCTTTTCCGAAGCAGATCAACAATTATTGACCACGGTCGCTGGTCAGGTCGCTATTGCTATTGACCGCTTACGATCTGCCTCCAGTGAACGATTGCGTGCGAAACAATTAGCGACCATTTACCATGCCAGCCAGGAAATTGCAGCCAGCCTCGATCTCCATCGCATCTATGCAGCCACCCAGCAAGCAGTTTCTCAGCTCATGCCATCGGATGTTTTTTTCATCGGGCTGCTCGATGAAATCGATCAAGTGGTGAATGTAGTTTATTTCTGGGATAAAGAAGGTTTCCCCGGCATATCTCAGTTCTCTGCCAGTAAGGGTATTTCCGCTCAGGCAATTGCTGCCGGCCAGCCAATATTGATAAACGACCTGGAAAAATCACCCGAATCCACCAATTTCATTGGGCCACCACCCTATGTACACTCTGCCTTGTTAGTCCCAATCCAGCATGGTGGCAAAGTGATTGGTGTGTTGACCGCCCAAAGTTATAAAACCTACACATACACCGAAGAAGACCAACGTACCTTAAGCCTTCTGGCAAATCAGACCGGGATTGCCATCGAAAATGCCCGTTTATTTAGCGAAATACAGCGCCGCCTTCAGGAAGTGACCTTACTGAGCCAGGTCATCGCCCAAACAGCCTCATCGGAAGATCTCCCCTCGGCTTTAAACCATATCTGTGCGGATGTTGCCAATTACTTCAACGCTCCCCAAGCAGGATTTGCATTAATCAACGCTGAAGGAACCCAAGCAGAGATCGTCGCAGAATTTTGCAGTGAGGGTCGTCCTTCCGTTTTAGGCGAGGTTATTCCGGTTATTGATAACCTCGCTATGGAATTCATTCTAGCGCATAAAAAGCCACTCGCAATTACTGATGCCCAGCACGATCCGCAACTGGTTTCAGTCCATGATCTATTGATCCGGCGCAGTGTGATATCCCTTCTAATCGTGCCTATCCTGATTGGCGATGATGTAGTTGGAACTTTGGGGGTCTCCCTTTTACATTCCCATGAATTCACCCAAAACGAACTGACTTTGATGCAAAACGTCGCCAACCAGATGGGACAAGCCCTCGATCGAGTGCGTTTATTCATTGCTGCCCGCGAACATGCCCGTAGAATGTCGCACCTGGCAGAAATTAGTGCCGACCTGAACCGTTCTTTCACAGTAAATGAAGTTTTGGAAAATATAGGTAAAGGGGTAATGGCATTGAATGAAACCCAATCTGCCACTATTTATTTAGAAAATCCCGACGGCAGCCTGGTTTGTCCCTGGTCACAAGGATTATCGAAATCCTTAGTCGATCAAATGCGGCTGTTATGGCAGGAATCCTGCGTTGATGAGATTCGCCGCAATCTGGAACCCTATCTAATTACCGACATAACAAAAATAAACGCACCTAAGGTTATCAATAGCTTGATGAAATCCGAAGGCATTCAAGCAGTCGGGTTTTGGCCTTTGCTCTATGAGGGAAAGGAGCTGGCCATAATAGCTTGTTATTACAATCATTCGCATACCTGGTTAGAACCTCAACAAGAAGTCATGCGCACCTTCGCCCGCCAGGCAGCCGTTGCCCTCCAAAACGCTCGCCTATTCGAAGAAACTCGCCGCCGCGCCGCCCAACAAGAAGCGTTGAACGCTGTCATTGCCTCTGCCGCATCCGCGCCAAATGTTTCCTCTTTACTGCAAACCACTCTGGAATTAATCCTCGGTGTGCTCAGCTTGGATAGCGGCGTCATCTGGACAGAAAAGACCATATGCCTGCGCAATCTCGATGAACAGAAAATCGCAGCGCAAATACACAAGCTATTAGAAAATGGGGATATTTCCCCAACCAAAGTACATATTGTGGAGGATTGGCGCCTTATAGAGCCTAGCGGTTTCCCTCCCCAAATAAAAGAGTTTATCGACCAAATTGGCTGTCGCGCCTCCTTAGTCGTGCCATTAGTTATCGATGGTAGATATATTGGAGGAATAGCGTTAAACTCCAATGAATCCAGGTCATGGCGCGCAGAAGAGGCAGCCTTAGCAGAAGCCGTAGGCAGGCAGTTGGGTAGTTCAGTGGAACGTCTGGAATTGCTGGAACACACCCGCGAACAAGCTCGTCTGGTGCAGCAAATCATCGATACTGTTCCTGAGGGAGTCATCCTCCTCGATCATGAACAGCGCATCATGCTAGCGAATCCAGTCGCGCGCAGCTACCTGGAAGTATTGGCAGATTCATGTGAAATCGGCAGTTTCCTTCCTTCTCTAGGAGCAACTTCGATAGATGAATTATTATCCAAAGAGGGGCATTGGATTGAAATACAACCCCAACCCTCAATTTCGAGAATTTTTGAAGTCGTTGCCCAATCACTGGAGACCACCCGACAAAAAGGACAATGGGTGTTGGTCGCCCGCGATGTTACGCTAGAGCGTGAGAACCAAAAACGAATCCAGATGCAAGAACGTTTGGCGACCGTTGGCCAGTTGGCAGCAGGCATTGCCCACGATTTCAACAATATCATGGCAGCTATTGTGGTATACACTGATCTACTGATGATGGAAACGCATCTCTCACAAGGTGGTCAAGAACGCCTTGTCATAATCCAAAAACAAATTCAACGCGCCACCAGTTTAATCCGTCAAATATTGGATTTTAGTCGCCGTTCGATCATGGAACAAAACACACTGGATTTGTTGCCCTACATCAAAGAGTTAGAGAAACTATTCGACAGAGTTTTGCCCGAGAATATTCATGTGCAACTAAATTTTGAGCCAGGGAAGTATTTGATCAAAGCAGACCCTGCTCGTCTTCAACAGGTTTTCATCAATCTAGCCTTAAATGCTCGCGATGCTATGCAAAACGGTGGAGAACTTCGGTTCAACATCGATCACTTGCACATCGATCCAAATGACATCCCGCCACTTGTCGATCTTTATCCTGGTGATTGGATAAGGGTGCTAATCACCGACACCGGCCAGGGCATTCCTGCCGAAGATCTACCTCATTTATTCGAGCCATTCTTTACCACCAAACCGATTGGGCAAGGCACCGGTTTGGGATTGGCGCAGGTATATGGAATCATTAAACAACACGGCGGCACCATCGAAGTCCATAGCCAATTGGGTAAGGGATCGAAATTTACCGTCTATTTGCCGGCTTTGATCGCCAATGAAGAAAAGGACGTGCCGAAGCAGATTACTTCCACGCATGAGTTGGGTAAAGGTGAAAAAGTGCTCCTGGTTGAAGACGACCCTACCGCGTGCCAGGCATTGCAAACGGTGTTGAGAACTCTGGATTTTCATCCAATTACTGCTACTAATGGCAAGGAAGCTTTGCAATTATTGAATAGCCAGGCAGATCATATCAAATATATCATCAGCGATATGGTCATGCCGGTAATGGGCGGCTTGGAACTTTAT
>ERZ1649853.903-NODE-903-length-11913-cov-8.013577_pt1 | contig 11913 bp, 11 predicted proteins | sample MGYA00575353_ERZ1649853 | MGnify/ENA primary metagenome ERZ1649853 (study PRJEB40853, sample SAMN11349654) | freshwater sediment metagenome | isolation source: river sediment | host: Sediment | place: India: Okhla Barrage, New Delhi | collected 2017-02-21 ...
AGATCTCCATCGCGGTCGGCATCTCACGCACCACCCCTCAGCTCGGCGACGACCGCCTTGACCCTGGCCACCGTCTCGGCGTGCCTCAGTATGACCACGTCCGCCCCCGCGACGAGGGCCGCCTCCGCGGTCACGGACTCCCAGTGCACGCCGCGCGGGAGCTGCGGCCCCTTCTGCGGGGCCTCCTCCAGCACCTCGGGCACGGTCCACGCGCACGAGCAGTCGCATATGATGGGCACCTGCAGCACCGGGTCCCCCACCAGGGCCCCGGTCCTCAGCCTCTCTATGACGGAGTAGGAGTACTCCAGGCCCATGCCCAGCGGGGCCATGAGCGGGTCCATGAGGATGTTCTCGGGCTTCATCCCGAAGTCCATCAGCAGGATGTTGATCTGCTTCGCGAGGTTGATGTCCAGGTTGGAGAACGCGACGACGCCGTGGCCGTTGGCCATGGCCGCGGCGGCGAGGGACTTGTAGGCCTTCTCCTCGGCGAGGCCGAGGAAGAGCCTCTCCCCCCTGCCGGCGTTGGAGACGGCCTCCATGAGCTTCGCGTCCTTCTCCTCGGAGCCGCAGCCGTACACCAGCAGCGGGAGCTTCACGGACTTCAGCACTTCCTTCACGAGGGACTCGCACTGCTCCACGGGCCTGTTCTCCTCCTCCGGGTTGGCGGACGCCAGCTTGAGCACCAGCATGTCGGCGCCCCACTTCTCGCAGGCCTTGGCCCACTCGACCGGCTCCTTCGCCAGGGCGCCGAGGGTCCCGTGCAGGACGTCCGGCACCATGCGCTCCGTGTCGACGACGTCCATCGCGACGGCGGGCCCGTTGGGCGCCTCGCCCTCCCACCTGTGGAACGGAAGGCCGTTAGAGCCCCCGACCACGACCCTCTTCCCCCTCGTGCCGCCGTGCTCCGCGGCCGCGCCCACAGCGACCTCCTTGATCCTTCCCGGGAAGGACTCCTTCGCTCCGTCGAAACCCATATCCCCACTCTCATGTCACTTGATCATAGGCTCCATGTTCATGGCCGGGTGGTTGACCTCCACCATCCAGCTCGAGAGCTCCTCCGGCGTCCTGGCCACGGTCTCGTCGGCGATCTTGTCGACGAAGTCCGGGACCCCGACCTCGGTCGCCCTCCTGGTGAGCTCCTCCCTCATGGCCTCCTTGAGGTCCTTCGGCATCCACACGATCCTCAGGAACCCGCCGTCGGCCGAGATGAACTTCCTGCTCGACAGGTACTTCCTCCCGACGCCGATGAAGCCGGGCGTCTGGATGCCGCCCCCGACCGAGCCGGCGAGGGTGGAGAAGGTCATCCCCAGGGGCGTCATGCCGGAGTACTCCCTGTTGACCACGACCACGCCCTGCAGGTCAGGCGACACGGCCACTATGCACTCGAAGCAGCCGCACGAGGTCATCGGGTCCTCGACCATGGTGTAGGCGCTGAACTTCTGCAGCCTCCCCTGGGTCTTGGCCGCCACGGCCTCGTTGACGCCCACCCACTGCCCCTTGACCTCGTCGATCGTGTCCCTCTTCTGGACGGGGTTGTTGGGGCCCGTCGGGGCGATCTGGAACGACGCCTTCGCGTCGAGCCAGTTGATGGCGCCGCACAGGCCCAGGCGCTCGGGCGTCACTATGCACACGTGGCCGGGGGCGAAGGTCTGGCAGAGGGTGCAGGTGTAGAAGGTGTCGACCTTCTCGTCCGTGAGGTCCGCTATCCTCGCGTCCCTCTCGGCGTAGGCCTCCCTCGCCTCGTCCAGGTGCTTCCTCAGCTCCGCCTCGTCCGTGATGACCGTGACCTCGATCTTGGTCACGATCGCCCCGAACTCCTGCTTCATCTTCGTGATGAGTATGTCGCCTATGTGCCTCAGCCTCAGCCCGGCCTTGACCGAGCTCTTGCTCAGGCGGACCCACAGGAGGTTCCTCTGGCCCGTGTGCCAGAAGCCCTCGGCGAAGTTGGCGAACTGGTGTATCCTGCGCTCCAGGACCGACTCGAAGTCCTTCTGCATGTTCTTGCCGTACACCTTCACCAGGATGCCGAGGTGGGTCGACGAGCCCTCGGGGAGCTCGTCCACGTCCTTGCCGATGAAGTTGACCTTGCCGTCCTGGACCTCCTCGGCCGGCTTCATCCTCAGGAGCTCGAAGGCGATGGTCTTCGACGGGCCGCCCGCCTCCACGTGCATGTCCGGCCTGCGGATGGTCTCGCCCTCGAACGCCGGCCCGTACGCGACGGGGAGGTCGACGGCGCCGAGCTTGATCCTGCAGCCCCGGACCTCTATCGCGGTGGAGATCATCTCCTCCATGTTCTTCTGGACCACGTACTTGTCGGGGATGACCTCGACGTCCTGGTCGGTTATGGTAGGGGAGCCGTTGAACATCACCGCGAACTCGGCCGCGACCTTGATGTGGTCGAGCGGGCCGAGCTGCAGGACGAACACCTTGGGCCTCTTGGAGAGGTAGTTGATGAGCCCCTGCCTGTCGCCCTTCTGGACGCCGCCGAACGAGAGGGCGGCCCTGATGGCGAAGTTCAAGCCGTGGATGGCCTGGGTGAACTCCCCCACGGGGTAGAGCATCCTGTCCAGGCCCATGGCGACGTTCTCGTCCTTGAGCTGCTTGATGATGTCGTATGTGGCGATGATGAGCATGCCCTTGTTCTGGCAGTCGCGGATCATCGCGGCGAGCTTCTTGGTGTCGCTCGCCCTGCCGACGAACACGGCGGCGCCCGGGATGGTGTCGTCCACGAAGGCTATGCCCAGCTGGCGGAGCACCCTGTCGGGCACGAAGCCGCAGTACATGGTGCCCTCGTACGGCGCCGGGTTGTCGATGTACTTCAGCGCCTCGACTATCTCCGCGGCGATCATGGTCGCCTCGCCCGATGCGACGGCCGCCTCGAATGTCGGCTCCTCGACTATCCTGGAGCGGGCCTCGCCCAGGAGCGCGGGGAGGTCGCCCAGCCGGGTGCAGTCCCTGCCGAGCCACGCGAAGAGGCTCGGGAGCTGGTACCCTGTCTCGGGGAACTCGACCTTCTTGTCGGGGCCGTGCTTCCTGAGCGCGTGGCTCAGGAGGACGTCGGCGTAGCCCGTGGCGATGATCGAGCCCTCGACGGCCATCTTGAAGAGCCTCTCCCTGGTCACCTTCTGCGGGGGCCCGTCGTAGTGCGACGCGCGCTCCATCTCCGGGTCTGTGAGGTCGAGCCGCCACCGCCTGTACTCTATGGCGGAGTAGAGCCTCTTCGCCGCCTCCATGGGGTCGGTCTCGAATATGAAGTAGCCCCCGTAGACGTCCCTGGCTGTGTTCTCAAGGACCTCGGTGACCAGGGAGCTGCCGTAGAGGTAGTTGATCGTGCCGACATGCACCGGGAAGCCCATCGCCACGGCCCATGTCCCTATCGACACGGCCTTCTCGTGCATCGCCTCGGGCGCGGCCGCCACGAAAGGGATCTTGTCGATGTCGGCCCCGAGCCTGTTGGACACCTCGGTCGCGAGGTTCGCGTACCTGGGGTTGTCGACGCACGAGCCTATGTGCCACACGCAGGGCAGGCCGTCCTTGACGCTCGCGGCCTTGGCCAGGTCGTTCAGGAACGACTGCAGCCCCTCGCCCGCGAGCTCCTTGACCATCGCGGGGTCCATGAAGCCCGCCCGGGCCAGCTCGATGGCGTTGCACCCGGTCGTCAGGACCAGGACGTCCTTCCTGAGGAGCTCCCTGGCGATGGTGATCACGTCCTCGTTGTCCTTGGCGCGCATGCTCTTGCATCCCGCGAAGAGGACGAGGCCGCGCACGTTCCCGCTCTGTATGTTGTCAACCAGGTGCTGGAACGGGTCCTCTGGCTTCTTGGCCGCGAAGAGGTGCCTCATCTGCTCGAGGCTGAAGCCCGCGACGGTCCTCCTCGGCCTGATGTCGGGGAGCCTCTGGACCTTCCCGCGGCGCTTGAACGCCTCGGCGGCCATGTTGAGTATCTCCCTCGCCGCCTCCTTGGCCCTCTCCGGAACGACCTCGATGTGCGTGTCGCCGACGAGCCTCGCGACCTCCTCGGTGGTGATCATCCTGGTGTGGACGCACTTCGCCAGCGACGCGAGGGACGGCAGGAAGCACTGGTAGTCCAGGACCATGGCGTCCAGGAGCCCGCTCAGGAGTACGAGCTCCTGCGCGAGGACGTTCGACGCTATGGGGACGCCCTTGCGCATGAGTATCTCGTTGCCCGTGCAGCAGACGCCAACGATGTTGAACCTCTCGGCCCCGGCCTTCTTCGCGACGTCGGCCATCTCCCGGGCGACGTCGACCATGAGGTCGCTCAGGAGGGGGTTGTGCCCGTGGACCGCGACGTTGATGCTCCCCTTGTCCAGCACCGCGAGGTTGACCTCGCTCAGCACCAGCTTCGGGGTCCCGAAGAGGGCGTCGCTCAGGTCTGACGAGATCTGCGCGCCCGTGTAGTCGGAGAGGGCGCACTCGATGCCGCCGAAGAGTATCGGGACGGGGTCGGCGTCGACCCCCATGGCGGTCCTGTGCAGCACGTTCGTGATGGACGTCTCTATGTTCGACGGGAGGACGGCGTTGAAGTCCCATGTGCGCATCCTCCCCTTGGTGACGCTGGAGGCGAGGAACCTCAGGGGGTGCTCCTCGTACCTGGAGTAGTCCTCCATGGCGACGCGCGCGACCTCGAGGGCGAGGGCCGAGCCGGACTTGCCCTGCGCCTGGAGCCCGAGCTTCTTGGCGACCGCCTCTACCTTCGCCTGGTCCGTGACCCTGTAGTCCTTGATCCTGCCCTCGGCCACGCCCATCAGGACGTGGGCGATCTCCTTGCCGTGGGCGGAGTGCGACGCGGTCCCGCCGGCTATCATGCGGTCTATGTACCTCGCGACAATGGTGTAGTCCCGGGCGCCGCAGATGCCCGTCGTGGGCGCCTTCCCCATGGGGTTGATCCTGCAGGGCCCCTGGAGGCAGATCCTGCAGCAGAGGCCGAGGGAGCCGAACCTGCATTGGGCCCCCTGGTCGGGCGCCCTGTCCATGACGGTGGTGATGCCGCCCTCGTGCACATCGGTGAACATGCTCTGGCAGCTCTGGTCCCAGCACTCGCAGACCCACTTGTCGCCCGCCTTGGCCCCTTCCCCGGGCCTGGCGGCCTTGTCCTCCGTTTCAGCTCCCACCGGGACCTCCCTCCTACGGTCGCGGGGTCCTGAGGATGCGAGGACGCGTCACGCTGTCAGCAGTTCAGCACTATTCGCACGGTTTGCGACGGCGTCCGCGAGCGCTGAACGCCGTCCCCGAATCGCCCGTGGCGCCCCTTCCGCCCGATGCGGGCCGGCCGGGGCACCCAATGCCCGTCCTGTCTCCTTCCACCCCACGCACATCCATGTCTGGCTCGCTGTCTGTCGCCGCTTTCCTGTCGGCATCCGACGAATGCAGATGATGCTACTAATACGTTTTCTTTGCCGGGCGTGTACGGCTCCTGCCGACGGAGGGGATGCCCTCTCAACCGCCGCCCTCCCCCGCCAATCTTGAAACCACATTCGAGAAGCGTCTGACGTCCGCGGCCCAGGCGTCCCCCTCCGGGGGGTCGAACGGGGAGCGGCCCTCGAGGTCCGCCCTCGCCACGGCCTCCGAGCGGGGGAAGGAGAAGGCCAGCTCCAGGGAGTGCGCGGCCAGGAGCCTCCTGAGCGCTGCCTCCTGCTCCCCCGGTCCGACCCTGTTCCCCACGACGGCGGTCCTCGGGACGCCCATCTCGCTGGCGAGCGCGGCCATGCGCGCAGCCGTGTCCACGGACCTGCTCCCGGGCTCGACCACGATGAGCAGGAGGTCCACGCCCCTGCAGGTCGAGCGGCCGAACTGCTCCAGCCCGGCCTCCATGTCGACGACGACGGCGTCGTCCCTCTCGAGCACGACATGCTCCAGGAGGCCCCTCAGGAGTGCGTTCTCAGGGCAGAAGCACCCCGACCCGGCGGCCCTTATCGTCCCGAGGACGATGAGGCGGACCCCGTCCGGGCCCGTCGCAGAGTACCTGTCCGGGATGTCGTCGACCTTCGGGTTGAGCTTGAAGAACGGGCCCAGCGCCGCGCCGGGGCGCGCCCCGGTCCTCTCCTCGATGAGGTCCAGCTCCTCCGAGATCGGCCTCGGCATCGCGGACCTGGGTATTCCCAGGACCGAGTGCAGGTGCGCCGCCGGGTCCGCGTCGACCGCGAGGACCCTCCGTCCCTCGGCGGCCCAGACCCTCGCCAGCGACCCGGCCACGGTGGTCTTGCCCACGCCGCCCTTCCCGGCGACGGCCACCTTCAGGGACAGGCCCTCACTCACCCCTCGGCCTGAGGACTATCTCGTGCCTGATCAGGTTCGCGTCGGCGATCTCCGCGCCCGGGACCTCGACCCTCTCGCCCATGGCGCTCACGCAGACGACGCCCCCCTCGGAGACCTGCAGCCTCCCGGCCTCCTTCATGACAAGGACCTTCTCCCCGCCCCTGAGGAGGTAGACCGATGACTCGCACACGGGCGACTCCCCCGTGGCTCAGTCCAGGGAGCAGTCGGTGATCTGGCCGACGATCTTCTTGGCCTTCTCGTAGTCGCTGACGCCGAATACGAACCTGAGCCGGTCGTTCTTCTGGCCTAGCAGGTAGCTCCCCTCGAGCTCCACGCCGCCGTCCGTGAGGCACCTCGCGGCCCTGAGCCACTGCCCGGGCCTGTTGAACACGTCCAGCACGAGGACCTTCCTCTCCCTGAAGGGCAGGTCCGCCTTCATGAAGGCGCTGCGGCACTCGTCGTCGTTGCCGGTGAGGAACCGGACGACGTACCTGTCCTCGACCTTGGCCGTGGCCACGGTCTCCAGGTTGACCAGCTGGCTCGACAGGACGCCTATCGCGTCCAGCAGATTCTTCGTCGGACCCGAGACAGAAATCTCGAACTCAGTAGCCATGAAAACCCCCCAGTCGCTGTTGCTGGCCCATATTGCGCTGATATGTATTTATCGTGTGTGGTTGGTTTTCGTCTATTCGTCGCGGACCGACGTCGCAATCTCCCGAACTCGTCCGGAGCCCCGTGAAGAGGAGTAGCATGCCAGTCGTGCGCAGTCGAACGCGATTCAATCCGGCGGACGTGCTAGGCGCCGCCCCGCGCGGCCCGGAGCGATTCATTGAACTACCCGGGAGGGGGATGACGTACCCGGGAAGGCAGGCAGGATGGCGAAGTCCTTCGACCGGATCGCGGACAAGTTCGACGAGACGCGCTCCTATCCGGACGCAATCATGTCCAAGATCGTGGACGCGGTGGAGAAGGCGATGGCGCCCTGCGCCAGCGTCCTCGACGACGGCGTCGGCACCGGCAGGTTCGCCATGCCCCTCCAGAGGAGGGGGTTCGATGTCGTCGGCATAGACGTCGCGAGGCTGATGCTCCAGAAGGCCGCGTCCAAGGGCGTCGCCGGGCTCGTGAGGGGCGACGCGTGCGCCCTCCCGTTCAGGGACGCCTCCTTCGACTACGCCCTCAGCGTGCACCTCATCCACCTCATACCGACCTGGCGCTCCGCGCTGAGGGAGGTCGGGAGGGTGACGAGGACATCCCTCCTGTCCGTGGTATCGGACAAGGGGAGGTCGGAGGCCGAGGAGATCAGGAGGATGTACGCCGGGACGTGCAAGGACCTCGGCTTCGAGGTGAAGCACGCGGGCCCCATGGAGAGGGAGCTCGTGGACCTCATCCAGCCCGACTCGGTCTCGGTCATAACCGTCCAGGAGAAGGCCGTCGACGTCGGCGCCCTCCTCCACAACTACGAGGCGAGGACCTTCTCCGAGCAGTGGGAGGTCCCGGACGAGGTGCACTCCGGCGCGGTCCAGATACTGAAGGAGAGGTACGAGGGGATCGACTCCATACTCAGCAGGGAGGAGATCTCCCTGATGGTCTGGAGCGCGGACAGGATCAGGGGCATCGGCCGCCCGCCTGCGTGAAGGTACTTTCGCCTGCCCGCAGTACATCCATTTATATCGCCGGGCCCCAGTCACGAGTGAGCAGCGCAGGGACGAACGGCTGCTCCTGAACATTGGGGGACGTATCATGGAGATACAGAATCTAGCGCCCCACGTACAAGAAGTCGCCAGGGCGCTCGGGGACAAGCTGACTGAAGAGGAGATCGCAGAGGAGCTGAGGAAGTACGTCGACGTGTACAGGCTCAGCATCCCGATGGCCAAGAAGACCATCGTGAAGAAGCACGGCGGGGACCCGGAGTCCTTCTCGGTCGGGTTCCAGAGGAAGCTCGCCGAGCTGAGGCCCAACGAGCCCAACGTGGACTTCGTCGCCAAGGTGCTGTCCGCGAACGGCAAGGAGATCACCTCCAAGGGCGAGAAGAAGAGGATCATCTACGGCTTCGTCGGGGACGACTCCACGACGCTGCCCTACACCGCCTGGGAGACGGAGGGGCTGGAGCTCTCCAAGGGCGAGGTCATCTCGGTCAAGGGGGCCTACACCCGCGAGTACCAGGGGAGGGTCCAGGTCAACTTCGGCACCAGGGTCACCATCAGGAAGGAGGACCCGGAGACCATCAAGGACGTACAGGTGGCGGACGGGCCTCCCAAGGTCGCCACGGTGGCCGAGCTCAGGGAGGGCATGGGCTACGTCCAGGTCAAGGGGCGCGTCCTCTCCGTGGAGGGGAGGGATGTGACCGTCAAGGGCGAGCCCAAGAGGATCTTCTCCGGAGTCATAGCCGACGAGAGCGGCAAGGTCCAGTTCACGGCATGGTCCGACTTCAAGGTCAAGGAGGGGGACATACTCAGGATCTCCAAGGCCACCGTCAAGGGCTGGAGGGGGATACCCCAGCTCAACTTCGACGAGCGGGCGGAGGTCCTCAAGGTCAAGGAGAAGTTCCCGTCGGCGGAGGAGCTCCAGAAGAGCGCGGTGTCGATGATATCCGAGGTCGCCTCCAGGGGCGGCGCGGCCGACGCTACCGTGAAGGGCGCGGTGATAGAGGTCAGGGACGGCTCCGGCCTCATCATGAGGTGCCCTGACTGCAGGCGCGCCCTCCAGAAGGGCTCGTGCAAGGTCCACGGCCGGGTCGACGGCACCCCGGACCTGAGGGTCAAGGCCATCGTCGACGACGGCAGCGGCGCCGTCAGCGCGGTCGTGGGGCGCGAGCTCACGGAGAAGCTCATCGGACGCACCCTGGACGAGTGCATGGAGGCCGCCAAGAAGTCCATGAACCTGGACGTCGTCAGGGACATGGTCGAGGACGCGCTCCTGCTCAGGGTCCTGACCCTCACCGGGAACGTGACCTCCGACGAGTACGGCCTGTCCATGATCGTGAACGAGGCCGCGGCCGGCACGGAGGACGTGCGGGCCGAGGTCGAGCGCCTCCTCGTCGATATGGAGGAGAGCCGATGAACGCCCGCGAGGTCGCGTGGCGCCTCTTCTCCGAGGAGTACAACTCCTCGACCCTCGAGTACACGGGCGAGGGGGAGAAGCCCACCTCGTACATCATCACCCCCCTCGGGGCCAAGGTCAACCGGATGCTGGTCGTGGGCGTCGCCACGGACATAGAGAGCATAGGCGAGGAGGGGAAGCCCAGGTACAGGGCCCGGATCGCGGACCCGACAGGCACCTACTACGTGTCGGCGGGCGAGTACCAGCCTGCGGCCGCCGCTTCGCTCTCCAAGATGTCGCCGCCCGCTTTCGCGGCCATCGTCGGGAAGAGCAGGGCCTACACCCCCGAGGAGGGCGTCAAGTACCTGAGCATCAGGCCCGAGCGCGTGGTCGAGGTGGACGCCGCCGCCAGGGACTACTGGATACTCGAGACGGCCAAGAGCACCCTAGTGAGGATATCGGCCATGAAGGACGCGATGCAGATGGCCCAGCCGAGCGTCGGGGAGCTCATGAAGCTCGGCTACCCCGAGAACCTCGCGGACGGCGTGGTCCGCGCCCTCGAGTACTACAAGGACATCGACCTCGACAGGTTCAGGGACTCCGTCAGGGACGCGCTATCGTCCGTCCTTCCAGGCAAGTGGTCCGGCGAGGAGAGGCCGGCCACGCGCGTGCAGGCGAAGGCACCGGCCACCGCCGCGCCGAAGGCTCAGGAGGCGGAGGAGGAGATGACCGAGGTCGGCGTCGGCGCGGACGAGGAGGGCACCGTCCTGGCGATCATCGAGAAGCTGGACACCGGCGGCAAGGGCGCCCCCTGGGACAGGGTGATCGAGGCGGCGAAGGCCAAGAAGATCGACAAGGTCAGGCTCGAGGAGGTCGTCGCGAGCCTCCTGGACAAGGGGGACGTCTACGAGCCGGAGCTCGGCGTGATGAAGAGGATCTGACCCGGGCGCCGCGGGGCGCCCAGGTGCGGTCGGGTTTCCGGGCCTGGGTCCGCCTCAACGGAACTCGTCCTTCGAGACGATGATGAGGATGAGGCCTATGATGCCCAGCACGCTGGGCAGGGCGATTATCCCCCCTACCAGGGCCAGGCCGAAGTGCCTCCTCTGTATGGCGAATATCCCGCCCAGCAGCACCAGGACCCCGAACAGCAGCACGATCGCGCCGCACGCGACGGCGAACTCCGAGCCCTCGACGTCCATCCATAGGACTGTGCCGCTGGCAGCCGCGATCAGCCCGCCGATGCCCAGGTAGGCGATGCCGACGATCAGGATCAGTATGCCGCCTATGACGGGCATGGCGCTCTCCTTCTTCTGCGGGGGCGCGCCCGCCATGACCACCCGGTAGTCGTGCCCGCAGTACGGGCAAACGTTCGCATCCCAAGATATGGACCTCCCGCAGGAGACGCAGTTCCTCGTCGGGGCCTGTGCAGGCGTCGATGTCATTCATGCCACCTTGTCCGCCGCGGCCGTGCCGCCGCGGCTGGATTGAAAGTGCCTTAGGGGCCTTAAAACACTTGCTCTGGTGTGCCGCCCCGCGCCGCCCATGGCGCCTACCTCACACGTCGGGCAGGAACGTGTTGTGGAACAGCGCCGACGCCAACAGGGCCGATGCCGCGACCGCGAGGGACATGAGAGCGAGCCACCTTGGCGCTATGTGCCTGCGTTCCAGTGCGAGCGACAGTATGGTCATGATGCCGCAGGAGAAGGTGAGGAAGAGGCCGACTATGCCGGCGGCCGACACCGCCGCGAAGAGGGCGAGGGACGAGGGCGCCGCGAGGATGGCCGCCGCACCGACCGCGTAGGCGGCCGCGGGCCTGAGCCAGTCCAGTGGCCGCGATATCAGGCCGCGCGGGTCGCGCCCAGGGAAGAGGACCGTGTTCATGAGCGGGAAGAGGATGAAGGGCAGCGCCACGCCCAGGCAGAGGCCGCTGAGGCTCCTGCGCAGGTTGTCAGAGGGGGAGATGCCTGAATAGGAGAGCAGGGCGTCGGCAACGGCCACGGACATGACGGCGCATAGCAACACCAGGTCGCGCACCCGGGGCAGGCCCGAGGCTTGCCGGAGGGCGCCTGACCAGAGGAGCGCCGCCGAGGCCAGGAAGCCGACATGGATGCCCAGGCACCTGGCGCATAGGGGCATCTGGTAGTCCCCGAACGTGTAGGAGCGCTCGGCGATCTGGTGGCAGACGGACGAGCCCAGGAGCATCAGGATGTCGAAGAACGCTTCCATCCGCGACCTGGATGGCCCGGGCCGGAGTTAACAGTTCGCAAGAGGGTGTGAAAACGAGCGAGGGTTTGCAGAAGGGGTTTCACGCTGGCGAACCTCATAGGAATGCGGCGAAACCTATGCAGTAGCACATGGCGCCGATGAGCGCGCCGATCACTGCAAGGATTATGCACATCTTGCCGAACTCCTTGAGCTCTGGCTCCGGCTTCGTGTAGTAGATTATGCCTACTATGATCCCGATCAGGAAGAACAGGAACGACAGTATGTACAGCAGGATCTTCATGCCGTCGCTGATCGACTCCCTCGGTGCATAGCTCGGCGCGGCCCTGAAGTCGTGCCCGCAGTACGGACAGACGTTCGCGTCCCACGAGATCG
>ERZ1649853.904-NODE-904-length-11912-cov-6.897276_pt1 | contig 11912 bp, 11 predicted proteins | sample MGYA00575353_ERZ1649853 | MGnify/ENA primary metagenome ERZ1649853 (study PRJEB40853, sample SAMN11349654) | freshwater sediment metagenome | isolation source: river sediment | host: Sediment | place: India: Okhla Barrage, New Delhi | collected 2017-02-21 ...
GTGAAGATGCTCCCAAATGTCGATGAAGTGAGGTCGAAGAAGGTCTCGGACGTGATGAGCCGGAACCCGCATGCCGTCACCAAGGACGAGACCATCAGGAAGGCCCAGGTCATGATGACCGGCCTTGACGAGAAGGCTCTACCCGTGGTCGACAAGGACGAGAGGCTCATCGGCGCGGTCGGGATGACGGAGGTCATGGACGTGATATGGTCGCCCAAGGCGTCGAAGCCCCCGAACGAGATCATGGGCAGCGGGAGGGACGCCGTCGACGTCAAGGTCGGGGGCATCATGAACGACTCCCCCACCTTCGTCCTGCCGGACGACACCCTGGAGAAGGCCGTCTCCGTGATGATGGACAAGAAGCTGTCCACCCTCTTCGTGACCTCCGGGGGGAAGCTCGTGGGGGTCGTCTCGCAGGTCGACCTCATCGAGCAGGCGATCGGCCTCCTCCCGAGGGAGGGCGTCTACGTCCAGATCACGGGCCTCGACGTCGGCGACCCGGAGGTCTACGACGTCCTCTACGAGCTCATAGGCAAGTCGATGAAGAGGATCGACAGGATCGTGTCCCCCAGGGTCTTCTCCATGCACGTGAGCACGTACCACCATGAGGGCCTGAAGAGCAAGTACAGCCTGGGGGCCCGGCTCACGACCTCGAAGAACATGTACTACGTGAAGAACGTCGACTGGGACCTGTACAAGGCCACCGACGCGCTCCTCGACATGCTCGAGGCCAACGTCAGGCGGGACCACGAGAAGCAGCTGGACCTGGTCAAGAAGAGGAAGCCGAACCTATAGGTCCCAGTACTCGGACGCGTTCCTCATGCACCTCTCGACGGTGCCGCGCCCGAGGCAGCTGTTGTCCACCATGTCGGTGAACTCCAGGGGCACCTCGACCCCCTCCATCGCGCCGACTATGCCTGCGACCACCTCCGAGAGCGAGGGGATGTCGTACCCCCCCTCCAGCATGAAGGTCGTCCTCCCCCCGCACGCCCTCCTCCCGAACGAGAGCAGCTGCCTCGCCTGCCGCACGTGCCCGTCCGATGAGAGGCTCAGCGACGCGAGCGGGTCCCTGTAGTGGTTGTCGACGCCCACGCTGACCAGGAGCGCGTCCGGCTTGAACTGCTCCAGTATCGGCTCGACCAGGCTCCCGTAGGCGAGGTCGAAGGTCGAGTCCCCGCAGCCGGATGCCAGAGGCATGTTGAAAGTGAACCCCTGGCCCTCCCCCTTCCCCACGAAGTCGAGGCTCCCGGTCCCCGGGAAGATCCCCGTCTGATGGGTGGAGATGTACAGCACGGTGGGGTCGGCCGCGAAGACCTGCTCGGTCCCGTTGCCATGGTGCACGTCCATGTCGACTATGGCTATCCGGCGGTCGCCGCACCTCTGGAGGTGCCTCGCCGCGATGGCGATGTTGTTGAAGTAGCAGAACCCCATCCCGAAGTTCGGCCCGGAGTGGTGCCCCGGCGGGCGGGTCAGGGCGAAGGTGGGCCTCCCGTGCTCCTTCGCGTGGACGACCGCGTCTATGGCCGACTCCGCAGAGAGCGCCGCGATGCCGAATGTCTCGTGGTGGACCCTCGTGTCGAGGGTGAGGTTGCATTCGCCGCAGGTCTCTATGAAGTCGATGTAGTCCTCCTCGTGGACGAGCCTGAGGTGCTCCTTGCTCCCGGCCTTCGAGGAGAGGACGTCCTTCCAGAGGCCGTGGGCCTTCAGCTTCTGGACTATGCCCCTCAGCCTCTCGGGCGACTCCGGGTGGAAGGGGTCCTGGACATGACCGTAGAACTCCTCGTTGAAGAATATGGCCACGTCCATCCCTTAACCTGGTGTCCGTAGATAAGATTTGTTCCAGACCGCGCGGGCCGGGCCGAAAGTAACATAACGCCCGAGACCCGGTTCAGTGGCAGGTGTCCCCTTGAGCATCGAGCAGCTGATCCTGCTACTGGTGGCCGTCGTACTCGTCACCCTGATATTCTACGCGAGCTCCGCGCTGGTCTCGAGCGACTGGTCCATCGACGGGCCGTTCGTGCTCCGCCTTCTCCTGGTGTCCCTCATCGCCGTGCTCGTGATACCATTCGTGAGCGGCGTCGCGCACGACCTCGGGATCGACGAGCTCGGCCTCCTCTTCGGCTTCGTGATACTCATATTCGTGGTGAGGTACGTGCTGGTGGAGGAGCTCCCGGTCGCAGACGACTGGCTGGCCTCGATAGTGATAACCCTACTCGGCGTGGTGCTCATCTACGCGGTGCAGGAGCTGGCCGACAGGTTCTTCGACACCAGGATGCTGACGGTGTTCTAGATCTCCCTGAACTCCTTGGAGCACGGGGTCAGGATCTGGCAGCCCTTCCTGGTCACGAGGACGTCGTCCTCGATCCGGACCCCGCCGAACCCGGCTATGTACGCCCCCGGCTCGACGGTGAGGACCATGCCCTCCCGCAGGGTCATGTCCCTCGCGGGAGATATCCCTCCCGGGTCGTGGACCGACACGCCTATCCCGTGGCCGGTGCTGTGAATGAACCTGCCTCGGAACCTGCTGCCGTCGATGATCCTCCTGGCCGCGCCGTCCACGTCCTTCCCCTGGACCCCGTCGCGGATCGCGTCAATCGCGGCCAGCTGCGCCCTCAGGACGACGTCGTACATCTCCCTCTGGCGCGCGTTCGCCCTGCCGCAGGTGAAGGTCCTCGTGATGTCCGAGACGTACCTCCTGTAGCTGGCCCCGAAGTCGAAGAGTGCGAACTGCCCCCTCTTGAGCTTCTTCGCCGCAGGCTGGTAGTGCGGCTCGGCGCTCATCGCCCCGAAGGACGCGTTGGTGACGAAGGCCGGCCCCGTGGCCCCCAGCCTCATCATCTTGTAGTTGAGCTCCGCCGCGGCCTCGGTCTCGGTCATGCCCTCGGACACCAGCTCAGGGATGGCCTCCCCCGCCTCGGCGGCGATCCTGCAGGCCTTCCTTATGGTGGCGATCTCGTCCGGCTGCTTGACCACCCTGGCGTCCTCCAGGTCGGCCGAGACGTCGACGAGCTTCGCCCTCCCCGCGGCCTTCTTGACCTTGAGGTAGTTCGAGTGGGTGATCTCTCGCGAGTTGACCCCGACCCTCCGCATCCCCTTGAGCCTCCGCTCCATGAGCTTGTGCCTGTGCTCCGAGCTGTTGAAGACCGCGGTGCGGGCGCCGGCCTGCCTGGCGCTCAGCTCCTCCAGCTCCGAGCTGAGCACCTCCGTCCTCCTGGGCTGTATGATGGCGACGCACCCCTCGAACAGGCCGTTCGGGATCCCGGTCGCGTAGAAGAAGCTGTTGTCCAGGTTCGGGTCCGTGCCGTTCATGAGCACGACGGCGTCCACGTCCGACTTCATGGACGCGAATATGTGTCTCTCCTTGGTGGCCAATTGATCACTGGCCGCGAATGCGTCTCGGCGTATAAAGAGGTTGACTGGTTCAGACGCCGACCCATATGTGGCCCGTGATCTTCCTTATCGCCGATATCGCGGAGAGGGCGGCCAGGTAGCTCGTCTTCGGGTTCCTCGGGGAGGGGACGTTCCTGGTCACGACGTCCAGCTCGCCGAACCTGCCCTTGGCCTTGAGGTTGTGCTCGTTCGTCTTGACCTGGGGGTCGCACACTATCCTTATCATCGTCTTCTCGAAGCCTATCCCCGCCAGGGATATGGTCGCGGCGACGTTGATGTTCTGCGGGAAGTGCTTGACCGCCTCCCTGGCGGTGCCGTAGAATATCTCGGTCCTCACCCTGATGTCGGAGGCGACGATGCCCTTCGACTCGAGGTACGGGTTGGGCCCGAACGCCGACGGCGGCTTGGTGGTGGTAAGCGTCACCTCGTCCATCCCCTCGATGCTGGCCGCGGACAGGGCGTCCACGCCGCCTATCGCCCCGCTCGGCAGGTAGACCCTTGCGCCCTTCCTCTTCGCCAGCCTGAAGGCGTCGCTCTGGAACTCCTCGTCCTGGAACACGCCCACGCTCATTATGAGGGTGTCGACCCCAGCCGACAGGGCCAGGGGCGCGTAGTACCTGGCAGCGTCCTGGCTCGCGGCCTCGACGACTAGCCTTATCTCGGGGAGCACGGGCACGATGTCCGGCACGTACCGGACCTTCTTCGTCTTCTCCTGGAGCCTCGTGGCGCACTCCTGGGACCGGTCCGTGAGGTAGGTCGTGTCTATGTCCGGCATGTCCTCGACCGCGCGGGCGATCGTCGTGCCTATCGCCCCGCAGCCAATGACGCAGATCTTCACGCCTGGGCCACAGACGCCTACGATATAAAAGCTTTCACGACCGTCAAGGGAACGCGTGGCCGGGCGGGGTGGGATCGGCCCGATTCCACCATCATGTTTTATAGCGTCCGAAGTGCTGACACAGGCAGGATGAGCGAACTACTGGCCCCTCTCCTCAAGGGCGTCCGTTCCAGCGCAGCCTCCGGCCTCGACTACGTCGAGCTGAGGGCCGACGACGTCGCACAGACTTCAATCGAGCTCCGCGAGTCCTCGGTCGAGAGCGTCACGCGGAAACTGGAGCGCGGCCATTCCGCGAGGGTCCTGAGGGCAGGGAGGTGGGGGTTCGCCTCCTCTGACGGCATGAAGGACGTCGCCTCGACGGTCGCCGAAGCGTCGAAGGCGGCGGCTGCCCTGGCCAAGGGCGGCCCCGCGGACACGAGCCTCTGCGAGGTCAAGCCGGTCAAGCGGGAGGTGCGGCCTCTCGCGAAGATCCCGCTCGCCGGGGTGGGACTGGACGAGAAGGTCTCGCATCTCACCTCCATCTGCAGGGCCGTGGTGGCGGCCGACGCGCGCATGACGGGCGCGAAGGCGAGCTACTCCGATGTCACCGGGGAGAGGGTCCTGATCACGAGCGAGGGCACCGAGGTCGTCCACCACATCTCGAACGCGTACCTGATGGCCCACGCCTCGGGCAACGCCTCGAACAGGATGGTGTCCGTGAGGGACGAGATGGGCACGGTCTCCGCAGGGTGGGAGCACTTCACGCGGGCGGAGCCCGCCGAGGCGGTGGCGGAGCGTCTCGTGAGGAAGGCGAGGCTCCAGATGGACGGCGTCCCGTGCAAGAGGGGGACGCACCCATGCGTCATATCGCCCAGGGTGGCGGGGATGCTGGCCCACGAGGCCCTCGGGCACCTCTCCGAGGCGGACCTCTTCGCGGCCGGTGCATTCAACGACTTCGTCGGAAGGCGGGTCGCGCCTCAATCAGTCACCATGGTCGACTCACCCAGGATGGACGACGGGTTCGGGAATGTGGCCGTGGACGACGAAGGCGTCGTCCCGACGCCGGTCACCCTGATCGACGAGGGGATGCTCGGCTCCCAGATGACCAACCGGGAATGGTCGGCGCGCCTGGGCGTCCCCCCGACGGGGAACGCGCGCGCCGAGAACTACAGGGTCCCGCCCATCATCCGCATGAGGAACACCTACTTCGAGCGCGGCGACATGACTCTCGAGGAGCTGCTGGAGGGGATCGGGTCGGGATACTACTGCGTGGACGTCCGGGGCGGCCAGGCGGAATCCAACTCGAGCTTCCAGGTGAGCATCCAGGAGTGCTACGAGGTCGTGAGGGGCGAGCTGGGGAGGCCGGTCAGGAGCCTGGCCATCAGCGGGCTCGCCACGAAGTCCCTCGGCATGATCGACGGACTCGGAAAGGACTTCGGGTTCGAGTCCAGCTACTGCGGCAAGCTAATGCAGTCGATGCCTACCAGCGACGGGGGCCCCCACATCAGCATCAGGAAGGGCGGCGTCGTCTTCGGAGGTGCCGATTGATGCCTGTCGGTAAGCGCGACCTCCCTTCGGTGACGGACGCCCTCGAGACGGTGGCCGCCACGGCGAAGAGGATGCGGCTTGCCGAGTTCGACGCCTTCGCCGTGTCGAAGGCCTCCAGGAGCGTCACCATAGAGAGGGGCGGCGTCTGCGGGGCGGACTCCAGGATCGCGACGGCCCTCCACGTCCGAGCGTGCATCGACGGCATGGTTGGCGGCGCCTTCTGCAACAGCTTCGAGGGCGGCGAGGTGTCGAGGTGCTTGGCGGAGGCTGCGGGGATCGCGAGGCTGATGGCGCCGGACCGGAGGTGGAGCGGCTTCCCTGCCGGCGCGGACAGCTACAGGTCCGTGCCCGGCCTCTACGACAGGTCCGTGGCCTCCACGGACGTGGCCACCCTGGGGATCATGGCCGAGGAGATGATCGATGGCGCGATGTCCGTTTCGAAGAAGGTGGCCGTGCCTTACGGCGCTGTCGAGGCCATCGAGCGGTCCGTCGGGGTCGCCAACTCCTCAGGGGTGGACGTCGTCATGAAGGAGACCCAGCTCCAGGCGGTGATCTGCTGCGTCGCAGGGTCCGGCGTGGCCATATCCCCGGACTGCGAGGAGTCGGGGATGTCGCGCGGGTGCGACCTCCGGACGGACAGGATCGGGGAGCGGGCCGGATGGATCGCGGACAGGAGCACGCACCTGGTGAAGGCGTCGACCGAGGAGTGCGAGGTCGTCTTCTCCCCGATGTCCCTGGGCGCCTCCGACAGCGGCCTCCTCACGGTGGCCCTCAGCAAGGCCTTCTCGGGCCAGAGCGTCATGCAGAGGACCTCTTTCCTCATGGACAGGGTGGGCGAGCAGGTGTGGTCCGACAGGGTCACCATGAGCGACAACCCCCTCCTGTCGGGCAGGTGCGGGTCTAGGCCGTTCGACGACGAGGGCCTGCCGACCTCCAAGACCCAGATGGTCAGGAAGGGCGTGCTCAGGGAGTTCCTCTGGGACAGCTACTTCGGCTCGCTCTCGGGCGAGGGTTCGACCGGCAACGCCGTCAGGGACCTGGCCTCAGGGTCGGTCGGCGTCGCGCCGCTGTGCCTCCAGCTGACCCCCGGGCGCGGGAACATGCACTCCCTCATCGAGGAGGTCGGCCACGGGTACCTGGTCTGGGGCGGCCAGGGGTCCCACACGAGCAACCCCGAGACGGGGGAGTTCTCGTTCGTCGCGAGCCCCGGCCTCCTCATCGAGGACGGGGAGGTCGTCGGGGGCGTGCGCGGGGCCATGATCTCAGGGAACATCTCCGCCTTCATGAAGAGCATCGAGATCGTCGGCGGGGACGTGGTGGATTTCGGGAACTCGCTTATGCCGAGCGTCCTGTTCAGGGACGTCAAGGTGACCACGGGCTGAGGACGATGCCGCGGGACATTCCCAGGGCGGCGGCGAGGAGGAAGGCCGCCAGGATCAACAGGGCGCTCACCGAGGAGTATGGCGAGAAGTCGGCCGGCTCGGACGAGGACCCCGTCGACACGCTCGTCGAGACCATACTCTCGCAGAACACCACGGACATCAACTCCCACAGGTCCTTCATGGCGCTGAAGAAGGCGTACGGGGACTGGCACGGGCTGCTCGGCGAGGACCAGGCCGTCGTCTCGGGGATCATCCGGTCCGGGGGCCTGCCGGACATCAAGGCCAGGAGGATACTCGACGCGCTGGACTTCATCCACCGCGAGCGCGGGAGGATCGAGCTGGACTTCCTGAGGGACATGCCCCCGGCGGACGCCGACCGGTGGCTGGCCCAGATGAAGGGCGTCGGCCCCAAGACCCGCTCGATAGTGCTGCTCTTCTCCCTGGGGATGGCCGCGTTCCCGGTGGACACCCACATCCACAGGGTGACGCGGCGCATCGGCCTGATCGGCCCCAAGGTCACCAGGGAGCAGGCCCAGGCGGTGCTCGGAGCCCTCGTCCCGGAGAGGGAGTACTACAACTTCCACATCAACCTCATAGAGCACGGGAGGGCGGTGTGCCGTGCCCGCAGGCCAGCTTGCGGGGCTTGCGTGGTCGCAGGCATGTGCGACCACTTCTCCGCTGCCGCGAAGGCACAGCCTTGATATAGGCTCGAACCGCCTCCCTTGGCTCATGAGGTACAGGCTGCTGGAGCACACGGCAGACGCGATGGTCGAGGCCCACGGCGAGAGCCTCGGCGAGAGGTTCGCCAACGCGGCCTACGCGATGTTCGACCAGATGACCGACGCCTCCAAGATCTCCCCGACGGGGGAGGTCAGGGTCGAGCTCAAGGCGGAGGCGCGCGAGCAGCTGCTCGTCGACTTCCTCCAGGAGCTCCTGTTCCTACACGATACCGAGAACCTCGTGTTCGGCGAGTTCGACGTCGAGACCGACGGCGTGAGCCTCACGGCCCGCGCCCGAGGGGAGGCGTTCGACGGGTCGAGGCACCCGAAGAGGTCCGTGGTGAAGGGAGTGACATACCATGGCCTTGCCTTCGACGACGCGAGGAAGACCATCACAGTGCTGTTCGATGTCTGAGGCGCGCACATGAAGGCGTCCGCGGTTGCCCACCCCATCCAGGGCCTGATCAAGTACCACGGCCTCAGGGACGAGGTCCTCAGGCTGCCCTATCACGACTCCATCTCCGTCGCCACCTCGCCGACAGCATCGCACACGACCATCGAGTTCGGCGACTTCGGGAGCGACAGCGCCACCCTGGACTCGCGCGCGCTCGAGGGCAGGGAGCTCGAGAGGGTCGTGTCCGTGGTGGACGAGGTGAGGCGCAGGGCGGGCTCGGAGGCGAGGTTCCGCATGGCGTCGACCAACAACTTCCCGTCGAACGTGGGCCTGGGCGCCTCCGCGTCGGGGTTCGCCGCGCTCGCGCTGGCCAGCAGCGAGGCCCTCGGCCTGTGCCTCACGCTGGAGCAGGTCTCCGTCATAGCCAGGAGGGGTGCCGGCTCGGCGACGCGCTCCGTCACCGGTGCCTTCTCGCGCTGGAAGGCCGGCCACGACGACGAGGAGTCGTACTCCTACCAGATCGCCTCGGAGGAGTTCGAGATGGGGATAGTGGTGGCGCTGGTGCCAGCGTTCAAGTACACCGAGAGCGCCCACCGGGCCGTGATGGGGTCCCCGTTCTTCCACTCTCGCCTGGCCTACATCCACGGCGCGCTGGCCGAGATGGAGAGCGCGATAAGGAAGAGGGACATCGACCGGGTCGGCATGCTCGCGGAGCGCGACTCGCTCATACTCCACGGGATAACCATGACGGGGCTCGACGAGATGATCCTCTGGCGCCCCGAGACGGTGAAGGTCATCCTCGAGGTGAGGAAGATGCGCGAGGAGGGAATCCCCGCGTACTTCTCCATAGACACCGGGGCGACCGTCTATGTGAACACGCACCCCTCGCGGACGGACGAGGTCGAGGAGAGGATAGGGGCGCTCGGTGTCGAGACGCTCCGTTGCGGCGTCGGCGGGTGCGCCACGGTCGTCAGGGAGCACCTGTTCTAGTCACTTGCCGTTCGCGCCCTGGAGGTCGATGGCCTCCCCGAGGGAGAGCTCCCCGAGGGCCACCCTGGCAGCGAGGTCCTTCGAGACGGTCAGCCGCCCGTTGCTCTCGAGCCTGCTGAGCCTCTGGATGTTACGCAGCTCGCCGTCGCATGGCTGGACAGGCTGCTTCTTGACGGGCTTGTACCCGGGCGTCATCGCTATCTCCACGGCGGCGTCCTCGTCGGGCGTCTCCGACCTGGTCGTGGTGTTGTGCTCGTCGACTATCTCGAGCCTCCGCCCGTCGTCCCAGAGCCTGTTGAATATCCTGTTCCGGTTGGTCCTGTCCCCGTTGCCGATCCTGACCAGGAGGTTCATGCAGGGGTAGTCCCTCGCCATCCGGTCCACGATCTCGCTCACGCCTTCCGGTGACGGGGCGACGGACCTCGTGAGCACGACCCCGTCGCCCACGGCGGCGACCCCGGGCCTGTGGCCCGGGTCGACCCCTATGCACAGGCTCTTCACCGCGGCGCTCCCGGCGAGCTCCTTGACCGCCCTGGTGACGGCCGCGTCCGGGTCCGCGTCGGACACGACGCGGTCGAAGGGCACCTTCGGCGCCTCCGCATCCGTGGTGATCACGACCCCCACGTGCGCGGGGACGGCCTCCCCGAACTCCAGCGAGACGAACCCGAGTCCCCTCTCCCTGAGGACCTCGAGCGTCTCAAAATAGGTCCTCGAGTCCTCGGTCAGGAGCCCTATGCGTTTCATCCAGTGGTGATTTGTGGGCGTCGGGATAAATAGGTTCCGCTTCTCAGCCCTTCCCGAACCTGCTGAACACGGACCTCCTCTTGGCGCCGCTCCCGTAGTCGCCCAGCGACTCCCCGAGCTTCTTGAGCATCGTCCTCTGCTCCGACGTGAGCTTCGTGGGGGTGACCACCGTGACCTTGACGAACTGGTCCCCGTCCCCGTAGCCCCTGAGGTCGGGCATCCCCTTCCCCTTGAGCCTCAGCACCGTGCCCGTCTGGGTCCCGGGCGGCACGGTCACCCTGGCCGTCCCGCCGAGCGTGGGCACGTCCACCTCCGCCCCGAGGGCCGCCTGCGCGAAGGTCACGGGCGCCTCCACCCAAAGGTCCTTGCCGTCCCGGTCGAAGACGGGGTGGTCCTCGATGTGCACGACGATGAACAGGTCCCCGGGCGGTCCTCCGTTCGGTCCGGCCTCCCCGGCTCCCCTTATCCTGAGCCTCATCCCCTCCTCGGCCCCCTTGGGCACGGAGACCTTGAGGGTCGACGTGGTCTGGACCGACCCGGCCCCGCCGCAGTCGGCGCAGGGCTTGGCGATCTGCCTCCCCTGCCCCCTGCAGGTCGGGCAGGCCGTTATCGTCACGAACTGGGTGTAGCCCCGCTTCTGCCCCCTCTGGACCTGGCCGGTGCCCTTGCACGTGGCGCAGGTCTTGATGTCGGCCTGCTTCGCCCCGAGGCCCCCGCAGGTCTTGCAGGCGACGCTGTGCGGCACGCGGACGTCCCTCTCTATCCCGGCGGCGGCGTCCTCGAGGCTCACCTCGATGTCGTACCGGAGGGACCTCCCCTCCTGGGGGCCGGTCCTCCTCGCGCCGCCCCCGAAGAACTGCTCGAATATGCTCCCGCCGAAGCCTCCGCCCTCGGACCCGCCGAAGATGTCGGATATGTCCCCGAAGTGGGTGAAGTCGGACCAGTCGAACCCGCCGCTCCTGAAGGTGCTCTGGACGCCTTCGTGGCCGAACTGGTCGTACCGGGCCTTCTTCTCCTCGTCGGCGAGCACCTCGTAGGCCTCGGAGAGCTCCTTGAACTTCTCCTCGGACTCCTTGGCCTTGTCCTTGTTCATGTCCGGGTGGTACTTCATGGCGAGCTTGCGGTAGGCCTTCTTGATGTCGTCCTTCGAGGCGGTCCTCGGGACGCCCAGTATCTCGTAGTAGTCTCTCTTAGCGGCCATCTGAAGTCCCCCGGCTACGCGGGTCTCGCCTCAGGCGAAGGTAACGGGTGAGGGGTGAAAGAGGTTTCGGAAGGCCCTCACTTCTTGTCCTCGTCGTCCACGATCTTGTACTCCGCGTCGACGAAGCCTCCATCGCCCTGGGACGGCCCGGCCCCCTCGCCCTCGCCGGGCGGCGGGGCCTGCTGGCCCTGCTGTGCCTGCTGCTGCTGGGCCGCCTCGTACACCCTCTTGCCGACCTCGAGCAGGGCCTTCTCGAGCTCGTCGAGCTTCTGCTTGATCAGCGCGGGGTCGTCCGATGGCACCGCGGCCTTGAGCTCCTCGGCCAGCTTGGTGAGCCTCTCCCTGAGGTCGGGGGCTATCTTGTCGCCCATCTCCTCTATGATGTGGGCGACCTCGTAGGCCCTCTGCTCGGCGCGGTTCTTGAGCTCCGCCTTCTCCTTCCTCCTGCGGTCCTCGTCGGCGAACCTCTCCGCGTCCTTGACCATGCGCTCGACGTCCTCCTTGCCCAGCTTGGTCGTCGCCGTGATGGTGATCTTCTGCTCCTTGCCGGTCCCGAGGTCCTTGGCCTTGACGTCGATTATGCCGTTCGCGTCGATGTCGAAGGTCACCTCGACCTGCGGGACCCCCCTCGGCGCGGGGGGTATGCCTATCAGGTGGAACCTGCCAAGGGTCACGTTGTCCGAGGCCATGGGCCTCTCCCCCTGCAGCACGTGTATCTCCACGCTGG
>ERZ1649853.905-NODE-905-length-11909-cov-4.511895_pt1 | contig 11909 bp, 12 predicted proteins | sample MGYA00575353_ERZ1649853 | MGnify/ENA primary metagenome ERZ1649853 (study PRJEB40853, sample SAMN11349654) | freshwater sediment metagenome | isolation source: river sediment | host: Sediment | place: India: Okhla Barrage, New Delhi | collected 2017-02-21 ...
TGCAGTTCTCCGTATAAGCCGATCAGCAGACCACCGATTACCGGGCCGAGCGCCTTTGGAACGCGCTTGGTGATCGAGAGCAGGCTTACCCCCATTGTGCGCTTGTTTTTCGGGATGACCGCGGAGACCAGATCCATGCTGGCGGGCAGGGAAACGGAGGACCATGCCATGAAGAAAAACGCGCCAACGAGCACGGCAGCCCAGCTTTGGAAAATGATGACGATCAAGTAGCCTGCCAGGGCGACCAGGTTGAACACCAGCAGCGAGCGTTTATACCCGATGCGCTGGCTCAGGTACCCGGCCGGGAAGGAATACAGGGCTCCCAGCAGATTCTTCATTCCGCTTAACACCCCGATCACTTCAAGGCCGCCGCCCAGCGCGCGGATGTAAAGCGGCATGAAGCGGTCCGCCATCCATTCACCCATGCCGATCAGGATGATCATCAGAAGCAGGGCAACGACGCTTTTCTTAAGGCTGAAAAAAACGACCAGTTTACGGAACAGGGTTGGCAGGGTGGGAGCGGAACGGTTATCCATTTACCATGTACTTTCTAATTGATCTGGCATGGTCTTATCCCGGCTGGGAGCGGATCAACAGGAGCCGGAGGTAGGCTGAGCAATTATTATAGTATTAATTTATCCGGATGGCGGGAAAAAGTGCGTTAGAAAAGTTTTACTGAGTGGATGCCTGGCGCTGGACTACGGCAGCAATCGTTTGAAGTATATCTGTTACGATCGTGTCCTGTGTCTGACGGGTCACGCTGAATACTGCGGCATTCGGCCAACGTTGCAGGGCGGCATCAACCAGCGCTGGGCGTACGACGACCAGGGCAGCCAGGTATTCACCGGATTCAACAGCGCGCAGCCCGTTCGTGAACCCCTCGTTGCGTAAAAACTCCAGCGGACCAAGTTCATCGATGACAAGGACCTCACAGGGAACCGCCCAGCCAAGGATTTCATTCCCCCACGCCAGCGCGGGTTCGTCGAATTTCCACCTCGTGGTTTGAATTCCCCCGGGCTGACCGCTGTTCAGCTCTGCCAGCAGCCGGGTTTCGTTTGACCGGAGGTCCTTAATCTGGATGGCTGTCTTCTTACCGTCGCTGATCATTGGCGGGCAGATGACCCCGCGCACCGCGACCTTGAGAATTAATAGACCCTCTAAAACTTTCGCGAGCGCGGTGGTCTTGCCGCTTTCAATATCCCCGCTGATCACCAGGATCCTGCCCCTCGCCCGGGTCATCTCAAGGTTTCCATTGATTTCACGATGCGCAGATCTTCTACACGAATTACTTCAACCGGGGTCCCGTATGTACGCGAAAGTTTTTCAGAAGTGAAAATCGAGTCGAGATCGCCTGTGTCCAGCACCTGGCCGGAGCGCATCAGCACAAGGTCATCCGCGATCAGCGCTGCGGCTTCGGGGTCATGTGTGCTGAAAATGATGGTCGTTCCGGAGGCGCGCAGTTGATCGAGGATGCGCAGCGTGATATTGCGATTCGAAAGATCCAGGTGGGAAGTGGGTTCATCCAGCAGCAGGATCCTGGGCTGCTGGCATAACGCGCGCGCCAGCAGAACGAGCTGCAGTTCACCGCCGCTCAGGGCGGGGATCGGCCGGTTCTCGAGGTGAGAGATGCTGGCGGATTCCAGCGCGCCGCGGGCGATTTCGATATCAGCTTCACCGGGCAGCTCAAGCGGACCGAGATAAGGCGCTCGACCGAGCGTGACGTACTCGATGACGCTGTATTCGAAGGGCACGTATTCGCTCTGGGGAACCAGCCCCAGCAACCGGCTCAGGTTGCGGCGGGAGTAACTCCGCAGGGGCTGCTCATCAAGGAGGATCGAACCACTCAGCGGTAGTTGGATCCCTAGCAGCAGGTGCAGCAGGGTCGTTTTTCCCGCGCCGTTGGGTCCTAGTATGGCGGTCACGGTTCCTGGCTCGATGTTAAAGGAAACCCCTTTCACAGCAGCAGAACTTGAACCGCTGTAAGTGAACGTAAGGTCCTTGACTGAAAGGATGGCGGCGCTCATCGTGAGATCCTCATGGAGCGGGCGGTCATCATCACCAGGAAGATGCCGGCGCCGAGCAGCGAGGTGAGGATGCCAAGCGGGATTTCCCCGGTTGTCAGCACGCGCGCGATGTCATCACAGATCATGGCAAAGGCTGCTCCGAGCGACATGCTGATGGGGATGTAGGCGGCGGCATTGGCGCCAGCGATGCGGCGGGCGATGTGCGGGATGATCAAGCCGATCCACCCGACGATGCCTGCCACCGAAACAACCGCCGCGGTGACCAGTACACTGGCCCCCAGCAGCAGCACCCTTTCTCTACCCACGGCTACACCGAGCGAAAACGCGGTTTCGTCATTCAATGCCAGCAGGTTCAGCCGCCAGCGCATCAGGAAGATGATCACCAATCCGATGACCACCGCGGGCAGAATAAACAACAGGTCATTCCAGGTAACTGCCCACAATCCGCCAAGCAGCCAGAAAACGATCTCGGGCAATTGCGAGGTTGGGTCTGCCAGGTATTTGAGTATCCCCAGCCCAGCCGAGAACAGGGCAGAAACTGCGATGCCCGATAAAACCAACCTCAACACCCAGCCGCCAAAGCGGATGCGCCGGGCGATGAAGTAGGAAAGGAGCAACCCCAGCACAGCGAATGCGGCGGCGCTTATTTCGATCACCAGGGGTGAGATGGATAAGAAGAGAATGCTCAGGGCTGCGCCGAAACCCGCGCCCTGTGTAACTCCCAGGAAGCCGGGCTCCACCAGCGGGTTGCGGAAGAGCATTTGCATCACACCGCCCGCCGCGGCCAACGAGCTGCCCAGCAGGGCAGCCGTGATCAGGCGCGGCAGTCTGAGGTTTAGAACCAGCTGCTGGCCGAGCTGGTCATTGAGCAGAGTATCCAGCGGCATGAAGAGCGGCTTCGGATACCTCCCAATGAAGATGGAGATGCCAAAAATGACCAGGGGAAGCAGGATTGCGAAGAGGTTGACGATGCGCCTGTTTGTTTTCACGGTGGCTGTTAAAAACGGGGCGGATGTGTGCTTCCCGCCCCGTTTAGTGGGATTAGAAATCGCCCTTCAAGATGGGTTGGATCTTTTCATTGTACTCTGCCTTGCTGAGATTGTAGAAATCAGCATAAAAGGCAGGGATCTCATCGTACATTTTGATAGTGCCGAAAAGATCAGGCTGAATCTTGGTCGCCATCCAGGTAAGCCCGAGTATCCAGCGGGTATCGGGTTGGTCCCAGCTCTGGAAGTCCAGGGGGAAGGCGTAAAGTTTGCCATTCTGCACCGCGCTGAACAATTGCCAGTTCGGGTTTTGCTTGAGCTCGTTCACCGCTTCAAGCGCTTTGCCCTTGTAATCGACCATCATGATCATGTCCGGGTTCCATGCGGCGATCTGCTCAGTGGTCACGACGGTCCAGCCATTCGTCGGCGTGTCCTTCCAGATGGCTCGTCCTCCAGCCATTTCCACCAGCCGGCTTTGCAGGTAATCCATTGGCGGAACGCTGAACGCGATCTCGCCGCCCTTGTTCGTGTACATCAATAAAAGCACCGAGGGTTTGTTCTCATCGCTGAGAGCGGCGGTGGCATCCGTGATGCGTTTGGCGGCGGTGTCGTACAGTTGAACCAGTTGATCGGCGCGGTTCTTGTTGCCAAATACCTGGCCGAGGGTTTGAATGTCCTTTGATATTTTCTCAGGGGTCTCCAGGTCGAGGTAGACCACCTTGATTCCAAGCAACTCAACCTGGTCGCCAAGCTGCTCTTTGAGGTTGCTTTTCATCATCACCAGGTCGGGGTTCAGCGGGGCGATCTGCTCAGGTCCGGCGTCCATATCCAGAACAGTCATGGTGCTAGTCTGCGGAAATACCGTTTTGATGAAATCCAATCCGGTCTGAGATCGCAACTCGTAACCGATCAACCTTTCAGGCGCCTCGGGGAAAAGAAACGCCGCGTCGAGCAGCATAAACGCAGCTTTACCGACGATGAGGATGCGCGTCGGGTATGCTTCAAATTCAACCGTGCGGTCGAGCGCGTCGGTCACGAGGATCGGTTCGGGTGTGGCGGTGGCGAAACTCGGCGCGATCGGCTCCGGCGTTGCCGGTGCCTGGGTTTCAATCACAGCCGGCGCGGATGTGGGCGTGCCGGTGCAGGCCGCCAGCAGGCTTACGATCATCACGAAAGCGAGCGCTAATTGCATTTTCTTCATCATGCTTCACCTCTTGAGTTCTGTATGGATGGGATTTGTGTTTTGATCCACTTCAGCCACTCGACCATGGATTGGATCTGCGAAAGGCGAAAGTGGAAGGTCAAGTTTTCAAACGTTCCCGGGGTTGATAGCGAGCTTTCCTTCTTTTCAGTTCCGCGCGCCCAAACAGCACATTGCGCCAACTGCTCGTCGATCACTCCCTCGAGTCTCTGGGGGTAATACTTCATCAGGAAATAGACCCGGGTCATGAAGACGTGTCTGAAATCGCGCGGGTGCTCCACCAGGTTAAACAGCCAGTCGAGGAACTCGGATTTGCCGGTGTCTGTAAGGGAATACTCCATCCTGGCAGGGCGTTGATCGTTTGAAACCTCATGTCCATTGATAAATCCCTTGCGCTCGAGCTTTTCCAGCTGGGCGTACATGTTGGCGATTTTCACGCCCCAGATCAGGCCGATTCCGGATGGCTCTTTGAATTGCTTGTGTAGTTCATACCCGTGGCTGGGTCCGGCATACAGGAAGCCGAGCAGGGCGTATTCAGAAGCGGGGAATGGGTTGGGTTTGCCTGTCATAATCTAAATATTCAATAATTGAGTATATTAAGTATTTTACCATTGCTCCTTTGCTTGTCAAGCGGTTAAGACGTATAATTATCCTCACCTAAAGAAGGGAAAGGAAAAATATGACAACAAAAAGCATCGATTTATCTCAATTGTTTGGTAGCGTCGTCCCCGCCTTGGCTGAGCAGAAAAAAACCCTCAACCAGGCTGACACCTACAACCACAACCATGGCGACAACATGGTCGAGATCTTCGAAGTCATTACGCAGGCAATGAAAGCCAAGAGCAACGCCACCCCGGCTGAGCAGCTGGCGTATGCCAGCCAGCTCCTGCAGGCCAAGAGCCAGAGCGGTTCGGCTCAGCTCTATGCCCAGGGGCTCAAGAAAGCCTCGGGCAAGTTGGAGGGGAAGACGACCGTCACACCCAACAGCGCGGTGACCATCCTGCAGGCATTGTTAGGAACACAGCAAAAAGTATCCCCGGAAACCTTCCAGTCCCAGGTCGCGAAGACCAGCCAGAGCAGCGGCTCCGGCGCTGACCTGTTGGGTTCGTTGCTTGGAGGGATGTCGGGCGAGACACAGCAGGCTCCCAGCTCTGCTGCCGGCGGTGACCTGTTGGGCTCGCTCCTGGGCGGTTTAACCGGGCAGACCCAGTCCGCGCCCAGCGCTGGCGCTGGCGACGACCTGTTGGGCTCGCTCCTCGGCGGATTGACGGGCGGCTCTACAACGAGCAGCTCAAAACCCGGTCAGATCGATATTTCTAAATTGCTGAAAGCCGGCATGACCTACATGCAGGCTAAGCAATCCGGCAGCGGCGATATGGACGCGATCCTGAAAGCCATCATGTCCGGCAGCCGCCTGGGCACCCAGGAGTATCGCACCCAGTCTGGAACGGTGGTTGCCAATACCCTGCTCAAAGCCCTTTCGCAGATGGCGGGTTAAAACTTTTCTACTTGCATGAGGATCCTCTCCAGCTGCGGTTGGAGAGGATTTTTTTGCCAATCCAAACCGGTATAATAGGGACAGCAACCCTGTCAGGCGCGAATTGGCTCATCGATCGCTGGGTGTGAAGTCGCGCTGCGGGATGATCGCGATTCACATGGAGAGCAAATGAGTTTTGGGTCGCACAAACCAGTTGAAGCCAGCGCCGCGCGCACAGACCACCTGTGGTCCCAGGTTTCCAGCCTGCCGTATTTTCGCGGGCTGCTGCGGGCGGTGGAGGCGCGCTTCTACGAGAATATTGACCTTCCCGCGCCGACCCTTGACCTGGGCTGCGGGGACGGACACTTCGCCTCGCTGGCGTTTTCGCGCCGGCTCGAGGTTGGGGTTGATCCCTGGCCAGGCCCGGTGCGCGAGGCCAGGCAGCGCGGCATCTACCAGGAGATTGTCGAAACGGACGGTCGTTCGATCCCGTATCCTGACGCGTACTTCGCATCGGCGGTGAGCAACTCGGTCCTTGAGCATATTCCTGACCTGGAACCGGTGCTGGTTGAGCTCGCTCGTGTGCTAAAGCCCGGCGGTCTGTTCGTTTTTTGCGTGCCCAACCACGCCTTTTTACCGACTCTATCGATCGCGCGCTTTCTCAGCCGTCTGGGCTTGCGCAGGCTGGCGGAATGCTACCGGGGTTTCTTCAACCGCATCTCACGCCATCACCATTGCGATGACCTTGCTGCCTGGCGCGAGCGCCTGCGCCGGACCGGGTTTGAGATCACGGACCAGTGGGATTACTTTTCACCCCGCGCCCAGCGCGTGCTGGAATGGGGGCATTATTTTGGCCTGCCGTCGCTCATCACGAAAAAGCTTTTCGGCAGGTGGATTCTTGCCCCGTACAGGTGGAACCTAGCCCTCACCATGTTGATCACCCGGCCGGCATACAACGAGCCTTCTGCCCAGCCGGAAGGGGTCTATTCTTTCTACATCTGCCGCAAATCGATCAGGGAGCCTTGAGAGAATAATGGAAGAAGAAAGCCTGTTAGAGTACCTGAAGAAACGGCTGAGCCTCAAACGCCTGCTGAATGAACACAGCCCGGCCGATGTTGAATCCCGGGTTGAACTGGAAGCCAGCCAGGTTGTCCTGCCCGGCAGGCGTTCCGGGCTTTCAAACATCCCCTGGTTTTCTCTGCTGGCGCTGTTACTGGCGCTCATCGGTCAACGATTCTTTGAACCCTCTTCAGAATTGTCCAGGCTGGGGATCGGTTTCTACATCCTCGCGGTGTGCATGTTGGTCCTCGCGCTGATCAAACACGAGTGGGTGATCAAGCCCCCGGATATTGAACCCGCCGGGGAGCTCGAAAGGGCTTACCAGCTCACTCCGCTGATCCTGGTTTTCCCGTTGATCATCCTCGCGTTTTTAGCCTTCCGCGGCAACCAGTTCACCGGAATCAACCTGTTGTTGTGGGTGTTCACCCTGGCGGCTGCGTTGTACGCTTTTTGGCGCCCAAAAGCGGCATTCGCGATCATTCCCTCGGTCAAAGCCCGCCTGGCGAGATTTTTCGCCGGGGATATCACGATCCGCATTCCCTGGTGGAACTTGCTGGTGATCGGGGTTTTCCTGGTCTCAGCGTGGTTTCACCTCAGCCAGTTGAGCAGCGTCCCACTGGATATGACCAGCGACCACACCGAGAAATTGCTGGATGTGAATGATGTGCTATCCGGAAACCATTCCATTTTCTTCCCGCGCAACTCCGGCCGCGAACCGATCCAGTTCTATCTCGCCGCCACGCTGATCAAATATTTCGGCTTTGACCTTGGATTTACCACGCTCAAATTCTCGATGGCGCTCGCGTTCCTGTTATCGCTGGTGTATGTTTACCGGCTCGGCAGGGAGATCGGCAACCGCTGGACCGGGCTGTTGGTGATGCTGCTGGTTGGCTTTGCCTCGTGGACGAACATCCTCGAGCGCTCGGGAATGCGGCTTGTGTTGACGCCGGTCTTTGTCGCGCCGGTGCTCTTTTACCTGCTGCGGGGGCTGCGTCTCTCCAGGCGCAACGACCTGGTGCTGACGGGCGTTTTCCTGGGGCTCGGGCTGCTGGGATATTCCGCCTTCCGCATCATGCCCTTCGTTGTCATCATCGCCTTCATTATCCACGCGGCGTATCACAAAAAACCGCACCGCTGGCGTGAAATGGCAGGCGGATTGGGGCTGGTGGTGCTTTTCGCTATTATCGCGGCGCTGCCTTTGATCAGTTTCGCTTACCAGTATCCAGAGTTGATCGCCATGCGCACGGTAACGCGCATGACCTCCGCTGAACAGGCGCTCCCCGGTTCTGCCTGGTTGATTTTCTTCGATAATTTCTGGAAAGCGGTGATCATGCCGGTCTGGCGCGATGGCAATACCTGGATCCTGTCGGTGGTGAACAGGCCCGCGCTTGACCTGGTCAGCGCCGGGCTGTATGTGCTGGGTACAGTGCTTGCGCTGTACGCGTGGCTTAAGCACAAAGACTGGCGGTATCTCTTCCTGGTGGTCTCCATTCCCATTCTCATGTTGCCGTCGATGCTGGCGCTGGCGTTCCCTATCGAGAATCCATCGCTCAGCCGCGCCGGCGGGGCCGCCATCCCGATCTTGTTGATCTCTGCCATTGGGTTCGAATCGCTTTTCTCCAGCCTGTTGGCAAAGGCAACCCGCACATCCGCCAGGTCGCTGCTGATTGCGCTGGCACTGCTGCTGCTCTTCCTGTCAGGCAGGCAGAATTATGACCTGGTGTTCAACCAGTACAACCGGCAGTACCAGAACTCCGCCTGGAACACGGCGCAAATGGGAGAGATCGCGCGCGACTACATCCGTTCGTTCGGCTCGCCGGATTCCATCTGGGTGGTGGCGAAAGCACACTGGGTGGACACGCGCCTGGTAGCGATGGAAACAGGTTTTCCCGACCGCGACTACGCCGTGTGGCCGCAAGACCTGGAAACCACCCTGACACAGACCGGCACCAAGCTCTTCTTTGTGAAAGCCGATGACCAGGAGGGCATGACCCGCCTGTGGCAGTTATACCCCGGCGGTTTTGGAAAGTATCACCAGGGTCCGGTACCGGGACGTGATTTTTATACCTTCATCGTCCCTTCCACCGAGCCCGGCATGACCCCCTGAGAGAAATTAACGTTTCAGGTGAACGAAATAGCGGTAGCGGTCCCCGCGGTACAGGATCTTGACGAATTCCACCGGCCTGCGCTCCTGTGAGAAGAGCAGGCGTTCATTAAGCAGCAGGGGAGCGCCTGTGTCAATTTCCAGCAGCCGGGCTTCCTCCGGTGTGGCAAGCGTAACCTCGAGGGTCTCGTCCGCTTCCGTTGGAATGATGTGGTACTTCTCCACCAGCAGGCGGTAGAGCGAACCCGCGCTGGTCATTTCTTCCATTGTGATGGGCTGGTTTTCATCGAGCGCGAGGTACGAAGTCTGCAAGCCGATCGGGGTGCCATCGCCCAGGCGGACGCGTTCGATGCACCATACCTGCGAACCGGGCGCCAGTTCCAGTCGCTGCAGCACCTTGGCAGGTGGCCCCAGGCGCGCCAGGCTGCGGATCACCTGTCCCGGCTGCATGCCGCGGTTGAGCAGGTCTTCCGAAAAACTGGTCAGCTCCATCAATCCCTTTTGCAGTTTTTGCGGCGAAACAAAAGTGCCGCGGCCATGCTCGCGGTAAAGATAGCCCTGGTGAACCAGGTGGTCGATGGCTTCGCGGATGGTTGTGCGGCTGATGTTGTACAGGCCTTCCAGCTGGCGCTCAGATGGGATGGGGGAACGCGGCTGCCATTCGCCATCTTCAATTTTCTGACGTAAAATAGAAGCAAGCTGATAATATTTCGGTACGGCGTTATACGGATCGATGGTTCTTGACATTTGTTTTTTAAGTGGTATGATTATCTTGTAACTGGTAATGTGGTCACTACCAGTTACATTATCCGACTTTTTTCACGTTTCGTCAAGTATGGAGTTCTCTGATTCATGAACCAATATTCTGATGATGACATCCATAAGATCGTAGAACGGGTGGTGCGCCAGACCATTGGCGGACTGACCGCGGTGCCAGCGCCAGCCGAAAAACCCCCTCAGCCAGCTCCAGCCGCGCCAGTCACGGTTGAACCCGCGCCCGCCAGTCCTGTACGGGTGGTTGCGATCGGCACGGACCATGGGGGCGTGGACCTGAAGAACATCCTGGTCAAGGAACTCAAGGACGCCGGGTACGAGGTCATTGACTGCGGTACCAATACCACTGACCCCGTGGATTACCCGGACATTGCCCGATCGGTGGCAGAGCTCGTCGCGGCCGATAAGGCCTGGCGCGGGGTGGTGATCGACGGCGCCGGTATCGGCTCATGCATGGCGGCCAACAAGGTTCCAGGTATCCGGGCGGCGATGTGCTACGATTACGCTACCGCCGTTAACAGCCGCGAACACAACAACGCCAATGTGCTCACGCTCGGCGCGGGTCTGCTGGGGGTGAACCTCGCCAAACAGATTCTCAAAACATGGCTGTCCACCGAGTACGCCGGAGGGCGCCACGAAAAGCGCATTCAAAAGATCATGGCGCTTGAACAGTCATTTCTCAAGAATGGGACGGAAAAATGACCCCTGATATGAAAACCGTAGAAACCCTGGTTGAGATCATCACCCGCGAGGTGCTGCTGGCGATGGCGGAGTACGAAGCCAGGCAGCAGGCGCCGGCCGGCGCCACCTGCGTGGTGGAAATGGCGGACGGCGTGAAGGTAAAAACCTGTTTCGACAACGCCGGACACGTGGTCAGCGCCGGGGCAGAACGGCTGACCTCCACCGTGGGTATCATCCCCCAGGACCATTCGCTGGCGGGGATGATCGACCACACCCTGCTCAAGCCGGATGCCACCAGTGACAAGATCGCCCAGCTGTGTTTTGAAGCGCGCAAATACCATTTCGCGTCCGTGTGTGTCAATCCCACCCACGTAAAACTGTGCGCTGACCTGCTGCGCGACTCTGATGTGAAGGTGTGCACGGTCATAGGCTTTCCGCTAGGTGCGACCTCGCCCGAGGTCAAAGCATTTGAAACCCGCAACGCGCTGGACAATGGCGCGACCGAGATCGATATGGTCATCAACATTGGCGCGCTCAAGGCCGGCGAGATGGAACTGGTGGCGCGGGATATCCGCGGGGTGGTTGAAGTTGGTCACGCCGCCGGGGCGCTGGTGAAGGTCATCATCGAAACCGCCCTGCTCACCGACGAGGAAAAAGTGGTCGCCTGCCTGCTGGCCAAGGAAGCCGGGGCGGATTACGTAAAGACCTCCACCGGGTTCTCGGGCGGGGGGGCGACCGTGCACGATATCGCGCTGATGCGCCGCACAGTGGGTCCCACCCTCGGTGTCAAGGCGTCCGGCGGGATTCATACCCACGAAGATGCCGAAGCCCTGGTGGCAGCCGGTGCCACCCGTATCGGCGCCAGCGCCGGGGTGAAGATCATCCAGGCAGGATCTGCTGAACCTAAAGCCGAACCGGCTCTCTCGCCGGCCAAGGCTTATTGATCGGAGGAACGCATGCTTATCGCGCGTGTGATCGGAACTGCAGTCTCAACAATCAAAGATGAGAAATTGACCGGGCGCAAACTGCTGGTGGTGCGCCAGACCGACGAGCATGGTGAAGTGTTTGGCAAACCCTTCGTCGCCATTGACACGATCGACGCCGGGGTGGGTGACCTGGTGCTCACGGCCGCGGGTTCGAGCGCGCGCCAGACGACCATCACCCGTGATACGCCGGTCGACGCGGTCATCATGGCGATGATCGATTCACTTGAGGTCGACGGCAGGGTCACGTTTAGAAAGAGCTGAAAAGAAAATGGCTGTCCTCGATTCTGACCTCCTTTCCATCCAGGAAGCCCGCACGCTTGCGAGCCGGGCATACGATGCCTGGAAAGTGTGGTCAAAAGCCTCACAGGAACAGGTGGACAGGGTCTGCGCTGCGATGGCGAACGCGGCATTCAACGCCGCCGACCGCCTGGGCCAGCTGGCGCATGATGAAACGGGTTACGGCGTGGCAGCTCACAAGCGTTTGAAGAACGAGTTTGCCGCCCGGAATGTTTGGGAAAGCATCAGGGATATCCGCACGGTGGGCGTGATCAGGCGCGACCCCGATCGGGGGATCGTTGAGATCGCCTGGCCGATGGGGGTGATCGCCGCCCTGACGC
>ERZ1649853.906-NODE-906-length-11899-cov-5.531324_pt1 | contig 11899 bp, 10 predicted proteins | sample MGYA00575353_ERZ1649853 | MGnify/ENA primary metagenome ERZ1649853 (study PRJEB40853, sample SAMN11349654) | freshwater sediment metagenome | isolation source: river sediment | host: Sediment | place: India: Okhla Barrage, New Delhi | collected 2017-02-21 ...
CATCTCGGGTGGGGAACCAATGTTGCGTCCTGATTTCACGGATATTTTCGATTACATCACGCGCAAATCCGTTACCTATAGTATTAATACCAACGGTACCCTGATCACTCCAGCGATTGCACAGTTGCTCAGACGAAAAGGGAAGAAGATGGTGGCCTTGTATGGGGCAACTGCTGAAATACACGATCATGTTACCCGTACCCCAGGCTCGTTTGAAGCGACAATGCGTGGTTTTACCTATCTTATAGAAGCCGGTGTCAGTTTCATCGTGCAAATTATCCCCATGCAAGCTAACTATCACCAGTACGAACAGATGGTGGCTTTAGCCCAGTCTTTAAGTCCACAATATCGTATCGGGGCTCCCTGGTTGTGGTTCTCAGCCAATCATTCGAAAGGCCGCAACCTGGAAATTGCCTGCCAGAGACTTGCCCCATCCACTGTGATTGCACTTGATGAACCTTTGTGGGCAGATGAACCAAACAGCTTCCCCCCAGACACTGAAGTAAAACGCGAAGTCGATCCCACCAACAACAAACCTGGGGACGATCGGTTATTTGCAACCTGTATAGCCTCTCGGCGCGATTTTCACATTGATCCTTATGGCTATATGTCTTTCTGCTACTACATCAAAGATCCTACCCTACGCTATAACCTGCGCAATGGGACCCTACGCCAAGCCTGGGAAGAGTTCATCCCCTCCCTCTCTAATGCTGTGCATGGCGGGCAGGAGTACCAGGATAACTGCGCTACCTGTGAGCTGAGGCAGCACTGCCGTTGGTGCGGTGTTTATGGCTTCCTTGAGCATGGTCGTTATTCAGCTAAAGTGGAATATCTATGCCAGGTGGCAGACCAAACGCGTAACTTTATGGAGGCTTGGAACGCCTCACATATTCGCTACTTCCAAATTGCTGGTATAACAATAAAAATCTCAGCCGATTTTCCAGTTCTCGAGGATACTTTTGCTCCAATATATAGAAAATTTGAGACAACCGCCCTCGGTCCAGATGTTATTTCTGTTAGATTACATTCCTCAATCCCAGAGCTATCAAAACTTAATTTCGGACAAGAGGTTTATAACAAACCACCTTGGGTAATATACCGGCAACCAGGGGCATGGCTCTACCTTGGAACCTCATCCTCGGATCATGACCGTGATCCGTATGTAGTGGCAATTTTTGATACTGACCACAATAGAGGAAGTATCTTTCACCCAGGTGATTTTTATCAAAAGGGTGATCAATTATCATTGACCACATTTGTTTCTGATCAGATCTGGCTTGCCCGGGTTTTAGCCGATCGTCAAGCATGTTATCTACATTCTTCAGGCATTGTGATGGATGGAAAAGGTTTCCTGTTTGTTGGGCACTCGGCAGCTGGTAAGTCTACCATGCTAAAGATGTTACGCGGACGAGGAGAGATCCTGTGTGATGACCGGAATATTATCAGACGCTGGCCGGATGGTTTTCGTATCCATGGAACATGGAGCCATGGTGAACTTTCGGATGTTTCCCCTGCCAGTGCTCCATTAAAAGCAATCCTATATCTAGAGCAGGCACCCACCAATGAGCTGATCCAGCTAGATGAAAAACGCGAAAAGCTTGGCCGATTTCTCTCCCACGTTGTGAAACCATTGGTCACTGCGGATTGGTGGGAGAAAATATTGGGCCTGGCCGGTAAGGTCGCATTGGAAGTCCCCGCTTACCGTCTCAGGTTTGACAAGAGTGGGCAGGTAGTAGATTTACTGAATGAGTTGTGAGTGGAATCCGCATGGAAGATCATAGCTATGCAGTAACGCGCAGCTTGGCCCGGCAACCTCTATTCACAAAGCGTAAACCGCTGTTAAGTCACCTCGATTTAGAATTGACCGAACGCTGCAATAACGCCTGTCTGCATTGCTATATTAACCTGCCTGTTGATGATCTGCGGGCTAAAAGACATGAATTGCAAACTGATCAATGGAAGGACATTCTCCAACAGGCAGCAAACCTTGGAGCGCTCACGGTTCGGTTTACTGGAGGAGAACCTCTTCTTCGGCCTGACTTTGCTGAGCTTTATCTTTTTGCTCGCCGATTGGGATTGCGGGTCTTATTATTTACCAATGCTCGTTTGATCACTCCAGAGCTAACCGATCTTTTTTCCAGGGTGCCACCATTAAAAAAGATTGAGGTTAGCGTTTATGGTATGCACCCCCGGTCGTATGATACAGTCTCTTGCGTACCAGGCGCTTATGCCGAGTTCCAACGGGGTGTATATCTCTTACTTCAGCGACAAATTCCATTTGTGGTTAAGTCCGTGCTGCTGCCTCCTAACCGTGATGAACGGGCTGAGTTTGAAGCCTGGGCTGCTACCCTTCCTGGAATGAATCACCGTCCATCTTACTCTATTTTCTTGGATCTTAGAGGTCGCCGAGACTCACCAGCGAAGGACCGCCTGATTAAAAGTTTCCGTTTCTCTCCTGAGGAAGGCTTGGAGATCCTGACAAAAAATGAAGACGAGTTTGGCAAAGACACAGCTATGTTTTGCTCAAAATTTTTGGGTCACATAGGTGACCAACTGTTCAATTGCGGTGCAGGTGAAACTGGATGCGTAGATGCGTATGGCAATTATCAGATGTGTGTGCTGTTACGACACCCTAATACTGTATACGACCTATCCAAAGGCACACTCAGAGAAGCATTGACAGAGTTTTTTCCTCTTCTGCGCAAGTTGCGTGCAACCAACCCAAAATATTTACAGCGCTGTGCACTCTGCTTCTTAAAAGGTTTATGTGAACAATGCCCGGGAAAATCTTGGTCTGAGTATGGAACATTAGACACTCCGGTCGAGTATCACTGTGATCTGGCACATGCAAAGGCTCGCTATCTGGGTTTGTTGCTGAGTGGTGAACATGCCTGGGAAGTTGACGATTGGCGATCGCGGATCACCGCTTTGGTGCAAAAATATAACATACCAGAATCAAATCAGCGTAGGGATCGCACACCTACGTGCCAGGATGGTGATCGATGAGCTTGCGAATTCGGCTGGCGCGTTTCTTGCTACAATTGGGAGATTTTATTAAAGCCTTACCTGTGGCAGTGATGAAACCTGATGATCTGGTTGAGTTCAGCCGCCAGACTTATGCCAGGCCGGGCAATGTCGAGGGCTGGGCGGAGGATGCGCTGGTGGATTCTGGCTTGAGCGCTGATGAGTTGGAGCTGCTGTCAGCGTTTCCTGGAAAGTCAGGCGATGTACTGCTTCTGGGTGTTGGTGGTGGGCGCGAAGCCATTCCGCTGGCGCGCATGGGCTTTCGGGTCACCGGTGTTGACTATGTGGCGGAGATGGTAGATCGCGCCAGGCAGAATGCAATCGCTCGGGGGGTTATGCTGGATGGATTGGTGCAAGAAATTTCTCGGCTTGATCTACCAGCCAACTTTTTTGATCTTGTTTGGCTTTCACGAGCAATGTACTCCTGTGTTCCAACCCGATCGCGCCGGGTTGAAATGGTACGTCGGATTGCCCATACCCTGAAGCCAGGTGGTTATTTTCTCTGCCAGTTCCACTGGGACCCGCAACCGAGATATAGTACCCTGGGCTACTTAATTCGACGGTTGGTTGCTGTGATTACCCTGGGCAACTTTGCTTATGAAGAGGGTGATATACTGTGGTTGAATGTCGAGTTTATTCATGCCTTTGCCACTCAGGATGCCATACTTTCCGAGATTGAAGAAGGAGGGCTCTCCGTTGTGGGCATCAAGACCAGCCCATCTTCTGTTCGTGGAAGTGCGGTTTGTATAAAAACCATACCTCAGTCATGAATAGCTAAAACCCGCATGGAGGATTCGGCTGGATGACAAGTAAAATGGATATAATCTTTTCACCATCAGAAGACATCGTCGCCCGCGAAATCGAAGGAGAGCTGATCATTGTCCCTCTCGCAGCGGGAATCGGCGACATGGAAGATGAGCTGTACACCCTCAACGATACAGGTCGAGTCATCTGGAGCCGCCTGGATGGTCAGGCAAGCCTGCGCCAGATCGCTGCCGACCTGGCGGCCGAGTATGATGCACCAGTGGCTGAGATTGAGCGCGACGTGCTTGGCCTCGTGCAGGAGTTAGCCCGGCGGAGGATCCTGGTTGAGGTCAGCCCAGTATAATCACCCTCAGGTCTTTCCTGTTCAGGAAGGCGAGCTAACCCTTTCCGGTCGCGCGCTGTTGGATCTGATGCAGGCCGTCTTGGCTAAGGGAGTGCCTTTTCGCTTCCGCGCCCGTGGCTGGAGCATGTCGCCTTTCATCCAGGATGGAGATGTGATCACGATCGCACCCTTCCGGGTTGCCCCACCCAAAATTGGTGAGGTGGTTGCCTTTGTTCGCCCCGTTCTGGGTAACCTGGTGGTTCATCGGGTCATTGCCCTTCATGGACACGCAGCTTTGATCCAGGGAGATAGCGTTCCAGATCAATCCGATGGTCTGATACCACTGGAAAACTTGCTTGGTCGAGTCACGCGCATTGAGCGCCATGGACAGGCTGCCTGGTTAGGCCTGGGTCCAGAACGCAATCTAATCGCCTGGCTTTCCCGAGCCCGTTTGCTCATCCCGGTGCGCAACCTGCTGGTCTCCTGCATGAAACGCCTGTCTTAAAGGTATGCTTCGAGATGTCATCATTTGTGTCTCAGGGTCGTTTACCCGAATTCGCTTTATGGGACAAACTGGCCAACCGCCGGGTACCATTGGATTTTTACCTCGAAATCACCGCCCGCTGCAACAACGACTGCCGCCACTGCTACATCAACCTGCCCGCCGGTGACTTAGAAGCCAGGCACAAAGAGCTCACCCTCGCCGAGATCAGCCACCTCGCCGACCAGGCCGTCGCCATGGGTGCCATCTGGTGCCTGATCACCGGCGGTGAGCCACTGCTCAGACCGGATTTCCCCGAGGTCTACCTCACCCTCAAGCGCAAAGGGCTGCTGGTCTCCTTTTTCACCAACGCCTGCCTGGTCACATCAGATCATATCGCCCTGCTCAAGCACTACCCGCCCCGCGATATTGAAGTCACCGTCTACGGCGTCACCCAGGGAACCTACGAGCGGGTGACACGCCGCCCCGGCTCCTTTGCTGCCTTCCAGCGTGGGCTGAGCCTGCTGCTGGATGCCGGTCTCAAGATTCGCCTGAAAGCCATGGCCCTGCAGTCCAACGTCCACGAGCTTGCAGAAATTGCTGCCTTCTGCCGGCAGCATACCTGCGACTCGTTTCGCTTCGACCCCCTGCTCAACCTGCGCCACGACCAAAACCCCTCCCGCAACGTCGAAATTCTCCAGGAGCGCCTCTCCCCCGCCCAGATTGTCACCATTGAGCAGGCCGACGAAGCCCGCTCCGGCGCGCTGGAACAGGGCTGCGACCACTTCATATTTCCCGAATACGCCGGTCATGTCTGTGACCACCTGTTCCACTGTGGCGCCGGCAACAGCAGCTTCACGGTTGGCTACGACGGCACTTTCCGCGTCTGTTCCTCCCTCGTGCACCCCTCCGCCACCTACAACCTTCGCCAGGGCTCCCTCGCTGAGGCCTGGAACGAGCTGGTGCCGCGCGTGCGCGACCTGCGCTCGACCAGCCAGACATTTCTAGAGCGCTGCCGGCGCTGCCCCATCATCAACCTGTGCCTGTGGTGCCCGGCCCACGCCCACCTGGAAACGGGGGAGATGGATGGCTTTGTGGAATACTTCTGCGCGGTAGCGCATGCCCGCGCCGCAGCCATTCAGGCGAAACTGAAAGCCAGGGAGTAGCGCCGTGTTCGCCTGGTACACTGCCTTCAAGCGCGGCCTCTCGCACCAGGCCGCGCAGGACCCGCTCTCTGCGCAGGCTGCTGGCGAAGCCGGCACAGGTTCATTCCAGGGCCTGCAGAATTTGCGCCCGTTCATCCACCGGCGCTGGCGGGCCGGCTTGCTGGGCGCCGGGCTGGTGCTGCTCACCGCCTTGCTGGGCTTCCCCTTCCCGCTGCTCACCCGCTACCTGGTCGACGAGGTGATCCTTGAGCGCCGGCTGGCCCTGCTGGTTGGGGTGGTGCTGCTGATGGCCGGCTTCAAAGCCACCGAGCTGCTCGCTGGTCAGCTCCAGCGCTTCTATTTCACCCGTTTCGAACAGGATGTCCTCCTCGACCTGCAAAGCAGCCTGCTCGAGCGCACCCTGAGCCTGCCCAAGTCATTCTTCGACGAGCGCCAGACGGGCTACCTCATGGCCCGCCTGACCAGCGACGTGGAAGGGCTGCGCTGGTTCTTCTCCGGCACCATCGTTCACCTGTTTAGCAACCTGCTCCGCCTGCTCGGCGGAGCGGTCTTCCTGTTCTACCTGGAATGGCGCCTGGCCTTGGCCGCCCTGATCGCCCTGCCCGCCCTGGTGCTCGCTGTGCGCTTTTTCGCCCGCCGCATCTATACCCTCGGCCACCAGGAAATGGAACAACGCGCCCGGGTCAGCCAGCGCCTGCAAGAATCGCTCTCCGCCGCCTCGCTGATCAAAGCCTACGCCTCCGAACAGCGCGAGGTCGCCCGGGTGCGCACCGAGTTGCGCAACGCCTTCCAGACCAGCCTGGAATGGGTCACCGTCGGCGCTGCCGCCAACCTGGTGGTCAGCCTGGTGGGCGATGTGGCGCGCATGCTGGTGTTGGTCAGCGGGGCTTACCTGGTGATCACGCGCCATTGGACGTTGGGCTCGCTGCTGGCCTTCCAATCCTACCTGGGCTACGTGTACAGCCCGGCTCAATTCCTGGCCTATTCGAACCTGGAGTTGCAGAAAGCGCTGGCCGCCCTGCGGCGAGTTTCGGCGCTCTTTGATATCGTCCCCGAAGAGCAGCCCGGCGCCGGCCAGCAGGTCGAGCACCTGCGCGGACTGGTCGAGCTGGAGGGCGTGTCCTTCGCCTACCAGCGCGACGAGCCCGTGTTGGAGAACCTGTCCTTCCGCGTCGAGCCAGGCGAGCAGATTGCCATCGTCGGCCCCAGCGGCGCCGGCAAGACCACCCTGGTCAGCCTGCTGCTGTGCTTCTACCGCCCCACCCAGGGCGAGATCCGTTTCGATGGCATGCCGCTGAGCGAATACAACCTCTCCAGCCTGCGCCGGCGCATCGGCTACGTCTCGCAGCACATCCAGTTGCTCTCCGGCACCCTCGCCGACAACCTGCGCTACGGCAACCCGGCAGCCAGCCAGGCCGACCTGGAGCACGCCGCCCACATCGCCGGCATCCACGACTTCATCGCCAGCCTGCCGGCCGGCTATTCCGCGCCGGTGAGCGAGCTGGGCGAGAACCTCTCCGCCGGGCAAAAACAGCGCATCTCCATCGCCCGCGCCCTGGTCAAGAACCCGGATATCCTGGTGATGGACGAGCCTACCTCCGCCCTGGACAGCCTGGTCGAGCGCTCCATCCTCGAAGCGCTGCCCGCAGCCCTGGCGGGCAAAACGGTATTCATCGTCGCCCACCGCCTGGCTACCATCCAACACGCCACCCGCATCTTGCTGCTCAAAGACCGGCAACTGGTCGCCGCCGGCCGCCATGCCGAGCTGCTCGCCAGCTCAGCCTATTATCGCTCCCTGGTCGAGAACCAGCACATCTTGGTCGAGTAAATGCGGAAAAGATTCACCGCTGCAGCGATTGACAAATCAAGGAATTTTCAATACAATCCATCGCATATGCCTGAAACTGGGTGCAGGGATATCCTTCGATCCCTTCCCCGCGGGGAGCTTTTTTTTGAAACTCAGGCACGGTAATCGATCATGCGGACTTTCCTGGATGCTATGAGACACCCCGCCGGATGGCTGGCTGCGGCAATGCAGGCCAGCTTCCGGTGTTTTGTGGTGCGATAACCCTCACCCCCGGCCCCTTTTCCATAAAGGGTGAGGGGGAAAGGGCAAAATGGGATTGCAGTCGCTGCTCCGCTGTCGGAAGGGCGGAGCGCGGAAGAATGGGATTTGCTGGGGAGCAAGTTTGTGAGAGGGAGGTAGACGTGGCAAAGGTAGAGGACATTTTGAATACAGCACACCTGGCAGGTACAGATCACCTGGCAGGTACAAATCACCTGGCAGGTACAACACACCTGGCGGAGGGCGGCGGCGCGGGGGTGGATTTTATCGCCAACCCGGTCGCCGTAGTCATCCCCGCCTACAACGAGGAGCGCTTCATCGGCAGCGTGGTGCTCAAGGTGCGCAAGTTTCCCGTCCAGGTGATCGTGGTCGACGACGGCTCGAGCGACGATACACGGGATGTCGCCCTGGCCGCGGGGGCGACGGTGATCTGCCACACGGCCAACCGCGGCAAAGGCCAGGCGCTCAACAGCGGCTTCGCCGAGGCGCGCAAGCTGAACCCCGCCGCCATCGTGATGATCGACGGGGACGGCCAGCACCTGCCCGAGCAGATGGAAAAACTGGTGCGCCCGATCCTCGAGCAGGGCGCCGACATCGTCATCGGCTCGCGCTACTTACAAAAACCGGAAGGCGTGCCCGCCCACCGCGTGCTGGGCCACCGCTTCTTCAACCTGGTCACCCGCACCACCTCGGGGGTCAAGGCCAGCGACTCGCAGTCCGGCTACCGCGCCTTCTCGCCCAAAGCTTATAACGCCGACCTGTTCCACACCTCCAACTTCACCGTCGAATCGGAAATGCAGTTCCTGGCACGGGAGCACGGGCTGAAGGTGGTGGATGTGCCCATCACCATCCGCTACACGGATAAGCCCAAGCGCTCGCCCTGGCAGCAGGGCATGAGCGTGCTCAACGGCATCCTGCGCCTGACCGGCATGTACCGGCCGCTGCTGTTCTTCGCCGGCACCGGCCTCGTCATCATGCTGCTCGGCCTGGGGCTGGGCATCTATGTGGTAGATATCTACTACCGGGTGAAGGACCTGGCGGTGGGCTATGCCATCCTGAGCGTGCTGCTGACCATTGTTGGCATGCTGGGAGTCACCACCGGGGTGATCCTGCACTCGGTGCGCGGGCTGCTGTATGATATGTTAAAAGGTCACCTGGATCAAGATGAGGAGGAGTGAGCTTGCCTCCAACAGTTGAGATGCGGGCATCCCTGATCATCGTAACCTACAACAACCACAGTCAGATAGAAGCCTGCCTGCGCTCGGTCCTGCCATCGCTTAGCCCAGCGGACGAGCTGATTGTGGTGGATAACGCCTCCGAAGATGGCACGGCGGCGCTGGTCGAGGCAGCTTTTCCCCAACTGCAGGTATTGCGCGCATCCAGGAACCTTGGGTTCGGTGGGGGAAATAATCTGGGTGCACGCCAGGCCAGGGGAGAATTCCTGGCCTTTTTAAATCCCGATACCACAGTCGAGCTGGGCTGGCTGGATGCGCTGGTGCGCACCTTACAAACCCACCCGCAAGCCGGCATGGCAACAGCCAAGATCCTGCTACTGGATGACCCGGAGCAAATCAACACCTGCGGCAATGAGATGCACATCAGCGGATTGACGCTTTGCCGGGGAATGGGCCAGCCGCGCGGCGCCTACCCCGACCTGGACGAGGTCGGGGCAGTTTCAGGCGCAGCTTTCGCCATGCGCCGGGCGCTGTTCGAGAGGCTGGGCGGCTTCGATGAGAGCTTCTTTATGTACATGGAAGACACCGACCTGTCGCTGCGCGCCCGCCTGGCGGGCTGGCGCATCCTGTACGCGCCCGAAGCGATCGTCTACCACGAGTACCGGCTGACCTTTGGCCCAAACAAGACCTACTACCAGGAGCGCAACCGCTACTGGATGCTGCTGCGTACCTTTCGCAAACGCACCCTGGCGGCGCTGCTGCCGGCGCTGCTGTTGGCAGAGCTGGTGACCTGGGGTTTCGTGGTGCTGCGCGAGCGGCGCAACTGGGGCAACAAAGTGCGGGCATACCGGGCGATCGTGCGGGAGCAGACAGCATTGAAACGCGCCCGCCAGGCCTGCCAGGCGCTGCGCCGCGTCTCGGACAGCCAGTTGCTGGCACAGGCCCATTTCCGCCTGGGTTACGAGCAGACCGGCGCGGGATTGCTGCCAAGCATGGCACACTGGGTGTTCGACCCGCTGTTCTGGCTGGCCAAAAAATTCGCCCAGGGGACGAGCAAGCTTCTATGCGCATAGCGCACGTAACCGCCACTTTCCCGCCTTACTATGGAGGCACTGGCCTGGTCTGCTACCACAACGCCCGTGAGTTAGCCCGCCGCGGCCACCAGGTGCACGTCTTCACCGCCGCCACCCCCGCTGCCAGGGGAGATGAAACCCAACCGGGAATCACAATTCACCGACTCAAGCCGCTGCTGCATACCGGCAACGCGCCGCTCCTGCCGCAATTGGTCACCCAACTGCGCGGGTTTGACATCCTGCACCTGCACTACCCCTTCTTTGGCGGCGAGCTCACCGCCCTGGCCGCCCGCCTCACCGGCACTCCCCTGGTGATCACCTATCATCAAGATGTTCACCTGCAGGGCATCACCGGACTGATCGAGCGGATGCTCAGGCCAACGCTCAGCCGGGCCACGCTGCGCACCGCCCGGCGGGTGCTGTTCACCACGCTGGATTACAGCCAGGCTTCGTATGCCCGCAAGCTGCTCAAAGGCCGGGAAGGATGCATTGGCGAGCTGTCCAACGGCGTGGATACCCAGGTTTTCACCCCCGGCCCAGCCCCCCAGGCGCTGCGCCAGAAGTACCACATTGATGCGGGAGATCAGGTAGCTCTATTGGTTGCTGGCTTGGATACGCCGCATTATTTCAAAGGGGTGGAGATTTTTATCGCCGCCCTGGGCCAGTTACCCGCCCATATCAAAGCGGTCATCGTGGGCGAGGGCGATTTGCGCCCGGCTTACCAACACAAGGCCCACGAACATGGCCTGGACGAGCGAGTACACTTCGCCGGCCGTGTCCCAGATACCGACCTGCCCGACTATTATCGCCTGGCAGATGTCACCGTGCTGCCCTCGCTGACCATGGGTGAGGCCTTTGGCCTGGTACTGGTCGAGTCCATGGCTTGCAGTACACCGGTGCTCGCCAGCAACCTGCCCGGCGTACGGGCGGTGGTGACAGATGGGGTGGATGGCTACCTGGTAGCTCCCGGTGAGGTGGATGATCTGGCAGCCAGGCTCGATCAAATCCTGAAATTACCAGCGACAGCCCGCGTCGCCATGGGGGCCGCCGGGCGGGTCAAAGTCGAGCAGCGCTATACCTGGAAACTGGCAGGCGAACGGCTGGCGCAGAACAACCAACAAATCCTGACAATGGCTGAGCTGGAGCAGATCAAACGCCCCAGGACATCCACATGACCCGAAGTCCAGCTATTTATGATCTGCCCCCACTGGAATACCGCGTGGCACTGGATGCGGCCAGCAGTTGGCTGGGTGCCCACCCGCCCCTGAAGCTGTGTTGCGCGCAACCGGCATTGCTGGGTGAAGTGGAAATGCGCCTGAGCGAAGCGACCCCACCCTGGAAAAGCGGGCTGTGGGTCGAGCCGCAGGTCGTAGACTGGCCGAGCCAGTTGAGAGAGTTTGCCGAGCTACTCCCCCCCGCCGGCAGGTTGGCAGTTCTGCTCTCCTTACCCCTCGCCCAACGCCTGCCCGAGCGCAAGACCTGGCAAGGCGCGGGGCTGGGTGAGCAACCCGGTGGACTGCGCCGCTTCCGTAATGCACTAGAGGAGGATGGCTTTGCCAGGCAGGATGTGTACGCCTTGCACAGCGGGCAAGCCGTGCTGCTCAACGCCGCAGCTCAATTGCTGCGCCGTGGCGGCCGCCGGGCAGCCGCCGACCGGCTGGAATTCGCCGCCCGGCGGGTATATACCCTGCCCTATCAGCAAGCCTGGCGAGCGAGCGTGGCGCTGGTGCTGGCGGTGCGGCAATGATCGATCTGGCAGGTATCGACCTGGCATTGGCGCGGCTGGAGGCCTGGCTGGAGACGTTGCGCGGCCCAGATGGGATGCAGG
>ERZ1649853.907-NODE-907-length-11895-cov-4.735220_pt1 | contig 11895 bp, 9 predicted proteins | sample MGYA00575353_ERZ1649853 | MGnify/ENA primary metagenome ERZ1649853 (study PRJEB40853, sample SAMN11349654) | freshwater sediment metagenome | isolation source: river sediment | host: Sediment | place: India: Okhla Barrage, New Delhi | collected 2017-02-21 ...
GGTCAGCAGCGCGGCCTTGATGGGCGCTATCAGGCCCCCCAGGACATCTGCGATGCGCTGGCCCCACCCGAAGGAGCCGATGATGGATGCGTACATCGCCTTGGGGCGCAGAGCGCCAGCAAGGTACGCAATTTCAATAGTCGCCGGATGCGGGCCTGTGAGGACAGCGGGCGTCCCGATGACGATGGTCGCCGCGTCGACGAGCGACATGGCAATGTCTCCGATGTCGGCGCTGGTCAGGTCAAACCGCTCCACGCGGACTTCCCGTTCGGTCAGGTCGTCCGTCAGGCGGTCCACCATCTTGAGCGTGCTGCCATGCATGGAGACAAAGGGCAGAGTCACCTTGTTGCGCGCAGAACCACCCGCCCAGTCCCGGTAGGCGTCCACAATGAAGCCCGGGTCGTTGTAGACAGGGCCATGGCTTGGACAGATCATGTCGATCTGCATGCCGGACAGCTTCTCGAGGTTCTTGATGATGTAGCCGCGGAAGGGCATCATGATCTCGGCGTAGTAGCGCTTGGCTCCGTGCAGGACGATGCCGGGCTCCGCGAACATGCGCGACTGGGCCCGGTGCGACCCGAAGAAGTCGCAGGAAAACAGGATGTGGTCCTCCTCCAGGTATGTGCCCATCGTCTCCGGCCAGTGGACCCACGGCAGATACACGAACCGCAGGGTCTTGTCGCCCAGGGAGAGGGTTTCACCATCCGCTACCGTCCTGAACCGGTCGCTGGCAAGGTCCAGATGTTCCAGCAGCAGTTCCTTGGCCTTGGGATTGGTGACAATCACCGCCTCGGGGTAGCGGGCCAGCACGTCGGGAAGCACGCCGCTGTGGTCCTGCTCCGCGTGCTGAACGATGACATAGTCGAGATGGGGGACGGTATCCAGCTGGCTCATAAGGACATCGATCTTGCTGGGATCCACCGTGTCGATGAGCACCGTCTTTTCACTCCCCTGCACGATGTACGCGTTGTACGTCGTGCCCTCGGGCAGAGGAATCAGCGAATCGAAGAGTTTACGGTCCCAATCGATGGCTCCCGCCAGACTGACACCCGGAACAATCGGACGTGGATTCATGCGAACCTCCTCTGGTTGCTAGAAAACACCTGCACGCTGCCTAGTCTGTTTCTGGAACGGACTTCTCCAACAGCGCCAGCAGCGACTCCTGCTCCTCCGGACTCAACATCCCCAACATTCTATCAAGTTTCTGTGCCCGTATGGCACGGGCTTTCGCCGCCACCCTCCTGCCACGTGCGGAGAGGTACAGGCAGACGGCCCGTTGGTCGTCCGGGTCGGTGGCCCGCTCGACCAGTCCCATCTTCTCGAGTCTGCGAACGCCAATGCTGATGGTAGGAGCTGTCAGGTCCAGGCGGCGGGCCGTATCTTGCACGCGACACCCAGGATATTCCGAAAGCGCCAGCAGCAGTGACAGCTGAGAGCGGGTAAGTCCGGAGAGGGAACGCGGGTCGTGCCACTCCCAGTATTCCCGGAGACGCTCCAGTATCACTTCCATGCGCTTGGTGTTGTCCATCTTGTTCATGGTCGTTCCCCCTTACTTTGTCAGTCTAAGAGTAAGGGCGTTTGCCCCTCCGTCAATGGTCTTGTGTAGCGATATCAAGGAGAAGGTCCGATGGGGCTGTCCGGAGCGTATGGCTGCGCGTCCGGCGGCAGGGGACTTCCCTGGCCAGCCCGGCGGCTCGGGCCCCGCAGTGTGCTGTTGACCACGCTTGCCCTTGGGCTATGCTGACAGTGTGAACAAACGCACTGGGCACGGCGACAGAAAACAGGTACACCCCCGCTGGAACGTTTCAGGCCAGCTGGTTGTGGCTGTGACTGCTGGATTGTGTACCCTCATCATGGGTCTCCTGCTTGCGCGGTTCGGGTCACGCACGGACTACTGGGGATTGCTGGTACCGGGTCTGTTTCTCGTGTTCTACCTTTCATGGAGGAGTGTCACGAGCACGCGGGAGCCCATACCCGGGATTTCCTACTCGATCCTTCTGCTTGTCATTTCGGCCCTGGTTCTCATGCTGGACCTGGAGTTCTGATGGACGCGTCTGAGGGGGAAGTCGTCCTGCTGGCCTGTCAGGCGATCGAGCGCTCGGGCGCGTTCAAGAACCTTGAGCTGACGCTGATGATTACCCCGTCCTTCATCGTGCTCGCCCCCTTTGACAGAGCCAAGGTCGAACGTATCCGCAGAGAGCGCGCGGCCGACGCCAGAGCCCAAGGAGCCAGCCGCTTTCAGCAGATGTGGTACGGTGCGCAAGCCCCGTTTGCCATGGTGGACGGCTACATGGGCATGACACTTGCACAGGTGCTGGCCGAGCTTCCCTCGTCCCGGACGTTCGGTCGCAGCAGCATTCAGCGAGCCACGCTCACCGAGGGAACGCAGCCTCGCATGGGCGCGCGGACGGCTGTTGCACCGGCGCACCGGCTCGTCCTGCGCACGGAGGCGGGCGAGGTCTCCCTCCAGGTCGACGGCCACGTCCAGCCGCGTGAGCTGCGCCGTCTGCTAGGCGCCATCGTAGGGGACCTCCTGGACCTGGGCCCCTGACACGGTGAACGATGTCAATGGAATGGAGTTTGCCCGTTCATCGACGGTCCCGACCGCTCCGGATGCTGCTCGCACAGGCCGAAGCGCCCCAGTCTGCGTCGCTACTGTGAATTGTTCGTGAGTTGACAGATCGCGAAGGTTTGCTATACTAACCACAGAAAAAGGTAGCCTCGCGCGGAACAGTTTGTGCGTTCGCGGCGGACACGTCTGCTCGCTTCGAGGTTGCCTTTTTCGCATATCTACGGAGACCCTGCACATGAGCCACGCACGAAAAGCGCTGACCGCCATTGCTGGCGGCCATTTTCTTGTCGAATGGTACGCCGCCTTCCTTCCTCTGCTGGTTCCCGTGTTTCGCGCGCGCCTGGGCTTCTCCCTCGCCGCAGCTGCTGCTCTGGGCGCCAGCCTGCCCATCGTATCCGGTCTCGTGCAGATGGTCTTCGGACTTGTCTCGGACCACATTCCACGTGCCAATGCGCTCGTGGTTGGCTCGTCGCTCCTCGCAGCCCTGGCCATTGCAGCGCTTCCCTTCGCGGGCACATTCCCGCTGCTCCTGCTCATCTTTGCGGCGGTGGCGCTGGCGCTTGCCATGTTTCACCCGCAGGGCGCCGCTGCAACCAGTCGCTTGTCTGACAACAACCGCGGACGGTTCATGTCCGTCTTCAACTTCGGAGGTTCCATCGGCTCCTCCGTGGGCTCCCTGACCGTCATTCCGCTGCTGTACCTGCTGCAGCTGGAACGCTTCTGGATCCTTGCCCTTCCCGGCATTCTGTTCGCGGCGTTTCAGCGCTCGGCTCTGCCGCACTCCCAGCCGGAACCGGAGACACCCGGGGAACCGAACGGCACGCGGCTGTCCGCAAGCCCGGCCTTCCGGGGATACCTCATGCTGGTCCTGAGCGCGACACTCAACGCCATCGTCCACAACGGCGTCACGATTCTTCTTCCCCTCCTGTTCCAGGAGCGCGGCTTTGACCCGGGGAAGGCAGGCGTGTATCTCGCTGTCGGGTCGCTGGCGGGAGCCTTCTCCAACGTCGTCGGGGCCGAACTCTCTGACCGTGTCGGCCGCAGAACCGTCAATGTCGTGGGTGCGGCAGGCATGGTGCTCACCCTTGCCCTGTTCGTGCTGTCGGGCTCGTCCTCCTTCCTCTGGTATGTGACGCTGTGTCTGTTCAGCACCTGTACCCTGAGTTCTAACATTGTGTTCGGCCACGAGCTTGTCACCGGCCACCGCGGTTTCGTGTCAGCCTCCATCATGGGCTTCTCCTGGGGCTTTGGCGGCGTGGTGGTGGCCATCCTGGGCAGATGGGCCGAGAGCACGAGCATTGTTTCCGCTTACCACTTGCTTCTCGGTGTGGCAGCCATCCTTGTGGTCACGTCCCTCATGCTGCCGACCCGCAGTGCCATCCAGGCCGCATTTCGTCCTTCTCCAGCTGTAGAGCAGACAACTTGAGTTACCGGCCGCCCTGACTATCCTGTTGCCACAGATGACAGGAGAGCGGCATGAAGGCATGGATTGGGCATATGGACGACTACGATGAGCGACAGCTGACCGAGGTCTTTGAGGCGCACAGCGACCTGCTCCTCGCCGGCCTTTCGGCAGGCGATACCGTGCTCGTCAAGCCCAACCTGCTGCAGGAGGCGGCGCCCGCAAGAGCTCTTGCCACCGACCCTCGCTTCGTGCATGCGGTTGTCTCCTTCCTCCTGAACCACCGCCTGTGCGTCATTGTAGGCGACATTCCCGGCGGCCACGTCCCTGCCGCACGGCTGCCTGCCGACTTCGGTCTGCAGGAGTACGCCAACGGCGGGCGTGTCACCATCTGCCACCTCGACCAGTACGGCTTTCGCCGGGTCGAGCTTGAGCACCCGCGCTCCCCGCGCCCGGTAACGCTACCCACGGTGCTGTGGCAGTGCAAGGCAGTGTTCAACCTGCCCAAGGCGAAGACGCATTCCCTCACGCTCGTCACCGGCGCCGTCAAGAACCTGTTCGGGCTGACACCCAAGGCGGAGCGTCCCACTCTGCACATGATCGCATCGGGCGAGGAGTTTGCGCAGTGCCTGCTGGACCTGCACGACGCTCTCCCGGTACCGGAGCGCATCATGATGGACGGCATTCTGGGAATGGACGGCGAGGGACCGTCCGGAGGGCGGGCGCGGCGCCTGGGCGCCGTCATCCTGGCGGACGACGCGGTCCTCGCGGACTGGGCCATGTGCCAGATTATGGGCATCCGGTGGGAACTGACGCCACTCTCACGGGTCTCGGCGACTCCTGATGCCGCTGTGGTGGAAGGCGACCGAACCCCCGTCCGTCCTCCGTTCCTGCGCCCGCTCACCTACCTGGGTGGTTCCTCCGTCCCCATCGCCGCCACATTCCAGCGCATCGTCGGCTCCGCCAACCGGCCGGTCCCTGTCGTCGAAACCGGCAGGTGCATCAAGTGCAGCATCTGCGCCGACCACTGTCCCGCCGGTGCCATCACGCTGGCACCTTTTCCCCGGTTCAATCGCTCCATCTGTGTTCTGTGTTACTGCTGTCAGGAGCTATGCCCCCAGCAGGCCATTGTGCTGCGAAGGACCTTCCATCGTTGAATTGTGAATGCCTCCGGTGCCAGGCACCGGAGGCATTCACAATTCGGGATGAGTGTGAGAAAGGAGTAGATATGGACGAAGTACGAACGGCAACAGGGTTCTACACGGACGAGAAAAGTGCCTCGCGACTGTATGCGCACCTTGCCAGAACCGAGAACGACGCGGGCCTCCGGGCCCGGTTCGCGGAACTGGCGAAAGTCGAAACGCTGCACGGCGCCTTTTGGCGCGATTTCCTGCTGAAACGCGGCATCGCCCCGAAGGAACCGTCCGGGCTTTCCTTTGCGTGGGCGCGGTTTCTCCGGGCCATCCTCGGAACGCGGCGCTACCTGTCGGTCCTGGAAATAACAGAGGCGACAGCCGTCGAGTCGTATTACGCGTTTCTGAACTCCGCCGCCTTGCATGACGACGAGAAAGCAGAAATCGCGCGCATCATCGAGGACGAGCTTGGGCACGAGGAGGAGTTGGAAGCGCAGTTCAACGCGCTGCCCAAGGATAATGTCCGCGACTTCGTTATGGGCATGAACGACGGGCTTGTGGAACTGCTCGGCGCTGTAACCGGCCTCTCCGCCGTGTATCCGACACGTCCGCAGCTCGTGGGCGTCAACGGCCTGGTCGTCGGGCTCGCAGGAGCCCTCTCCATGGGCATCGGCACCTGGGGGTCCGTGCGCAGCCAGCGCCAGGTCAATGAAGGCATCCGCCGCAAGACCGACCTGCTGTTCAGCGTCTCGCCGCAGCGGGCGCAGGCAGAACTTGCCAAGATGCTCACCGGGTCCGGCATGCCCGCGGACCTGACGGACGAGATTACGGGGAAGCTTGCCTCCAACAAGGAGGCGATGATCGGCCTGCTCACCGAGGAAACACCGTCCAACGAAATCCGGAGCGCCATGTTCACCGGCGTCGCCTACATCGTCGGCGTGATGTTTCCGGTTCTGCCGTACTTCATCGCGAAAAACTCGTTCGTCGCGCTGGTCCTGAGCGTCCTCTTCGCGGGCCTGGCTCTTGCGACCGTCGCGAGCATCATCACGCTGACGGCGGGCAGCAACGCCTTCCGCCGCAAGATCACGGAGATGGTCGTCACCGGTCTGGGAGCTGCGGCAGCCTCCTATGCCTTTGGCCTCCTCGTCCAGACGGTCTTCGGCATTCATGCCTAGCGGTGTGCCGTGGCTGACCTTCCTGTCATCGTTCAGGGACCAACCGTTGTCCTGACTCCCCCGGAGCGGGAGAACGTGCCGACGTACTGGAGATGGATCTGCGACCCGGAGGCCAACGCGGGACTCGTGGACTCGGGCGCCTGCGTGACCATCGAGAACGAGTACGACTGGTACGACCGCACGGTAGCCAAGGCCTCGCCCGAAAGCGTCAACTTCGACATGCACGAGAGGAACGGCATGCGTCTCATCGGGGACTGCAGCATCTTCGACATCGACCGGGCGGCAGGCACCGCCGAGTGCGGCATTCTCATCGGCGAGAAGGACTGCTGGCACCACGGCTACGGAACCGAAACCATGGTGCTGCTCGCGCGGTACGCGTTCGCTACGCTGGGCCTCTCCAACCTTATGCTGCGCGTCTACGACTTCAACGAGCACGCTCTGGCAGCGTACCGCAGGGCTGGCTTTCACGAAGTCGGGCGCAGGCGCCGCATCCGCCACGGCGGACAGCTGGTCGATGAGATCATCATGGACATCCTGCCCGGCGAGGTCCCCGCCCTCCCCTGAACAGGGCTCTAGAGGCCATGCTGGCGCAGCGCCGGAGCTCGGCGGTCCAGAGTGTGAAGAAGTGAGGGTACGGATACCTGGCAAGGTGCGTAGCAGATGTAGCAGCAGGGCGCCGGCTGGCAAGGGCCGGGACCCGATGCGCTGACAGGACAACACAGCAGAAGCGCAGATCGCTTCTGTACCTTCTCCTCCCTCCACTCGCCCGGCTTCCCCGCCGGGCGATTTTCGTCAGTCTCCGGGCCATCTGTTGTCACACGACAAATCCGCTATACTTGGTGTGTGCACAGGCGCCTGCGAGTCCCGCGGGGGTTCCTGAGCTGCCGGGTGCACAGGCGATCGCACCGCCTTTGCCCGTGCGTGTGGCCGGCTGCTGCCGTGGGACGGCATCTCTGCCACAAGGAGGAATGTGGATGACCTTTTCGTTGGAACCAGCTGAGCCTGTCACGCTGGAGGTGGCCCTTGGCTGCGGCACTCCGCGGACCGTGGCGGTTCACTGGGAGAGCGGGACCCTGTATGTGCGGTCCGGCTCCGACCCGCAGCTTGCCTTTCAGCCGTCTCTCGAGGCGTGGAAACGCTTCTGGCGTGCGGCAGACAAGGCCGATGTGTGGAACTGGAGTCAGTCCGACTCCAGCCTTCCCGTCCTGTGGCGTATTGCGCTGGACAACGGCACAAAGCGCGTGACCGCATCCGGTCAGTCTGTCGCCTCAGACCAGTTCAAGACCTTCGTCCGCGGTCTCAAGAAGCTGCTTCCCGGCGCGAGCATCCCGTTCGCCCAGTGACAACTCCCACAACACCTATTCACCCGGAGGAACTTGTGTCTATTACCAGATTCGTCATCAGGAAGGAAGACTTCGACCGCACTCCCTGGCAGCAGGTCCTGGTCGAGGCTGACCAGAAGCTGTGCTCGGTCTATGCCCGCCTGTTCTACAAGCGCGCACAGGAAGCTGCCAAGGTGCATGACGCCCGCACCGAGGCCGTGTATACGTTTCTTGGCGCCGTGACGTCGCCGGAACTCAAACTGGAGACCCCCTCGCGCGACCCGTTCGTGCCCGCGGCCGGTCTCGAGTACTCGCGCACGCCGCTCCCCGAGGATTTCTCGGCCGACGAGCTGCGCATCATCAAACAACTCATCGAAACGGTCCAGGACCCGGAGATGCGCGCACGTCTGGCGGACATCCTGTGGGTCCGGCAGGGAGACCCCAGCGTGGGCAGCCTCGCCGTGGACAGCTACCTTGGCAGCGCGCTGCGCCTCAAGGACGTGGTCCAGTGGGCAGACGGCTATGACCGCCTCAAGCGCTCTTTTGATATCGCGGTGTTTCTCGGCAAGGAAACGAAGGCCTACCGCAAGACCATCGACTATCTGCAGAAGCAGCTGAGCGAATTCGGGACCGAGGAGCCGACCCCCTGGTGGGCCAAGCTTGTCAATCTGCTCCTGGACGCCGGCGAGGGCAACGCCTCCCGGTTCGCGAGCATCTGCGGCACCAGCGCCCAGCGTTGCGAGGAAGCCGGCCAGTGGGAAACGGCCCGCATGTACTGGCAGGTCAAGGCCCGCTGCGAGGCTGTCGCCGGACAGGACAAGAACAAGGAGACGGCGCTGAAGCGCGCATCGGATACGTATGTGAAACAGGCCGAGGTCGTGGAGTCCGAGGCCCAGCCCATCACGGATCACGCGCTCGAGCTCATGCGCAGCGCCATGGAGTCGCTGGCCAAGGTACCCGGCAACGAGCAGGCGGTCGCCGAGCTCCGGAAGCAGGTGGATGCGCTCGAGCAGAAGCGTAACAGCGCCCCCATGAAGAAGCCTGCCCGCATGGACCCCGCGGGAATCGCCCAGTGGGCGCGCGACCAGGTCAAGAACAAAGACCTGCGCGGCTCGCTCGTGGCCCTGGCCAACCTTGCCGAGACACCCAAGCCGGCAGAACTGGAGGACCAGGTCGACGCCAAGACTGGGCACATGCCCTTCCAGTACCTGATCAGCACGGTCGGCATGGACCAGGAGGGCAAGGCCGCCTCCCATGCCCCTGCTGCCTTCACCGGCGACACGCGCGAAATCCGCACGGCGAAGGATGCCGAGCTGTATCAGGAGGCGGCGCGCAACCGTCAGATTGCAGTACTGGCCCTACTGGACCCTGCCCGCAGGCAGATCCTCTCGGAACATGTCATCCGCCTGGACGACTGGCGCGGATTTGTAACCGACAATCCCTTCATCCCGGCCGGACGCGAGGAGATCTTTGCACGCGGCATGGACGCGGGCATGAACGGCGACTTCCTCGTGGCGGTGTCCCTGCTGACACCCCAGATTGAGAACGCTGTCCGCACGGTACTCAAGAAGGCAGGCGTCGTCACCAGCAAGATCGACGTCCGCAACATCGAACAGGAACGCGTGCTCGGCGCGCTGCTGGACATGGATGAGGCGGAGCGCGTCTTCGGTCGCGACCTCATCTTCGACCTGCGCGGGCTGCTTGTCGAGAAGTTCGGTTCCAACATGCGCAACGAACTCGCTCACGGCCTGCTCGACCTGGAAGACTTCCGCGGCCCTGATGCCGAGTATCTGTGGTGGTGTGCGCTGCGCCTGATGTTCCTGCCGTCGCTTCAGGGTGTCAAGACTGACCTGTCGCGCCTGCGCCCCGGGATTCCCGCCCGTCAGCAGCCGGATGTTATCGACGTGCATGGCCATGTCCACCATCAGGAGAGCCCGGCTCCGGAGGCTGCGCTTCCGACCACCGCCGCGGCAGAGCCTGCGCAGGCACAGCCGGCAACCGCACAGGGAAACGCGGCAGAGCGCACCCATGGGCGCGACCGGGGACGGTCGCGGTTTGATCGGCGAAGCCGTGAGCGCACGCCTGCCGAGACGCCAGCCGTCTCCCGTGCGGAGGCCGGGCCCGTAGCCTCCGCCCAGCCAGCTGTCCCACAGCCAGCGCCGGTCGCGTCTGTCCCTGAGGTCCGACCCGGGGCACCTGTCCCTGCGGCCCAGCCTGCCGCAGCAGCCACTCCACCTGCAGCTGCACCCGCAGCCCACGTGCCGGCGGCAAGGCCTTCACGTGACTTCCGGGCGGAGGTCCGGGCAGCCATGGTCGCAGCAGGACTGGTGAGTTCGGGAGAACAGAAACCAGCCCCCGAACAGCCGGCAGAGAAGGTGACTGCCTCAGCCCCCGCACGGTCCGGGCGGCATGGCCGCAGGACCTCGCGCACATCCTCCTCCACGCCAGCTGCCACCCCGACCACGCCGACCCCAGTCACTGCCGCGGCCGCCCCTGCCCCCGCGGCTCCGCCGGCAACCACTGCGGGATCGGAGCGCAAGGGTCGCCAGGCTCCCACTGCACCAGTCGCCGGCCAGCAGAAGCCGGCGGCGCGCAAGTCCTCCCCGGCCGGGCAGCCCCCGGCGAACAGCGGCAACAAGGCCACAGCCAAGCCAGCTGTGGCAAAGCCTGCTGTCAGGACACAGCCCAGGCGTGCAGGCACGCCCAGGAAGGCTGCCACGGACAAGTAAGAACCACTGACACAGAGTGCACGACACCACCCCGGGACAGGAGTTCCGGGGTGGTTTGCGTTCCCTGCTTTGACATCCGGGCGGGGCCGGGTAGACTTCAGCAGTCTGCGGTCTGCCCCGGGGCAGTCAGGCCGCAGGATACTGGGGTGATAGATGTGCTTCTGCGCTTGACACCATATACGTGGCCGCTGCTCCTTGCCGCCCTGATCTCCGGAATCGTAGCAGTTCTCGCGAGTACCCGCAGGAGGTCGCGAGGGGCGCTTGCCTTCTCGGTCCTCATGGCCGTGGTGGTCGCCGATGTTCTTATCTCGCTGTTTATGCTGAGCAGCACGACGCTCGCAGGGTTCCTGTTCTGGATCAAGCTCTCGTTCGTAAGCGGAGGATTGGGGGTTGCGTGGCTTGTGTTCGCGCTCCGTTATCACGGGAAGTCCCTGCGGACCGCCGCTGTCATTGGCGCCGCTACGGCCATCGAACCGGTGACCGTCGCCGTCCTGGCATGGTTCAACGACTGGCACCACCTACTGTGGACAGGCGCCACGGCAGAACCGCTTGCCGCCACCGGGCTGCTGCACGTCGCCGCGCACTTCGGTCCGCTGTTCTGGGTCTGGACCGGGTACCAGTATGCGCTGCTCCTCGCGGGGGCTATTATCCTTGTGCACGGCCTTCCAAGGGCGCCGGCGGCATATCGGGGGCAGACGCTGGCCGTCCTTGCGGCTCTCGTTATCCCCTGGACCGCCAACATGCTCTTCGTCGCCGGACACACGCCGGTTTCCGGGGTGGACCTCACGCCCCTCGCGTTCGCCGTCAGTGGCATCATTCTATTCTTCGCTGTGTACCGGTTCCGTTTCCTCGACCTGGTTCCCATCTCCCGTTCCACCGTTCTCGAGGCGATGCCCAGCGGGGTCATTGTTCTGGACAGCGCAGGACGCGTTGCCGACATCAACCCGGCTGCTGAGCAGGTCCTCGGGTGCAAGGCACAGGGGGTGCTCGGTAGTCCCGCTGTGAGCGTCATGCCTCAGCTCAGTTCCGCCCTCACCCGCGGGGAGGCCGAGGCGACCCTTACCATCGACGGGATGGAGCGCAGCTTCGAACTCCGCGTGAGCCCGCTGCGCGGGAGCATGGGACAGCTCGTTCTCCTGACGGATGTGACCGAGCGCAACCGCCTGGCTGCGAGCCTTCTTCAGTCCCAGAAGCTCGACGGGCTTGGCCTCATGGCTGGCGGGATTGCGCACGACTTCAACAACATTCTCACCGCCATCCTCGGCAATCTGGGGCTGGTGCGTGACCAGGAAGCCCGGTCGGAATCGATCGATGAGCCTCTCTCCAGGGCGGAACAGGCCACCCGACGGGCAGCAGGGCTCACGCGCAACCTGCTGACCTTCAGCCGCAATGTCAGCCCCACCCCGGTGCCGGTCAATGTGAACACTGCGGCGGATCTCGTGCTGCAGTCCATCTCGGAACTGCTTCCTGCTGGTGTTGCGTTTTGTCGCACATACGCGCCCGCCGTCTGGACCGTCCTCATCGACCAGGTCCAGCTGGGGCAGATCGTCATGCACCTGGTG
>ERZ1649853.908-NODE-908-length-11892-cov-6.359044_pt1 | contig 11892 bp, 14 predicted proteins | sample MGYA00575353_ERZ1649853 | MGnify/ENA primary metagenome ERZ1649853 (study PRJEB40853, sample SAMN11349654) | freshwater sediment metagenome | isolation source: river sediment | host: Sediment | place: India: Okhla Barrage, New Delhi | collected 2017-02-21 ...
ATAACTAAACGATAACATTGACTATGTGAAGCCTGGACCCCGCTGGCACAGCCCTTGCTTTTCCCCACCCGTAAGGCAAAGACCGTGAAACGAACGGGGGAGACTCGTATGGTTGACGAAAAAGACGAAGCGGCTGAAGTCCAGGAAGAGGGAAAGCCCGGAAAAAAGAAGACCCTCGTTCTCCTGGTCGTGGGGGTTGTCGTTTTCCTGCTGCTCGCAGGCGGCGGTACGGCAGGGTACTTTTTCCTGCTCAAAGGAAAGCCCGCCGGCGGTGCGGCAGACGCAGCGACCCACGGGGGCGCCGAGGCGAAGGGCGAGGCTGTCGAGGGCGGACCCACGCATGCCCTCGACCCCTTCGTGGTGAACCTGAGCGACGTCGAGAACCCCCGGTACCTCAAGGTGATCATGCAGCTGGAACTGGGCAGCGAGGAGCTCAAGCCCGAGCTGGAGAAGAACATGCCCCAGGTGCGCGACGAGATCATCATGCTCCTGTCGAGCAAGTCCTTCGACGACCTTTCCACGTCCCCGGGCAAGCGCTCCCTCAAGCGGTCCATCATCGAGTGCGTGAACCGGCACCTGACCACGGGCAGGGTGTCCAACGTGTACTTCTCCGACTTCGTGATCCAGTAGGGGGGGCGACATGGGCCAGATCCTGAGCCAGGAAGAGGTCGACGCCCTGTTGAAGGGGGTGGTCGGCGGGGAGATCGAAACCGAGACCGACATGCCGGAGCTGGCGGAGTCCGGCGACTGCCACAAGTTCGACTTCATGGCCCAGGACAAGGTCATCCGGGGCCGGATGCCCACCCTGGACGCCATCCACGACCGGTTCGCGCGGTTCTTCCGCATCACGCTCTCGAGCATGCTCCGGCGCATGATCGACGTCACGCCGGTGTCGCTCGACACCCTGAAGTTCGGGAACTTCATGCGGTCGCTCCCGGTGCCCTCGAGCATCCACATCATCCGGGTCGAGCCCCTGAGGGGCAACGCCCTGGTGGTCCTGGAAACCAAGCTCGTGTTCGCGCTGATCGACAGCTTCTTCGGCGGCCGGGGCGCGGGGGCCATGAAGGTGGAAGGCAGGGAGTTCACGCCCATCGAGCAGCGCATGCTCTACAAGGTCGTGTCCTCCGCCATCAAGGAGCTCGAGAACGCCTGGCAGCCCGTCTACGACCTGTCCTTCTCGTACTCCCGGGGCGAGATGAACCCCCAGTTCGCGGGCATCATCCCCCCGGACGACGTGCTCATCGTGGTCCAGTTCGACGTCGAGATGGAGGAGATGAGCGGCAACGTCATGTTCTGCATCCCCTACATGCTCATCGAGCCCATCCGCGACCGGCTCTACGCGGGCTTCCACGCCGAGGAGAAAAGCGCGAACGTGGACTCCGCGTGGGTCAACCGCTTCAAGCACGAGCTCATGGGGGTGAACGTGGACGTCTCCGTGGAGCTCGGGCGGGCGAACATCTCCTCCCGGGACCTCGCGAACCTCAGGACGGGGGACATCCTGGTGCTCGAAAAGGACATATCGGACCTGCTCACCGTGATGGTGCAGGATCTGCCGAAGTACATCGCGCGGCCCGGGAAGGTGAAGGACAACATGGCCATCGACATCGTGGGGCTCCTGGACAGGCAGCTCTACTGACAGACATGAAAAGGTGACGAGGGGAGGAAATCCATGAGCGAAGATCTGGCACAGGGGGGCGGAGAGCTCTCCCAGGATGATATCGACAGACTCATGAGCGGGGAGGCCGGCGGCGGCAGACCCAAGGACCCGAACCAGGACCAGCTCGCCGAGGAGTGGGCCAGGGCCCTGGAGCCCGGCGAGGGCGTCCAGGAGGGAAAGCCCCTGGGCAAGACCGCCGGAAAGCCGAGCTTCGAGGAGCTCCAGGGGGGCAGGTCCTCGGGGCACTCCGCCGAGCTCGACTTCATCCTCGACATCCCGCTGGAGGTCACCGTGGAGATGGGCCGCACCAGGATGCTCATCAACGACCTCCTGCAGCTCGGCCAGGGCTCGGTCATCGAGCTCAACCGGCTCGCGGGGGAGCCCCTGGACATCCTCGTGAACAACAAGCTCGTGGCCCGGGGCGAGGTGGTGGTGGTGGGCGAGAAGTTCGGCATCCGCCTCACCGACATCGTGAGCCCCCTCGAGAGGGTCAAGAGGCTCAGATGAAAGGGCTGAGAACCGCAATCGCGTGCGCGGCCCTCCTGCTCGCGCCGGCCGTGAACGCCTCGGCCGCGGCCTCGGGGGCCCCGGGCTTCAGGACCTTCGCCGTGCTCATCGGCACGGTGATCGCCCTGTTCGCGCTGGCCTGGGCGGCCCGGAAGTACGGGCCCTACGCCCGGGTGAAGAGGAGCATGGGCCTCGACGTGGTGGGCCAGATACCCGTGGGGGCGAAGGCGCACCTGTCGCTCGTGCGCGTGGGCAAATCGATCCTGGTCCTGGGCGTGACGCAGAACCAGGTCTCCCTCGTCAAGGAGCTCGAGGGAAGCGAGTTCGACAAGGCGTTCGAACAGGCTCAGACCGGGGGGGGAAACAGCTAGTGGGAAAGCACATCAAAACGGTCCTTCTCATCGCCGCGCTTCTGGGAATCGCGGCCGACGCGCTCGCGGCACAGGGGGTCGTGGTCCCGAGCATCAGCCTGGGGGTGAAGAACGCAAGCAACCCGGACGACGTCGTGGGCGTCATCCAGGTGATCTTCATCCTCACCATCCTCGCCCTGGCACCCTCGATCCTCATCATGGTCACCTCCTTCACGAGGACCATCGTGGTCCTGGGCTTTCTCCGCCAGGCCCTGGGCACCCAGCAGATGCCCCCCATGCAGGTCCTCACGGCGCTCGCCATTTTTTTGACGTTCTTTATCATGGCGCCCACCTTCGACAGGATCAACGAGCAGGCGCTCACCCCGTACAAGAACGGGACCATCACCTTCACCCAGGCCTTGAAGGGCGCCGAGACGCCGCTAAGGGACTTCATGTTCCGGCAGACCAGGCAGACCGACCTCGCCCTCTTTCTCAGCGTGATCAAGCACGACAAGCCCCTGAACAGGGAGGACGTGCCCACCCGGGCGCTCATCCCCGCGTTCATGATCTCCGAGCTCAAGACCTCGTTCCAGATCGGGTTCATCCTGTTCATCCCCTTCCTCATCATCGACATGGTGGTGGCGTCGGTGCTCCTCTCCATGGGCATGATGATGCTGCCGCCGATCATGATCTCGCTGCCGTTCAAGATCATGCTCTTCGTGCTGGTGGACGGGTGGAACCTGCTGGTGGGCTCGCTGGTGAAGGGGTTCGTCACATGACGCCCGAAGCCGTCACCGCCCTCATGGCCGAGGCCATCAAGATCACGCTGGTGGTGGGCGCGCCCATGCTCCTGCTGGGCCTGGTGGTGGGCCTCGCGGTGAGCGTGTTTTCCGCGGTCACCCAGATCCAGGAGATGACGCTCACCTTCGTACCCAAGATCGTGGTGGTGTTCCTGGCGCTCCTCCTGACGCTGCCCTGGATCATCGAGAAGCTCACCACCTACACCATCAACCTCTTCGCGAGCATCCCGACCCTGGTGAGATGACCGAGCTGCTGAACTTCGCCCTCAAGGACACGCTGACCTTCCTGTTCATCTTCGTGCGGATAGGGATCGTCTTCGCCCTGCTGCCCCTGTTCGGGGGGGAGAGCTACCCCCGGAGGATCTCCGCGACCATCGTCTTCTTCCTGAGCCTCGTGCTCCTGCCCGTGGTGCCGCCGGCGGCGGTGCCCGCGGCCAACCTGAACGTCCTGACCCTCATCGTGCTCCTCCTCCACGAGCTCCTGGTGGGGCTCACCCTCGGGCTCTCGGTGAGCATCATCTTCGCCGGGGCCCAGATCGCGGGCGAGGTCATCGGGTTCCAGATGGGGTTCTCCATCGTGAACGTGGTCGACCCCATAACCGGGGTGGACGCCCCCATTACGGCCAACCTGCTCTACCTCCTGGCGTTCCTGATCTTCCTGTCCCTGAACGGCCACCACATGCTCCTCAAGGCCCTGGTGGAGAGCTTCACGGTGCTGCCCGTCCAGGCGGGGCTCCCCCACCAGGCGTTCCTCGCCGCGGTGATGAACTACCTGGGGCAGGCCTTCGTCATCGGGGTCAAGGTCGCGGCGCCCGTCATCGGCATCCTGCTCCTGGTCAACGTCGCCTTCGCCATCATGTCCCGGGCCATCCCCCAGATGAACGTGTTCATGATGGCCTTCCCGGTGACCATCGCCGTGGGCCTCCTGTTCCTCATCGTCGTCATCAGGATGATGCCCATGTTCATGGAGGGGGCCCTGGCCAACGCCTGGACCTTCATCCGGGCGGTCATGCCCCTGTACTGACAAACCCGGCGATCTTTCCCCTTTGACATTTAACCCCGGGGCGTTATCTTCCTGGGCAGGAACCCCATCGCGGTCCTGCACGGAGGTGCGCCCATGAAGACAAGGCTGACTGCTCCCATTCACCTGATCCTGGCCCTGGCCCTCGTGTCAGGGTGCGCCTCTCCCGAGGCCGTGCGCCTGCACGAAGACTTCCTGAAGCGGGAGCGCCTGACGGTGGGCGTGGCCCTGGGCGAGGTCAGGTCGCCCGGGATCAGGGACTGGAACGGGGGCTACGAGCACCTGCGGCAGTACGACTGGGGAAACGAGGATCTCGGGGGTGACGGCCGGCCCGGCAGCCGGGGAGGCGCCCCCGGCGGCCCTCCGCCCGTCCTCGACCCCCTGCCTCGCGGGGAGGGGTCGATCTTCACCCTGATGCCCCGGATGGAAGCCGTGGGCACCCACGCGCTCATGGAGGCCGCGGAACGCTTCGCGCAGGGGATCTCGCGGCCGGGGTGGCGCGTCGTGCCCCTGCCCGCGGCAGTCCGCGAGGTGCATGCCGGGGCGCCTTCTCTCCAGGGCCTCGACGCCCTTGTCATCCTCGACTACACCTGGTACGGCCTGCGGTGTCTGAGGACCCACGAGGCGGGCGAACTCGCCGAGGCGCGCGCGGACCTCTCGGCGCGGATGGTCGACCTCTCCACGGGCGGGCTTCTCTGGCGCAGCCCCGTGATCCGGATCAGGAACCCCCTGTGGTGCCGGTGCGGCGACTCCGACTGCCACCCCGTGATCGTCCAGGGCGTCCGGGAAGCCCTGTTCGACGCCCAGGATGCGGCGGTCAAGGATTTTCTCGGCCTCGTCCCCTGACGCCGGGGGCGGCGCACCCCCGGCAGGGGGGAGGAGGCGCGGGAGCTCCGGTGCGGGGCGGTGAGGAAAATAACGCACCCCCGGCAGGGGGGTGAACCCTGAATCTTCATCCTGATCTTCCCGAGTGAGCCTCCGCGAAGTCCCGAAGCCGATCCCGTGCGCCCGAGGAAGGACCGAGCAGCTCGATCCTGATTTCTTCGCCCCCCGACCCCGGCGGGAAGGTGGCCTACCCGGACAGGAAACCTGCAGCTTGATCTTGATTTTTCCGCCCCCACGGGAGTATCTCTAGGGAATCATGGAAGAGATAATGCTCAAGAACGGCGTGACGATGTCCGTCGAGGACAGAACGGCAGTGCTCACCGGCGACCTGTACCAGGTGCACCTCGTCTTCACCACCTCCGTCGCCCTGGGTGAAGGGGACGCGGAGCTCCGGGGCTTCTGCGGCGAAGACCGGGCGCAGATCGTCCGGGAGCTCAAGCGGCCGGCCGTCCACGAGCGGGATCTCGAAGAGGTGAGGGCGGGCATGAGGGAGTCCTTCCTCGCCACCAACCTGCCCTACCTGGAGAACCCGGAGTTTCCCGGGCGCATGAAGGACAAGCTGCTCAGGGACTTCCAGGAGGAAGAGGAGAAGAGAAACCGCGCCCATGGGTAACGTGACCCCCATGATGGGGCAGTATCTGGAGATCAAGAAGGACTACCCGGGCACCATCCTGTTCTACCGCATGGGCGACTTCTACGAGATGTTCTTCGAGGACGCCCTTGTCGCCTCGCGGGCCCTGGGCCTGGCCCTCACCACCCGGGACAGGGGCAGGGAGAACCCCGTCCCCATGTGCGGGGTGCCCTGCCACAGCGCGAACCCCTACATCTCCCGGCTCATCAGGCAGGGCTACAAGGTGGCGGTCTGCGAGCAGGGCGAGGCCGGCAGCACGGGCAAGGGGCTCGTCCACCGGGAGGTCGTGCAGGTCATCACCCCCGGGCTCATCGTGGAGGACGACCACCTCACAAGCGAAAAGGCGAACTACCTCATGGCACTGGCTTGCGACCCCCGGGGCTCCCGCTTCGGCATCGCCTTCATCGACATCTCCACGGGCGACTTCAGGGTGACGGAGGTGGACTCTCACCGGGACCTCCTGGCGGAGATGCACCGGGTTTCCCCCAGCGAGGTGGTCGCCCACGGCGAGGGCATCGTGCCGGAGGGCTTCTACGCAACTCTCCGGGACGTCCCCCTGCCCCCCGAGCGGGCGAAGGCGCTCCTCACGGGGCACTTCAACGTGCTGGGCATAGAGGGCCTGGGGCTGAAGGACCGTGAGGCGGCGCTGGTCGCCGCGGGCATGGTCCTGGACTATGTCCGGGAGACCCGCAAGGGCGCACTGCCCCACATCACGGGCCTGAGGTTCTACAGCACGGGCCGGTACCTGATCCTCGGAACCAGCACCCGGCGCAACCTCGAGCTTTTCGAGTCCATCTCGGGTGACCGGAAAAACACCCTCTTCGGCGTCATGAACCGCACGAGCACACCCATGGGCGCCCGCCTGCTCGCCGACTGGATCTCCTTCCCCCTCATGGACCCGGCCGCGATAAACCTGAGGCTCGACGCGGTGGAGGAGACCGCCCGGTCCCAGGGAAAAGGCGACGGGCTGAAGGCCGTGCTGAAGGAGATCCCCGACCTGGAGCGGATCGTGGGCAGGATCTCCGCGGGGAGCGCCTCGCCCCGGGACGTGCGGTCCCTCGCCGACGGGCTCGGGAAGGTGCCCGAACTCAGGGCGATGGTCGGTGAGGCCGAATCCGGTCTTCTCAGGGACGTCTACTCGGGCCTGAACCCCCTGCACGAGGTGATCGGAAAGATCGACGCCACCGTTGTCGCCGAACCCCCGGCGCGGCTGGGGGACGGCGGGGTCATCGCCCCGGGCCTCGACGCCGGGCTCGACGACCTGAGGCTCCTGCGCAGGGACTCCCGGCAGTGGATCGCGAACCTCGAGGCCAGGGAGCGCCAGGCCACCGGGATAGGCTCCCTGAAGGTGGGCTACAACAAGGTCTTCGGCTACTACATCGAGATCTCCCACGCCCACGCCTCGAAGGCGCCGGAGAGCTACACCCGCAAGCAGACCCTGGTGAACGCCGAGCGGTTCGTCACCCCGGAGCTCAAGGAGTACGAGGCGAAGATCCTGGGCGCCCAGGACGCCATCGCGCGGATCGAGGCGCGCCTCTTCGCCGGCCTCCTGGAGTTCCTCGTGCGCTGGATCCCGGAGCTCAAGTCCACCATCGGGGCCGTGGCGGTCCTCGACGTGCTCTGCTCCCTGGCCCTCCTCGCCCGGGAGCGCTCCTGGCAACGGCCCGAGGTGGGCGAGGGCAGGGCCGTCTCCATCCGGGGCGGGAGGCACCCGGTGGTGGAGCAGGTGCTCAGGCCCGGCGAGTTCGTGCCCAACGACTGCTCCTTCGACGGCGAGCGCGACACCGTCCACATCATCACCGGGCCCAACATGGCGGGCAAGTCCACCTACATGCGGCAGATCGCCCTCATCGCCATCATGGCCCAGGCAGGCTCCTTTGTCCCGGCGGAACGGGCCTCCCTGGGCGTGGTCGACCGGATTTACACCCGGGTGGGGGCCCTGGACAATCTCTCGGCGGGGCAGAGCACCTTCCTCGTGGAGATGAGCGAGACCGCGGAGATCCTCAACACCGCGACGGACAAAAGCCTGGTGGTCCTCGACGAGATCGGCCGGGGGACCTCCACCTACGACGGCATGTCCCTGGCGTGGGCAGTGGCCGAGTACCTGCACGCGAAGAGGGCCAGGACCCTGTTCGCCACCCACTACCACGAGCTTTCCGACCTGGCCAGGAGGCATGCGGGCATCAGGAACCTCCACATGGCCGTGGAGGAAAGCGGCCACGAGGTGATCTTCCTGAGGGAGGTACGCAGGGGCGCCATCGGCCGGAGCTACGGCATCTACGTGGCGCGGCTCGCGGGCGTGCCCGGGGAGGTGGTGGACAACGCCCGGGCCATCCTCTCCACCATCGGCAGAAAGGGCAGGTCCGTGCCCGTCCTCAACCGCGGCGCCCCCGTGCAGGAAAGCCTCTTCCACGACGACCCCGGCGGCGGGGCCGCGGACGCCCTCGAGATGATCAGGAAGGTGGACCTCGAGCGCATCACCCCCCTGGAGGCCCTCAACCTCCTCCACGAGCTCAGAAAGAAAATCTAGCGGCACAGTAAAGCTTTGCGCGGGATTTTCCGAAGAACCCTGGAGAGAGGTCCCGCATGTACAATGAGACAGAAGCAAGAGAGCTTGCGCGCAAGCACGGCATGGCCTTCATCGACATCGACAGGGAGGCCCCCGACTACAAGTGCATCGAGCTGCTGCAGGAAGGCGTCGCCAGGCAGTACAACGCCGTTCCCGTGCGCTTCCTCAACGGGGGGGTGCTGGTCGCCGTCAGCGACCCCACCCAGAAGCACCTCATCGAGCTCCTCAGCACCCAGATGGGGCGGAAGGTCTACCCCGCGCTGGCCGACCGGGAAGCGATCCAGCGGGCCATCGAGACGGTCTACACCGTGAAGATCGAGACCGGGCCCCCTCCCGGCACCCCGAAAGAGGCGCCCGGGGAAGGCCAGCAGAGCAGCAGGATCATCTCCATCCTCTCCAACAAGGGCGGCGTGGGCAAGACCCACATCTCCACCAACCTGGCCAAGGTCATCGCGGAGTCCGGCAAAAAGGCGCTCCTCATCGACGCGGACCTCGGGAACGCGGACATCTCCAACAAGCTCGCCATGTTCCCCGAGTACACCCTCTACGACTTTCTCCTGGGCGACATGGACCTGGTCAGCATGGTGGAAAAGACCGCCTACGGCTTCGACCTCATCGGCGGGAGCTCCGGGGAGTTCAAGCTGGCGAACATCAACTACATCCAGCGGACGAAGTTCATCCGCGGCTTCAGGAAGCTCAGCGAAGGGTACCACTTCACCATCTTCGACCTGAGCGCGGGGATCAGCAACACGGTGGTGGACTTCGCCCTGGCCTCGGACGAGACGATCATCGTGACCACCCCCCAGGACATCATCGCGGGGTACGCCTGCATCAAGGCCTCGTTCCAGCGGTTCAAGGCCATCGAGGAGTCCCTCCTGGAAAAGGTGGACAACTACAGCCCGAAGAAGGTCTACAAGCCCTGGGTGATCATGAACCAGGTGGCGAACCTCAGGCAGGGCCTGTTCCTCTTCAACCGGATCTGCCAGACCACGGACGAGCGCATCAACAACATGGAGCCCCTGTTCTCCGTGAAGCCCGAATACCTGGGCGGCATCATCTACGACCGGGAGTCCTTCAAGAAGGCGGAGACGGACCGCAAGCCCCTTTCCACCGTGCTCCCCCGGAGCAACCCGGCCCAGTGCATGACCTACCTGGGCAGGAACCTCCTGGAGGCGCCGGACACGAGGACCTACAAGCAGCAGCTCAAAACGGGGCTCTCCCGCTTCGCCATGATCTTCGGCATGGAATGACCGGGGCCTTCAGATCGAAAAGGTGGGCCGATACCAGGGGCAGGGACGGACGATTCAAAGGGGTCACGGATGACGATTTCAGAATACAGGGCGCAGTTCACGGGCAAGTGGGACGACGTGAGACCGGTGGTCATTTACTTCGCGGGGGAAAGATTTGTCGTGGAGTACGACAAGACCTTCGACCGCGTGCTCACCCCCGTCGTGGCCATGGTTCACTCCTATCTTGGAAACATCACGCTCACCCAGAACGACAACTGACGGCCAGTCGCCCGCCTGCCGGCCGGCAGTGATCCACCGGTAACGGCAGGGATCGTCACCGGCCTTTCCCGCCGGCCCGACCCGGCCCGGCGAGCATTTCCCTCCTTGTCAACGGCAATGCTTTCTTTTATTATTGAGCACCATGGTCCCCCTGAAAACCCGCGCCGACAGGAAGATCCTCGTCATTGACGACGACGAAGGGGAATGCTGCCTCATCGAGGACATCCTCGCGCAGGACGGCTTCAGCGTGGTCAAGGCCATCGGCGGGGAGCAGGGCATCCGGGTGCTGACCGGGGAGGAGTTCCCCCTGGTCATCACCGACCTGAGGATGCCCGACATCGACGGCATTGCCATCATCGACTTCATCCGCAAGAGGCGCCTGGAAACCCTGGTGATGGTCGTCACGGGGTACGCGAGCGTGGACAGCGTCATCGGGGCCTTAAGGCTCGGCGCCTACGACTACATCATGAAGCCCTTCGGCGCGGACCTCATCCGGTTCGCGGTGAAGAGGGCCTTCGACTATGTGACCCTCCGGGACGAGCAGGCCCGGCTCAAGTCCTTCGAGATGGTCACCAAGCTCGCGAGCACCGCGGCCCACGAGGTGTTCCAGCCCCTGACCGTCCTCATGGGGGAGGCCAAGGGCATCCTGAAGGAGTCTTCGGACCCCGCTGCCCGGGACATGGCGGGGAACATCCTCGAGGAGTCGCGGAAGATCCGCGACGTCATCCGCAGGATGGACAACCTCCACGACTACGTCCTCAAGACCTTCCCCGGGGGGTTTTCCATCATCGACATCGAGAAGGGCTCCTCGAACAAATGACCGGCCGCACCAGTCCTCCGTCCCCGCGAGGGGGCAGCCCCCGCCCCTTTCCCGTGAAGACCTTCCGGGTTTCCTTCAACGGCGAGACCATCCGGGCATACTGCCTCGTCATCGATGCCCGGGACGGGGCCCGGAGGGCGGGGGACAGGCGCGGGGGAAGCCTCGAGGGGCCGGCGGCGGTGTTTTTCCAGGGGCACGCCCAGAGGCCGGGGGACGCCCGCGAGTTCACCTCGGCCCTGGCCGGGCTCGGCAGGTCGGGGGTCGTGGTGGTGCCCGTGTGCGACACCCCCTTCGGGACGGACCCGGCCTGGCGCGGGGACGACGGCAAGACCGTCGTGCTCCGGGAGGTGGCGAGGGCTTCTCTCGCCCCCCTCGGGATCGGGGTCGAGGGCTGCCCGGTCTTCCCCGCTCCCCCCGTCCTGGTGGACGGGAAGCCGGTGGAAGACGGGGCGTGCGTCATCAAGGCGGGCCTTGCGGCCATCGGGTGGTCCCACGGCGGCATCCTGGCGAGGAGGTTCGCCCACGCGTACCCCGGGTGCGTATCCGCACTGGGGCAGGTGTGCCCGGCGGGGTACGAGCGCGTGACCCCGGGCCGGCTCACCGGCCGCTTCATCCTGGAGGCCCTGCGCATCTCGAGGCTCGCGGCGGGGAGCCACTCCGCCCAGGCGCTCCGCTCCACCCTGGGGTTCGTCCGGGGGCTCACCGGGGACGCCGCCAGGTCCTTTGCAAGCGCCGCGGCCTCGCGCTTTCCCGCCAGGGCGCTCAGGGCCTTCAGGGACGTCCGCGACTGCAGCCTCTACTGCGACAGCGGGAACTTCGGGCTCGAAGGCCTGGCCCGGATAGCGGTGGCCTTCGGGGAGGACGACACCTGCATGAGCGCCCGCAGGATAGCGGGTGCCGGTCGCCAGGAGGACGTCACCTCCCGGGTGCTGGAAGACTTCCGGCAGAGGTATTTTTCGGACGCGCCCCGGGGCCGGCTGGGCCTTCATATCCTCCCGGGCACGCACCTCGGCCCGGTGACGCACAGCGGCATCTACGCCCGGGCCGTGCTGGGCAGCCTGGGCGAGCTCGCCCGGCCCGGGGGGGATTGAGGTCGGCATGCGGTCCACGAAGCAGGTTTCCTGGGTCCTTCTCGTCCTTGCCG
>ERZ1649853.909-NODE-909-length-11890-cov-7.189776_pt1 | contig 11890 bp, 11 predicted proteins | sample MGYA00575353_ERZ1649853 | MGnify/ENA primary metagenome ERZ1649853 (study PRJEB40853, sample SAMN11349654) | freshwater sediment metagenome | isolation source: river sediment | host: Sediment | place: India: Okhla Barrage, New Delhi | collected 2017-02-21 ...
GAAGTTGCTATGACCATTCGAACACGCTTTGCCCCCAGCCCAACCGGTTACATGCACATTGGCAACCTGCGTACTGCCCTGTATGCCTATCTATTCGCCAGGAGTCGGGGCGGGCAGTTCGTCTTGCGTATCGAGGATACCGACCGCAAGCGCAACGTGCCACAGGCTATCCAGGTCATTTATGACAGCTTGAAACTGGCGGGGTTGGACTATGATGAAGGCCCCGACAAAGGCGGCGATTACGGGCCGTATGTGCAATCCCAGCGCAAGCCGATCTACGCCCGCTATGCCGCCGAAGCGCTGGAAATGGGCCTGGCTTTCCCCTGCTTTTGCGCCAGTGAGAAGAAGGATCTGGCGCGCGGCAGGAACGAGACGCGCCGCGACCCATGCCGGGATCTTTCGCCTGAGCAAGTGCAAGAGAAGATGGATAAGGGGCTGAAATATGTCGTGCGCCAGCGTATTCCGGACGAGGGCACGACCTCGTTCACGGATCATGTCTTTGGCGTTATCACGGTAAATAACGCCGACCTCGATGACCAGGTCTTGTTGAAATCGGACGGCTTTCCGACCTATAACTTCGCCAACGTGGTGGACGACCATCTCATGGGCATCACACACGTCATCCGCGGCGTCGAATACCTGTCTTCCACCCCCAAATACAACCTGCTGTACCAAGGCTTTGGCTGGCAGATCCCCGAGTATATCCACCTGCCGCACATTACCAAGGAAGGCGGTCGGAAACTGAGCAAACGGCATGGGGACGCCTCGTTCGGCGACTTACTGGCCAAAGGTTACCTGACGGAAGCCGTGGTCAACTACATTGCCCTGCTGGGCTGGAACCCGGGCACCGAGCAGGAGGTCTTTACCCTGGAGCAGCTGGTCAAGGAATTTAACATTGACCGCATCAACCACTCGAAAGCCACGTTTTCCTTGGCCAAGCTGGACTGGCTCAACGGGCAGCACATGCGCACCCTGTCGCTCGAGCAATTCCATGCCCTGGCTACACCGTTTTACCCGGCATCGATCGCCGAGCGCTTCGACCTGTTCAAGATCAGCCGCATCATCCAGCCGCGTGTTGTCCACATGACCGACATCCCCGGCCTGGTGGCCTTTTTCGATCAGCTGCCTGAGTACAACACCGAGCTTTTCACCAGCGAGAAAGCCAAATCTACGTTGCAATCCAGCCAGCTTGTCTTGCAGAAGATTGCCTCTGCCTTGCCCGAGCTCGCGTCTGAAGAGTGGAGCAACGAGCGCCTGGTAGAGACGCTTAAGGGCATGGCCGGCGAATTGAACATGAAGGTGGGCACCCTGATGTGGCCTGCGCGCATTGCCCTCTCTGGTCTGGCAATCACCCCAGGTGGCGCCACCGAGATTGCCGAAATTCTCGGAAAAGACGAGACCCTGCGCCGCATTTCCCTGGCTTTATCACGCCTCCCTGCGAGTTAATGTCATTGCGAGTACAGCGAAGCAATCCCCGCGCGGAGACTGCTTCGTTCCTCGCAGTGACAACCCATCGGTCATTGCGAGCATCGCGATACCCCTCTCGTAGCGGCGCACCTATGTGTGCGCCCGCGCTTGCCTCCCATTACCGATCGACCCGCCGCCACCAGCAGAAATGCTATAATTCAATCCATGATCGATTTTATCAGAAACCTCTTTACTGTTAATCACGAGATCATCAATTTCATTTACGGGCTGACCTTCTTCGTGCTGGGCTTGGCCATCGCTCTGCAGTCCAGGCACTCTTCCCGCCTGGAGCTGGCGCGCAGTTTGAATTGGCTGGCTGCCTTTGGCTTCCTGCATAGTTTTTTCGAGTGGGGTGAATTGTTCATCCCCATCCAGGCGGAGTACCTTGCTCCCTGGCTGGTCCTGGTTTTACACTATTTTCATCTCCTCCTGCTGGCAGTCTCATTTGCCTGCTTGTATGGATTTGGGTTGGCTCTGCTGGAGCCGTTGAAACACCGTAGCTGGCTGCATATCGGGTTTGCCATCTTGTTGCTCAGCTGGGTGATGCTTTCTATTTTCCCCTTCCGAGCATGGTTCACGGACTTTCATGACTGGCATGACGCCGTAAATGCGCTGGCCCGTTACTTCATCGGTCTGCCGAGTGGTTTGCTGGCTGCCTACGCCCTACGTGAGCACACCTTCAGGCGCATCGCTCCTTTCAATGTTCCGCGCATCGTGCGTGCCTTGCAACTTTCCGGCATCACCATGGCAATCTATGCATTGGCGGCAGGGTTGATTGTCCCGCCGATTTCCTTTTTTCCGGGCAATTGGTTGAACACGGATACCTTCACTCGCTACTTGCTTGTTCCGCCTCCCCTCTTCCGAGCATTGGTTGGCCTGGTGATGACCCTGACGACGATCAGGGTCTTGGAAATCTTCGACCTGGAGACCAGCCGCCAGATCGAAGCCATGGAACAGGGGCGTGTGTTGGCGGATGAACGCGAGCGCATCGCGCGTGAGCTGCACGATGGCACCATACAGAAAGTTTACACCGCAGGGCTGCTGGTGCGCTCTGCCGAGAAGCTAGCCGAGCAGGGCACCCCGCTGGCAGGTCGCCTGGCCACCGCCGTTGGCGTGTTGGACGATGCCATACGCGATCTGCGCCAGAATTTGAACCAGTTGCACGCCGCGGCGAAATCGCCAGAGCCTCTTCGAGATGCTATCCAAAAGCTTGCCACCGATCCGCGCTTTAGCTCCCTGGTAACCGTGGACGTTGATCTGAATCTTCCTGCTATGTGTTATCTCACCCCCGAGCGTACGGTGCATGTCCTGGCCATCCTCCAGGAAGCCCTCTCGAATATCGTCCGGCATGCCCATGCCCGGCATGTTTCAGTCAGTGCAGATTGCCAGGAGAACCACCTGCGTATGAGGGTCAAGGATGATGGGATTGGTCTGCCTGAGCAAGTCACCGGGGAGTACGGACTACGGAACATGCACGACCGGGCTGCCTTATTGCACGGCACGCTGGAGGTTGAACGATTGGTGAAAGGCACACGTGTTACCCTGGACATTCCAAAGGATGAGGATCAATGACCAAGATTCGAGTGCTATTAGTCGATGATCATGCTCTGGTGCGGCTGGGAGTGAAGACCCTCATCGATGACACCGCCGACATCGAAGTGATTGGCGAAGCCGGAACGGCTCAAGAGGCCATGCGCGCGGTCGAGCTCCTTCACCCGCAAGTGGTGCTGATGGATATTCGTTTACCTGGCGAAGGGGGGCTTGACGCAACCCGCCAGATCGTTAATCGTTTCCCGGATGTGAAAGTGGTGATGCTGACCTCCTTTGCGGATGAGGAGCTGGTCGTGAGCTCCATCCGTGCAGGGGCGGTCGGCTATCTCCTGAAAGAGGTGGGCAACGAGGAAGTTCTGAGCGGCATTCGCGCCGCCGCGCAGGGCAATTCCGTGATGGATCCCGCTACCACGAGCCGTCTGTTTGCCCGCCTACGAGCTTCCGAGCGCAAGGAACAGGAAGATGCCTTCCGTGACCTGACTGAGCGTGAAATGTTGGTGCTCTACGAAGTGCAATTAGGCAAAACCAATGCCGAGATCGCTCAGAGCCTAAATCTCAGTGAAAAGACCGCTCGCAATTATGTCAGTACCCTTCTGGAGAAACTACACCTATCCAACCGGATCGAGCTTGCCACTTATGCTGTCAAGTATCATCTGTCCGAGCGCTTGAAACGGGAATGAGCTGCTGAAATAAAAAAACTTCCGAAGTTTTTGGAACTTCGGAAGTTTTGTTTATTCTGAGTCTGCTAAGCGTTGGCTCCTTCAGGAGAGCGCAGAGGAATTTGTTCGTATTTTTCCTCCTTCGTACCCAGCAGCGATGCCAGCCATGGGATCAGCACATAATCGGCGCCAAAATAGCCAGCCACTTTCCAGGCGATGATCAGCACGATGGAAACGAGCAGGAACATCGGGTTGACGCTGGCAGAGCCTGCCATCATGAAGTTCCAGTTCATGAAGCCGCCCATAAAGGCTGAAAAGGCGGTGAAGATGCCCAGGATCAGGGCAATACCAACCAGGAACTCACCTGCCGCTACCAGCTTGGCAAACCAGGTGTAAGACTGGCTGTCCAGCAGGGATTGTAGCAGCGAGCGATACCATTCATAGTGAATGGGAGGTCTGCCGGTGGCGGGGATGGCAACTGCGCCCGACCAGAAACCTTTGAGCGCCGCGCCGGTTTGCATCCAGGCCGGGTCTCCGAGCTTATGCAAGCCTGCCTCTACCCACTGCCAGCCGAGCCATACGCGCAACGGCAGCCAAAGCAGACCGGACAACGGGTGGTTGAACAAGGTGGTGAGAAACTTTGGGGGTCGGATCACTTCGTTCTTTCGGGTGGTAACTACGTTTTTCATTTTTATACTCCTTCGGACATGAGATAAAATAGGTTTGAGTTTTTAAGCTTACGACCTTAATATACGACCATTTTCCTCTAATTCTCAGGGTCAGATGACCCCAATAGGAATGGGGCGGATGACACCAATCTGTCTGGTTGTCTTGCAATAATCGATTATTCAGTGTTATCCATGGCAGATTACCAGGGTCCGCCGTCAGGAAACGTGCTATGGATACAAACCAAGCAGTGATCGACTCGAACTCTCATGCTGAAATCATAAATACTCTGTCCGAGAGATTGCGGGTCTTGTATATCTTTCCAGATGTCGCTGAGGAAATCTGTGCAAATCTAAAAAAGCACCTGGATGATGGCGACTATACCGAGATCAACGATGGCGAGCTTTTCGCCCTTGCACTGGCCCTGCATATGCAGGAAGTCAGCCATGACGAGCACCTGTGGCTGCGCTGGCATTCCGAGCCATTGCCTGACGATGAGGTTTTGCGGCAAAATCGGGAGTGGGAGGAGGCGCGCATGCTGCAAGCCAAGCTGGATAACTTCGGCTTGCACAGGGTTGAAAGGTTGCCCGGAAATATTGGCTACCTGGATATCCGTTATTTCCACAGGGCGGCTTGGGCTGCTGAGACTGCCATCGCCGCCATGAGCTTCCTCTCCAATACGAGCGCGTTGATCATCGATCTGCGCAATTGCACAGGCGGTTATCCAGACATGATCGCCCTGCTGTGTAGTTACTTCTTCGGGGAATCGCCAATCCACTTGAGTAGCATCTACTGGCGCGATGAGGATGTCACCCAGCAATATTGGACCGATCCCAACCTCCCAGGCAAGCGTCTTGTCGATCAACCCGTTTACCTATTGACCAGCAAGGTCACTTTCTCGGGCGGTGAAGCATTCGCTTCGATTCTTCAAATTCGCAAACGCGCCACTGTGATCGGCGATAAAACCGACGGCGGCGCTCATCCAGGCGCTTCTTACCGCGTACACCCACACTTCGAAGCCTTCATCCCGATTGGGCAGGTGATCGACCCGCTCACCGGAAAAGACCTGGAGGGCATCGGGGTTACCCCGGATGTCCGCGTGCCGCAAGCGCATGCCTTCAAGGCTGCCTACTCTATGGCACTCAAGGCAATTCTTGCAAGGATGAGCGCTTCGCCTTCTAAACTGTACAATCCCCTGGCGGAAGAGGCGCTAGCGGCTCTCAAGAACCTGGCAACCGGGCTGAAGATTTGTCCAAAGTGTGGTTACCAGAACCCACTCTATATGCTCAAGTGCAAGAATTGTGCTGAACTGCTGCCAGATGAGCTATAATAATTTATAGATACGCGTCCCACGGATGAGTTATCCAAGGGAGGAGAAAAGAACGATGGCGGCATTTCACGACGATATGACCGAATATCACACCCAGCTCGAGAAGGGTGTGATTCAAAAAGCCTACAAAGGCTTACTCGAATACATCCTGGGTTTGAAGACATATTTTCAGAAAAAATATCCCGAATATTCCGTCTCTGGAAGCCTTTATGAAGGCTACATGGATATGACCTATTTTGCCCTCTTCCCAGAGCCGTTGAAGCAGCGCAAATTGAAGATCGCCATCGTCTTTCTGCACGAAGCCTTTCGTTTCGAGGTCTGGTTAGCTGCCTACAACAAGCAGGTCCAATCCCAATACTGGAAATTGGTCGGGGATAGCGACTGGAAGAAATACCATCTGGTTCCAAGCATCCAGGGCGCCGACTCGATCCTCGAGCACGTATTGGTCGACGCCCCGGATTTCAGCGATCTGGACGCCGTGACGCAACAAATTGAAAGGGGCAGCCTGGCATTCATCCAGGATGTCGAAAGCTTCTTAGCCAGCTACTAAGCTCGCTCCGTTCAGTCACTACAAGGTAAGGCTCGCTAGAGTGGAGCACAGGGAAGCAGTCCCAAGATTGCTTCGCTTTGCTCGCAATGACAGGAGGTATCCAATGACAACCACAACCGATGCTCAACAAACACCCCAGATATTTGGCCCTCGCCAGTGGGCGCGCCTGATCGCTGTTTATCTCTTCATTCCCTTGATCCTGCTGGTCTTCGGAGGCAATTTCGGCTGGTGGCAAGCCTGGGTTTATTTAGTGCTCATCGTCGCCGCCGGCATCCTGGGGCGCGTCTGGGCGGAAAAGCGCCATCCGGGGCTGATGGCGGAACGCGAGCAGTCCGAAAACGCGGAAGGGGTCAAGCCCTGGGACAAAGTGCTTGCCCCGCTGATGGCGTTGAGCATATCCTTCCCCATGGTCATCGTGGCGGGGTTGGATCACCGTTTCGGCTGGTCGCCCACCTTCCCGCTGTGGTCCAACCTTCTCGGCCTTGTGTTGATCGCCATTGGATATGCTTTTGCAGCCTGGGCTTTGGTGGAGAACCGCTTCTTCTCTGGCGTAGTGCGCATCCAGAGCGAGCGCGGGCACGCCGTATGTGACAGCGGCCCCTACCGCATCCTGCGCCACCCGGGTTATGCGGGAAATATCCTGCCGCTGCCGGGCATGATGCTGGCGCTGAGCTCGCTGTGGACGCTCATCCCGGCTGTCATCGCGTTGGTTATCATCGTCATCCGCACTGCGCTGGAAGACCGCACTCTGCAGGAAGAGCTGCCCGGCTACCGCGAGTACGCACAGCGCGTGCGCTATCGCTTGTTCCCCGGGATATATTGATGTTTATTTCAAACTTCCCATGCGGCGGTGCACCTGCATATGTGCCCACGCTTTAAGTTTTGCTATCAAGTATTTAGATGGGTGAAGAATGAACACATCCCCCGTTTGCGATATCTGCGGGCGTCCCGCAACAAACCCTCTGCGCAAGAATCCAGGTCATTCTATTGAGTTGGAAATGGACGAGGATGGTCTCTGGGTGTGTAATGAGTGCAAGAAGAGGATGACCAGCAATCCGGTTGGTGATCTGGATGAGGAGCAGCTTGATGAAAAACTACGCGCCCTGGTTGGGAAGAGCGCGGGAGCCATTTGCCACACCCTGAATCTCCCTTACAAACCTCCCTACCGAGCCATCATCGATGCCGCCTCCCGGATCGCTTATGATGAAGACCGCTACATGAGTGCCTGGCTATTCGTCACGCAATGGATGGACGGCACGACGGTCTGGCAGACTGAAGACCGTTGTGCCAAAGCCCTGGTGTCTGTGGCTGGCGATGTGCAGATCGAGACGAGAACGTAATTTATGAAAGGAGATATTACATGCAAAAGTATCTTTTCTATGGATCTTATACTCCGGAAGGGTATAAAGGACTTTTGAATGAAGGCGGTTCCGTACGAATTGGTGTTGCCCAGCGAGCGCTCCAAAGTGTTGGTGGATCACTGGAAGCTTTCTATTATTCCAATGGCGAACAAGATTTCTATATCATTGTAAATCTACCTGATCATGTAAGTTCAACCGCCATCACTTTGGCCGGTAACGCCAGTGGAACTTTTCGTATACGTGCAGTCGCTCTGCTTACACCTGAACAAATGGACGAAGCGGTAAGGATGAGAGTCGATTTTCGCCCGCCTGGTCATTGAGGCATTGGATAGGGCTCTGCCTTTATATAATCCTCCATCCTCAGCCCCAAACGCGTAGGGGGCGACACACAGGTCGCCCCGATCCCTTACATGTTCACCAGGGATGGGTACATACTGGGGTATAATTCAGCACTTTACTAAGGAGGTGCTCTGTTGTCTCGTCAATCGTTATATAAGGTTGGTTCTTTACTGTTGTTCATTGCAATACTCGCTGTCTGTGCCAGGGATTTGCACCCGGGCCGCGCCGCCTCAGTGGTTGTCCCCGCCGAGCCTTATCTGGTGTACGAATTCAATCCCTCAGGTAGTTCTGGTGTACGCAATCTGGTGCAGATGAATGGCAGCCTGTATTTGATCAGTGATTTCAACCAGAGTGAGAAGCTTTGGAAAGCTGAAGATCCGGCTGTCGCCCCGCAAATGTTGGCTGAATTTACAAACCCCACCTCAGGCAATAACTTGATGGAAAACCTGACCGTGGTTGGGGATACACTGTTCTTCAGCGCCGAGGCGAATGCTGGTGCATACGACCTATGGAAAAGCGATGGCACGGTTGGCGGCACGGTACTGGTCAAGGATATTGGGTCAGAAGATGAATATTATTCCCCTCACTATTATCTAACCGACGTCAGTGGTCAGTTGCTCTTCGCGGCGCGTGAGGATCTCTACAGCGACAGAATCTGGAAAAGCGATGGCACGACGGATGGCACGCAGATGGTCAAAGACATCCCTCCGGCGGTAGTCACCCTGGGCAGTTCCGTCGTTACCACCGGAAACCTGCTCTTTTTCGTGGGCACAGCAGGCGAATCAATCGACGACAAATACGAGCTGTGGCGCAGTGATGGCACTGCCGCGGGCACAATCATGCCCAAAGACATCAATCCCAGTGGAAATGCCGTCTACAACATGGGCAGCAGGGATTGGCTGGCGCTGAATGGCGTGGTCTATTTTCGAGCTGACGATGGCAGTGGTTATGTCCTGTGGCGCAGTGATGGCACTGAGGCGGGCACTTATAAGGTTAAAGCCAGCGAGCCAACATATCCCGGTGATTTCGCCAGTATCGATAACCAATTCTATTTTAGAGGCTCTGATGCCATTCTGGGCTCAGAATTATGGCAAAGTGATGGCACCGCGGACGGCACCCTGCTGGTTAAAGATATCAACCCGTCGTCAGGTTCAAGCCCCATGTATTTGACCAATGTCAATGGCACGCTCTTTTTCATCGCCAGCGACGGCACACATGGCTTAGAACTGTGGAAAAGCGATGGCAGCGAGGCGGGTACCGTGCTGGTCAAGGACATCAATGCGGACAAAGGCTGCTCTTGCTTGAATTTGACGAATGTCAATGGCACGCTCTACTTTTCCGCTGATGATGGGGTGCATGGGCAGGAGCTCTGGATGAGCGATGGCACCAGCGCTGGCACAGTCATGGTTGCCGACTTGAACCCGGGCAGCGCAAACTCCTATCCTAAAAGCCTGACCGTGATCAACAATACGCTCTACTTTGTCGCCAATGATGGCGTTCATGATATCGAGTTGTGGGCTTTAGACACGACCACGACGTCCACCGGCACTTGGTCCTTCCTGCCGTTCATGCAGAAATAGCCCTCTCCGCGAGCGGGCGCCTGGAAGACCTGCTCGACTGGTAGACCAACCTCGCGCCAGTTTTCCGGCCTGGTTGACCGCCACCGCCCAGAAAATGGAACACCTCACAGGTTGTGGAAACCTGTGAGGTGTCCTCAACATCTAGATATAGAGATCCCGCTTGTTATACACCACATACCCAGCCACCACGCACACCACAATGATGCCTGCAGATAGTGCCAGATACCCAGCGTCCATCTTGCCGCTGCGGAACAGCGCGCTGGCGTCATAATACTTGAACGGCGTGAAATACTTCAGGAAGTCCAACTTCTCGTACATCCCTGACATGATCGACAGCATGTAGGTTGCCAGGATGATCGCTACCGCGGTAGAGCCGGCGAGTTTGTAGCGCTTCATAGCACAACCAAGCAACAAGCCAACGGCGAGAAAAACAAGTTCGACAGCGAGCATGGCCTGCATCTCCAGTGCCAGGAAGTCATAAAAGGCCTGGTCTGGGTTATAAGACTTCACCGCCACCATCGAAATGCTCCAAGTGATCAATACAAATAAGATACAGTTGACCAGCGCGGCGAGTGCTTTGGCGGTGACAACTCGGCTGCGCGACACCGGAAGCACCAGCGAGAACTCGACCGTCTTATCGCGCTCCTCTTTAGATATAACCTCACTGCCCCACATAGCAGCCGCGATGGCGCCCATCAAGCCAAAGTAGATGAACATTAACCCATAAAAGCCGCTGAGGGTGGTCAGGTTGAAGGCGTTCATGCTCATGGCTTCCATCATGGCGGGGGGCATCGAATCGAGGATCTTCAGCATCTCGGGATCGCCGGCAAAGGCCGAGTACTTGGACACGGCGATCAGGATCAGCAGCGCCATGATCACACTCCAGATGATCAGCGATTTCAGGTTGGCTTTCAATTCGCGCACAAAGATATTCATAGCTTGCCTCCTCAGGAAACCGCCGGGATGTCGCGGCGGATGTAGCGCCAGTAGCTGAGTGCAAGCGCCAGTAGCGCAACCGCCACATTGAGCAGCACCAGCGGCGCGTCGAACGCCCGCTCGCTGACCATGGCGGCGGCGTCGAAATGCTTGAAGGGCGTCAGATACTCCAGCTTGACGTCGCCGAAAACGCCGCTGAAGCCGTTCAAGACGTAGGCCCCGAAGCCCAGTCCCAGCCCGTAGGGCGTCACGCTGCGCACGCGCCTGACCAGCAGCGAGATGAGCAACCCCACGCATAGGAAGCAGAGCTGGAAAAGAACGATGCCCAACAGCAGCAGCAGTAGCGTGCCGGGTTGGTACTCGAAATCACCGCGGAACAGCTCGATGGCGATGAAGCTGCTGGCCCATACTACCAGGTTGGTGAGCGTCAGGGCTGCCAGTGCCGCCAGTAGCTTGCTCACGAAGACCTGCGTGCGGCTGACCGGCTTGCTCATCAAAAAGTCGGCGGTCAGCTCGCTCTCCTCCACCGAAACCAGCCCCACGCCGTAGTTGGCAGCCTGGATCGCCAGGCAGAGCTGTACGAACAGGAAGATGAAGCTGTAATAGCCCAGCACGGTTGCCAGGTCCATCTTATCCAGTCCAAATGCCGCGCGCATCTGCGGCGGGAAATTGGCCATCATCTGGTTCACCAGCGCGGCTTGCTCGGCAAACACGCTGAACAGCGAAAAGAAGAAGATGATCAGGAATGCCACCGACGCTGACCAAATGAGCACCGATCTCAACTTGGTGCGGAATTCATGCTTGAAGATAGTTGCGCTCATAGTTTCCGCCTATTCGTAGTAGTGCATGAAGATCTCTTCCAGCGTCGGCTCTTCGATGGTCACGTCCGTCGCCTGCATACCGCTGATCTTCTGCAGCACGGCGTTGATATCGCCCTTGAAGAAGAAATGCACGGTGCTGTCTTCCAACTCGATGTTGGTCACACCCGGCACCTCGAACATCGCTGTGGTCAGTCCCTGCGCCGTCACGTTCACCTTCTTGTAGTTGTTCTGCTGGAGTGTGCGGATGTCAGAGATTTCGGCGATCTTACCCTCGCGGATGATGCCTACCCGGTTGCACAGGCGTTGCACCTCACCCAGGATGTGGGATGAGAAGAACACCGTCACGCCACGCGCGTTCTCTGCGCGGATCAGGTCGAAAAACTTACGTTGCATCAAGGGGTCGAGACCCGCAGTCGGCTCATCCAGGAAGAGCAACTTGGGGCTGTGTAGCAGCCCTTGCACGATGCCCACTTTCTTCTTGTTGCCGTACGACAGGTCGTTAATGCGCCGGTTCATCTCCAGCTCCATATATTCCGAGAGGTCCTTGATGCGCTTGTCGCAGTCGCAGTTGTAGAAGCTGGCGGAATACTTCAGCAGGTCGATGACCTTCATGCCTTCGTAGTAATACAC
>ERZ1649853.910-NODE-910-length-11886-cov-5.816837_pt1 | contig 11886 bp, 12 predicted proteins | sample MGYA00575353_ERZ1649853 | MGnify/ENA primary metagenome ERZ1649853 (study PRJEB40853, sample SAMN11349654) | freshwater sediment metagenome | isolation source: river sediment | host: Sediment | place: India: Okhla Barrage, New Delhi | collected 2017-02-21 ...
AGTACAATGTGACACAAATTTATGTCGGGAATATTCCCTACGGCAAAGACGAAAATGATTTGAAAGATCTTTTCGGACAATACGGTGAAGTTAGTTCAGTTAAATTCGTAAATGACAAAGAAACAGGCCGTTTCCGCGGTTTCGGTTTCGTTGAAATGGCGAACCAAGATGAAGCTAACAAAGCGATCACTGCCCTTGAAGGTAACGATTTCGGTGGGCGTACACTTCGTGTTAACGAAGCTCGTCCACGCGCTCCACGCCCTCCGCGCGACCGCTGGTAATCACATTACATGATAAGCCCGAATGGGCTTTCATGCACCTTTTGCTTTCCCCATTTTTTTCTTCCATTTTTATAATTTTATTGAAAAGACACCCTAATGACGTACACACTAACCGAACCTTTTATTGAACTTCATAAACTGATCAAAGTTCTCGATCTTGTCGATACCGGCGGACAAGCGAAAATGCTCATCGAAAATAACCATGTTTTTCGTAACGGTACCCTCGAAACCCGTAAACGGGCAAAAATCACCAAAGGGGAAAAAATAACGATCGGATATGTCGTTATCGAAGTGATCTGAATCATTGTTAATTAATGAAGTTTTCACTATAATTCCTGATCTTATTAACGGCTCTACATGAGGTTCAAAAACGTATGAAAAACACAAAAATGATGGTCGTCGGTTTTATCAGTGCCGCAGCGATTAGTGTTGCACTCTCTACATCGTTGTTTGCTAAAAGCAATACCGTTACACCAGCTGAACCTTCTGTAGAAGCCTCACGTCTCCAATCGTTGGCAAAATTCACCAAAGTTTTAGGAATTGTCGAGCAATACAATGTAGACGGACTCACAATCGATCAGTTGATTGATAAGTCACTTCAGGGGATGCTCTCCAACCTCGATGCCCACTCTACCTATATGGACAAAAAAAGCTACGATAATCTAAAAACCCAAACTGACGGTGAATTCGGCGGATTAGGGATTACGGTCGGAATGCGTGATAACGCCCTCACCGTCATCGCCCCGATCGAGGGGACACCCGCCGATAAAGCAGGGATTAAAGCAGGCGATATCATTCTCAAAATCAATGATAAAGCGACTCTGAGCATGACGATTGATGATGCAGTCGCTCTCATGCGCGGAACCCCAAAAACACCGATTGACCTCACCGTCGTCCGAAAAGGGTCAGCCGATCCTCTGAAATTTCATATCATTCGTGACATTATCACCGTAGAGTCTGTTTATACACGTACCATCGGAGGGAATATCCTCTATATTCGTGTAACAAGCTTCGATAAAAAAGTTGCCGCCGATGTCAAAACAGCGATAAAAAAACACGCTTCCAAAAGCAAAGGGATCATCTTGGATCTCCGTAACAATCCGGGAGGCTTGCTCGATCAAGCGGTTGAGCTCACCGATTTGTTTGTCAATGAAGGGGTGATCGTTTCCCAAAAAGGGCGCAACAAAGCGGATGACATCTCTTACAGTGCAACCAAAAGTGCTACCGTTAGCGAACTTCCGCTGGTTGTTTTGGTCAATGAAGGCTCTGCGAGTGCCTCTGAAATCGTCAGTGGCGCATTGCAAGATTTGAAACGTGCCGTCATCGTCGGCGAAAAAACATTCGGTAAAGGGTCTGTTCAAGTGGTTATGCCGGTTACCGAAACTGAAGCGATTAAACTCACCATAGCACGTTATTACCTCCCAAGCGGGCGTACTATCCAAGCTGTAGGGGTTGCCCCGGATATCGAAGTGATCGCCGGTGAGATCAAAAATCACGATAAATCTTTCAATATCAAAGAATCCGATTTGAAAAAACACCTCGAATCTGAACTCGAAAAGAACGACGGTATGATTGATGTAACTGAAGCCAATGCAACCAATAAAACCATCATTACCCCTGAGCAGCTGAACAAAGACATTCAGCTCAAAGAGGGTGTCGATATCATTAAAGCTCTAATCATAGTCAAAGGAAAATAACCATGGAAAAACGCGATCTCATCTACGAAGGAAAGGCTAAACGCCTCTTTAACACCGATGATGCCAATTTAGTCATTGCGGAATTTAAGGATGATCTGACCGCTTTTAACGGCGCTAAAAAAGATAATGAAGCGGGAAAAGGGGCGTTGAATAATAAAATTTCAACCGAACTTTTCAAGATGTTAGCATCACGCGGTGTGGAATCTCATTTTGTAGAGATGCTTGATGATAACCACATGCTTTGTAAAAAAGTGGATATTATCCTCATCGAAGTGATCGTCCGCAACATCGCAACCGGTAGTCTCAGCAAAAATCTCGGTATCGCAGATGGAACCGTCCTTCCATTTACCTTGGTCGAATTTGACTATAAAAACGACGCCCTCGGCGATCCAAAACTCAATGACCAACACTGTCTAATTCTCAACCTTGTCAAAAATGAAGCTGAGCTCGATCAGCTCCGCGCCATGGCTCGTGAAGTAAACTCGATTCTCCGCCCATATTTCCACGAAAAAGGGCTTAACCTCGTCGATTTCAAACTTGAATTCGGTCGTGATGCGGAGGGAAAAATCATTCTCGCCGATGAAATCAGCCCCGATAACTGCCGTTTTTGGGATTTAGAAACGGGTGAAAAAATGGACAAAGACCGTTTTCGCCAAGGGCTCGGCGGACTCAAAGTCGCTTATGAAGAAGTTCTTAACCGAATCCTTAATTAATTACGAAAGAGCAAAGGGAATAGTATGAAAGCAATTGTTAACGTATTTTTGAAAAATGGAGTTTTGGACTCACAAGGTAAAGCAGTTCAACATGCCCTCAGCGGTCATGGTTTTGAAAGTGTCCGTGACGTTCGCGTCGGAAAACAAATCATCATCGACATGGATGAGTCTGATGCTGTTTTAGCAAAAGAGAAAGTTGCACATATGTGTGAAGAACTTTTGGCCAACACGGTTATCGAAGATTACGAGATCGAGATTCAAGCATGAAAGTAGGGATTGTTCAGTTCCCCGGAACAAACTGTGAATATGATACTCAGCATGCGTTCGCTGCACTAGGGTGTGAGACAGAAATCCTATGGCACAAAGCAGATGCTATCCCTGAGGGGACCGATCTCGTTGTCGTAGCGGGCGGGTTCAGCTACGGTGATTATCTCCGCAGCGGTGCCATTGCGAAAATGTCTCCAATCATGAAAGCCTTAAAAGTTTATGCTGATAATGGCGGAAAAGTATTAGGAATCTGTAACGGTTTTCAAGTGCTCACTGAAACGGGTCTCCTGCCGGGTGCACTTAAACGTAACGAGGGGCTTCATTTCATCTCTCGTCATCATCACCTCAAAGTAATCAACAACGATAATGATTTCCTCGCTCACTGTACAACAGGTCAAGTGGTCAATATCCCTATCGCTCACCACGATGGTAATTTTTATATTGATGCCGATGGGCTTAATGAGCTCTACGCCAATAACCAAGTCCTATTGAAATACACCGATGCATCTGGAAATATTGACAACCCGAATGGGTCAGTTGATTCAATTGCTGGAATTTGCAATAAGAACAAAAATGTGTTTGGTCTCATGCCGCATCCAGAACGGGCGATGGAGAGCCTTCTCGGATCCAATGATGGACGAGCCATGCTCGAAGGGTTTATAAACGCTTGAAAACATTCCTCCTCTCTTTTCTGCTGTTTGCACAGATTCTTTTGGCTGAGCCATCAGTACTAACCGATCCTGCGTCAGAAACAACACAGACACATGTGGCTGAAGAGGACTCATCGACCATAGATTCTCTTTTCTCTTCCACATCAACTGCTACAACGTCTGGATTGACCTTAGAATTTAGCGATTTACCTACCCGTCCCTATGTAGGTGAAATCGTTGCACTTACGGTCAAACTCACACCGGTAGATTTAGCTGCGGGAAATATCGAGTATACACTTCAAAATGAAGAGGGGGTCCGAATTTTTAGCGATACCCCTCGTCGAAAAGTAAAAGAAGACGGTATCTATGATACCTTTTATTTTTTAGTCCAATCCTCTAGCGTACGATTCCCTGACATTACTGCAACTATTACCTCTACCGGAGCAGCATCAGAGCCTTTAATCGGAACTTCACTTAGTGCCACGACACTCAGCCCACCATCAGGCTTTGCTAATGTTTTAGCTGAAAAATTTGAAATTATCAATTACAAAACCACTCCCTACAACAATGAAAGCAATGTCGTTATTTTTACCGTCAAAGCATCTCGTTGTAATATCAGTGATTTCAATATCCCTAATGCAATCAAACAAGGATTTGAGTCCAAAATCACCAATGTCGGTGAATCTCAAATGACCTATTATGTCATCATCCCCAACGATCTGCAAAGCCTCAATTTTTCGTACTTTAATCTTCAAAAACAACGGTATGAATCACTCACGATTCCCATTATCGTAGATGATGATACCGTCTCTACCCAAAGTGATCTCTCTCCAACGGATGCACGTCATACTGAGCTCAAAGTAGGTGCAGCTATCGTCGTGGTCCTCATCCTTGCAGGGATGTTTTATTGGAGACGCCAAAAATGGTATCTCTATGCATCGATACTACCGATGTTTTACATTGTTTTTTCAATTTTGCCGAATCAAGACGTTTGTGTTAAAAAAGATGCCCCTATCTATCTCCTCCCGATCAAAAACGGGACTATATTCGAAATGACTCTCCAAGAAGAGCATCTTGAAGCCGAAAAAGAGGTAGGAGAATTTACCAAAGTACACTTATCGAACGAAAAAGTAGGATGGGTTCACCAACGTGATCTTTGCTCGAATTAGATGGATCTACGCCCTCCTCGTGATTTTCACGGGGATGACGCTGATGATTGCTATTTATTATCTTGTTCCTAATCCTTATGCCCAAAAAATCAGTGCTTGGTTTATCCGTCTTCTTGTCTTTACCCCTGTAAAAGTAAAAGGAAGCCCTGATCCTGAGGCGCAGATGTTTCTTCTCAATCACCAAAGTGAGATGGATATCGGGATTATGGAAACGATCACCTCAAAAGATTTGGCATGGGTTGCGAAAAAAGAGCTTTTTAAAGTCCCTTTTTTTAGTCTTGTGCTTCGTTTGCCAAAAGATATCGCATTGGAACGAGAATCCAAAACTGCTCTTGTAAAATTGCTCAAAGATTGTAAAGATCGTCTCGATCACGGTCGTGTTATTACCATCTTTCCCGAGGGGACACGTACCGAAACCGGCAAGATGAAACCGTTTAAAGCGGGAGCCAAAATGGTTGCCGATAAATACTCTCTCAAAGTACAGCCGGTCGTGTTGATCGCAACCGCATGGCATTTTAGTAATAAGCGACGCGACTTTAGACCTGGGAGTGTCACAGCAATCTATCTCGATTCCTTCATAGCGGACAAATCGAATCCCAATTGGCTGAATGAACTCCACGACAAAATGCAGCAAGTCTACGACACTGAGCTAGCATCTCTTCCTCGCTATTCTTAACGAAGCGTTATAATCTCATCGGCACACCACTGTGCCAAATCCCCATCGTGGGTGATGAGCAACACCCCCATCCCCTCAATATGATTCACAATCAGCTTCATAATATCCAGCTGATTGAGGTTATCGAGTGCCGATGTCGGCTCATCCAAAAGGAGCAATTTCGGCTTCATCAGCAATGCTCTCAAAATCGAGCAACGTTGCAACTGCCCTCCGGAGAGTTTGTGGGGAAGTGAATCTAAATGGGACTCATCCAACCCCATCTGTTTCAGCACTAGTTGGTACCCTTCCATGGAAGCAACTTCTAAAATCTGATGTCGAATAGTGTAAGTGGGGTGAAATGAGCTATAGGGGTCTTGAAATACCTGCGAGAGGGATGATGATCGGATCGTGCCAAAATGAGGTCTACGATGTCCTAGAATGAGCTCAAACAGGGTCGATTTTCCCACACCGCTGGGTCCTACAATCGCTTTTATCTCACCCTCATTGAGGGAAAGTGAAAAATTATCGAATAATAGTATATCTTTACTATATCCAAAAGATATATTTTCAATATCTAAAATAGAACTCAACGAACCTGCCCTTTACCGTATACTTTGTATTTGTAGGTGGTTAGCCCCTCAACTCCCATAGGCCCTCTGGCATGGAGTTTGTTCGTACTGATCCCCACTTCTGCACCAAACCCGAATTCACCGCCGTCGGTAAAACGGGTCGATGCATTTACATAAACTGCTGCGGCATCAATGCTTTCCATAAATCGCTCCGCAGTTGTGATATTTTCGGTGATGATCGATTCAGAGTGGCCCGAGCCGTATCGGACAATGTGGCTGATCGCTCCCTCAACTCCGTCTACCACTTTGATGTTCAGAATATTGGCAAGATATTCGGTATCGAAATCTTCATCACTGGCAGAGGCAACTGAAATCACTTCTCGTGTTTGTTCACACCCTTTTAGTTCGGTATGAGCACGATCAAATACCTCTTTAAAGAGTGGTAACACCTCTGTTGCAATCGCACCGTCTACCAACAGTGTTTCGATGGCATTACATGCTGAAGGGCGTTGAACTTTTGCATTGATTGCTATTTTAAGAGCATCCTCTATTTTTGCATCTTTATCAATATAGAGATGGCATTGCCCTTTGTCGTGTTTAACTACCGGAACACTTGAATTTTGACTTACAAAACGGATCAACGCCTCCCCGCCGCGAGGGACAATCAAATCGACATATTTGTCCATCTTAATCAGTTTTGCCACCCCTTCTCGGCTTGAATCGGGGAGCAATGCAATCAACTCTTTAGGCAAATCGTTACGGATCAGCACCTGCTGTAAAACCTCAGCGATAATCGCATTGGATTTTTCCGCCTCTTTCCCACCTTTGAGGACACAGCCGTTTGAGCTTTTAAAACACAATGCCGCCGTATCGGACGTGACGTTCGGACGGGATTCATAAATGATGCCGATCATTCCGATGGGGATACTCACTTTCTCGATTTTCAATCCCGTTTCGGTAATCCATCCCTCGATCACTTTGCCTACAGGATCTTTAAGAGCGGCTATCTCTTCGATTGCAACGGCCATAGCGTTGATCCGTTTTTCATCAAGCATCAAGCGGTCTTTGAGTGATGAGGAGAGACTCTCTTCATCTGCTTTTTTCATATCGATCGCATTGGCTTCGATGATATTCATTGTATTGGCTCGAAGTGATTCAGCCATCTCACGTAAAATTCGGTTTCGTTCACTTCCGCTCATCGTTGCCAAGACGCGGCTCGCCGATTTTGCTTTTTCTAAAAATTGTTCCATTGCTATTCCTTGGTTATTCTTCAGAGAGTTCTCGCATAATGAGTGAAGAAAGCTGATCGTACCCTTTTGTCTCTACAAGAGTTTTCATCGTTCTGATCACCTCGCTTTTTCGAAAATTTTTCTGATACCGTAATATTTCATCAAGTAAATCATGACATCGTTGATCATCTTTACTCTCCGCTGCAGCTTTGAGTTCTCCCATCAACGTCATAAAAAATAGATTCTTTTTAAGTTTGTAAAAAATATCTCTTTCGGGTTCAAACACTTTTGGCTCTTCGCTCTTAGGCGTATCATCCTCTTCAACGAGACTGAATGCCTCTGATTCGATCATCTCTACACGATCTTCATTCTCACCCTCTTCTACAGCCTCTTCGTATTTCTCTCTGAACTCTTTTACGGGCTTTTTTGCTGTACGAAATTTCCATACAATCGCTAGAACAGATGTGATCAAAACAAAAGCGATAATCCATCCTGCGCTAGAGTTTTGTTCCTCTGATGATGACACTTCTTCCACAGTTGCCGCTTCGAGAGCTGACGCAACAGGAGTAGAGTTGTTTTCTGCAGTACTCTTTTCTACTTTTGCCGTCGTGTTTACTTCGGATACATTTATCTCTTCAACTGAGCTTTTAGTTTCAGGGGATTTGAAAAAAATCGCCCCTTTCGTTGGTCCAAAATAACCGTTGACATACGCATCAGGATAGTATTTTTGAAACGCTCTGAGTACCGATTGTGCCCCCTGCTGGGTTTCAATCGGCTCAACTGCCAACATAAAAGCCTTTCCGGAAGATCTCGCGGCTATCTCAAAATGATACTCTTTTTGAAGTCCGAATTCAGACTCTCCTATTTCACTCCCCAGTTTATCTAAAGCAGTTTTCGCCTCATCAAAAGTACCAAATGAGGCCAATACGATCTTATACCCCTTCGCCTCGGCTCCATGTATCTGAATTGTTCCGAAAAGGATTAGACAACTCAAGAGTAAAAACTTTATTCCATTCTTTCTCATTCTTCCATCGCCTTTTCAAACGTATTTACTTTTTCCATAACCTGGGTAATTATCGGCTCTATTATCGCATATTTTAGCCCCAAAGTTTGCAAGTACGTTTCAATCGCTTCAGTATCGAACATCTCGATGGAGCGTACCAGATCAAGCATCTCTCCAAGGAATCCTTCTCCCTCCAAAACCGCTTGCTCAATCTCATATGAAATATTGAGTTTCGAGAGGACATCTCTTTGTGACATGTGAAATAAAAGATGGATCAAAGAGAGCATCCCTGCGAAATACGCCATAGAAATATCTTTTTTTGTCGCTTTTGGATTGATTACCTGCACTAAAGCACTCATCAATTCCGTACGATGAACCACCATCAGCAATAAAGGAACCCGTTTCTCACTGCTTCCTTGTTCTGAAAACATCATCAACATGATCCAGCGTGAGATCGGATCACGCCCCATGAGAGTCAATACCTGCTCAATCGAAGAAACCGGATTACGCAATGAAAACGCCGCCGAGTTGATAAATCGAAGCAATTTTAAGCTGATCGCATGATTGCTTTGAAACGCCTCTACCAACTCAGGCATTTCGCTCTCTCCTTGCAGAAGATTCCACAAACGAAATATCCCCTCTTGCTCAGGAGAAAAAGAGGTATTTTTAATGATATTGGGTTCAGAGATGAAATACCCCTGATAATAATCAAACCCCATAGAACGACACAGTTCATACACATCATGGGTTTCGATTTTCGTCCCAATCACTTCGATCCCTACTTCATGGAACATTGAAATATTACGTCCGACCAACGGCAAATCGCTTTGGGTCACATCAATCTTTATATAGCTTAGTGAGGGTAATATCAGGGCAAAGCGGTCTGCACTTTTTTCGGTAAACACACAATCATTGAGGGCAAAACGGTACCCTTGATCGCGTAAAAATCTCATACGATCCGCAACATCTTCATCGATTAGGGCATCCGCAAAAAGAGAATAAACCACCTTTTCTTGTAAAAGCAAATCGATTACATCGTAATGGAGAAACTCGGTATTGACTCGAATAAATCCGATATGTTTCCCAAGAATCGTCTCCATCGAAATCAAAAGGTTACTGATAACAGCAGCTGTCAAACCATTATCATCGTTGTGACCTGTTTCACGATAGAGCAAATCGTATGCGGCAATTTTGGCTTTAGCATTAATAATAGGTTGTCGTCCAATATATCGATCACTCATAAAAATCCAAAAATAATATGTTAGAAAGATTATAACAAAGGTTGACTGGAGTTTACGATAGCATTATCCAACATACTCTCTAATATCTTGCACTAATCTATCCAACCGTACCTTATAGTGGTCGAAAAGGCTAAAGTAGCTCCGTTCATCTGTGTCACTGAGTGAGAGTTTTAGGTTTGAAGCAATTTCACCGAGTGAATGTGCTCCGATGTTTTCGGCTACACCAATAATATCAAGAAGCAGCGAATCAGCATCTTGAAGATTATGAGAGCGTAAAAGTTCCCCTAATTTATCCGAAGAATCGCCATAGTCAGTAATGAACTCAGATAAGATTTCACGGTAGAAACTCTCATCTCCTCCACACGTTTGAATCCCTTTATCGCTATCCAAATTTTTCATCATAACCGATTCTACAAACTCATCTTTGGGAGTCTCTTTACCTGAGTAGGCATAAATAATGTTATACAAAGAATCCATTCTCAAAGGTTTTTCGAGCTGTTCAGACATCCCTGCATTTTTCATTTTCTGTATGTCATCAGCAGCTGTGTCTCCACTAAGCGCCACGACTAAGATGTGATCATATTTAGGATTGGTCCGAATAATGCGCGTTGCTTCAAACCCGTCAACTCGCGGCATATGGGCATCCATCAAAATCATCAAAAAATTGGTGTCATTTTCGAGTATATCCAGAGCTTCTTGCCCATCATTGGCCAGCACTAACTCGATACCGCTCCCCGCTAAAAGTCCTACCAGAACTTTTTGGTTGATTAGGTTATCTTCTGCAACCAAAATTCGCTCACCTGCAAATTCAGAAAAATTTTGTTTTGTAATTTTCTCATGCGGAGGAACAGAGCGTTTCGGGATGGTTTTGTCACTTTTTCGTCTATCTGTTAACGCTTGATCTTCAGGAATCGGTGTAGCGGTAATAAACTCTCCCTCTTCGGTTCCAAATACGGGAATTTCCGAGAGTGGCTCTATTTCTGGCTCTTCTTTTATCTCCGGAACCGCTTCTATTTTCTCTCGAACAGCTACTTTTGTTATATCATTTTTTTCAGGTTCATCAATAGGATTTTTTGGGGTTGAAATTTTTTTGATAATCAATAAACCTAAGATCAATAACACAATGGCAACAGCAGCTATACTCATTAATAGAGGGTCATTAAACATTGGATACTCTTTTTTTCTTTAAATCATACAACATTTTAGTTATAAACAATAGTATTGTTTTTGGGAGAATAGTTTTATCGATGGAAAAGAAGAGAGTATAAACCCCGCCGAAGCGGGAGGAGGAGGTATCGAATATTACTCGATTTCTGCGTCGATGACATCGTCATCTTTTTTCGCAGATGAAGAGGCCGCTTCGCCGCCTTCATTTTGTTTGTACATTTGCTCAGCCATTTTGTGGCTTGCATCTGCCAATTTTTTCGTAGCCGCTTCGATCTCTTCTTTGCTTGCATCAGTATTTTTCAATACCGCTTTAAGCTCTTCGAGAGCTGTTTCAATAGCCGCTTTTTCAGATGCGTCGATTTTATCTTCCATCTCTTTGAGAGATTTTTCGGTTTGGCTTGCCAACGCGTCGGCTTGGTTGCGAAGATCTACGATCTCTTTGCGTTTTGCATCTTCGGCTTTGTGATTTTCTGCGTCTTGAACCATTTTGTTGATCTCTTCTTCAGAGAGCCCTGAGCTTCCTGAAATCGTGATCGATTGAGATTTACCGGTCCCTTTATCCGTTGAGCTAACCGTCAAGATACCGTTCGCATCGATGTCGAACGTTACCTCGATTTGAGGTACACCGCGTGGTGCCGCTGGGATACCGTTAAGCTCGAAAAGACCAAGTGATTTGTTATCACGGGCAAACTCACGCTCACCTTGAACAACCGAGATAGAAACCGCTGGTTGGTTATCTTCGGCAGTTGAGAACACTTGCGATTTTTTAACCGGAATAGTGGTCCCTTTTTCGATGATTTTCGTCGCGATACCGCCAAGTGTTTCGATACCGAGTGACAACGGTGTAACGTCGAGCAAGAGAACGTCTTTAACATCTCCACGGAGAACCCCACCTTGGATCGCGGCACCGGCTGCAACAACCTCATCCGGATTTACCCCTTTGTTGAGGGTTTTTCCGCCGAACTCGTCAGAAACCATTTTTTGTGCGATTGGAAGACGTGTTGAACCCCCAACCATGATGATCTCGTTGATCTCGTTTTTGCCAAGACCCGCATCTTTCATCGCCGTTTTGATGTGGCTGATCGTCTCTTTTACGAGTGTATCGATCATACCTTCAAATTTTGCACGGGTCAATTTTACGACCAAGTGTTTAGGGCCCGATGCATCTGCGGTGATAAACGGAAGGTTGATCTCTGTTTCTTCAGCAGAAGAGAGCTCTTTTTTCGCATTTTCAGCCGCGTCTTT
>ERZ1649853.911-NODE-911-length-11877-cov-6.322196_pt1 | contig 11877 bp, 11 predicted proteins | sample MGYA00575353_ERZ1649853 | MGnify/ENA primary metagenome ERZ1649853 (study PRJEB40853, sample SAMN11349654) | freshwater sediment metagenome | isolation source: river sediment | host: Sediment | place: India: Okhla Barrage, New Delhi | collected 2017-02-21 ...
GAGTTCAGTCTCTGTGTTCCGCAACACGTATCGGGCTCTCACCTCTCTCTCCCGACTCGCTGACGGATGACCTAGTACTCCTGCTATTGCTTTGGTGGACCCAGGGGGATTCGAACCCCCGGCCTTCTCAATGCCATTGAGACGCGCTCCCAACTGCGCTATGGGCCCAGGTATTCCTTTTTTCGAGCCTGTCTTTCCAGTGGACCTGGGGGGATTCGAACCCCCGGCCTCTTCAGTGCGATTGAAGCGCGCTCCCAACTGCGCTACAGGCCCGTTTACAAATGCAGAGAGGATTTTACCCGACACAGGGAACAATTGTCAAGGCGCATTTTTACCCTCCTCATGCTTTCTTTATTCTAGAGATGAAAGTGTCCCGAGAATCTCTTGACAAAGGTTTAGGTCCCCCTCTGCACTGATTTCCAGATAACGATCTCCAATGGTCGTCAAGCTAAACAATACCTCATGATTATCAACCGTTCGTATCACTAAATCGACAACTTCCCTGCCGTCTTGAAGAGATCGGGTCGATTCCTGGAGGATGGTGAAACCGGATGCCTCCCAGGCGATTTTTCGCTGAGCAACCCTGGCCGCCAGGTCATTTTGCGGATCCCAATCGTAACGCACTATAACGACCCTTGATCCATTTTCGGCAATGCTCTCAACCGAACTTCCATGTGAGAGTAAAACAGTTTGAGATCCCCGGTCACCGATTTGCTGCTCTGGACCAATTGTCCAATCCTCAGGATACCTTAGCGAAAACCTCCCTTCTGTATCCTCAAAAAAAACCGGCGCATAAGATAGCGTTATGGAAGGAGCAGGTTCAGATGTAGCAGTGACAGCTAGTTCAATGACCTTTGTCGCAGCAACGGTAATTTGAGTCTCGGTAATTGGCGTGCAGGAAGATAATGCGAGTCCTAATAGAAATAGGAAGAATAATCGTTTCATTTTTTACTCCGATACCATTATTTTTATATCAGAATGACGTATTTTTCCGCGAAAAGTTCCCTCGGCTTAATTACCCTGTGTAAATCCGGGTTACTTTGCGCCAATAACCCCTTCAGGCTATAATCGCTGCAGGAGAATTCCCATGACAATGTCACGTTATTCCCGCCTGTCTGAATCGATGAAAGTCAATGGCTTTGATATTGTAGTAATTAACCCCGGACCGACTCTCACCTATCTAACCGGTCTCCATTTTCATCTAATGGAAAGACCAACCCTCCTGATTTACCGGCTGGGATATAAACCCGTGTTAATCCTTCCTGAACTTGAAATAGGAAAGATAACATCTTCAACTATCGACCTGGTTCCTGTTACCTTTGGCGATGACCCTTCAACCTGGCCTCATATCATCAAAAAGGCACTTCAATCGCTCGAAATAGGTCGTGGAAAAATAGCGGTTGAACCAACCCGTTTGCGTTTTATGGAAATTGATCTCCTTTCCCGCACGATTCCTGGTTTGGAGTTTGCTAATGGAGAAGCAGTATTCACAGCCCTGCGTATCCAAAAGGATCAAGGTGAGATTAGTGCCATGCGCAAAGCTGTTGCTATTGCTCAGACTGCGTTTAAAACAACACTACCCTTGATCCGCTCCGGTGTAACTGAACTTGAAGTTGCTTCAGCGCTTACGATTGAATTACTCAAAGCAGGTTCCTCCACCGAGCTGCCTTTTCAACCGATCGTTGCCTCAGGACCAAACAGCGCTAATCCACATGCAGTTCCCACTCATCGCCAGCTTAATAACGGCGACCTTGTAGTTATCGATTGGGGTGCAGCTTATGAGGATTACTGTTCCGACCTGACAAGAACATTCGCGATCGGAGAAATTTCCACAGAACTGAGTCAGATTTATGAAACGGTACGGTTAGCCAACGAGGCCGGCCGGAAAGCGGGACAACCGGAGATTGAAGCCGGAGAAGTCGATCGTGCTGCCCGCAAGGTGATTGAGGATGCCGGATTTGGTGAATACTTCACTCACCGGACAGGGCATGGTTTGGGCATGGAAGGGCATGAAGCTCCGTATATGTTTGGAGCCAATGCACTTCACCTGAACACCGGTATGGTCTATACCGTCGAACCAGGTATTTACTTGCCAGGAAAAGGCGGTGTTCGCATCGAGGATGATGTGGTGGTTACTCAGGATGGATCTGAATCCTTGAGCGATTTTCCTCGACAACTAACCTTCTTGCCGTAGCTCACAAAGGAATTGAAAATGAATCCTGCCAAGACAATCCCAACCGCTGAACCTTTCTTCATCCCGGGTGGAGCTACCGGTTGCCTTTTGATACATGGCTTTACCGGAACACCTAAGGAAATGCGTATGCTCGGTGAATCGTTAGCTCAGGATAATTACACAATCCTCGCCCCTCGGCTATCGGGGCATGCAACCGCAGTTGAGGATATTACACGCTCAAGGTGGGAGGACTGGGTAGCATCCGTTGAAGATGGTTTGAATCTCTTGAAGGGTTGTACTGACAATCAAGTAGTTATGGGGCTTTCAATGGGAGGAGTTTTGGCACTCATGGCTGCAGCGAGATATTCACCGGCAGGAGTTGTTGCATTTTCCGCTCCAAGCTCTCTTCCAGGGGATCCACGGGCAAAGTATTTACCCATTTTGAAGTATTTCATACACAAGGTAGAGAAAGGGAAACCGGATTGGCACAATCCAGCTGCCGCCCAGGACCATGTGGATTATCCCTACTACCCCACACCTGCAATTTTGGAACTCAAAAAACTGATCGATTTAATGCGTTCAGAACTCGAATATGTAACTATCCCGGCTCTTTTCGTTCAGTCCCGTCAGGATTTGGGTATCCCAGCGGAAAGCATGGACACCCTCTTTGCCAATATCCGGTCGATCGATAAAACAAAATACTGGGTAGACAATAGTGGTCATGTAATCATCCGTGAACCTGAAAGAGAAAGCATTTTCATAGAGGTGAAGAAATTCCTCCACCGAGTGTTACCCAACCGATGAATCGAAACCTCCTCCTCGTTGCCATTTCGCTTTCAATTTGGGGAATTGGTGAAGGTCTATTCATCTATTTCCAGCCGATCTACCTCCAGCAATGGGTTGGCGATCCATTATTGATTGGCACCATTCTTGGTGGAATGGGTGTAGCAATGGCAATTGCTCAAATACCTGCAGGATACCTCTCTGACCGACTTGGTTCACGGTCGATTATGTGGGCATCCTGGATTCTCGGAACGATTGCTGCCTGGGTTATGGCGCTCGCAAATTCCGCCACAGCGTTTGTAGTAGGCTTGTTACTCTACGGTATGACCGGCTTTGTTCTGGCACCAATGAATAGCTACATCACCACCGTCAGAGGAAAGCTCAGTGTCGGTCGGGCTCTCACTTTTGTCTCAGGCTTGTACAATCTTGGTGCGGTTATTGGACCTTTTACAGGGGGACTACTAGCGGAAAAATTCGGATTACAAGCCGTCTATGTGATAGCAGGAGTACTTTTTATCGTCTCAACGATAATCGTTTTGCTGGTCAGCAAAAACCCTGCACCTCACCATCTGGACCTCGAATCAAACCAGGTTAAGGGACTTTTCACGAACTTCCGATTTCTCGGCTTTCTTGGTATGACTATGATCACAGTTTTTGTACTTTACCTGCCATCTTCCTTTACACCCAACTTTCTCCAGAATCAACAATTCTTTCCGGAAAGCACAATCGGGTTTCTGGGGGCAATTGGCAGTATGGGCAATGCAATCGCTGTATTAGCATTGGGGAATCTGCAACCTGTGTTGGCATTCATGATTGGTCAGGCATGGGTTCTCTTGTATACCCTTCTGTTCCTTAAAGGGGATTCGCCTGTCTGGTTCGGTTTGGGTTATTTCTTTTATGGTGGATTTCGATTAAGTAAATCCATGATCCTGACCATATCCCGTTCCATGATCCATCCAGGTGAAACTGGGCTTGCTTATGGTATGGTCGAAACAGTCTCAGCCATAGGAGTCATTGTCGCCCCCATTGTTGCCGGAGTACTTTATAAACATGATGCCTGGTCCATTTATCGAATTCCTCTGTTTGCGATTACCGGCGTGATGGTACTCAATCTTATTATTTTCAGTATTATCCGGAGAAGAAAAAACAATGCCACTGCAGTATAAAGTCTTCACTCTGGGTCAAATGCAAAACAATACCATTGTTGTCTATGAGGATTTATCCAAAATCGGGTACATCATCGACCCTTCATTCCAAAATCAACCGGTTTTGGATTTTATCCACCAGCAAGCAATCACGATTGAAAAGATTATTTGCACCCATGCGCATTTTGACCATTTTGCTGGTGTTCCATTCTTTAAGGAATTTCTTTCACCTAGCCCAGCAGTTTTGATTAACAAAAAGGACCTTCCCTTGTGGCAGGATGGTGGAGGATCAAAGCAGTTTAATTACCTGATTAAATTGCCTCCCGAACCGGATGAATTCCTGACTGATAATCAAGTACTAACTCTCGGTGGCGAACAGATCGAGATTCGCGCTGTCCCCGGTCACTCCCCCGGTTCTATTGTCCTGCGAATTCCCAGCCTGATGCTTGTAATTAGCGGAGACACGCTTTTCAGGGAAAGCATTGGCCGCACCGATTTACAAGATGGGGACCACGATCTTCTAGTTGCAGGAATTGCAGCCCAAATCCTATCGTTGCCCGGCGATTTTATTGTTATCCCCGGTCATGGTGAGACCACAACCGTATCCCATGAGAAAGCCTTCAACCCTTTTTTATCCGCCCGTTGATCCTATTCATAAGCAAAAGGCTGCCATTTCGGCAGCCTTTTGCATTATTTTGCGAATTCAACGGCTCTGGTTTCCCTGATAACTGTTACTTTTATCTGACCGGGATACTGCATGGTCTCTTCCACCTTTTTAGCAATATCTCGCGCCAGGCGGGTAGATGCCAGATCGTCAATTTCTTCAGGGCGCACGATAATCCGAACTTCACGCCCTGCCTGAATCGCATAACTCAGTTGAACGCCTTTGAAGGAGTTGGCGATTTCTTCAAGGGCACGCAGTCTTTTAATATATTGCTCAAGATCTTCACGCCGAGCTCCCGGCCGCGCACCTGAGATTGCATCTGCACTTTCCACGATCACAGCTTCAAGTGATTCCTGTTCTACCTCATGATGATGGGAAGCCATGGCATTGACCACTTTGGGGTGAACCCCATACCGACGGGCAAACTCAGCCCCCAGTTGAGCATGGGTTCCTTCAGTATTATGATCCATAGCCTTGCCAAGGTCATGCAATAAACCACCAGCGCGGGCAATTTCCACATCGCCCCCCAGTTCCGCTGCAAGTACTGCTGATAGTTTCGAGACCTCCACAGCGTGAGCCAGCTGATTTTGACCATAGGAAGTCCTGAATTTTAATCTTCCCAGCATCTTCAGAACTTCCGGGTGTATTCCGGCCACACCTGCGTCGAATGCAGCCTGTTCACCCGCTTCAACGATCGCCCGCTCAACTTCCTTCTCTTCCTCCGCCAGCACCTTCTCAATATGCGCTGGATGGATCCGTCCGTCCTGGATAAGGCGGTCTAGTGAGCGTCGCGCAATTTCGCGGCGGACTGTATCGAAACATGAGATTGTGACCGCTTCAGGTGTATCATCCACGATGACATCAACGCCAGCCGCCTGTTCGAACGCTCGGATATTGCGGCCGTTGCGCCCAACAATTCTTCCCTTCATTTCCTCGTTAGGAAGAGTCACCAGCGAAGTCGAAACACTGGCTACATGCTCGGATGCGACCCGTTGAATTGCATCAGTGATGATCTCACGTGCTCGTTTGTCACCTTCTGCCCGGGCCTCTGATTCGATCTGGCGGATGATCCGGGCCATATCGTTGCGGGCCTCTTTTTCAGCTTCAGATAGGAGAACTTGCTTGGCTTCCTCCATACTCATCTGACCGATTTTCTGTAAAACTTCCAACTCATCTGAATAAAGTTTTTCGATCTCATTGGAGCGTTTATCCAATGCGCTCTGCCGTTTGTTCAGATTCTGTTCCCGAAGTTCAAGCTTTTCGATTCGAATGTCAAGTTCTGACCGGCGTTTTTGAAGCCGGTCATCTTCTCTCGCGATATCCTGTCGTCTTCGGCTGATCTCTGATTCGGAATTTTGAAGTAATTTTAGAGCCTTATCCCGTCCCTCGACCTCAATAGCCTTACTTTTTTCTTCTGCAGTCTTAATAATGTTATCAGCCAGAGCCTGTTGCTGTTTCTTATGCCTTTCTACAAAAAATCTAACTAACAGGAAAGTAATTACTGCAATCAAAATCAGGCTTACGATTACATCTATTGTGATAAAAAGTCCCTGTGGCATTTTCATTTCTCAAGTTCCTCATTTTCCAGTTGATTATTTTCGCCCTGCATTTCATTCCAAACCTTTTTTACTGTTGGGGAAATTACATCATAGGTAAATCCCCGTCTCGCCAGGTGAGCACTCATTTTTGTTCGAAATTCAAGCCAGTCCAATCCTTGATAACGTCGTGCTGCTTTGGCTGCTGCTTTTAGTGCTAAATCCAGATCTTGCGCAGAGGTTTTTAAAGCTTCATCAATTTTCTGATCATCTATTCCCTTATTCCTAAGCTCATATCGCATCAACCGTTGACTTCGTGGATGAAATTCGTTCCTGCTTTCTACCCATAGCTCAGCGAACTGATCATCCCTCAACATGTTGGCTGACCTCAACTTTTCAACTACCAAATCGATAGTTCCAGGTTCGTAGCCTTTTTGTTGCAGTCTGATCCTGACTTCCTTTTCTGACCGTGGTCGGGGGCTTAGTAAACGCATCGAGGATTGAAGGACTTTCTCTTCTCCATCCTTCTCAAGCAGATTGTCGATCTGCTTTTGATCAAGCGTTTTACCGGGTTCCAACCATGCAGCCACAATTCGCGAAAGGCTAAAACTGTATTCCCCATCCAGAAAAACGTTCACCCGGTTGGGGTTGCGTTTTTGCGCCGTGATTGCAGTTACTCTTTTCTCATCCATCTTAAATCAAAAACAGCCTGAAAAGATCAACGGCTGTTGGAGAAAAACGACTGACACATTCAATTCGGAATTTGAATTATTAACTCCGTACCAGGGTCTTTGTTATCGTTGGTATTGAATAATCAATCAGATTCTTTTTGGTAATATTTTTCTACCATTCAATTCTTCTGCAAGATTACTCGGTTAAAAAACGTGCCGACCCTTTTTTCCTAACTCAAACTCCAAAAAGGAGTAAAATCCATCCAGCCAGATCTCTAATCCAACATCCGTTACTACACGAAAAGTGCCACAAACTAGCTTACACAAATATTATACATTATTTCTTCCGATTGATAAACTATCCATTGTCCATAGCATTCCATGCTAAAATCCTACTATGGAATCCAAAAACAACATTCAGAAAGATCCTATTAAGGCGCATCAGCAGCAAACATTTTGGTTCATTTATCTCCCCCTGATCTTAATTGTGCTAATTGTCGTAGCTATCGGGCTCTTTTTTATTTTAAATTCCACATCAGGCGGTTCTCTAACAACCTGGTCCTCGATCGCTGTAATATTGCTGATAACGCCTTTCGTTTTTATTGGTACCATTACACTGGTAATCCTGATTCTCTCGGTTATTGGGATGGTAAAAGCCAACAAAGCAGTTCCCCCCCGATTAAGATCGTTTAGGACTATTCTTCTGCATCTCAACACAAAAGCCCGGGAATACGCAAACAGATCCGCATCCCCAATTATTAATGGTAGATCCATCATTTCCGGTTTTAATGCTTTTTTGAACCTTGCTCTTTTTCATAACAAAAACAGGAGGAATAGATGAACCCGGAAAAGAATTGGAAAACTCTTGTTTGGTTCATCGGTGGTCTTGTTGGTTTGGCCACAGGATTAACTGCAGCAGCCCTGATTATTAAACGCAAGGAAAACGCAGGGACGGAATTCAAATTGAATTCGGGGGAAGGTTTTAAAATTGGCATGAGCGTGGTAAACCTGCTCAGGCAAATAACCGATACCGGATTCAAGAAATAAGTTCTTTTTCATCCACGATCAAATTCCAAACATCATTCATTGATGGCGAAACGCTTATTTATTGATTGCATGGCTATCGGTCAAATCTGTTATCAGACCATAGCCACTCTGGAGCATAAGGTTTATGAAAGGGTACTGGCAGGACCCGCGCTCTATGCCGTGGCTGGAATTAAGCCTTTTTCCTCGCAGGTAGGATTGTTGGGCATAATTCCCGCATCAGAAAAAGCTGAGGTATTCCATCTTCTCGAGAAAAATCAAATCGATCCAAACGGAATAATTGTTACTACCGATTTCAGACTGGAAGAGCAGTTCATCGGCCACCTGACACAGGATAACTTACCGAGTGATCAGCCAATTCCCTATTTTTCTGCACTTGGGATGCCACTTCCTTTATCTTTACAAGTTGACTCTGGAGTAAAAAAGAATCAGCCTTTGGTTCAGAATTTTGTTCCTGCTTCACTTCCTGCAGGTTACTTAAGTGCATCGGCTGCTCACATTTGCATGGCTCCGCTCGAATTTCAGGTTAAAGCTGCAACATTGGTAGACAAAACTTCTGTAAGTGTCTTCACGATTCTATCGGATCCTGCTTACATGCAACCGGCAAATTGGGACATGGTCATGAGCCTGTTGAATGGTGTAACCGCATTCATAAGCACTATAGAACAGCTGCAATCACTTTTTAAGAACCGAACTGGAGATATCAAAGAAATCGGAGGATTTTTTAATTCCCGTGGTTGCTCATATCTAATAACGATCGAAGGGGCAAAAGGGTATCACCTCTTTGACGCCCAGAGTAAAAAAAGTTATCTGATTCCCAAATACCCTGTCAGGGTAATTGACCCCACAGGTATGGATGAAGCCTTTTGTGGTGGTTTTCTAGCAGGGTTACGAAAAACCCACGATCCAGTCGAAGCTATGTTATGCGGGAGTGTGATTGCTTCAATAAAGGGTGAAGGTTGCGGTCCCTTTTACCCGCTCGATACGATACCAGGACTGGTTGATGCTCGGATTAATCGGCTTAAGGATTGGGTTAAATTTTTCTAACCTCACACCAGTTACCAGGTTTTATCCAAAACGGTTGAAATATTTTTTGATTCTGTTCCCCATTCCATCCCACCACAATTTCCATGATTCAATACGGATTTTTGCTGCAGCATTTTTTCCCGGATTACTGGATACTGGAGTCAGGGAATAGGTAGCAATTTGATAATCTCGTAACAAGAGATCAATCTCTTCTTCGATTTCCGGCATTCGGTTCTTAAGTTTCACTGCTAATTCTGCAGGTGTATTCCCTTGCCGGATATCTTCCCCAAATAAGCGCAATGCAAATTCAATGGAAGAAAAATTTCTCTGAACTGGCGACAAGCCGAAAGTCTGCAGCCAGAAACCAAAAATCGGGGTTTTGAAAACCCATCTCCTGAATCTGGTGAAATTCGAGTTCCAGAATTCTTTAATAAGTATTGGATTTTTCTTGATCCAAATTACTGCCATCACACCGCTGCCTGCAACGATTATGCCCGCCAAACTGATAAGGACATACCCAAAAATCGATAACTCCCTAGATCTAGGTAGGGTTGAGACAATATCAGAATCCAATTGTTCCAGTAACATATTTGCCCGATCTTCACCTGAAAGACCAGTCACCTTTTCGGATAAATTGCCTTCTACCTCAGTTGCTGGATTTTGATACCCGGTATTGTTGTTTGCAGTTTGATAACTCCATGAGAGTTCAGGCATTGATGCGGTAGGTTCGAATGGTATCCATCCGTATCCGGGGAAATACACTTCCGGCCAGGCGTGACTGTCATTTCGCTGGAGCGTAAACCCTTCGGTAAATACAGAAGAAGATCTTTGGGCATATCCCACAGCCAGGCGGGCGGGCACCCCTGCAATTCGTAACAATAGTACTTCTGCTGATGCATAATAATTGCAGAATCCCTTTTTATACTCGAAGAGAAACCAGTCTATTGGATCTGCTTTCCGTGGTGGAGCCTGGATAACTGGCTGGAATTCATAATTTGTCCTCAGAAACAGGGTAACCGCTGCTACTTTATCGAATGGGGTTTCCCTACCCTGTGTGATGTCTTGAGAGAGGTTTATGATCCTCGATGAAACAGATTCAGGTACCTGTAGGTATCGCTGAGATACCCATTCCGGGTAATCCTCTCCTGCTTCCGTTAGTTGGCTAACAGTGGGTGCAAAAACGACTGTTTCAAATCGATATATTTCATTTTCCTTAATTGCAGGTTCAATAAAATAACCCATGATCTCTTTTTCATAGATCGTTTCAGTTGCAACTGCCGCATCAATTCTGCGGTTAAAACTGGTAACGTCCCCGATAGTGTAGATCTGGCTGAGTTCGGGCAATAAGGATTGCACCCACACCTTCACCTTGGTACCATGATTCGTTGAATCCTGGACATTGATTTTACTTGCGGCGGGGTAACTCTGTTTGTAGGAGTTCCCCAGTGACCAGGTCTTATTTGCATAAGTGCTATAGGCTTTTCCACGCCAATATGAAGGGATCTCTATGGGTCCTTGAGAAGTAACCTGAATGAATAGCACCGGATCCGTACTGGAGATTTGTCCTGTCCCTAATGAAAAATCATCAGCGATCAGGTCCTCCTGTGATAGTTGAGTTTGATCTAATGCGAAAAAAGCATTTTCAAAGTTACTGGAAAAGGCATTCCATTTTTGTGAAAGGTGGCTGGATTCATTTGATCGATTAATAAACAGGTGCATGAATCCGGGTGCTACCAATGCCATTGATGAAATGAGAATTACTGACAGAATGATCCCCCGGGAAAAATCAAATTCCGTGTCACTCCCGATGGTTTCACCCTGGTTTTCAATCTCACTTCTCTTGTTGAGAAAGAATTGTCTACCCAACAGAACAAGACAGATCGCAGCATAAGCCCACGTATAAAACACCCTGCGTGGTTCAGGTTGGTAATGCTCGATAACAAGCAGAATAATTCCCAGTAATAGAACCGGTATCCACGGCTTTCCCGTCCTCAATATGAGTAACCCGGTTGTCACTCCTACCCACCAGAACAAAAAACCTGCCGCAAGAACAAACAAAACTGAATCTGTAACAGGCAATCCACCCGATAGTTGAGCTGCCGCCAGGATTATCCTGTTCCATATTTCAAGTGATTTTGACGACAAACCTGCGCTTTGGCTCATCATCGAGACAAACAGAAACGCAAATATCAGGCTTCCCAGGAAGACTGTTACCGGAAGTAGTGTGAACCACCTCCCCTTCCACCTTCCCAGCAAATACCCGAGTAACCCACCCAGGAACAGAAACCACCCAACTACATCCAGGTCTTCAGCCCAGTTAGTCAACATCAATCTGCTGGATGCAAAAAAGAATAAAGACAATATGCAGAAGGCTGAAAACCAGTCGAATTTTTGAGTGAACCGCTTCTTCATGGCTTTATTGTACAATTTAGATAACCGCTTTTAACACTAATAGGAGAAAAACATGGAATCATTATTCCCGATTGAGATTAATTTCACATTATTTTTACAGTCCTTAGGCGAATGGCTCTCTATACCCTTCAAGGCTATAACTTCATTAGGGAATGAGGATTTTTATATCCTGATCATGCCGATGCTATTCTGGTGCATCAATTCCGTGATGGGAGTCAGAGCGGGGGTCATGCTATTAATCAGCGGTGGAATCAAGGATTTCCTCAAGGTCATCATTCACACCCCCCGACCTTACTGGGTGGATACACGGGTTAAAGCATTTACTGCTGAATCTTCCTTTGGCATGCCTTCCGGGCACTCAATGGACGCAGCCAGTATCTGGGGCATCATTGCCGCCAGCCAAAAACGCCGCTGGGTAACCTGG
>ERZ1649853.914-NODE-914-length-11861-cov-5.979078_pt1 | contig 11861 bp, 8 predicted proteins | sample MGYA00575353_ERZ1649853 | MGnify/ENA primary metagenome ERZ1649853 (study PRJEB40853, sample SAMN11349654) | freshwater sediment metagenome | isolation source: river sediment | host: Sediment | place: India: Okhla Barrage, New Delhi | collected 2017-02-21 ...
TCCAGATCACAGGATACGAAATCGGTGCAGTCACTCCGTTTGGCTTGCGAACGACCGTGCGCGTCCTTGCAGATCAGGCAGTATTTGACCACCCGGTGATCTCTTTGGGTTCTGGAAAAAAAGGGGTTGCGTTAATCCTGGAATCAAACCTGATCAAGGCACTGATCCCGCATCTGGAGATCGTTCCTCTGACTGATTGATTTTCATCTAATTTTTATCTGGGTGCCTTACCATTAACAAAATCTTATCCGTAGAGGAGTCGCAATGGCGAAAACACAGAAACGCGCCCAGCCCGCCAGCAGCACCGGCCCAATCATTCTCATCGCAATTGGGGTGGTACTCATATTGATCGTTCTGATCCTGTCTTTACTGAATGTTCAGGCTGGCGGCACGCAGGCTAACGGGCAAGCACCCGCCGCGAGCGATATTCCTTACCCGGAGATCGATCGAGTCAGCCTGTCAGAGGCACTGACCGCATTCAATGCCAATACCGCCATTTTCGTGGACGTCCGCTCCGCTGAATCTTTTAACCAATCCCGCATCCCCGGTGCAGTCAATATTCCGCTTGACCAGATCGAAACAACCATCCCTGATCTGGAACGCGACGCCTGGATCATCCTCTACTGCACCTGACCGGCAGAACAATCCAGCGCTCGTGCAGCGCGCTTACTGCTGGATGCCGGCTTTACGCGGGTACAACCGCTCCTGGGCGGCCTGGGTGCATGGACAAACGCAGGTTACCCGGTTGAACCTTAAACAGGCCAGACTGCCCGGCACGATAAGGAGAGAAATCTGGTATAATTTCTAATGAGTACCATTATGCTCACCAGGTTCCATTTTCGCTTAAGGAGCCAGGATTTCCAAGCGGTCCCCATCAATTGAATAAAGAGGGTAGAGAAGAGACCGGAAACATCCGGCACCGAAGGGGCAAACGGTTGGAAGGCGTTTCCACCGTGAATCTCTCAGGTAAGCAGGACCCTGCCCTCCAAAACCTCTGGAAAGTCGCAAGACACCGAAGGGGCAAACCCACCGGGCGAATCTCTCAGGTTATCAACAGAGGGCGCGCATCTCCTTGGTGCGCGCCTTTTTCCATCCACATTCATATCGTCGGAGGCAACCATGAATATCCCTACCAACCTGAAATACACCAACACAGATGAATGGGTCCTTGTTGATGGCAATACGGCCACCATTGGCGTCACCGATCACGCGCAGGAACAGCTCTCAGACGTCGTTTTTGTCGAAATCACCGTGAACGTCGGGGATAAACTGGCCAAGAAAACCACCATCGCTACGGTGGAATCGGTCAAAGCCGCGGCGGATGTCAACCTGCCCGTTTCCGGTAAAGTGATTGCAATCAACGAAGACTTGCCCCAGACCCCGGAACTTGTGAACACCGATCCGTATGGGAAAGCCTGGATGATCAAAGTCGAATTGGATAACCCTGCCGAACTGGATGCTCTGATGGATGCGGCAGGCTACGAGAAGCATACCAAGGAGTAAGACAAATCCATGTTTACCCCACATACGGATTCCGAACGCGAGGAGATGCTGCGCGTCATTGGTGTCCGCAAACTGGATGATTTGTTTGCGGATGTGCCAATCAAGCTGCGTTTTCCCAACCTGGAATTGCCGCCAGCGTTCACCGAAATTGAAGCCCGCATGCAGATGGAAGAGTTGGCCGGAGCCAACGAAACCGCGCATGACCTGGCCTGTTTCCTGGGCGCCGGCGCGTATTATCATTACACACCCGCCGCGGTGGATGCGATCATCCGCCGGGGCGAATTCCTCACTGCCTACACGCCCTACCAGCCGGAAGTCTCGCAGGGCACACTGCAGGCTGTGTTTGAGTTTCAAAGCCTGATCGCCAACCTGACCGGTATGGACGTCAGCAACGCATCGCATTATGACGGCGCAACCGCAACCGCCGAAGCAGCGGTCATGGCGTATCACCACTTCCGCGGCAAACGCACACGCTTTATCCTTTCGCCCAGCCTGAACCCGCAATACCGCGAGGTTGTCAAGACCTACATGGGCGGCTACGAGAATATCAATCTCGCCGGCGAAAATCTGGATCCGCTGTGCCAGCCGGATGACCTGGCATCGCTCCTCGACGATAACACCGCGCTGCTGATCGTCCAATACCCCGATTTCTTTGGGCGGATCTTCGACTTCACCGCGCTGATCGAAAAAGCGCATCAATTCGGCGCGCTCGTCGCTGTTGCCGTCAACCCGATGTCGCTGGGGGTGCTCAAGACGCCCGGCGCAATGGGGGCGGATATTGCGGTCGGTGAAGGCCAATCCCTCGGCCTGCCGCTTTCCTTCGGCGGTCCTTATCTGGGTTTTTTTGCGACCAAGAAAGAATATGTGCGCAAAATCGCCGGCCGCCTGGTGGGCGAAACCGCGGATGCTGAAGGCCGTCGCGGTTACGTGCTCACCCTGACGGCGCGCGAACAGCACATCCGGCGTGAAAAAGCCACCTCCAACATTTGCACCAACCAGGGCCTGATGGCGCTGGCTACCACGGTTTACATGAGCCTGCTGGGAAAACACGGGCTCAAACAATTGGCCAATCTGTGCTACCAGAAGGCACATTACGCTGCCGAGCAAATCAGCAAACTGGATGGATACTCGGTTGTGTCGCAAAGGCCCTTCTTCCATGAATTCGTGGTGAAATGTCCGAAGCCGGTGGATGAAATCAATTGGCATCTGCTCGATCACGATATTTTGGGCGGTTATGACCTCGGGCAGGACTATCCGTCGCTGGCCGGGCACATGCTCATTGCCGTGACGGAAATGGTCAGCAAGGATGAGATCGATGCCCTGTGTGAAGCCCTGGAGGAGGTGAACAATGGCTGAGCCTACCATTTATGAAATTTCCTCGCAGGATCGCATTGGGTTCCGCTTCCCGGCTTGCGACGTGCCGGAGACGGCACTACCTGAGGGGCTCATCCGCGATGAGTTGCCGATGCCGGAAGTTTCTGAACTGGATGTCATCCGTCATTTCACCAACCTTTCGCGCCTGAACTATTCGATCGACTCGGGGTATTACCCATTGGGCTCCTGCACGATGAAATACAACCCGAAGATCAACGAAGAGGTTGCCCGGCTTCCCGGTTTTGCGTTCTCGCATCCGTTGCAACCGGTTGAAACCGTCCAGGGAAACCTGGCTATGATGTACGAATTGCAGCTCTGGTTGGCTGAGATTTGCGGCATGGCGGGTGTGACCTTGCAGCCGGCTGCCGGCGCTCAAGGTGAATATACCGGCGTCCTGATTATCCGCGCTTACCATCATTCCCGCGGCGACCTGAAGCGCACCAAGATGCTCATCCCCGATTCGGCCCACGGTACCAACCCGGCAACCTCCGCCATGAGCGGGTTTGAGGTGGTTGGCATCACCACCGACGCAAATGGCAACGTGGATCTCGATGCGCTCAAGGCAGTGCTTGATGACACGGTGGCCGGCCTGATGCTGACCAACCCCAATACGCTGGGGCTGTTTGACCAGAACGTGGAAGAAGTGATCCGCCTGGTGCATGAGGCTGGCGGCCTGGTGTACGGCGACGGCGCCAACTTGAACGCGCTGCTCGGAATTGTCCGCCCCGGTGACCTGGGCTTTGACATCATGCACTTCAATCTCCATAAGACCTTTTCCACGCCGCACGGCGGCGGCGGTCCCGGATCCGGTCCGGTTGGGGTTGCCAAGCACCTGGTCGAATTCCTGCCCTTCCCGCTGGTCGGCATCATCGAAGAAGGCGACGAGGAAACTCCCCCGTTATACGGCTTCGTTCGCCCCGAAAAGACGATTGGCCGGATGAAATCCTTCCACGGTCAGTTTGGCATGATGGTGCGCGCCTACAATTACATCAGCATGCACGGGCCAGACGGACTGCGCGACATTGCCGAGAGCGCTGTGCTCAACGCCAACTACCTGCTGGCGCGCCTGCGCAATACCTACAATGTCCCATTCGACCGAATCTGCATGCATGAATTCGTAATGGAAGGCCACCTGGACGATGCGCCGGATGTCCATGCGTTGGATATTGCCAAGCGTCTGATGGATTACGATTTCCATCCGCCCACGAACTACTTCCCCTTGATTGTGCATGAAGCTCTGATGATCGAGCCGACCGAAACGGAGAATAAGCAAACGCTGGACCGGTTTGCTGATGTGCTGATCAAAATCGCGGAAGAGGCGCGCACCAATCCCGATCTCCTGCACACTGCTCCGCATCATACACCTGTTGGACGATTGGACGAAGTTCGCGCTGCCAAGGAACTGGTGCTCTGCTGCTGGCTGCCAGATAAAATCTAACCCGTTATCGTGTGACATGGGAGAACAAGCCGTCAGTTATCTGTCGGCTTGTTCTATTATTATGGTTATGGATGGGTTTGTTTCACTTTGCAGCCACATGCATGCGAACAAAGGGGGATGCATCATGTTATTCAGCTTGAAGGAAAAAGGACAGGGTTTGGTTGAATATGCACTAATTCTTATCCTTGCAAGCATCATTGTGGTGGTTGTGTTGTATTTACTGGGTCCGGCAATCGGGAATTTGTACAGCAACATCGTTGACAACATTTAATCTAACCGTAATAAATTTTGCCAAATGGTGACGCCATTTGGTTTTTTTAAGTCCAGAGAATTTGACAAGCGGTTGGGAATAAGGTATACCCCATACTGCTGAAAAATTATGGACAACAACGAATACCCCGTTCGCGACTTCACAAATACGCGGAGCTTTCCCGGAACTGCCGATAACGAATTGGATACCGCCTTGCACGGATTTGAAAAAATCCAATCGGTGTCCAACCTTTTATTCGCGCTGGCATTATTGGCGGTCGCAGCCGCTTTTTCTCGGATGGACTGGCGCTTTGGTCTCATCCTGTGGGGATTTTTCCTGCTTGATTGGGCATTGCTGGCGCTTTTACCGGTTTTTAAGAAATCCTTTGGACCTGCCAAACCACCGACCACGCTCCTGGTCGCCGGGCGGAGCCTGGCAGCCTTGCTGCCCTGGCCTGTAAACGTTGCCCTGCAGGTGCTGGGCACTTTGCTGGTCATTTACGGCTTTTGGATCGAACCCCACCACATCCATGTCAGCCGACAAAAGCTGGTTTCGAATAAATTGCAGCCCGGAACAAGATTGCGCATGCTACACCTGGGCGATTTACACGTCGAACGCCTGACCGAGCGGGAACGCCAGTTGACCCACATGGTCAAATCGCTTCAGCCCGATTTGATCCTGTTCTCGGGCGACTTCCTCAATTTATCTTATTTGACCGATCCGGTTGCCCAGGCGGCCGCCCGTGAGGTCATACAGGCGTGGCAGGCGCCGCTGGGTGTTTTTGCGGTCAAAGGCAGCCCGGCTGTCGATCTTGAGGAGAGCGTCGCCCGGGTGCTGGAAGGACTACCAATCAAATTATTGGAACAGGATGTGGTGACGCTGGGAGTTGGAGAAGATGCCATTCGAATCGCGGGGTTGACTTGCTCGCACAAGCCGTTCGTTGATTTTCCACTTCTCAGGCAAATGCTCGCGCCCCCATCTGATCAATTCACCATCCTGCTTTACCACAGTCCGGATCTTGCGCCGCAGGCCGCCGGGTTGGACATCGACCTACAACTATCCGGCCACACGCACGGAGGGCAGGTACGACTGCCCGGCCTGGGAGCCATCCTGACCGGTTCGCTATACGGGCGCCGCTTCCAATCCGGTAAGTATTCACTCGGCAATCTGACCCTTTACATCACGCGCGGAATCGGCATGGAAGGCGCCGGAGCGCCCCGCGTCCGGTTTCTATGCCCGCCCGAAATCACACTCTGGGAAATCGCAGGAAGAAATTCCTGATCCAACCTAACCTTTCACCATCGGGAGGAAGCCTTGACCACACCTTTTGTTGAACCCGCCGTTTCCATCCATTTTGAAATCACCTCGGAGAAACCTTTCGCAACCGAATTGCAGGTGATTTTTAAGCCCGCTGCCGAAAAACCCGCCCTGGGTGCGGCTGGCGCGCAGGCCGGCGATACCGTGCTGCTGGACGGCAAAACGGTGCTTGTATCGTTGGGCAAATCCAATAAACTCACCCCGGATTCATTCCGGCAGGCCGGTGGCGGCCTGGCCCGCTGGTTGGAGCAAAATCGAGTTTCCAATCTTCATATCGACGCAGAAGCCCTGTCACAATTCCAGGTTTCCAACAGCCTGCCTGCGCTGCTCGAAGGGCTGTTGCTGGGTTCGTTCCGATTCGACCGGTACAAAAAGCAGGATGATACCCCTTCAACCTGCCAGGTGATTTTGCACACCCTGCAGCCCGACGCCGTGAAGACCGCACTCTGGCGCAGCCAAACCATCAGCGCGGCGGTCAATCTTTCGCGCGACTGGTCGCATGAACCCGCCAACATTGTCAATCCGGTCACGCTGGCCGAACGCGCCAAAGCGGTGGCCGAGCAATCCGGGCTGCGCTGCACGGTGCTGGACGAAAGAGACCTGGAGGCACTCGGCGCCGGTGCAATCGTGGCGGTTGGCAAGGGGAGCCAAACGCCCTCCCGCCTGATTATCCTTGAATATCCCGGCTACAATCCGCCCGCCGGTGCAAAACCCGTGGTGCTGGTTGGAAAAGCGCTCACTTTTGACACGGGCGGCTATTCTCTCAAGGACGTCAACAACATCCAGACGATGAAGTACGACAAGTGCGGCGGCGTGACCGTCATTGCCACGCTGCGGGCAGCCGCGGAACTGAAGCTCCAAACCCCGGTCATCGGCGTGATCGGCGCGGCTGAGAACATGATTTCTGGCGAAGCCTACCGGCCCGACGACATCATCCGAGCGCTTTCCGGCACCACCATCGAAATCATCTCGACCGACGCGGAAGGCCGCCTGGTGCTGGCTGACGCACTCACCTACGCCCAGCAGAAATTCCAACCCCGCGCTATGATCGACCTGGCAACCCTGACCGGCGGCGTGGTGGTTGCGTTAGGACGCAATCGCGCCGGCTTGATGAGCAACGACGATCAACTCGCCGGCAAACTCTTCGATGCTGGCGAACAAACCGGCGAAAAGCTGTGGCGGCTGCCTTTGGATGATGAGTACTTCAAGCTCATCAAGGGCGATGACGCCGATATCAAGAACAGCGGCGGGCGCGAAGGCCATGCCATCCTGGGCGGGATGTTCCTGAAGCAATTCGTCAATGACGGCAATCCCTGGGCGCACCTGGATATTGCCGGCGTGGCCGATAGCCCCAAGGACTTACCCTACTGTCCCAAGGGTGGAACCGGTTTTGGCGTTCGGCTGCTGTTGCATTACCTCGAAAGCCTGAAATAATTAAAGTTGGCGAATCAAAACATCCTCCTGAGTGGGTCAGGAGGATGTTTTTATTGGCTACACGAATTTTACGCGCTTAGTTTAGCCTTCACCAGCGGAAGAATCTGGTCGACAGCCTCGCTCAATTTGGCGGCATCCTTGCCGCCTGCCTGAGCCAGGGTAGGCCGGCCGCCCCCGCTGCCCCCGATCACCTGAGCCGCCACTCGCACCAACTCGCCGGCGTTCAATCCCCGTTTGACCAGATCGTCCGTGACCGCAGCGATCAGCGTGGGGCGGTTTTCCACCGCCGATCCAAGCACAACCACGCCGGAGGGGTACTTCTCGCGGAAGCGATCGCACATCTGGCGCAGCGTGTCAGCGTCGGCGTTTCCCAACACCGCGGCCAGCACCGGCACATCGCCGATGCGCGATACGGCAGCAAGTTTGCGCTCAAACTCAAGCGCGACCAATTCCTGGCGCAGTTTATGGTTTTGCTTGCGGGATTTGTCCAAATCTTCGACCAGCGACTGGGTCTTCGCGGGGACTTCATCGACCGAAGCCGTCAGCAGCGCAGCAGTTTCCTTGAGCAATTGGAAGCGCCGGCGGACCAGATTGTAAGCGGTTTGCCCGGTCACGGCCTCAATGCGCCGGATTCCCGCAGCCGCGCTGCCTTCGCTGGTGATCAAGAAAATGCCAATATCGCCTGTTTCATTGACATGCGTGCCGCCGCAGAGCTCGTAGGAAAAAATCTCATGGTTGCCGATCGAGATCGTCCGCACGGTATCACCATATTTTTCACCAAACAGCGCCATCGCTCCTTCCGCAATGGCCTGCTGCAACGGCTTGACAACGGTTTTCAGGTGATGGTTTTCAAGAATGGCACGGTTGACCCGCACCTCAATTTCATCCAACTGCTCCGGGGTGATCGCCTCGGGGTGGGTAAAATCAAACCGCAGCCGGTCAGGGGCCACCAGTGACCCCGCCTGCCGGGCATGGTCGCCCAGCACTGCATGCAACTCGGCGTGCAACAAGTGCGTGGCGGTGTGATTGCGCATGATTGCCTTGCGGCGGGCTTCATCGACGCGCGCGATCGCCACGTCTCCGCTGCGCGGCGTGCCCTTGACGACAACGCCGACGTGAACGATGACCCCCGCGGCGGGTTTGCGCATGTCATCCACGCGGATTTCCCAGCGCGGTTCATCAGCGGAAACGATCAAACCCGCATCCGACACCTGTCCGCCGGCTTCTACATAAAAGCTGGTTTTGGGCAGCATAACCTCCACCGCGTCGCCAGCCTGCACCGCATCGACGCTCTCGCCATCATGGAACAATCCCAGCACGGGCGCTTCGACCTCCAGGCCAGAATAAGGGTCATAGCGGACGCCGTTTTTGTCAATTTTACCTTCGGCTATCAGGCTCTCCAGCGTGGTGCGGTAAATATCAACATCCTCGCCGCCCAGGGGTCCGAAAGCCTTGCCCGCGCCGGAAGCCAACCGGTGTTCGTCCATTGCCGCCCGGAAACCCGCGTCGTCCACGTCCAGACCCTGTTCGCGGGCTACATCGCGGGTCAATTCAAGCGGCAATCCGTGTGTGGCATACAAATCAAACGCTTTTTGGCCATCCATCACAGTCCGGCCTTCCCGGCGCATTTCATCCAGGAGATCCTCCAGATGGCTCATGCCGGCATCCACCGTGCGTTGGAAGCGCTTCTCTTCGCGGGTGAGGTTATCCAAAATGGTGTTACGGTTTTTCCGCAATTCCGGATAGGCATCACCGTAGATATCAATGACCGACTGGCTGACCTTCGCCAGGAATGGTTCCTTCAAGCCCAGTTTGCTGCCGAAGCGTGCGGCCCGACGAATAATCATGCGGCAAACATAATTCCGTCCGGTGTTGCCCGGCACCACACCGTCGGCGATCAGGAAGGTGGCCGCGCGGCTGTGATCGGCAATCACCCGGTAAGGCGTGATGTTCTCGTCGCGCTCGTCCTCCGATTGGCCGGTCAATTCTCGCACGGTTTCCATCAGCGGCAGCAGCAGATCGGTGCGGTAATTGGAGGTCACGCCTTGCATCACCGCAACGATGCGTTCCAACCCCATGCCGGTATCGACATGGGTCGCGGGCAAAGGTTCCAATTGCGTGGCGGAGAGCCGGTTGTACTGGATAAAAACGAGGTTCCAAAGCTCAAGGAAACGGGCGCAATCGCCGTTCACCCGGCAAACATGCCCGGCGACCCCCTGCTTGTCGCAGAATTCCGGCCCGCGGTCGATATGGATTTCACTGCACGGTCCGCATGGCCCGGTTTCCGCCATTTCCCAGAAGTTTTCTTTGCGTCCAAAGGCCAGCACATGGTCCGGGTTGATGCCCGGTTGCAGTCGCCAGTTCTCAGCGGCTTCCGAGTCGGTGGGAATGTCGCCCTTGTCATCCTTAAAATACGTGGTCCACAGCCTGGATTTATCCAGCCCAAAAACATCCGTCAGCAACTGCCACGCCCAGGTGATGGCCTCTTTTTTGTAGTAATCGCCAAACGACCAGTTGCCGAGCATTTCAAAGAATGTGTGGTGGGTATCATCCCGGCCAACATCATCCAGGTCGTTGTGCTTTCCGGCCACGCGCATGCACTTCTGCGAATCCACCGCTCGCGTGTACGGCCGGTGATCGGTTCCAAGAAATACATCCTTAAACTGAACCATACCGGCGTTGGTAAACAGCAGCGTTTGATCCCCGCCTGGAACCAGGGATGAGGATGGAACCGCCGTATGCCCGTGCTCGATAAAGAAATCTATGAAAGCCTGGCGAATCTCTGCGCCTGTTTGATACTTTTCCATTGCCGCACCGCTCCCTTTGCCATCTGTTTTGTCTGGGGTCGCCCCCGGCACAGATGTAAGTACAAATTATAAGCGAGCTAATCCATTCAATCAATGAGAAACCCTGAATATGCGTTAGCCCCCTTTCGGGAGGTGAAAGGGGGCTCAGAACCTGATAATCAGGAATAGGTCATCGGGAAATTGCCAGTTTTACCATTTTTCCCTTTTCGTCCAGCGTCACCCGGGCGTAATGGGTATGCTCATTTCGCGGTGTGGGCACCGATTTGGTGATCGTCACCACGTAGCGATTCGGAACGTTAACCGATTTCTTGTGACTCCAGCCTGCCTTTTGCGGCATTCCCGTATCCGAGTTTGCGGCAGGACGCTGCAAGTAAACCTGCACTTTTGAATTCTCCAATCCCGGCAAATAAGCCTCTACGGACTTTTTGGCGTATGGAATCCATTCAGACTGAATCGCAGCCGGCGCGTCGGACGATAGGGATTGGTCGTCCACGGTCTTGATCGGAAGGCCAATCTTCATCCGCAAAGCCTGCTTGGACTGCCTGGCAGCCAGGTCAGCGGATGCCAATGGATCGCCGTACAGGACGAACGAAAGCACCGTCTTCTGGTCCTCGCCGTCCAGGTATCCCTGCCGGTGGTTCATCTCGCGGATCAGGTTGATCTTGGCCAGCATCAATGCCTCGCCAGCCGTATAGCCTTCTCTCAACGATTTCCAGAAAAGCTGCCCGAGCAAATCCGCCGCCACCAGTGGCGACCCCACCGATCCGTAGGAGATGCAGGTCGAGCCGATCATTCCCAGAACGCCAATCGAGAGAAATCGCAGAGCCAGCGATTGCGCTTCCGTCTTCCCAATGACATGGCCGCCGTAGCAGGCTTCGCTGAACACCACGCTGGGCGCCCGGCCATTGTGCTGCAAATCGTCAATGGTCAAAGCCACGGGATAATCGGGGCCGCTGCCGGGGTCGCTGAAATCGCGCTGGCCGTACCATTCAGATGAATCAATCAATCCATGTAAGTTGTAGTAATTCAACCGTGCGGAGGTGACCTTCTTGGGGTTGATGCTGCCGGTGATTTCGGGAGGTGAAATATGAATTTCCCTGCCCGGGGCCACCGAACGGAACACCGTCAAAGATGACCGTCTCCAGGCAGCCGCCGAGTAACCGAAACCGCTGCGTTTCTGGTTGTACAGGCGTTGGAACCGCCAGGATTGCCATATGCGGTAGAAAACTGTCCTCTTCCAGCCCCTGGTGGCAACCGAGCGCTGCTCATGGAACCGCGCACATTGCCGGATCTGCTGCAAGAGCAACCCGGCATCCGTGCCGGCTTCGCCTGGCAACCGTCCCACCAACCACTCGGTCACAAAATAGTTGGCATCCGTGGAGGCATACGGATTATCCGACGGAACTTCCGTATCTGCGTCTTCCGTAGGGTTTGGCAGCTTGTGGAACGGCACGATCTGCTCGCCGCCCACAATCAACAGCGCGCCGATTCGCTCGCCGCGGTGCGCCAGCGCCTGGTCTAAATCTTTTAATGCCAGTTTGATCTGCCAGGGATCCTGGTTGTCCAGCGCGGCAATTCCTAGTTTTGTCGTGCAGACGGGGTCATCCGGCAAATAAGCCAGTGCACCCCACCCCTGCCGACGGCGCACCATTTCGGCCAGGTGGTTCATTTCCGCAAAAAGCACCTCCGCCGATTGCGCGCCGTACTGGGTGATCCACCCGGTTCGCGGGAGACGCCC
>ERZ1649853.917-NODE-917-length-11832-cov-7.824658_pt1 | contig 11832 bp, 7 predicted proteins | sample MGYA00575353_ERZ1649853 | MGnify/ENA primary metagenome ERZ1649853 (study PRJEB40853, sample SAMN11349654) | freshwater sediment metagenome | isolation source: river sediment | host: Sediment | place: India: Okhla Barrage, New Delhi | collected 2017-02-21 ...
CGCCTTCGCGTACACCCTGGGAGCCAACGTGGAGAACCTGACGCTGACCGGCGGCAGCCACGTCCACGGGACTGGGAATGCCCTGGACAACCTCCTGACGGGCAACAGCGGTTCGAACATTCTGACCGGCGGGGCGGGCAACGACGTCTACGTGGTGGACAATGCCGGAGACGCCGTGACCGAGAACGCGGATGAAGGAGCCGACACGATTCAGAGCTCCATCACGTATACCCTGAGCGCAAACGTGGAGAACCTGATCCTGTCCGGCGTCAACGCCATCGACGGGACGGGGAACACGCTGGATAACACGCTGATCGGCAACGGCGCCGCGAACACGCTGACAGGCGGCGCCGGTAGCGACACGCTGGACGGCGGGGCCGGAGCGGATACCCTGGCTGGCGGCGCGGGCAATGACGTCTTCATAGTGGACGACGCCGGGGATGTCGTTATGGAGAACTCGGGTGAAGGTACGGACACGGTGCGGAGCTGGGTCGCCTATACCTTGAGCGCCGAGGTGGAAAACCTGACGTTGACCGGAAGCAGCGTTATAGGTGGGACCGGCAACACGCTGGACAACGTCCTGACGGGCAACGGCGCCGCAAACACTCTCACCGGCAATGCCGGAAACGACACCCTGGACGGCGGGGCCGGAGGCGATGCCTTGGTCGGCGGCACAGGCAATGACATCTATATCGTGGACAACGCAGCCGACGCCGTGACGGAGAATGCCGATGAGGGCACGGACACGGTTCAAAGCTCGATTACCTACACTCTGGCCGCCAACGTGGAGAACCTGGTATTAACGGGCACGGGCGCTACTAACGGGACGGGCAATGCGTTGGGCAACGCCCTGACGGGCAATGGCGCGGCCAATGTGCTAGACGGAGGGGCGGGGGCGGATACCCTGGCAGGCGGCACGGGCAACGATACCTACATCGTGGACAATGCGGGCGACGTCGTGACCGAGAATGCCGATGAAGGGACGGACACGATTCAGAGCTCGATTACATATACCCTGGCTGCCAACGTTGAGAACCTGACGCTGACCGGTGGCGGCACAATCGACGGGACGGGCAATACTTTGGACAATGTCCTGACGGGCAACGGGGCTGCGAACACGCTCACCGGCGACGCCGGGACCGATACCCTGGACGGCGCAGCGGGGGCGGACACCTTGGCGGGCGGCACCGGCAACGACCTCTACGTCGTGGACAGTGCAGGGGATGTCATCACTGAGAGCGTGGACGAAGGCACTGATTCGGTTCAGAGCTCGATCACCTATACCTTGAGCGCCAACGTGGAGAACCTGACGCTGAACGGAACCGGCCCAATAAATGGGACCGGCAATGCATTGGATAATATGCTGACCGGCGACGCCTGGGCGAACACCCTGACCGGCGATGCCGGCAACGACACGCTGAACGGCTCGGCGTCCGCGGATACCCTGGTGGGTGGCGCCGGCGATGACCTCTACGTCGTGGAGAACGCGGGCGACGTCGTGACGGAGAACTCGGGTGAGGGCACCGACACGGTCCAGAGCTCGGTTGCCTTCACGCTGGGAGCATACGTGGAGAACCTGACGCTGACGGGCGGCGATGCCGTCAACGGGACGGGCAACTCGCTGGACAACGTCCTGACGGGCAACAGCGGCGCAAACGGCATAACCGCGGGAGTGGGCAGCGACACGCTGCAGGGCGGAGCCGGCAACGACACCCTGGACGGAGGCACGGGCAGCGACACCTACGTGTTCAGCCGCACCGACGGGATCGACACGATCAGCGATTACAGCACTGAACCATCGGACAGCGATGCAATCAACCTCAACGGCATTTATGACAGCGAGCCCGTCCTGGTCAAGCAGAACAATGACCTCTACATCTTCATTGACGAGAACAACTACATGAAGGTCGCGGATCAGTTCAATCAAAGCGACTACGGGATTGAAAGGATTGCGGTTACGGACGGCTACTACATCACGCGCCAGGACATCGAGAACATCATCGACACGATGAGCTCGATCAACAACGACGCGGGGATGGATCTGATTCAGAAATACAACAACATGCGCAACAGCGAGCTCTACGTCAGCACGCTGGCCCAGAGCTGGCAGCAGTAGAGGCGATCGTTGGAACTCTTGTCCTCCCTGCCCGCGATTTTGAAGGCGCATCTCGAGAAAAGCGGGCAGGGAGTATTTTTGTGTTGTCCGGGACATCGATGTCGATTCTCATTTATACCGCCACCCTGATCTGCGCGACTTTTTTTTCGGCCGTATCGGCGTCGCAGGCGGAGGGTCTGACGTACCGGGATGCGATCGGGGAGACGCTGGCCCATTCGGCGCGTATCCGGGTGAAGGTCACAGATATCCATATCTCGGATGCCACCTACAGGCAGAATTTTGCGGGCCTGTATCCGGAGGTCAGCGTCAACAGCCGCTTCGAGAGGCAGGAGAACCTGGATCCGAGCAGTCAAACTGTGGACGTCATCAGCGGCGAGGTCATCGGCGGCGCGAGCGGATGGCGATCGAACCTGTATCTGTGGGGCCAATACTATTTATCGCATTGGTACAAGAAGCGATATGAAGCCTACTACTACGAAAAGCTCCGGGACGTCCGAAACTACGAGTGCGACACTGAGGTCAAAAAGCTTCTCCGAGAGCTGACGGACCTCTACGGCGCCGTCGCCGAGGGTCAGATCAAGCTGAAGTATGCGGCCAGGATCCTAAGCAGGCTCAACGAAGTGTTTCGGCTCAAGGGCGAGGCTTTCGCCAAGGGCCAATTGGCCTATGAGGATGTCCTGAAGGCCGGGGCCGACGTGGCAAGCCTGGAGAAAGAGACTGCGGTCATTCTCAAGGAAACCCAGGAGAACATCCAGCGCCTGAACAGCTATGTGGGCAGGGGAGCGGATAAAGACCTGGAGGTGGAGGCTTTTTCGGTAGAAAAAGAAAACAATATGGAGGGCTTGGCGGGGCTGGTCGAAAAGACCCCCGAGTATAAGGCTCGAGTGAATGAATTGGAAGCCGCAGTGTACAAGCGGATGCAGGCCTCGAACAATCTGCTGCCGGACGTTTCGTTATATGGAAGATACGACTATTACGGCAGCAGCCCGAACAGCCTGGACAACGCCATGCGTAACACCCGAGAAGCCTCCTATTCCGCGGGGGTCCTCATCAACCTTCCGATCTTCGACGGCGGCGTCCGCTATTGGGAGCGCAAGAAGAACATCCTGGAGACCGTCAGGCAGGAGCAGAGCATCAAGGCCGTCAGGGAGGAAAAAAGCAGGGAGATCGGGTCGTTGCATGCAGGTTTTACCGAGTTGGCTCGATCGCTGAAGCATTACGGTAAGTTGTCGGATCAGTACACAAAGATGCTCGAGATCGCCAGGAAGGCCCGCGGCCTAGGCGAGAGAAGTCTCATCGATATCATGGAAGTGGAGAAGGACGCCCTGATCGTGGAGAGGGACTTCCGGGTGACGGAGCACACGATGGCCACATACGAGAAGCGCCTGAGACTCGAGGTCGATTACGACGATTTCATCAAGGAATATTATGGAGACCGCGCTTGTAAGTATTGAAGTCGTCTCGAAGATCCATGCCGTCAGCATCGATGTCCAGGCCGTCAGGAGACGATATTTCGTGCAGGAGGAGCTGAAGACCGAGGAGGTGCTCCGGATCCTGAAGGACCACGGGATCCGCTCCAGGCTCAAGAAGCTCAAGTCCCTGGAGGATCTGCTCAAGTATCCCACCCCGGCCATTATCATGGCCAGGGACGGGGGCTATCATGTCCTCGTCGGCAGGAAGGAGGAGAAGGTATTCGTCTTCAACTGCGTTGACCGGAAAATGACCGAATTGACGGTCGAGGGATTCCGGGAGTTCTGGAGCGGGGCGGCAATCGCGGTCTACCCCCGCTTCACGAAGACGGAGTTCTTCCTCAACATTCGCTGGCTTTTCAAGGAGTATTTCAAGCATCGCCCCGTATTTTCGGCCATTATCCTGGCGTCGTTCTTCATCCAGCTCTTCGGTCTCGTCACCCCGCTCTTCATCCAGGTCATCATCGACAAGGTCCTGGCCCATCATGCCCTGACGACGCTGGAGGTCGTGGCCGGCGCCTTCATGCTCGTGCTGCTGTTCGACACGGTCATGAACCTCATGCGCAATTACCTGCTTTATCATACGGCAAACAAGATCGACGCGAGCCTCGGCGCGAAGGTATACAGGCACCTGCTGTCGCTTCCCTTCCGGTACTTCGAGGTCCGCAAGGTGGGCAACATCATCGCCAGGGTCCGGGAGCTGGAAAATCTTCGTCAGTTCATGACCAACATATCCATGACGGTTCTTCTCGACACGGTCTTTTCGGTGCTCTTTGTCGTGATCATGGCGGTTTACAGCGTCTATCTGACCATGATCGTTCTGATGATCGTGGCGGGGATTGCGCTGATCTCCTTTGTCGCCACGCCGATGATCAAGGCCCGGCTGAACGAGAAGTTCCAGAAGGGCGCCGCGGCCCAGTCCTTTCTGGTGGAGTCGATTACCGGGGTCCAGACCGTGAAATCCCTGGCGATCGAGGGCAAGATGATCAAGGACTGGGAGAACAGCCTGGGCGACTACATCTTTTCGGCCTTCAAGCTCTCGAATCTGGCCAATATCGCCGTGTCTTTCTCCCAGCTGCTTCAGAAGACGATGACGCTTGCGGTTATCTATTTCGGCGTCAGCCTCGTCTTCACGGGCCGGTTGAGCGTGGGCCAGCTCATCGCGTTCCAGATGTTCGCCTCGCAGTTGAGCGGCCCCATCCTGCGGCTCGTTCACATGTGGCAGGACTTCCAGCAGGCGAAGCTGTCGCTGGACCGGATCGGAGACATTATCAACACGCCCCCGGAGGTCGTCGGCGGGGCCGTCACGGTCCAGCAGCTCAAGGGCGAGATCGTCGCGAAGGACGTAACCTTTCGGTATGCGCCCGAGGGGCCTCTCGTCCTCGACGGGGTGAACTTCAGCATTGCGCCGGGGATGATGGTGGGCATCGTGGGACGGAGCGGCTCGGGCAAGAGCACCATCGGCAAGCTCATCCAGCGGCTGTATCTTCCCCTGGAGGGCACGCTGCTGATCGACGGGGTGGACATACGCCATCTGGATCCGCTCTTTCTGCGGTACAGGACGGGGATCGTGCTCCAGGAATGTTTCCTTTTCAGCGGCACGATCAAGGAGAACATCGCCATCGCGAAACCCGATGCGAACATGGAACGGATCATCCAGGTGTCCCGAATCGCCGGGGCCCATGAGTTCATCTCGGAGATGCCCATGGGCTACGAGACTTACGTCGAGGAGCGGGGCTCTTCGCTGTCCGGCGGGCAGAAGCAGCGGATCGCCATCGCCCGGGCCCTGATCACAAGCCCGAGTATCCTCATCTTTGACGAGGCCACGAGCGCCCTGGATTACGAATCGGAAAGGGTCATCCAGCAGAACCTCCACTTGATCCGGAAGGGCCGGACGGTCATTTTCATTGCTCACCGCCTCGCCGTCATGCGGGAATGCGACCTGGTGATCGTCATCGACCGGGGCAAGATCGTGGAGACCGGAAACCACGAAACTCTGATGAAGAAGGACGGCCTGTACGCTTATCTCTACAAGCAGCAGCAGGAGAAACGGCTGTGAAATACCTGGACGATCAGCACGATTTCAAGCCCATCCTCACCGAGATCGAGGAGCGGCCGACCAACCCCTTGGGAACGATCTTCCTGTGGACGATCATCTCGCTCATGGTCGTCGTTCTGCTCGGCCTGTATTTCATCAAGGTGGACGTGGTCGTCACGGCGAGAGGCAAAATCGTCCCGATGGGGGACGTCAAGGTGGTGCAGCCGCTGGACACGGGCGTGGTGACGGGCATTCACGTCAAGGAGGGGGATTACGTCAAGGCGGGTAGCATCCTGCTGGAGATCGATCCGTCGATCGACAAGGCGGATCTCGAGGGGAAGGAGCGGAACTTGAAGCTCTCCGGAATGGCCATGGACAGGATACGGGCCGTTCTCGCCGAGCGCAGATATGCGCCCTCCGGCAAGGATGTACCGGCCGAGATGGCGCAGGCTCAGGCGGCCCAGTATCAGGCGCAGAAGAAGATCTACGAATCCACGCTGAAGGAGAAAGAGAAATCCTACAGGGAGACGCAGAGTGCCCTCAAGTCCCTCCGGGACGAGATCCGCGGCTTGAACGGCCAGCTCGAGATCACGCGGGAGGATGAACGAAGGCAGAAAGCCTTGGTTGAAATCGGGGCCCTGGCCGAGAACCGCTACCGGGAGAAGATGAAGGAGCGGATGAACCTGGAGAAGGAGCTGGACGTCAAGACGGGGCAGGCGGAGCAGGCGGAGATCAAGCTTGACCGGATAAACGATGAGATCGAGACCTTCAAGGCCACGTTCCGGGACAAACTGCTGTCGGAATATTCCCAGAGCATGCAGAGCCGCAATCTACTCGAAGCCGACGTGAGCAACATCAAGTTCAAACAGGAAAAGAAATTCATCGTTGCGCCCGTCGACGGCTATGTGCATCTCTTGCCGGTCAAAACAGTTGGCGGCGTGGTCACGACGGCCCAGCCCGTGGTCAGCCTGGTGCCCAAGAACGCCCCGCTCGTTGTCCATGTCGTCGTCTTCAACAAGGATATCGGCTTTGTGCAGGAGGCGCAGAATTGCATCATCAAGGTGGATACCTACGATTTTCAGAAGTACGGAACCATCGATGGTCAGGTGGAGACGATCAACCCCTTCAGCCTTGATGAGAAAAGCAACGAGAAAGGGCTGGACAAAGAGAATCAGACGGAAACGGGCGGCTATCCGGTCCGGGTCAAGATGTCCACGGACGAGCTTCAGACCAAGGACGGCTCGGTACACAAGGTCAAGCCGGGCATGAGCGTTACGGCCGAGATCAACGTCGGGAAGCGGCGCGTGATCGAGTTCTTCCTCTTCCCGGTCATTCGGTACCTCGACGAGGGACTGAAGGTCAGGTAACAAGGTCGGGTAAAGTCGAATTCGCGCGGATACAAACCGGTAGGGCATGATGAGAGTGATTGCGGCGACAAAGGCAACGGAAGAGGAGTTTTGGCGGCAGAGGCCGCTGGGGCTGTCGCTTCGACGGCTGCAGTACGACAAACGGATCATTCCCGATATCGCATTCAACAACAAGAGAGGTTTGCCGCCGGTATACAATCCGCGAATTCAAGATGCATACCGAAAGGAAACGCTAGTCTTCATCCATGACGACGTCTTCGTGGATGATTATTTTCTCGTCGATCACGCTGAAAGCGGCCTTGAGTTATTCGATGTCATCGGTGTTGCAGGCAATCGCCGCCGTGTGCCGGGGCAGCCAGGATGGGCGTTCTCCGCGTATGACGGGGCCCGATGTGCCTGGGACGAGAGGCGATACCTCAGCGGCTCCGTCGCCCACGGCGCCGCGCCGTTCGGCGGCGTGAGCCATTACGGGCCCACGGGCGTTGCGTGCGAGCTTCTGGACGGCGTGTTTCTCGCCGCGAAATGCGACGTGCTGCTCGATGCCGGGGTGCGATTCGACATCCGATTCGGCTTCCATTTCTACGATCTGGATTTCTGTCGGACGGCGCGGGACAAGGGTCTTCGTCTGGGAACCTGGTCGATCCCGATCACGCACGGAAGCGGGGGAGGATTCGGTGGCGAGGCATGGAAATCTGCATTGCTGGCTTATCTGGTGAAATGGGAAAGATGATCACCCGGTGCCGGCAGGGGCGGAAAGCCATAGCTCCATGGCAGAGGACGGCCGCCTCGTTCGAAATCAGCCGGAAGTCGGGTGTCGAGGCAAAGAAGGATCCTCCAAAAAATAAGTCGGGTTCGGCATGGGAGGTCCGGCCGTGAAAAACGAGGCTGATCGACGGCGGTACATGGCGCAGGAATTGTTCCGGTTGGGCCAGCACGCCAAGCGGGAAAACTGGCACGATACGGCCGTCAACCTGCTTCAGCAGGCCATTTCGTTCGAGCCCGATTCCGTCCTGTACCTTCTCGAGACGGGGGATCTGCTCCAACAGGCCGGGAACTTCGATAAGGCGCTGGAAATCTACGACAAGGCATTGATCCTCAGGCAGGATCTGGCGCCAGTTCATAATAACAGGGGAAACGCACTGAAAATGTTGGGCCGCTTCGAGGAGGCCGTAGAGAGCTACGGGAAGGCCGCGGCTCTCAATCCGGAATCCCCGGAGATCCTTACAAATATGGGGGTCGCCCTCAGCGGTCTACAGCGGTATGAGGATGCGGCAGTCTGCTATGAGAAGGCGCTGAAACTCAAGCCCGACCATGCGTCGGCTCACTGGAATCATGCTCTGTTGCTGTTGACGAAAGGCGAGTTCGAAAACGGGTGGGTCGAGTACGAATGGCGCTGGCGCGTGCGTAATTTCGCACAATATAAAGCGCGCCATTCGAAGCCCGAGTGGAAAGGGGAAGATCCGAAAGGCCGCACCATCCTGCTCTGGTGCGAGCAGGGCCTGGGCGATACGGTTCAATTCATCCGCTATGCCCCGCTTGTGCTCGCTCGGGGGGCGAGGGTGGTTGTCCAGTGCCAGAAGGAGTTGCACAGACTGCTGGCTTCGTCCCGAGATTTTGGAGAAGTAATCACTTCGGAGCAGGCAGTTCCTGCCCATGATCTGCAGTGTTCGATCATGAGCCTTCCCTACATATTCGGGACGAGCCTGGAGTCCGTACCGTCAGATATTCCCTATATACGGCCCGATAGCAGGCTTGTTTCGCAGTGGAAGGAACGTGTGGGCGCTTGCGCAGGGTTGCGGGTCGGGCTCGTGTGGGCTGGAAAATTGTGGGACAACATCCCGGCGGCAAAGAGCGTCGATAGCCGGAGAAGCATGAACCTGCGCATGCTGAGCCCCCTTGCTGATATTCCAGACGTGGTGTTCGTCAGCCTGCAGCTTGGAGCGGCCGCTGATCAAATAGGATCGGACAGTCCGTTTCCGATCGTCAAATATGGAAGTGATATCATGGACTTCTCGGATTCCGCGGCCATTATCGCAAATCTGGATCTCGTCATCAGCGTCGACACCTCCGTTGCACATGTTTCGGGCGCCATGGGCAAACGCACCTGGCTGCTTTCCCGTTACGACAGCTGTTGGCGCTGGCTTCTTGCTCGGGAGGACAGCCCGTGGTACCCGTCCCTTCGACTATTCAGGCAGAAAAAGGCTGGAGACTGGGCAGAGGTGATTGAACGCGTCGCGGTTGCGCTTCGGCATGAGGCGCATGTAAAAAGTGCACTCACACAAAGCAACGCAGGAAATAGCCAGTGATTTACAAGGGGATCACTCCCTCGCATGGCTTGCCAGTCAGAATATACTCCAGAAGGCTTTAATCGCGGTTTATGAATATCCTGTTTCTGCATCCGAACTTTCCGGCCCAATTCCGCCATCTGGCTGCTGCCCTGGCCAGGGATCCTCGAAACAAGGTCGTTTTCGGCACGGCCCGGGCCGATGGCCAAATGCCGGGCGTGCACAAAGTGGTCTATAACACAACCCGCAAACCGGCCAAGGAAACGCATCACTACGTCAGACCTCTGGAGGCTGCCGTCCTGCAAGGGCAGGCGGTCTTTCGGATGGCTGCCCGCCTGAAATCGGAGGGGTTTGTTCCCGATGTCGTATACGGTCATTCCGGATGGGGGCCCATGCTGTTCATCAAGGATGCGTTTCCGCAGGCAAAGGTACTCTGCTACTTCGAATGGTTCTATCATGCCCATGGAACGGATGCCGACTTCGATCCCGACGATACGCTGAAGGCGGATGACAAGCTCCGGATCCGCATCAAGAATACGCCGATTCTGATGGATCTTTGCACGTGCGACGCCGGGCTGACCCCGACACTGTGGCAGCATGGGCAATTCCCGAAGGAGTGCCGAGACAAGATCGCCGTGTTGCACGACGGCATCGATACCGACTACTTCCAGCCGAAAAGGGGGGCGACATTACGCTTGCCCTCGGGGCTGGACTTGTCCGGTGTCGAAGAGATCGTAACCTATGTCAGCCGGGGGCTGGAGCCGTATCGAGGATTTCCTCAATTCATGCGGGCCGTGGCGTTGCTGCAAGAAAGGCGAAAAAACTGCCACGTGGTGGTGGTCGGCGATGACAGGGTCGCCTACGGCAAGCGTCATTCGAGCGGAAAGACGTATAAGGAGTTGCTGCTGGATGAACTGGATCTTGATCCGTCCAGGATACACTTCACCGGTTTGCTCCCCTACGCGCAGTTCCTGCAGGTCCTGCAGGCTTCTTCGGCTCATGTCTATCTGACCAGGCCCTTTGTGTTGTCGTGGTCGATGCTGGAGGCGATGTCGGCGGGCTGTCTCGTCATCGCCTCCGACACGGCGCCGGTGACCGAAATCATTCGGGATCGGGTCAACGGCATATTGGTTGATTTCTTCTCCCCAAGGGACATTGCAGACCGTGTCGAGGAAGCGCTTGACGATCCCGGATCGATGCAATCCATCAGGGCCATGGCCCGGGGAACCATTAAGGATCGTTATGATCTGTCGAAGCTTCTGCCCCGGCATTTACGATGGATCAGACAAGCAATGGAGCAACGCTAAGAACTGCCCATACCGTACGAAATCTTGCCTCTTGAAACGCCAAGCATATTCCTCCAATACCCGCAAACATATTGCCGACCGTCAATGTACTGGTCGGCAGTGCCCTTTCGACATGCTTCATCACGTCTCACTGGCGAGAATGGGCAAAGGGAGCCGGGTTGCATCTCGTAAACATCGGATCGGATTCTTAATCTTTATGCCTGATGGATGTGAAAATGGATTTGAAACACATTCTCAATGAGTACACTGGAATGCACTACACTCATTTTAAATACATAGAATACAGTAAGTTAGAGCGTTCCAACAGAATGCGCCGTGTTTTGGGAGCATGATGTCGCAGGTTCAAATCCTGCCGCCCCGACCAGGAGCAATAAAAGGGGGTTACGGATTGTCCGCAACCCCCTTTTTCTTCATGTGGGCGCAGGGAGGGAGGTTTGGATTGCCACATGAAATCAGAAGGTTGAGCGAATGAGCCTGACATCCCGTCTTGAACTTTGCCGACGGCTTTGCTAAAGCTGTTACGGACGTGAATGACATTCCGTGCAGGCGCTTGTCCCATTTTGAGAACACATGTTTGACTATGCGGTGAGATCGAATAAAGCTCGTCAACATGCGCGGCACAGACCGGCAATTCTATCGGTATCCATTCTATTTCTCGCAGTCTGTCTGCTCATTGTGCCCCAAAAGGCAGTTGCGGCGACCGAGTCCGTAAAGGTCGTCGTAGATGGTCTCTCGGGCAGAGAACAGGCCAATGTCGAGGCGGCCCTGGGTGTCCCGCCCGCACTCATCCGGGAAGGCAAGGTGGACCGGATGTGGCTGCAGCGTTTCGAACGGCAGGCGCCCGGGAAGGTCCGGGAGGCCCTGGAAGCTTTTGGGTACTACAGGCCTGTCATTTCCACGCGGATGGACACTCCGGGGGAAGGCGAGTACCGGTTGACGGTTCGCGTCGATCCGGGTCAACCGGTGCGACTGACAACCGTGCAGGTGAAGGTGCAGGGGCCCGGTACAATCGATCGGGAACTGTTGCAGGCGGCGTCGGAGTTTCCCCTGCGCGCGGGGGACATCCTGCGCCACGATGTCTACGAGAAAGCCAAGGGGGACCTTCAGGCGAAGGCCCTGGAAAAAGGGTACCTGGACGCGCACTTCCCGGTCCGCACGATTCGCCTCGATGCGGGCGGGGAGAAGGCCGAAATCGAACTCGCTCTCGAAACGGGCGAGCCATACCGCTTCGGCGATGTGCGATTTTCCGG